>Ga0070741_10001200_pt1 | contig 81574 bp, 74 predicted proteins | sample Coa_R1_4_FD_66440 | JGI IMG/M metagenome (GOLD analysis project Ga0070741, IMG submission 66440) | Surface soil microbial communities from Centralia Pennsylvania, which are recovering from an underground coalmine fire - Coalmine... | ecosystem: Environmental > Terrestrial > Soil > Unclassified ...
TTGAAGTGCAGGTTGCCGTCGCTCTGGCCGCTGGCGACCTCCTCGCCCCGCATCGTCACCTGCAGATCGATCGGGGTGATCGGCCCCTCGATCGGCGGCGGCACGGTCGAGGTGATGTTGATGGTGTGGAACTGGGCGAGCGTCGTCTCGAACGGCAGCGCCTGGATCGAGAAGCCGGAGAAGTCGGCCGAGGCCGAGCCGCCGCGGGTGACCCCGCCGGCGATCAGCACCAGGACCACGACGAGGCGGCGCGCGGCGCGGACCTCGCCGGTACGCGCCGTGCCGCGCCGCCGGAGCTGTCCGGCGGCGAAGCGCGGGCTGGTCATGCGACCGTGTGCGACATGCCGCTGACCAGGACCGCCGGCGAGCACGCGGTCTTGCCCTGTCCGGGCTTGTCGCAGGTCACTGAGATGGTGAGGCTCTGTCCGGTGCCGACCGTGATCGCGGTGACGAAGTGCAGGTCGTAGTCCCGGAAGTTCTCCATGCGGGTGCTGATCAGGGTGTTGCCGCCGCGGGTGATGGTCAGCGAGCCGGTGTCGCCGTTCGGGTTCTGCAGCACCAGGTCGGTGACCGTGTACACCTGGTGCGTCCCGGCGGTGAGCGCGCCGTTGGCCTTCAGATCCACCGCGAAGGCGATCGGCGCGGGCAGTGTCGGGCCGGCCGGAACGGTCGGCGTGGTGGCGGACGGCGAGGACGAGGCGGAGGAGCTGCCGCTCGGCGACGCCCCGCCGCCACTGCCGGAATCGGGCGGAGTGGAGCTGCCGCCGCCACCGCCTCCCCCGCCGCCGGCGGACCCGCCGGTCGGGATTCCGGCCGCGGTCAGCGCCTGGTTCGCCGCGCCGGTGGCCGCGTCCCGCACGACCGGCTTGAGCACCGTGAACCAGAGCGCGGTCAGCGCGATCGCCGCGAGCACCACCAGCGCGGCGGCCTTGCCGACCCATGCCGGTATCGCAGCCTCCTGCAGGAGGCTCGCGTCGAGCGGAGCCGGGGCGGCCGCGCCGGGCCCGGTGCCGGGACCGGCCTCGGCGGGCTGGGGCGCGTACGACCGCGGCCGCGCCGAGGCCGGCTGGGGCGAGGCCGATTGAGACGGCTCGGAGGACTGGGACGACTGGCTCTGGACCGGACGGGCCGCGACGGTGAAGCGGTGCAGCACGCTCGGCCCGCGCCAGAACCGCCGGCGGGCGCGGGCCCGGGCGGTGACGAACGCGGCCGCGCCGGGGCCGACCTCGATGCGGGGCGGCGCCACCGTGACGTCGACCAGGTCCTGCGCGTCATAGCCGGTCAGGTCGACCAGGACCGGGGCGTTGCCGCGGTTGTCGAGCGCGATCTGGTACTTGCCGGCCCGCTTGCCGCGGGCCCGGCCGGTGCGCGGGGAAAGGTCCGCCGAGAGCACCGGGACGCCCGCGATCGCGAGGACGCCTTCCTCCACCCGCGGCCGCTGCGGGTCCTCGTTGGAGGTGATCCGCACCGCGTAGGGGCGGGGGCCGGGGGTGAGCCCGGGGTCCACCGGGGGGCGGAACCGCAGCTTCGCGGTCTCGCTCTGCCCCGGAAACAGCGAGAGGCCGGACGGCTCGACGACCGCCCAGGCCGCGGGGTCACCCAGGACCTCGAGGGTGAACGAGTCGACCACGCCCCCGGTGTTGGTGACGACGAGTTCGACCTCTGCTTCCTCGCCCGGATTGACCGGCTGCGCGGCCGGTGTCAGTGATGCTTCTGCTCCCATGGCCGCGACGGTAGATGGAGCCGGCTCGCGGCGGCAGTCGCGGACGGGCAGCACGGCGGGCACCGGCGGCCGCCCGTTCGCGCTGCCCGAAAGTGCAGCGCGCATGGACCGTTCGGCTGCCCGATGCGACCTGCCGCGGCGCGGGCCGGGCGCGGCACGCTTCCCCCCGTGATCCTTGAGACCGACCAGGCGCTTCTCGCCGTGACGAAGACGCGGGTACTCGGCAACGCCGCGGTGACCGTGACCTTCGATCCGCCGGCGCGCCCCTGGATCCAGGCGCTCAAGACTCCGGCGGTGAACTTCTTCCTGTTCGACATCAGGGAGAACACCCATCGCCGCGATGTGATGTACGAGCAGGTCCGCGACGAGGGGGGAAAGGTCGTCGGGCATCGCCCGCCGGCCGTGCGATACGACCTGCACTACACGGTCACCGTGTGGGGCGCGCCGATCGCCATGGAGCACCGGATTCTCGCTCTGGTGCTGCGTTGCTTCGGCGCGCTTCCGACGGTGCCGCGGGAGCTGATGCCCGAGGCGCTGGCGAAGCTGCCGCACGAGGTGCACCTGACCACGGCGGCCGGCACCAAGCGCGGGATGTTCCTGAACCTGGCGGGCGAGGTGAAGGCCGGCTTCGAGCTGACCGCCACCGTCGCGATGCCGGCGCCGGACCTCCCGGCCGCGCCCGCGGTCAGCCAGGCGCAGGTCACCGTGGGGCCGAAGCCGAACGGGCCGGCCCCGGCCGCGGCCGGGCAGGCGGGTGCGGCCGCCGCGGCTGCCGCCACTCCGGCGGCGGCCCCGGGAACCGGCGCGCCGGAGACGGTGCAGCACCGTGCGCCGGCGGTCCCAGCACAGGAACAGCAGAAGACCGAGGCAACGGCGCCTGCGGCCGCGGCTCAGGCACAGCCGCAGGCACCGGTGCCGGAGACCGCCGCGGCTCAGGCTCCTGCGACAGCTACGGCACAGCCGCAGACACAGGCTCAACCGAAGACCGAGGCACAGGCACCTGCGGCCGCCGCTGCGGCAGCGACCGCGGCACCGCCGCCGAGCGCACAGACCGCTGACGCGGCATCAGAGCCGGCAGCCGGACCGAACTGACAAGAGGGGAAGCAACCATGAGCGGACTCGAAGACATCCCGCTGATCGGCGACGTCGCCGGCGTGGCGATCCACGGCGCGGAGGCCATCGGCGACGCGGTCACCGGCGACTGGGACGGCGCGGCCGACCAGGCGCAGCGCATGGCGGGCGGCGCGATCGGCGTCGCGACCGGCGGCATCTCGACCGCGCTCGAGGACGTGTACGACGAGGTCGCGCCGCACGTGGGCCTGCCCGACTCGCACCAGGTCGGCCACGACCTGCTGCAGGGCGCCGGCAACGCGATCGGCGACGGCGTCTACAACCTCGTGCACGGCGGCGACGACGGCGCGCTGGCCGGCGGCACCGACCTCGGCGGCGGCGACCTGGGTGGAGGGGACCTCGGTGGCGACGACCTGGGTGGAGGGGACCTCGGCGGCGGAGACCTCGGCGGTGGCGATCTGGGCGGGGGCGACCTGGGTGGCGGAGACCTCGGCGGCGGCGCGGACATGGGCGGCGGCGACGACGGTGGTTACGACATGGGCGGCGGCGACATGGGCGGGGACGGCGGCGAGTACTGACGGCGCCGATCCACCCGGAACCGCATAGCTCCGCCCGCGCACAGCGAACGCGCACAGCGAACGCGCACAGCGCATCGCGAACCGCGCACCGCGAAGTTCGAAGGGTGCTGATTCCGGAGCCGCCGCCGACGCCGCGGCCCGGAATCGGCCCCTGAGCCGAGAGCGCAAGTCAACCGGCCGTGCACACGGCCTGCGAGCAGCAGCGACATCGCCCGACGGAAGGAAGAGCAAGCGATGCCCAACTACCAGTCCCCGGGCGTCTACATCGAGGAGCTCGAGGCAGGCACCCGCCCGATCGAGGGAGTCGGCACCGCGGTGGCGGCCTTCGTCGGCTTCAGCGCGGACGGGCCACTGCACACGCCGATCCTGGTGACCAACTGGACTCAGTACACGAACACCTTCGGCGAGCCCGCGCCCGGAACCTACCTCGGGCACGCCGTGTTCGGGTACTTCCTCAACGGCGGCGGCCAGGCGTACATCGTGCGCGTCGGCGGCGCACCGGGCAACGGCACGCCGTCGGCCGCGCGCGCCGAACTGCCTTCCGCCGCCACGCCCGGCTCGGTCGCGTATGTGGCCACGGCCAAGGCCGGCATCACCCGCGGCGAAGTGACCGTCGAGGTCACCGACGTGGCCGTGGAGGGCGCGCCCGAGGACTCGTTCCGACTGGTCGTGCGGGGCGGGGGGCGCGAGGAGGTCTTCGAGCCGGTCACCACCCGGCGCGGCCGCACGAACGTGGTCACCCAGGTGAACGCCACCTCGACGCTGGTCGAGCTGGCCGAGGCGCCCGGACAGGGCGGCCTGGCCGACCGGCGTCCGGCGAACGCCGTGGTGACGCTGGTGGACGGTCCCGGAGCCGAGGTCGCGGTCAGCCCGAACGACTACGTGGGCAGCAGCGCCGACCGCACCGGGTTCGGCGGCCTTGAGGCCATCGACACGGTCACCATGGTCTGCGTCCCCGACCTGATGGCGGCGTACCTGGCCGGCCGGATCGACCGCGACGGCGTGCGCGCGGTGCAGACCGCGATGATCGCGCACTGCGAGCTGATGGGCGACCGGATGGCGATCCTGGACGCGCTGCCGGAGCTGAACCCGCAGCAGGTGCGCGAGTGGCGGATGAACGAGGCCGGATACGACTCGAAGTACGCCGCGCTGTACTGGCCCTGGCTCAAGGTGCTCGGCCCCGACGGCAAGACGATGGCGCTGCCGCCGAGCGGCCACATGGCCGGGATCTGGGCGCGCAACGACGAGACCCGTGGCGTGCACAAGGCGCCGGCCAACGAGGTGGTGCGCGGGGCGATCGGCGTGGCCACCGCGCTGACCCGGGCCGAGCAGGACAACCTGAACCCGGTCGGGGTCAACTGCATCCGGGCCTTCCCGGGGCGCGGCATCCGCGTGTGGGGTGCCAGGACCCTGAGCAGCGACCCGGCCTGGCGCTACATCAACGTTCGACGTCTCTACAACTACGTCGAGTCCTCGGTGCGCATCGGCACGCAGTGGGTGGTGTTCGAGCCCAACGACAAGAGCCTGTGGGAGCGGGTCATCAGGACACTGCGGTCTTTCCTGTTCACCGTGTGGCAGGACGGCGGCCTGTTCGGCGACACGATGGAGCAGGCGTTCTACGTCAAGTGCGACGACGAGACCAACCCCTCGGAGTCGATCGAGATCGGCCGGCTCGTGTGCGAGATCGGCCTGGCGGTGGTCAAGCCCGCCGAGTTCGTGGTCTTCCGGCTGGCGCAGCTGCCGACCGGCACGGCCCTGTCCGAGTAACCCGGCACCCGGCGCACCTCAGGGTGCGGCCTTCGAGGTAGGAGAACACTGATGGCGGGGATCACCGATCCGCTGACGAACTACAGCTTCGCGGTGGAGATCGACAGTCTGACGATCGCTCAGTTCAAGGAGGTCAACGGCCTCGGCATCACGGTCGGGGTGATCGAGAACCGGGCGAACAAGGCCGGCGGCCTTCCGGTGCTGCAGAAGCTGCCCGGCTCGGTCAAGTACGAGGACATCCACCTGTCCCGCGGCAAGGTCAACGACCCGGCGTTCTGGAACTGGATCAAGACCGTGCAGGAGGGCAAGATCGACGAGGCCCGCAAGGACGGCGCGGTCATCCTCTACGACCTGGCGCACGGCGAGGTGAGCCGGTTCAACTTCTTCCAGGGCTGGCCGTCGAAGGTCGAGGTCGGCAAGCTGAGCGCCGGCGGCGACCAGGTGCTGCTCGAGTCCGTGGTCATCACGATCGAGAGGCTCGAGGTGAAGTGATGTCCGCCGGGGCGACGGTGTCAGGCACGGCGGCTGTGGGGACAGCCGGATCAGCGGGGTCGAGCGAGGCGGCGGTGCGGACGGAGTTCGCGTTCACGCTTCCGGTCGGCTACGTGGACAGCGCGGGCGCGGTGCACCGTCAGGGCACGATGCGACTGGCGACGGCCCGCGACGAGATCCTGCCGCTGCGCGATCCGCGGGTGCGCGAGAACGAGGCGTACCTGACGGTGATTCTGCTCAGCCGGGTGATCACGTCGCTCGGCGAGGTCTCCTCGATCAATCCGGGCGTCGTGGAGAGCATGTTCGCGGCCGACCTGGCTTTCCTTCAGGACTTGTACCGGCGGATCAACGCGGAGGGGCACACCCGCATCGCGGTGACCTGCCCGGCCTGCGAGCACGACTTCGCGGTGGACAGCTCCGGCCCCGCGGCGAGCCGCCTGGGGGAATCGTGACGTACGGCACGGACCTGCTGATGGAGGAAGTGTCGTACGTCGCCTATCACTTCCACTGGCCGCTGGACGCGATCCTCGACCTCGAACACCCGCTGCGGCGCGACTTCGTCACGCGCATCGGCGGGATCAACGCGGCCGTCAACGCGGCGGCGGAGGCGAGGGCGGCAGGCTTGGCCACCGCGGGCGCGAGCGGCGGCGGCGCCGAGGACGGCTGGTGACGCGATGCGGTGGCCGTTCCGCCGATCGTCGGGCGAAGCTTCGAGCCCTGCGACGCAGGCCGAGCAATCCGAGGGCCGGCAATCCGAGGTCCAGGACACCGCTCCGGCTGTCGAGCGCGTAGCCGGGCGAACCGCGGCGTGGCGTGACCTGCCCGGCGGCATGCCGGTGTTGGGCGCGATGCCGTCCACGATGGAGGCCGGCTTCAGCAGGACGCTGCCGAGCCGGTGGCACACCCCGCCGGCGCTTGGTCCGCTCGGCCACGACGTGCGCACGGACGTGCCGGGCGGCCTGGTCAGCGGGGTGGCGCGGACGGTCGATCCGCTCGACACCAGGCCCGCGGATTTCGTGTGGCGGTTGCCGGATCCCGCCGAGTCGGCGACCGCGCCGCTCGGTGGTGTTCGGGCTCTGACTCACCCCGAGTCGGGGCAAGGACCGGCCGGAGCGGGGCCGCGAATCACGGCATCGCCACGCGTCACCGCGGTGACGACCGCTACGGGTACCTCGCTGTCGGCTGCGCCAGTGGCGGCGCAGCAGAGCGCGACAACCAGCAGCCAGAGCCCAGCTCTACCAGCAGAACCATCAGTGCCCTCATCAGCGAGCGTCACGGAGCCGTCCACCGGTACCGGCGTTCGATCGCTGTCACCGTTGGTGGGCGGCACGACACAGACTCGCCAGGCGCTGCCCGACGCGGAGGCCGCCGTTGAGGCGCGGGACCCTCGCCCCGTTCCCGCGGACGTGACCGACGGACCGACCGCAGCAGCACCTGACCGGGGTGTGCACGCCGAGCCGAATCCGGGGACGCCCGAATCCCCGCCGGACGCCCCGGGCGCCGGCCTCGGCACCCTGTTCACACCCCGCGAGGCGCGGTCGGGGTCGGACCCGCAAGGGTCCGCCCCGGCCGTCGCGCCTCTCGTTTCACGCAACCCGCTCCCCCGCGCGTCGGCGCAACCGCTGGTGGACGCGACCGGAGCGCAGGCTTCCGCGGCGAACGGCGATGCGGGCGTTCAGGCTTCAGACGTCACGCCAAACGCTCCCGTGGATCTACCGCGCAGCGACGTCGCGGGTTCGGCGGGCGCGGATACGGACACGAATGCGGCGGCGGCCGCCGATGCGAGCTACGGTGCCGCGGCCGGTTCGAGTGCAGCGATGCAGAGTGCTGAGGCACAAGCGTTGGCGTCCGAGTTCGACGATGGGTCGCAGGGTTCGTCGACATCGGCTGCACCGGTGACTGGGCAGTCGGGCGCGGAACCGCAGGCGACGCGGCAGGCGGCAGCGCAGCCGACGGCGACTACGCCGGCACCGCCCGCGCCGAGCCCGCCGCCTACCCGCACCGCGCCGCTCGTCTCGGCGACACGGTTCGTACCCGTCGCCGCACCGATCAGCGTTCTGCAGCCGCCAACCGCGCCGGTCGACCAACCGGTGCGCGAAGCCGAGTCAGTCATCGGCGGATACGCGACCGCGGCTGCGGCATCAGGAGCCGTACCTGCGGCAGTCCTACCGGGCGCCGCGTCCGCAGCCCAGGCGCCGGTCTCGGCATCGCCGGCGTCCGCCGCGACCTCGGCAGCTACCGCGCTGGCGACGATGACCGGCGCCGCCCCTTCCCGACCCGGCAGCCCTCGGGCTCAACCAGCCGGCGCGGTGGGGCGGGCGCGTGGCGAGCTGAGCGCGTTCTCCGACGCGGCGTCCGCTATCGAGGGCTCGGCCCGCGAGGGCTCTGCCTTTGGGGACTCGGTGAACGAGGTCGGCCGCATGATCCCCCGTCCGGGGCCGAGCGCGCCCGGCGCGGCGAGGCCACCGGTCGCCGCGGCGACCACTCCGCACGACCCGGCGGCGCTCGACGTGCTCGCGCGACAGCTCTACGGCCGCTTCTCCCGGCACCTGGCGGGCGAGCTGCTGATCGACCGCGAGCGCTCCCAGTTCCTCACCGACCTGCACTGACTAACCGACTCACCGACTCACCCACCCGCACTGACTGACCGACCCGCACTGAAAGGACCGGACCGATGGCGAACGAGCTCGGGATGGCCGGACTCGCCTGGCGCTTCGGCGTGGAGGTGGACGGCGAGCAGATCGCGCTGTTCACCGGGTGCGCGGGCCTGGACGCCGAATACGAGCCCTTCACCTGGAAGGAGGGCGGCGGCGACGGCCCGGTGGTGACGCTGGCCGGCCGCCCCTCCTACACCAACGTGAAGCTGAGCCGTCCGGTCGACAAGGACAGCGGCAAGGTCCTGAAATGGTTCACCGAGCAGGCGGCCAAGCCGAACCCCAAGCACGTCACCATCACCCTCTTCGACGGCAACGGCGCGGCCGTCTGCTCCTGGTCGCTGACCGACGCCTGGCCGATCAAGTACTCCGGTCCGAGTTTGAGCACGGTCGGCGAAGAGGCCGAGGCCGTCGCGCACGAGTCGCTGGAACTCTCGCACCGGGGGTTCATGTGACCGCCTATGCCAAGCTGACCACGCTCGACCAGCCCGGCGAGATCGCCTGCGAGTTCAACCCCTCGACGGTCAAGGTCACCAAGTCCGCGACCTGGCACACGCATCCCTCCCGCCACTCGAAGGCGCATCCGCGGCCTCAGTTCGTCGGCACCGGACCGCAGTCGCTGACCGCCAACCTGCTGTTCAACGCCTTCGACCGCAACGGCAGGCCCGCGGCCACACCGGTGCCGGTCGCGGTCCAGCAGCTGCTGGACTGGACGAAGCCGACGCAGATCTCGCAGGAGGCCGGCAACTCGACGCCGCCGAAGGTCATGTTCAGCTGGGGCTCCCTCATCATGATCGGGTTCCTCAGCCACGTCGAGGTCGACTACCTGCTCTTCGGCGACGACGGCGTCCCGCTGCGGGCGACCGCGACCGTGGCGATCCAGTCGATACCGCAGCCGACGCCCGGCACGAACCCCACCTCAGGCGGCATCAGCGGCCGGCGCAGCGCACAGGCCACGCAGGGCGACTCGCTGGCCTCCATCGCGCAGCGCGAATACGGCGACGCGGGGCTGTGGCGGGCGATCGCGATCGCGAACGACATCGACGACCCGGGCCGGGTGCCGCCGGGAACCAGGCTGCTGCTGCCGCCGCGCGCACAGGCCGTCGCACTCTCGGCGGTGGGCGGTGATCCGCGATGAGCCCGGCCGGGGACGGCGGCAGGCTGCGGATCACGGTGAACGGATCCGCGCTGGCCGACGACGTGCTGGACTCGCTCATGAGGGTCCTGGTCGACGCGCAGCTGCACCTGCCGGACATGTTCGCCCTCGAATTCCTCGACCACGACCGGGACCTGGTACGCCGGGCCGGCTTCGACTTCGGCGGCCGGATCGAGGTCAGCGCGACCGCCGCGGACGGCGGCGACGACGCGGGCACGCTGCTCGTCGGCGAGGTCACCAGCCTCGAGCAGGACACCGACGCGACCGGCACGTGGACCGTGGTGCGCGGCTACGACCTCTCGCACCGGCTGTGCCGGGGCCGGCGCACCCGCACCTTCCTCGACGCGACCGACGGCGACATCGTGCGCAGGGTCGCCGGCGACGCAGGGCTCGAACTGGGCGACGTCGACGACGACGGCGCGGTGCATCCGCACGTCGGCCAGGTGAACCTCACCGACTGGGAGTTCCTGCGCGCGCGGGCCAACGAGCGCGGCCGCGAGGTGGCCGTCGTGAACGGGCGTCTGGTCTGGCACGCTCCGATCTCGCACGACACCGCGCCGAGCGCGCTGGACGACGTGGAGACGCCGCCGCAGGCCGCGCAGCTGCTGCTGGGCGCCAATCTGCTGCGCCTCTCCCCCAGGGTGACCGCGGCCGAGCAGGTCGGCGAGGTGTGGGTGCGCGGCTGGAACCCGGAGACCAAGCAGCCGGTGCGCGGCAGCGCGAAGACCTCGACGGTGAGCGCGCATTCGGGCGCTGATCCGAGCGAGCTGGCCGGCCGGTTCTCCGCCGCCCCCTTCCTGGTGGCGGACCGGCCGGTGCGCGACGAGCAGGAGGCGGACGCGATCGCGGCGGCGGTGGCCGAGCAGATCGCGGGCGCACACGCCGAGATGACCGGGCTCGCGCTCGGCGATCCGAAGCTTGTTCCCGGCGCGGCCGTCTCGGTCAGCGGTGTCGGCTGGCCGCACGACGGCGACTACGTGCTGTCCGGCGCGCGCCACCGCTACGACGAGACCGGCTACCACACCGAGTTCACGGTGAGTGGCCGTCAGGAGCGCACGCTGCTCGGTCTCACCTCGCTCGGTGCGACCAAGCAGGCGCACCGCGGCAGCGGACGGCCGTGGCCCGGGCTCGTGATCGGCCAGGTCACCGACATCAACGATCCCGACCAGCGGTTCCGGGTGAAGGTGGCCTTCCCCTGGCTGTCCGACGACTACGAGTCCTGGTGGGCCCGCGTCGTGCAGCCCGGCGCCGGGGACGGCCGCGGCCTGGCCTGGCTGCCCGAGGTCGGCGACGAGGTGCTGGTCGGGTTCGTACACGGCGATGTGCGCGACCCCTACGTGATCGGCGGCCTCTACAACGGCACCGACCACCCGATGATGAACGACCAGCTCGTGGACGGCGACGCGGGACAGGTGCTGCGCCGGGTGCTCGGCTCGCGTACCGGGCACCAGCTGGTGTTCAGCGACGACGATCAGGGTTCGCAGATCAAGCTGGCCACCGGCGACGGCTCGGCGACGATCACACTCGACTCGACGAACACGAAGATCGTCATCGACGGCTCGGGCACGGTCACCATCCACGCCGGCGGGCCGCTCAAGTTGGACAGCGACGGCGACATCGAGCTCAACGCGAACGGCGGCGACCTGAAGCTGACCGCCAGCGGCGAGCTGAAGCTGTCCGGCAGCACCGGGGCGTCCATCGACGGCGGACCGCAGGTCAGCGTGTCGGGGCAGCTCATCAAACTCAACTAGCGACGCAATGCACTGACACAGTCTCGACGATAAGTGCACGATGGAGAGGGGCGGGGAATCCCCATGGGACAGCCGGCCGCGATCAGCGGCGACCAGGTGAACGCGGTGTGCTCGCTGCACCTTATGCCGAACCCTGCGACCGGAGCGCCGCAGCCCTCTCCCCCGCTGCCGTTCGCGGCGCCGATCACGCTGGGAGTCTGCGCGACGGTGCTCATCTGCGGCTCGCCCGCGGTCGTCGTGGGAGCGACCGGACTGAACACTCCGCCGCATGTCGGCCTGCATCCGGCTGACCCGTTCTTCGCGCCGCCGACGCAGCAGGCCGTCATCGCCGCAGGGAGCGGCAGCGTGCTGCTCGGCGGGGTGCCGGCGGCGCGCACCGGCGACAGCGCGACCTGCTGCGGGCAGCCGACCGGCACGCTGGTCGGCAGCGCCTCGACCGTGCTGATCGGGGGCTGAGCGCGATGACGAGCATCACCGAGGACTTCCTCGGGCGCGGCTGGGCCTTCCCGCTGCGGCTGGACAGCACGGGCGCCTTCGCGCTCTCGCAAGGCGACGACGACGTGGCCGAGTCGATCCGGCTGATCCTGGGCACCAGCCCGGGCGAGCGGCCGATGCGCCCGGAGTTCGGCTGCCCGATCCACGAGCTGATCTTCGACACCGTGGACGCCGGTCTCGCCGGGCGGGTCGGCACGCTGGTCGACGCGGCGCTGACCCGCTGGGAGCCGCGCATCGACGTGCTCGGCGTGACGGCGAGCCCCGATCCGGTCGCGCCGCAGATCCTGCGCATCGCGGTGGACTACCGGGTCAAGGCCACCAACGACCGGCGCAACCTGGTCTTCCCGTTCTACTCGATTCCCGAGGACTGAGCCGCGATGCCGCTGCCCGCGCCCGATCTGGACGACCGCCGCTTCCAGGACTTCGTGGACGACGCCAAGCGCCTGGTGCGCCGGCGCGTGCCGGCCTGGAGCGACCACAACGTGCACGACCCCGGCATCACCCTGATCGAGGCCGTGGCCACCATCGCCGACCAGCTCGCATTCCGGCTCAACCAGGTCCCGGAGCGGCACCACCGCAAGTTCCTCGACCTGCTCGGCATCACCCGCAGGCCGCCGAGCGCGGCGCGGGTCGACCTGACCTTCAAGCTGTCCGCACCGCGCCCAGACGTGGTGACCGTTCCGGCCGGGCACCGGGTCGGCACGCCGCGGGTTCCGGGCGAGGAGGCGATCGGCTTCGCGACGCTCGCACCGCTGAACATCGTCCCGGTCAGCCTGACCGAGCTGCGCGCGGCTCCGGCCGTCGGCACCGCGCCCGGCGAGGCGGGCGGCGCGAACGACGCGGCCCGCAACGCCGACAACCTGCGGGATCTGCGGCCTCTGATGCGCCAGGGCGAACCGGCGGCCTGCTTCTCCGCGGTGCCGCAGCCCGGCGACCGGCTGTACGTCGGGCTTTCCGACGCGGCCCCCTCGTGCCTGATCTCGCTGCGCACGGACAGCCGGATCGAGGGTATCGGCGTCGATCCGGACCATCCGCCGCTCCAGTGGGAGGCGTATCAGAGCTCTGGCTGGGCGCGATGTGAGGTGGAGCGGGACACCACCGGCGGATTGAACCGGCCCGGCGAGATCCTGCTGCACCTGCCGCCGCAGCACACGCACTGCCTGATCAACGGAGTGCGCGCGGCCTGGCTTCGGGCCGTGGTGACCACGCCTGAGGCCGACGTCCCGGCGTACAGCAGGACTCCGACACTCACCAAGCTCACCGCGGACTGCGTCGGCGGGACCGTCGACGCGATCCACGCCGAGCACGTCACCAACGACGTGCTCGGTACCGCCGAAGGCGCCGCGGGGCAACGGTTTCGGCTGCATCACGCCCCGGTCCTGCCCGGCGCCGAGCCTGCGGTCGTCGAGGTCTCCTCCGAGGAGGGCTGGCAGGCGTGGCGTCAGGTCGCTGATTTCGCCGCCAGCGAGCGGGACGACCCGCACTTCGTGCTCGACCCGATGACCGGCGAGATCGACTTCGGGCCGGCGGTGCGGCTCGGCGACGGCAGCGTGCGCTGCCACGGCAAGGTGCCGCCGGAGGGTTCGACGGTCAGGATGCGCGAGTACTGGACCGGCGGCGGCGCGGTCGGCAACGTGGGCGCGGGCCGGTTGACCGTGATGCGGTCGGCGATTCCGTACGTGTCGTCGGTGACGAATCGGCAGCCGGCCCGCGGCGGCCACGACGGCGAGACGGTCGCGGAAGCCAAGGTGCGCGCCGCGCGGGCGCTGCGTGGACAGGACCGCGCGGTGACCGCCGAGGACTATGAGGCCATTGCGACACAGGCCGTCTCGGGAGCGGTACGCGTGCGGTGCGTTCCACCGACGGACCCCGGCGAGCCGGTGCACATGCTTGTCGTTCCGGACGTGTCAGGGTACGGATCTGGGCGCATTCCGTTCGACGCGCTCACCCCGGACGAGCCGAGCATGGCCGCGATCGCGGCGGCGCTGGAGGAGCGGCGCCTGGTCGGCGTGCGGATCGCGGTCGAACCGCCGCGCTATCAGGGCGTGACCGCGGCGGTCCGGCTGCGTTCGCGGCGCACCGAAGACCTCGAAGAGGTGCGCGCGGCCGCGCTCGCCGCGCTCTACCGCTGGCTGCATCCGCGCGACGGCGGTCCGGACGGGGCCGGCTGGCCGTTCGGCCGCGCGGTCACGCTCGGCGACGTGCATGCCGCGCTCGCCTCGGTGCCCGGCGCGGACTACGTCGAGGAGGCGCGGCTTTACCCGGCCGACCCGACGACCGGAGCGCGCGGGGAGGCGGTGCCGGCCATCGAACTGGGCCCGGACATGCTGCCGTTCTCCTACGACCACCAGGTCCGGGTGAGCTGAATGAGGGGTCTGATCAGCGATGCGGAGCCAGGTGTCCTGGGCATCGCGTCCGCGCTGCGGCAGGCGATTCCGGCGGTGTATCAAGAGGATCCGCTGTTCATGCTGCTGTGCGCGGCCTTCGACGACCTGGTCGCACCGCTGGTGACGGCGGTTGACTGCTTCGACGCCTATCTGGATCCGTACCTGGCTCCCGCGGATTTCCTGCCCTGGCTCGCGGACCTCGTCGGTTATCAGGGTTCGGTCAGGCAGGGATCGGACTCCGAACGAGCCCGGATCGCTTCGGCGGTGCGGGACCACGCACGGCGCGGGACCCCGCTGGGCGTGCGTGAGGCGGCTGCGCGCGCGGCTGGCGTGCCGGTCGAGCAGGTGCAGCTGGATGACCCGGGCGGGACGAGATGGTCCGCGGCACCGGGAGCCGCGGCGGGCGACTGGCCGCGGGTCGCGGCCCGGGTGCAGGTGGCTGTTCCCGGCGCGGCGCAGGCTTCGCAGCAGGTGCGGGAATCGGTGCGGGCAGCGATCGAGGAGGTCGCGGGCGTGCATTGCGCAATAGCGGTGGACGTGGTGGAGGCCGGGGAGACGACCCGGCCGCACCGGGCCCGTCCGCAGGGGGCGAGAACTTACGGAGGCGAATCATGATTCTGTGTCGGGAATGCGGGAACAGCGCGCCCTCGCGCGACGGCTTCTGCTCCTCCTGCGGGGCGCTGCTCGACTGGTCCGGCGAGCGGGTCGAGACGCAAGTGCTGCCGACGGTGCAGACCGCGCCGACCGGCCAAACCGTGCCACCGATACCGGCCACCGCGGCTGCAGGCGCGGGCGCGGCGCAGGCCGAGCCGCAGGGCAGCCCGTACCAGGCAGGCGCGTACCAGGGCGGTATCGCCCAAGGCGGTATCGGTCAAGGCGGCGGTGCGCAGGGCTGGACGCCGGCGGCCGAAGCACGACGGGCCGACCCGGTCCCAGTGCAGTCGGAGCCCGATTACGACGGTCCCTACTGCCAGGCCTGCGGCGTGCGCAACCCGCAGGAGCGGCGCTTCTGCCGGTCCTGCGGCGCGATGCTGCAACTGCCCGCGCTCGCCGCGCAGCAGCGGCGCGGCTGGTGGCGGCGGCTGATCGACCGGATCACCGGCCGGCGCCGCGAATTCGCCGCCGGGCAGCGGCCGAGCGGATTCCGCGATCACCAGGGCGGCGGTTCCGGCCCGTCGGGCAAGCGGCGGCTGCGCCTGCCCCGGCACATCAAGCTGGGCAAGCTCGCGCCGATCCTGATCATCGCGGGGCTCGCGGGCATCGGCCTCGGCCCGGCCCGCACCTGGGTGACGAACGAGGTCAACAGCCTGCTGGGCAAGGCGAAGGCGCGGGTGAATCAGCACTACGCCAACGTCACGCCGGTCGGCGCCGCGGCGCTCTCGCAGAAGGACCACGGCGCGGCGCTCGCGATCGACGGGCTCAACAACACCTACTGGGCCAGTTCGCAGCATCCTGACGGAGTCGGCGAGACGCTGACGGTCACCTTCGCCACCCCGGTGGACATCGACCAGATCGGCATCCTGTCCGGCGCGGACGCGCAGAACTTCCGCGCCTTCGCCCGGCCGCACGACCTGGTGGTGACGGCCGCGGGCGGATCACCGGAAACGCTGTCCTTCGACGACTCGGCCGATTTCCAGAGCCGCGGCGCCACGCTGCGGCACGTGACCAGCGTGACGATCACCGTCAAGGACGCCTACCCGGGCCAGAAGCAGCACGACCTGGCCATCCGGGACCTGGAGTTCTTCGTCAAGCAGGGCTGAGCCAGTGCGCCGGGCGGGCGAACCCCGGGCCGAGCCGGGTCGCGGCGTCGCCCTTCGCGGAGTCGAGCTGGGCCTGCGTCAGGAACAGGCACCCGCTCAGGTCCGCTCCGCGAAGGTCGGCGTCACGCAGGTCCGCCCCGATCACGTCGGCCAGTCGCAGGTCGGCGCCGCGCAGGTCGGCCGCCACGAGGAGCGCGCCGCGCAGGCTCGCGCCGCGCAAATCTGATCCGGCGAGCCGCGCGCCGATCAGATCCGCACCCCGGTGACTGCGTTCGCGCCCGGGGGCTTCGGCGCGGGCCAGTTCGCTCGCGCGGGTAAGCAGCACATTGATCCGATCGCGCAACGCCGCGACGTCTACGCCCGTAACGGTCTGCGCGTCGGAATACGTGAGCTGATCCGTCTCGTCGAGCGCGCGGCTAAGCTCGGCGTGGATCGGCTCCGCCGCCGGGAGGGCGAGCGCGTCCGTGAGATACCAGAGCAGTTCGTGAAGCTGCCGCATCACCGGGAAGACCGCGAACATCCGGCGTGCGGTATCCGGGTCCTGACGCCAGCTGACTGCGCGGAAGGTGTGTTGTGAGACCTTCTGGCCCGCTCCGAAGCAGTCGAAGACGGTGCAGCCCGAAAAACCGCTCTCGCGCAGCCGCGCATGGATGCCGCAGCGGTCGTCGTCGCGCAGGTTCCGGCACGGCCGCCCGGCCGGTTTGTCGAGGGCGAAGTCGGCCGACTTGGTGAAGTTCAGCGCGACGCAGCACAGCGCGAAGCAGTTGGCGCAGTCCGCGCGCAGACCGAGCCGATCGCGACCGTCTCGCGCTGTGTTGTCCCGCGCTGTGTTGTCCCGCGCTGTGTTGTCCCGCGCTGTGTTGTCGTGCACTGTCATGCCCGCGCCAGCAGCTCGTTGATCCGCCGCAGCTCCACCGGGAGCAGGTTCGGGTCGCGGAGCCTGGCCCGGCACACCTCGGCGTAGTGCGGCGCGGGGTCGACGTGCGCGGCGGCTCGGAACGCCCGCAAGAAGACTCGGCGCATCAGCCACACCGCGGGCCGCAGCGCCCAGGGTATGGTCCCGACCTCGGCCACGGTCATGATCACGACGGTCTGCGCGATGTCCAGTCCGGCGGGCCCGGCGGACGCGTTCGACCAGTCGATCACGACCGGGCCGTTCGGCGAGAGCAGGACGTTGTCCGGGTGCAGGTCCATATGCAGCACGGTACGGTCGTCCGCACCATCGCCCTCTCTTCCGAGTTCCCGCAGGCCGGAGGGCGCAGTGATCGCGTGCAGCCTGCGGTGCAGATCAGCGAGCTGCCGCGCGTAGCGTCCGGCCAGCCAGGGGCGGCGCATCATCTCGCGCAGCATCGTCGGGCCGTCGATCCGCTCGAAGATCATGTCCCGGCCGTCTGCCTCCCCGGCGATCAGCCGCGGCACGGGGAAGCCTTGCGCGTGCAGGTGCCGCAGCGCCGCGACCTCGTTCGAATGGTCGTAATCGACGCGGTAGCGGCGCAGCACGCTGCCGTCGCCGAGGTCGTAGACGACCGCGTCGCGGCCGTGCCCCAGCAGACGCCCGGGCGCGCCGACCGTCCTCTCCCCGTCACGTTCTCCTCCACGCCCGGCAGCTTAGCAACCCGCGAGCGTGCGCGAGCCGCCGTCACCTGCGGCTTCGCGGCGGTCAGCGCTGACCGCCGCGAAGCCGTGGCCGTGGCCGCGTGGCGCCAGCCGCTAGTCCTTGCCGCCGGAGCTCTCGACGGCGGCGGCTGCACCGAGCGTGACGAAGCCGAACAGGATGAAGGTCAGCACGTGAACCGTCGTGCACCATAGGCAGATCGCGTTGATGATGAACAGTTCGGCGTAGACGAGCCAGGCGACGAAGCCGACGCCGCCGAGCGCCGCCAGCGGCCTGAGCCACCGAAGCCGGCCCAGCGGTCCCGGCCCGCTGACGCGCCAGGCCGCCGGCGAGCAAAGCAGCAGCATGACGGCGAAGTACGCGACGCCGAGCACCGCGACCGGCAGGCCGAGGAACAGCGATTGCGGGCTGGAGGTGACCTTCTCGCAGTTGACGGTCGCGGTCTGCGGACAGGCGAGGGTGACGGTCGCCGTGTAGTGCGCGACCGTCAGGTAGATCGACACGCCGAGACCGGCCGCCGCGGTCAGCAGCGAGCCGAAGACGGCCCACCGGGGCGCGCGAACGCTCTGCGCGGCGGCTGGACGCACGCTCTTGCGCGCTGCGGTGCGTGTGCCGTTGCGGATGTTGGTTCGTTGAGTGACCGTCACTTCAGCGCGCCCTTCGCGTCGGTAACCGCCTTCGATGAGCACACGGACGACGGCTGTTGGCCCGTCAGGTTGCACAATGCGGCGGTGAGCACGTTGGCCGAGCCGTTGACGCCCTTGGCGACGGCGCTGTTCGGATCGGATAGTGCGGCGGCGATCTGCGACCAGCTCAGGCCGGCCAAGACCTGCGGGCTGTAGCTGGAGCCGTTGATCACGTACTTGCCGCCGAGGTCGACGAACGGGATGCCGCCGGCAGCATTGGCCGACACGTACGGCGGTTCGTCGTAGACCGCGAGCAGGTGCTGCTGCTCGGCGGTCGGAGTCTGCATCGGATTGCGGTTCGCGTCCTGCATCTCGACGGCGGTGAAGGCGAGATAAGGGCTGCTGTACTTCACATTCGCGAACGTGAAGGTACGCGTACTCGCATACACGTCATCGCTCGCCGACTGCGTGAGGCCGAGCCCGCTGAACGTTCCGAAGCGGCTAAGCGCGACGACCAGAGCCCAACGCTGCGCGGCGCAGTAAGGGCACCATTCGTAGCCCATGTACACGACCTCGGGTTTGCCGTCGCTGGTAAGCGCCGAGGCACCGGAGATGCTGGAGGGCGGGTTGCTGGTGGTACCGCGTCCGATGGCGTTGAGCACCGAATCGGGTACGTGCGTGGTGGTCTCGACGACCTGGGCGGTCGCGGCGGCGGACAGGCCGGAGGCCGGCGCGCCGCCGGAGGTTTTCGAGCCGCCGCCGGCCACCTTCACCAGGACGAGGGTGAGGAACACGGCGAGCACGACGACGACGGACACCGAGGCCAGCAGCAGCCTGCGACGGCGGCGTTCGGCCGCGCGCTGCACGGCGATCTTGGCTTGGGCTTTGCGTAGTCGTTCTTCGCGGGTGGCGCGGGTGGAACGGGTTGAACTCATGACTGGGCTCCCGAGTGCAGTGAGCGGAGGAGGAGCCGCGCGGGCGAACGCCCGGGTCAGGCCGGTATCCGAGCCCGCGCTAGATCGCGGGCCGCGGAGGATGGGGACACGGCGGCGTTGCGGCGCACGGCCGGCCCGCCGCCGGCGGATGCTCGGAAGCGGGCGAGGTCAGGCGGTGCGGAGCCCTACCGGCGGCCCTCTGCGCACGACCGGCTGCAACGCGCCGGACGGCAGCCGGCGCGGCCGTCGGCGGTCGCGCGCGAATCTCTCCCGCCGCGGCCCGGCGAACGGAACGAAGTCGCATGCGCGCAGCAGCGCGGCCAAGCCGCAGAGCCACGTGCGGCCGAAGTCGAGCACGACGCGGCCGAGCAGGAACAGCGCGGCCTCTCCGCGCCGCAGCCACCAGGCGCAGATCAGCGCGGCGATGACGTGTGAGCCGACCATCAGGGCGGTCTGCGCCCAGCCCGGCACCGCGGTCCCGCACATGCCCGGCACGGTGAGCCCCGGCGGCAGCGTGGTCACCGCGGCGCAACGCACCACCGGCTCATGGATCTGCGCCGCCTGAAACCAGAGGTAGAGCACGGCCTGCGCGCCCAGCACGAACGCGGCGATCGAAGGCAGCGTGCGCTCGCGGCGCGCGAAGCACCAGCCGATACACAGCGCCGCGCCCCAGGCCTGCAATACCGTGCTCTGCGGCAGGACCTTCTGCGAGGCGAGCACATGGCCGACCGCTGCGAGCAGCACGCAGACCGCGGCCAGGGCCGCGGCACGTATCACTCGCGCGAGCAGGTGCTCAATCATCCCGTCCCATGCTGCCACAGCTCGCCGCTGCGAAGAACGGACCGTCGCGCGGAGAACGTGCCGGTGCGGCGTCGCGTCCGGCGCCGAAGTCGGTGTCGACGCCGGCTCCGGCCCCGCTAGCGATCCGCCTCGTCGGTCCGGCTCGCCAGCCGCGTGCCGAGGTAGCTGCGCAGCACCAGGTCGGCCTCGGCGATCAGCTCCGGATCGCCGTCCGGGCGGTAGCGGAAGGCCAGCCGCAGCACGCTGTCGGCCGCCTCGACCGCGACGAGCAGCGCGCGGTCGACCTCGGGGCCGTCCGCCAGCCCGAGATCCTCGACGCCAAGCTGCTTGAGCCGCTCCGCGACCAGCCAGTTGTTCTCGATCGCGCGCTCCGCGTCGAGCAGGAACTCCTTGCCGGCGCGCGCGTCGCCGAAGTCGACCACGGCGAAGCCGGGCACGTCCCGCTTCATGGCCACGAACTCCGCCACCACCACCGAGGCCGCGTCGGCCCAGGTCTCGACGGCGGGCGCGGCGGCGAACCTGGCGTGCAGCCGGTCCAGGAACAGGTCCAGGTTGCGGCGGGCCAGCGCGCGGGCGAGCGCCTGCTTGCCCTCGAAGAACTGGTAGAGCGTGCCGATCGGCACCCCGGCGCGCTTGGCCACCTGACTGGTGGTCAGCTCGTCGTACCCGACCTCGTCGAGCAGCTGCGCGCAGGCGTCCAGCATCCGCTCGAAGCGCTCCAGGCTGCGACGCTGCACCGGCCGGCGGCGCACGGGGCCGACGTCCGGCGCGCCGCCTGCGGGCATGGGCTCTTTCACGGCTGCTTCGACCTCTGGCATGGGGTTACTTCCTTCTCTAACATGAATCGGACTCACGTTAGAAGGGTGTTCGATGTCATCGCTACCGCGGTTCCCGGAAGGCTTCCTGTGGGGAGCGTCCACCGCCGCCTACCAGATCGAGGGGGCCGTCGCGGAGGATGGGCGCGGCCCGTCCATCTGGGACACCTTCTCCCACGCCGAAGGCCGCACGAAGGACGGTGACACCGGGGACGTGGCGGCCGACCACTACCACCGCTGGCCCGAGGACGTCGGGCTGCTGGCCGAGCTCGGGGCGAACGCGTATCGGTTCTCCATTGCCTGGCCACGCATCCAGCCTAGCGGCAGCGGAGCGGCGAACCCCCGCGGCTTGGACTTCTACGATCAACTCGTGGACGCACTCGCCGAGCGCGGGATCACCCCGGTGCCCACGCTGTTCCACTGGGACCTGCCGCAGGCCCTCGAGGACGAGGGCGGATGGCTCAACCGGCAGACGGCGTACCGCTTCGCGGAGTACACAGCGCTGGTCGCGGATCGGCTCGGCGACCGGGTAAAGCTGTGGATCACGCTCAACGAGCCATTCATCCACATGTCGCTCGGTTACGCGCTCGGCATGCACGCCCCCGGCCGCACGCTCGGGCTCGACGCGCTCCCGGTCGCACATCACCAGCTGCTCGCCCACGGCCTGGCCGCCAGGCAGCTGCACGATCGCGGCCTCGGCGTCATGATCGCCAACAACTGCACGCCGGTCCGGCCCGCCAGCGAGGACGAACACGACGTCGCCGCGGCCGCCGTGTACGACGCGCTGCACAACCGGCTGTTCAACGATCCGGTGCTGCTCGGCACGTATCCGGATCTCAGCGCGCTCGGGCCCGAGGCGTATCCCTCGTTCGTGGAGGACGACGATTTGGCGGTGATCGGCGCGCCGCTGGAAGGGCTGGGGATCAACTACTACACGCCGAGCGTCGTCGGTTACGCCGATCCCGCGGGCAACGAAGGGCTTCCGTTCACGCTGAACCAGATCGAGGGCGTGCCGACGACGGCCTTCGGCTGGCCGGTCGTGCCGGACGGGCTGCGGGACCTGCTGGTCGGCCTGCGCGACCGCTACGGTTCCGCGCTGCCGCCGGTGTACATCACCGAGAACGGCTGCTCGACGAACGACGTGCTGACCAACGACGACCGGGTGCACGACACCGCGCGGATCGACTTCCTCGCCGGGCACCTGCGCGCGCTGCACGAGGCGATCGAGGCCGGGGTCGACGTGCGCGGGTACCTGACCTGGTCGCTGATCGACAACTTCGAATGGGCCGAGGGCTACAGCCAGCGCTTCGGCCTGGCCTACGTCGACTACCCGACCCAGCGCCGCGTGCCGAAGGACTCGTTCCACTGGCTGCGCGACGAGATCGCGGCCCAGCGGTGACCACCTGGGAGGGGGCGGCGCCCGACTCGCCGACCACGCCCGGCGTATCAGGGCTCTCCGACCTTGCGGAGGAGCCCTCGCCCGCAGGATCCCCCGCCGCGCGGGTCACCGGCCGGTGGACCGCGCTGCTCTCGCTGGCGAACCTGGGGCTGTGGATCGGCTACTTCGCGCCGCTCCAAGTGCTGCTGCCGAACCAGATGCAGGACATCGACGACGCGAAGAAGACCACGTACCTGGGCATCGCCACGGCGTTCGGCGCGCTGGTCGCGGTGGTGGCCGGGCCGGTCGCCGGGGCGCTGTCCGACGCGACGGGGTCGCGGTACGGCCGACGCAGGCCGTGGATCGCCGGCGGCGCGCTGCTCGGATTCGCCGGCCTGGCCCTGCTTTCCGGGCAGCACACGCTCATCGGCGTCACGCTGGGCTGGTGCGTGGCGCAGGCGGGTCTCAACGCCCTGCAGGCCGGCATCACCGCACTGGTTCCGGACCGGGTTCCGGTGCGTCAGCGCGGCGTGGTCTCCGGATGGATCGGGCTGACCCAGTCGGTCGGCGTCGTCATCGGCGTTCTTGCGGTCACCGCCCTGGTGACCGGAACCATATCCGGGTACGTGTTCACCGGGGCGATCGTGGTGCTCACCGTCGTCCCGCTGCTGCTGCGCGGGCCGGACCCACAGGTGCCGCGCGAGGAGCTGCCGCCCTTCTCGGCGCGGTCGCTGCTCGGCTCGTTCCGGTTCAGCCCGAGGCAGAACCCGGACTTCGCCTGGGCCTGGGCGACCAGGTTCCTCGTGCAGCTGGGCAACGCGCTGGCGACGCTGTACCTGCTGTACTTCCTGCGCGACAAGGTGCATTACGCGCAGCACTTCCCCGGCCGCAAGGCGGAGGACGGCCTGCTGATCCTCATCCTGGTGTACACGGTGACCACCGTGCTCACCGTCGTGGTCGGCGGCGCCTACTCCGACCGCAGCGGGCGGCGCAAGCCGTCGGTGATCGTGTCAGGGTACGTCATGGCCGGCGCCGCGATCCTGCTCGCGATCTGGCCGACCTGGAACGGCGCCCTCATCGCGGCCGCGGTGCTCGGCCTAGGGTTCGGCGTCTATCTCTCGGTGGATCAGGCGCTCATCACCCAGGTGCTGCCGACCGCGCGGGACCGCGCGAAGGACCTGGGCATCATCAACATCGCGAACTCGGCGCCCCAGGTGCTCGGTCCCGCGCTGGCCGCGCCGATCGTCACCTACCTCGGCGGCTACTCGACACTGTATATAGCGGTCGCACTGGTCACCGTCGCCGGTTCGGTGCTGGTCCGCAAGATCCGCACGGTGGATTGAAGACCTTGGCACGAACAGTAAAGCTCTGATCTACGACACCGTTCCCCAACGATGCCGTAGATCAGAGCACCTACTCTATCCCTCGATTCGCCTCGCGATGTACATCAGTTCACGAGCGCTGGGCTCGCGAGTCTCAGCTAGTTGAGGAACACCGACGGGCTTCCGGTGGCCGTGGTGTCCACCACCGGGCTGAAGGAAGCGGTGAAGTTCTCCGGCGACGGGCAGCCGGCCCACGAGCCGGTGTCCCGGCTGAACACCTGGTTGGTGAACGCCAGCGAGCCGTCCGTGGTGGAGACCGCGCCGGACACGCCGGCCGTCGGGCCGGTGTACTTGCAGGTCGCGCTGCCGATGACCAGGCCCAGCGAGATGGTGGCGTGCACCGAGCCGCTGATCGTGATCGTGTCGGAGGAGTCGTCGACGGTCGCCGAGTACGGCAGGTTGTCGATGGTGATGCTCTTCACGCTCTTGACGCCGGAGATGTTGCTGGTGCAGCCGCTGAAGGTCAGGCCGGTGATGGACTCCGAGGCGACGCCGGGAGCCGCCGGGTTGTCGGTGACCGTGGCGGCGAAGGTGGCCGAGGTGCAGGTGACGCCCTTGCCGGTGGAGTCGAGGAAGGTCGCCGTGGTCCCGCTGGTCAGGCCGGCCTGCAGGACGTCGCCGACGGCCACGTTCGCGCCGCCGACGCTGCCGGTGGTGAGCACGTCGACGCTGTCCGCGCTCGCCGGGCTCGCCGAGAAGGCGGTCACCAGACCCAGAGCCGCCACAGCGCCCAGACCGAGGTACTTGCGCATATTACGTTCACGCTCCTTTGCGTGTATGAGGGTTTTGCGGTTGTCGCGCTGTCACTGCTTCGACGCGGTCACTGCTCCGACGCGGCGATCGCGCCGGTCAGGTCCTTGATGTCGGTGTCGACGGCGAGCGTCGTGTTCACCCCGGTGAAGGTCACCGTGTTGTTGCCGGCCGCGGAGGGCAGGCCGAAGAGCAGGTTGACGATCCAGTTGAAGGCGCCGAGCGGGCCGCAGCCGCTGGCCCCGGGGACGGACAGCGAGTTGTCCACGAGGGTGGCGCCGGTGAAGCCGACGATCGCGTCGCTGAAGCCGTTCGGGTCGTTGTTGAAGTTGATGCTGCCGGGGTCGCCGGTGATCGGCTTGTTCGGCGGCGGCGGGGTGGTGGTGCCGGTGGTCGGCTGCAGCACGATCGGCGCGCTGTTCGAGCCGACGTAGCAGTTCGGGCCGAGGAAGGCGTTCTCCAGGTGCAGCTTGATCGGCAGCTTGAACACCGGGTAGGACTCGCCGGCGGCCAGCGGCGCGAAGTCGGTGATCGGCCCGGCCAGCTCGATCTGGGTGATGGCGCTGGTGACGCCGGGCCAGAAGTTGGCGATGCCGGGGATCGGGACGTCCAGCGGCGCCGCGGTCAGCTCCTTGCCGTCGGTGGGCGCGACGGTGGAGAAGATCTCGGTGGAGTTGCCGTCCGGGAACGTGGCGGTCGGGCCGTTGTTCGGCCAGTAGACCCCGAACTTGGTGGTGACCGGCGAGCTGGCCGGGATGGTGACCACGTGGCTGCCGATGGTGAAGCTGCCGCCGTTGACCACGGCCACGACGCAGCCGACCGCGCCGTTGTTCGGGTCCTGCAACGCGGAGCTGGACAGCGGGCAGGTGCCCATGCCGGTGTAGAGGCCGGTGGGCGCGGAGGCGGCCGAGGCCGGCGCGGCGCCGAGCGCGGCGAGCAGCGATCCGGCGCCGAGGGCGGCGGCCGCGGTGCGCAGCCTTCCGCTTCGGCGGGATCCGTTCGGCGCGGCCGCATCGCAGGCGCCTAAGGTCGCAGGGACGGGTGACAGGGTACTCATGCTCGGCGCACTCCCGGATTGGGGACTGAGGGTGGATGGCGCCGCGGCGCGGACGAGGACTAGCCCGACGCCGCGGGCGCGTGGAAGGGTGCGTTGAGTGCGGGAAGGCTCGCGGCGGCATGACGGCCGGAGACTACGGCGCGACCGCCGCAGAGCCCTGAATAGTTTTGCGACACAGGCTGGAAACGAAACCTTCGGGAGTTATAATCCTGACGAGGTCTCATCGTCAAGGGCGGAGGGGAAACAGATGTCTGCCAAGATCGACGCCCCACCGCTGGGCCCGTCAGCCCCCTCAGTCACTCCGGCCACCGCACCACCGCTGAGCGCGCCGCTTCCGGGCGCCCGGCACGGCCGGGATCCCGAGCGGGCGATCAAGCGCGGCCCCAGCCGCCTGTCGCCGGAGCAGGTGGCCGCGACCCAGCGCGACCGGCTCTACGACGGGCTCGTACACACCGTCGCGGAACACGGATACGCCGATGCCTCGGTGACCGACATCTGCCGGGCCGCCGGGGTGACCAGGCCGGCCTTCTACGTGCACTTCGACGGCAAGCAGGACGCCTTCCTGGCCACCTACCGGCACGGCACCGACGTGATGTTCCGGATGATGGAGCACGCCTACGAGCAGCACGAGGGCTGGCGCGAGGCGACGCTGGCCGGGCTCAGGGTGCTGCTCGAGGTGCTGGCCAGCGTGCCCGCCTTCGCCAGGATGGCGGTGGTGGAGATCGAGGCGGTCGGCCCGCCGGCCCGGCGCCAGCGCGCCGAGCTGCTGGCCCGCTTCGGCCGCTTCTTCGCCGAGGCGCCGCAGCCGCTCGGCCTGCCGGACCCAGCGGCCCGCAAGACCCTGGTCGACACGCTGGTCGGCGGGGTGTACTCGACGATCTACCGCGAGGTCGCGGCGGGCCGGGAGGCCGGGCTTCCCGAGCTGCTGCCGGTGCTCGCGCACTTCCTGTTCACCCCGTTCCTCGGCCCGCAGCACACCGGCGCGGCCGAGACCGGGGCCACCCCGCCCGCGGCGCGGGCGGTCGCCCCGTGCGCGCCGCAGCAATCGAAGATCCTTAAAGCAGTTCCCTGACCAGACAGCTTGACCAGCGCCCTACCCGGCGGTAACTTCAGCCGGTCACCGCTGAGCACGCTCACACGTTCGAGCGGTGAGGGGTGATGAACAAGCAACCACGAGTCCGTACCGCCGTTTCGCAACGCTCTGTGCTACGAGTCCCGCCCGCGCCGCGCAACCGACCCACCCAATGCTCTGCGACACAGTCCACTGGCCCCGAACGCGCTGCGCAGCTGTCCCACAACCCGCCCGACGACGTGCGAAAAGGGAGCCGTCCATGGCCACCATCGAAAGTGAAACACCCGCGCCGAGCCCAGCCGAGGACCCCTCGCAGGGCAAGGTGCGGCTCAAGCGCTTCGCGGCGCTGATGATCCCCGCCACGCTGGCCGGCGGCGCGCTGGTCGCGCTCACCGCGCAGGGCGTGCTCGCCGCCCAGTTCTCCATCTCCGGCATCGCGTTCACCGTGACCGCGGACCACCTGCACGGCGACGGCTTCGAGCAGTGGGGGGCGATCGACAACACCGCCCCCAACAGCCCGAACCTGACCGACACCGGCGGCCAGGCCACCGTGGTGGTCTCCGCGATCGGCCAGGCGAAGCTGTACAACTTCTGCCAGAGCGTGAACCTCGGCGCGATCAACCTGGTCCTGCGCGCGGGCCGCGGCAGCACCCCGGTGACCGGCACCGACCTGGTCGTCGACTCCGACGCGCTGTCCGGCGACGCGACCTTCAACTCCCTGGAGGTCGGCAACGACGCGACGACGCTCAACGACGTGCCCGGCATCGCCGCTCCGCCCGAGCTGCTCGGCGACTTCGGCCAGCAGGCCAAGACCGTCGACATCAACAACCTGCGGCAGGACAACTACGCCACCACGGCCGGCGCCTTCAGCCTGCCGGGCCTGAGCATGAGCTTCCAGAGCAACGGCTGCTGACGTGACCCCGCCCGCTTCAGGCGAGACCCCCGCCGGGTTCGATCCGGCGGGGGTGCCCGCCCCCGACGCATCAGCACCGGAACAAGCCGCGGGCCGCGGGCCTGGCGGCGAGCAGAGCGCGCAGTCCGCCGAGGGCGCGTGGTGGCAGGGCGCGCTTTCCGGGCCGCCCGGCGGCGGCGGGGACACGGCGGCGCTCGAACCGTCGCAGGCCGCTGAGGAGGCCGCGGCGCAGCCCGCCGGCTCGCGGTGGCACCGAGCCAGGACCGCGTTCCGGAACTGGCGGCGCACCCGCCCGTTCTGGGGTGGGCTGCTGATCAACGTCGGCGGCGGCGAGATCCTGTTCACCGAGAAGGCCCCGCTCGGCGTCGTCCTGCACGTGGGACCGCAGGGCCTGGCCGGGTATCTGCTGCCTGCGATGATGATCCTGTGCGGCATGCTGCTGTGGTTCGCTCCGGCGCAGCGCACCTTCTACTCGGTGCTCTCCGTGCTGCTGTCCCTGGGCACGTGGCTGACCTCCAACCTCGGCGGCTTCCTGATCGGCATGCTGCTCGGCGTGGTCGGCGGGTCGCTCGCCTTCGGGTGGGCGCCGCGCAGCGGCGGCGGCCCGGTGCGCCAGCGCAGGGCGAGAGCAAAGAAGAAGGCTGATCCGGCGAGCGTCTGATTGCGAGGGAGCGCAGGCGTCAACCTGGTTTACCTGGCGCGAACACGCCACTGTCTTAACGTGTATTTCCAAGCTCAGCGTGGCTAAGAGTCCAGACATGACCACAACCGGTGGTCAAGTCTGGCACTCCACAAGAGAGCTTGGAGCACGACAGTGCGAATATTCGGGCTACGCACTCAACCGCGCCGATCCAGATCCCGCAGGCTGGTCTCGACCAGCTCGCTGACGGTCGCCGCGCTGGCGATCGCCTCGTTGTCCACCGCGCTTCCCGCCTCCGCCGCGGTCTCCTCCGGCGTGAGCGCGAAGGCGAAGCCGGCCGCGTCGGTCACGCCGGTGTGCGCCCCGGCGAAGAAGGGTCAGTTCACCTGCTTCGCGTTGCGCCGCACCGATGTGAAGGGCGCCAAGGGCCTGCTGGCGAACGCGACGCCGTCCGGATTCGGCCCGGCCGACCTGGCCGGCGCCTACGGACTTCCGGCCGGGGGCGGCGCGGGCGCCACGGTCGCCATCGTCGACGCCTACGACGACCCGAACGCCGAATCGGACCTCTCCCTCTACCGGGCGCAGTACGGCCTGCCGGCCTGCACGGGCGCGAACGGCTGCTTCAGCAAGGTCGACCAGACCGGCGGGACCGCGTATCCGACCCCCAACGCGAGCTGGTCCGGTGAGATCTCGCTGGACCTCGACATGGTCTCCGCGGTCGCGCCCGCGGCGCACATCCTGCTGGTCGAGGCGAACACCCCGGCCAGCTCCGACCTCGGCGCGGCGGTGGATGAGGCCGTCGCGCTGGGCGCGCAGTACGTCTCCAACTCGTACGGCAGCGACTACAACGCCACTCCGGGCAGCGGCGAGGACCCGTCCGAGGTGACCACGCTGGACGCGTACTACAACCACCCGGGCGTCGCGGTGGTGGCCAGCTCCGGCGACGGCGAGTACGGGGTCTCCTATCCGGCGGCCTCGCAGTACGTGACCTCGGTGGGCGGCACCTCGCTGGTCAAGGACTCCAGCGCCCGCGGCTGGTCCGAGTCCGTGTGGAACAACAGCTACGGCGGTCCCGGCTCGGGCTGCTCGCTCTACGAGCCCAAGCCGGCGTTCCAGAAGGACTCCGGTTGCAATATGCGCGCGGAGGCGGACGTCGCCGCGGACGCGGACCCGGTCACGGGCGTCGCAGTGTACGACAGCTATCAGGCGAGCGGCTGGGGCGTCTACGGCGGAACCAGCGCCTCCTCCCCCATCATCGCGGCCGTATACGCCGACGCCGGCGCACCGGCCAGCGGGACGTATCCGAACTCTTACCCGTACGCCTCGCCGGCGTCGCTCAACGACGTCACCACCGGCGACAACGGGACCTGCACGCCGGCCTACCTGTGCACGGCGGGCGCCGGCTACGACGGCCCGACCGGCCTCGGCACGCCGAACGGCCTGGCCGCGTTCACCAGCGGCCCGCACGGAACCGTGAGCGGCACGGTCACCGACTCGACCAGCGGCGCGCCGATCGCCGGGGCGAAGGTGACGGTGGGCGACGCCTCGGTGAATACGGCCGCTGACGGCACCTACTCGGTCTCGGTATCTCCGGGCACGTACACCGTCACGGCGAGCGACTACGGCTACGCGAGCTCGTCAGTGTCCTCAGTCGCCGTAGCCGACAAGCAGACGGTGACCGAGAACTTCGCGCTGGCCGCCGTGGCGCGCGTGACGGTGACCGGCAAGGTCAAGGACGGCTCGGGCAAGGGCTGGCCGCTCTACGCCACCATCACGGTGGACGGCGCACCGGGCGGTCCGGTGTATACGAACCCGAAGACCGGCGCGTACTCCCTCCAGCTCCCGGTCGGCGCCACGTACACGCTTCACGTCACCGCCGCGTATCCGGGGTATCAGCCGACTGATCAGCAGGTCGTGGTTGGAACCAGCGCGGTCACCCAGAACATCTCAGTGCCCGTCGACGCGACCGCGTGCACCGCGCCCGGCTACGTCACGCACAACCACGGCACCTTCTCCTCCTTCGACTCCACCTCGGTTCCGCCCGGCTGGACCGTCACCAACGCGGCCAACACGGTCGGCGGCTGGGCGTTCACCGACCCCGGCTCGCGCGGCAACCTCACCGGCGGCAGCGGCGGCTTCGCGATCGTGGACAGCGACTTCTACGGCGCCGGCAACAGCCAGGACTCGCTGCTGACCACCCCGGTCACCGATCTGACCGGCAACAGCGCCCCGGCGTTGTCGTTCGACACCTACTACAAGCCGTACACCGGTTCGGTCGCCGACGTCGACGTGAGCACCGACGGCGGTGCGACGTGGACGAACGTATGGCACACCACCACCACCGCGGTCTCCGGCCAGCACCAGGTCATCCCGCTGCCGCAGGCCGCCGGGAAGGGCGCGGTCCAGGCCCGCTTCCACTACACCGGCACCTGGGCGTACTTCTGGGAGGTGGACGACGTCCTGCTCGGCAACGCCAGCTGCGACCCGGTCTCGGGCGGCCTGCTGATCGGCCAGGTCTCCGACGCCAACACGCACGCCGCGCTGCCGGGCGCCACGGTCGGCGCGAGCGGCACCTCCGCGACCGGGACCTCGGCCGCGACGCAGGACCCCGCCTTGTCAGGGGCCTTCTACTGGCTGTTCGCCCCGGCGGGCAGCGTGACCGCCACCGCGGCGAAGGCGCACTACGCCACGGCGAGCCAGACCGTCACCGTTCCGGACGGCGGTGTCGCAGAGGCCGACTTCTCCCTCAAGGCGGGCCGGCTCACCGTCACCCCGTCCAGCATCAGCAAGACGCTGGCCTGGGGCGGCTCCGGAACCTCGACGCTGACGGTGAAGAACACCGGCACCGCTCCCGCGACTCTGGACCTCGCCGAGGCCGCGGGCGGCTTCACCATCCAGTCCGTCCCGGCGGCCCCGGTGCAGAAGATCAGCGGCGACTTCCCGAAGACGGACATGGCCGCCGCGGTGAAGAAGGCCAAGGCCCAGGCCGCGGCAGCCGGCAAGAACACGATCGGACCGAAGGCGAGCCCGACCGCGGGCGCGGCCTGGCAGCCGATCGCGAACTACCCGACCACCATCCAGGACAACCTCGCCGAGTCCTACAACGGCAAGTTGTACTCAGGGTTCGGATACGATGGCGCGAAGGACACCAAGACCCTCTACGCCTACGACCCGACCGCGGGCTCGTGGTCGCAGCAGGCCAGCGCGACCGACACCCGCGAGACCCCGGCGCACGGCTTCGTCGACGGCAAGCTGTACGTCGCCGGCGGCTGGGGCCCCACGGGTGATCCGGACAGCCTGACCGAGGTGTACGACCCGGCGGCCAACAGCTGGTCCACCGGCCCGGCCTGGTCCGCGCCGCTGGCCGGCTCCGGCAGCGCCGTGCTCGACGGCAAGCTGTACGTCGTCGGCGGCTGCACCGCCTCCACCTGCGGCTCGACCAGCGTCTCAGTGCTCGACGCCGGCGCCGGAACCTGGTCGAACGCGGCCGCGTATCCGGAGTCGACCTCGTGGCTGGCCTGCGGCGCAATCAACGGCAAGGTCTACTGCGCCGGCGGTTCCGACGGCAACAACACCAGCACGCACACCTACGTCTACGACCCCTCCGCGAACACCTGGACAAAGCTGGCTGACATGCCCACCGGCGTGTGGGGCGCGGCTTACACCGCGGCCAACGGCCTTCTGCTGGTCCAGGACGGCGTGGCCGGCGGCGTGCTGACCAACCAGGGCTGGGCGTACGACCCGGCCTCGGACAGCTGGACCGCGCTGCCGAACGCGAACGCCGCGGCGTACCGCTTCGGCGGGGCGCTCGGCTTCTACACCGTGGGCGGCGGGCAGGGCGCGCTGAGCGCTCCGCTGAACACCGCGGCCGTGCTGCCCGGCTATGACCAGGGCGGGAGCACGGACGTGCCGTGGCTCTCGGAGAGCGCGACCTCGGTCACCGTGGCCCCGGGCAAGTCCGCGACGATCACCGTCACGCTCAATGCCGCGGACCCGTCGATCGTGCAGCCCGGCACGTACACCGCCGCGCTCACGCTCGGCTCGGACACCCCGTACAAGCTGGACAAGGTCCCGGTCAGCATGAAGGTCAAGCCGCCGGCGACGTGGGGCAAGATCACCGGAACCGTCCAGTACACCGACAAGAGCGGCAAGCTCGTGCCGATCGCGGGCGCGACGGTCCAGATCGACACCTGGGCGACCCACTACACCCTGCACACCGACGCCACCGGCCAGTACGCGCTGTGGCTCGACTACCGCAACAACCCGCTCACCGTGATCGCGGCCAAGGACGGCTACCAGCCGCAGGTCGCCACCGTGAAGATCAAGAAGGGGGCGACGGTCACGCAGAGCTTCACCCTGTTGATCGACTGACGCCCAAGGCCTGAGCGGCAACTGGTGGCCCCGCTCCGCGTGAGCGGGGCCACCGCTGTCTTAGCGCGGGCGGTTGTGATTGGCTGACCGCATGTCTGACTCGGCTTCGGCTCCGGTTCTCGACGTCGCGATCATCGGCTACGGTCTGGCCGGAGCGGTCTTCCACGCTCCGCTGGTCGCCGCGGAGCCGCGCATGCGCGTCGCGGCGGTCGTGACCGGGTCGCCGGAACGCGCCGACCAGGCGCGCGCGGAGCATCCGGGCGTGCGGGTCCTGGCGAACGCCGAGGAGCTGTTCGCCGATCCCGGCATCGCCGACCTGGTCGTCGTCGCGGCGCCGAACAGCGCGCACGCCCCGCTCGCGCACGCCGCGCTGCGGGCCGGGCTGCCGGTGGTGATCGACAAGCCGATGACGCCGACCGCCGCACAGGCCGCGGAGCTCGTCGCCACCGCGCGCAACGCCGGACTGCTGCTGTCGATCTTCCAGAACCGGCGCTGGGACGGCGACTACCTGACCGTGCACAAGCTGATCGACGAGGGCCGGCTGGGCGAGGTGACCAGGTTCGAGTCCCGCTTCGAGCGCTGGCGGCCGACGCCCAAGGGCGGCTGGCGCGAGCTCGGCGGCGTCGAGGAGGCGGCCGGGCTGCTCTACGACCTCGGCAGTCACCTGGTGGATCAGGCGCTGCACCTCTTCGGCCCGGCCACGGTCCGCCACGCGGAGACCGAGGTGCGCCGCGCCGGGGTCAAGTCGGACGACGACACGTTCATCGCGCTTGAGCACGACAACGGCGTGCGCTCGCATCTGTGGATGAGCGCGGTCGCCAGCGACCTCGGACCGCGGTTCCGAGTCCTCGGTTCGCAGGCCGCGTATGTGAAGTACGGCCTCGACGTGCAGGAGGACGCGCTGCGTGGCGGTCAGCGACCCGGCGACAAGGACTGGGGCGCGGACGATCCCGACCGCTTCGGCACGCTGGGCACGCCCGGCGCGACGCAGACCGTCGAAACGGAACCGGGCGCATACGAGAACTACTACGCCGCGATCGCGGCCGCGCTGCTCGACGGGGCGCCAGCTCCGGTCGACCCCACCGACGCCGTGCGCTCACTCGAGATCCTCGAGACCGCCCGCCGCGTCGCGTACGCGCGCTCCTGACATCCGCGGCCGCCGGAATTCGGGCACGGGAGGGCGCCCCTCCCCCGCGGCGCCGCCCTCAGCCGAGCTCTCGCGCAGCCGCGCGGCGCTGACGCTTGCCGAGCGGAGCCTGCGAGAGGTCCTCAGCCTGCGACTTGAGGTTCTTGTATCCGTATCCGCGGGCGTCGAGCCAAGCACGCGCCGACTGCTCGGCCCGGCTCGCGGCCTCGACGAGATCCTCTTCCTGCTCCCCGGAGTCGAGGAACCGGAAGGAGAAGAAGGGGCGCGCGGCGAGGTCGTAGCTGAGGTTCCCCTCCGGGGTGAACCTCGCGTTCAGCACGTCGTGTTCTGCCGCGTCGGCGAGAAGTTCGGCCCGCTGCGCCTCGGTCAAACCGTCGAAGGCGCCGCGCACGGTGATGCGGAAAGTGCGGTTACTCACCGGCAGAACGTAAGGCACGCACCGCCGCCGGTGCCACGGCATTTCTCGCCGCGCTTCGCACGGCCTTTCCCACCCGGCGGTGTCTACCGCGCCTGGCGGCGGTCCAGCGGTGCCGGCACTCCGGTGACCGGCAGCGCGAGCAGTCCGGTCAGCTGCTCCGGCGGGACGGCCCGCGCGAAGTACCAGCCCTGGGCCGAGTCGCAGCCGAGGGCGGCGAGGCGCGCGGCCTGCTCCTGGTCCTCGACCCCCTCCGCGGTCACCGACATGCCGAGGCCGTGGGCGAGGGACACCAGCGCGCCGACGATCTGCTCGTCGACGTGGCCGTCCGTGCCGCCCGCGCGCAGGCCCGCGGTGAAGGAGGCGTCGATCTTGACGATGTGCGCGGGCAGCTGCCGCAGGTAGGCCAGGTTCGAGTAGCCGGTGCCGAAGTCGTCGATCGCGATGCGCACGCCCGCCTTGGCCAGTTCGCGCAGCACGTCGAGCGAGCCGTCCTCGGTGCCGACCACCGCGCTCTCGGTGATCTCAAGCTGGAGCTGCTGCGGCGGCAGGCCGGTGGCGTCGAGGATCTTGAACACGTCGGCGACCAGGTGCGGATCGTGCGTCTGACGCACCGCCAGGTTCACGTTGACCGCGGGCGGCGCGCCGTCCGGACCGACCGGGCCCCAGCTCGCCGCCTGGGCGCAGGACTGCTCCAGCACCCAGCGGCCGAGCTGCACGATGACGCCGGTCTCCTCCGCGAGGCCGATGAACCGGTCCGGCTTGAGCAGCCCGAAGTCCGGGTGCCGCCAGCGCACCAGCGCCTCGACCGCGGACACCGCGCCGGTCTTGAGGTCCACGATCGGCTGGTAGTCGACCACGAACTCGCCGCGCTCCAGCGCCCCGGGCAGCGCCGCGCTGAGCGTGTAGCGGGTGATCTCCGAGGCGCTGCGGTCGGCGTCGAACAGCGCCCAGCGGCCCTTGCCCTCGGCCTTCGCCCAGTACAGCGTGATGTCCGCGGCGCGCACCAGCTCGGTCGGGTGCGCTCCGCCGATCGAGTGCTCGACCACGCCGACGCTGGCCGAGACCGGGATCTCGCGGCCGTCGAAGGAGATGGGGCGGCGCAGCGCGTCGAGGATCTCGTCGGCCGCCTTGGTGGCCGAGGCCGCGTCCGCGTGGTCGGCCAGCAGCATCACGAACTCGTCGCCGCCCATCCGGGCGACCAGCCGGCCCGGCCGCTCCGCGCACTCGGCCAGCCGCTGCGCGACGCCGACCAGCAGCTGGTCGCCGACGACGTGCCCGAGGGTGTCGTTGACCTCTTTGAACCCGTCCAGGTCGAGGTAGCACAGGGCCACCTTGCACTCCGGGTCGGCGCTGCCGAGCAGTTCCTCGAGGTGCTCGAAGAACAGGGTGCGGTTCGGCAGCCCGGTCAGCGGGTCGTGGGTGGCCTGGTGGCGCAGGTGCAGGTGCATCGAGCGGCGCTCGGTGATGTCCTCGAACAGGCCGAGCAGGAAGCGGCGGCGGCCGATCTCGTCGCGGATGACGGTGGCGCGCAGGTGGGTCCACAGGCTGGTGCCGTCGGCGCGGGAGAACTCCTTGTCCACCGCGTAGAAGTCGCGTTCGCCGCGCAGCACCTCGGACAGGGCGGCCCACAGCTCCGGCGGGTCGGTGGGCTGGGCGATCTCGCGGATGTGCCGGCCGCGGTAGCTCTCCGGGGTGCGCCCGAGCATGGTCGCCAGGGTCTGGTTGACCTCGACGACCAGTCCGTTGAGGTCGGCAAGGCCGATGCCGATCGGGGCGGAGGAGAAGACCGCGCGGAAGCGGGCCTCGCTCTCGTCGCGGGCGGCGAAGGCGGCGCTGCGGATGGCCTCCTGCTGATTGAGCGTCAGCTCGCGCAGCGCGGTGGAGTAGCCGGCCGCGATGCCGCCCTGGAGCGCGCCGAGCTCGGCGGGACCGCCGCCGAGCAGCGCGCCGTGCTGCGCGAACACGGAGAGGGTGGCGGCCAGCGAGGCGGGATCGGTGTAGTGCCCGGCGACCAGCGCGGCCCCGATGGCCCGACCGGCGGCGGCCGGATCCCGGTCCCCGCGCAGCGCGGCGGCGGCCTGCCCGGTGTGGTCGAACAGCAGCGCGTCGGCCTCGGCGGGGGTGTAGGTGACGTAGCTGGTGTCGGCGATGGCGCGCGTCCACGCCCGGGCTACCGACTCCACCGCCTCGGCCGCGGTCAAGGCAGGCGCTCCGCGCCTGATCCCGCGCGGCGCAGCGCACGCCGCGGCCTACTGGGCGCGCCCGGAAGGCGACGCTGCGCTACGGAGCTGCGGCGGGCCGGTCCGCGGACGCACATTCGGGCGGCGGCGCGGCCCTCCGAATGCACGTCTCCGGGGGTCAAAATAGGTCGTGCCATGCTTCCCAACCCTCCGCCGCGTGCGCGATCACCATATGCGTTAATGACGGCGTCGCGAAAGAGGGCCGCACGTGGAGCTAGCGCGCCCGGGTGACGGATCGGACCGGGCCGCATCAACCCAGCGCAGCCGCCGGTTCGGGGTCCGCGGGCCGGGTCGCGTACGGCGCCGGCGCGGCGCCTGCCGCGACGCCGCTGTCACGCGACCCGGTGCGGCTGTCGAGGAGCATGTCACGGGGTGTACCACTCGGGCGGCGTCCGCCGTCCCGTAGCTGTTCATCCGCCTCATCCTCCTCGGCGCTCCACCGCGGACCAGCGTCGCGCTCGCCGCGGACGGCCGCGCTTCGGTTGTGTTCCGTCCCAGTGTCTTCCCTCTCATAGTGTCCAACGTCACACCGCTGCACGGAGTGCCAGGCCGCCGATCCCTCCAAAGACCGGCCGGAGAAGAAGCGCAGCAGCAGGTCGGCGAGGGCGTCGGGGACTTCGAGGTGCACGGCGTGGTCGGCGTTGCGCAGCGCGGTGAAGCGGGCGTCGGCGCAGTACCGGCCGAGCGCCCGGCACTGCCGCGGCGTGGTGAAGTCGTCGTGTTCTCCGGTGCCGAGCAGGACGGGCACGGTCACCAGCGGGTACCCGCCGTGCAGTTCGTGCTTGAGCAGGCGCAGGGTGTTCTCGATGAACTTGGCGGCGTCGTCGGCGCTGATGCCGCCGAAGACGCCGGTCAGGATGCGGCGCACGGCCGGGCCGCGGATGATGCGCGCGGCGGGGTCGTCGTTGGTCAGCAGCGAGACGGAGTACTGCGCGAACTCCTCCACGCGGTCGGCGCGCAGCAGCGCGATGGTGCGCAGCAGCCCGGAGCGCAGCGGCTCGTCGACGGCCGCGCCGGTGCCCATCAGCGCGAGGCTCTGCACGAGCTCGGGGTGGTGCTGGGCGAGGCGGAACGCGATCGCGCCGCCGTAGGAGCCGCCGAACACGTGCGCGCGACGGTGCCCGGCGAGTTCCAGCACGTGGTGCAGCGCCTCGGCGAGGAACGCGGTCGAGTACCGCGCCGGCAGCAGGTCCGCGTCGCCCCAGCCGGGCAGGTCGACGGTCACCACCGAGGCCGAGCGGGCCAGCAGCGTCTCGAGCCGGCCCCACGCGCCCTTCTGCTGGAACGCGCCGCCGACCAGCACGATCGGCGGCAGCTCGGGTTCGGCGTTGACGAGGGTGCGGCAGTCGTAGCCGTAGCCGCGGTACTGCGCGACGGTGATCTCGACGCGGCTCATCGCGCGTCCTCGGACTCGACCGGACCGGCAGGCTTCATCAGGGCTCTCCTTCGCGCGGGCGCGCCGCAGGGCCGCGCCTCGGGGCGTGGCCCGGCGCGACGCGGCGTCAGGGATCGGGTCGGCCCGTGCAACGACCGGTGCCGCGGGCGGTGCCGGGTCCTTCGCCCAAACGGAAAGAGGTTTATGCCGATGGTCTAGCGCGCCTCGTCTCTTCCGGTGACTTCCCGGAAAAGCCGCGTCATCGAAGGGGCCGACGACGCTCGCGCGGCGGTGCGACTGGCGGTGCGGCTATTCGAGGCCGGGGTCGGCGGCGCGGATGAGCTGGCGCAGCCCGCCGTAGAAGACCTCGTGGTCGATGACGCCCTTGAGGATCGCCTCCGGGTGCGCGGTGACAGCGGGGAACTGCTCCGGTGGAAGGGCGCTGATGGCGGCCTTGGTGCGCTGCACGACCGCGTCGGGCGTCGCGTGGTCGGTGAAGCAGGCGCAGCCGAGGGTGAACAGGTACATCCGCCGGTATGCCCGCACCATCTGATCGGGCGTCATCCCGGCGGCGAGGTTCGCGGAGAGCTGCGGCTCGATCAGCCGCTGCATCACCTTGGGACCGAGCCACGGGCCGCCGCGGCGCATCGCGACGATGCCCGGGTGGGCGACGATGAGTTCGTAGAGGGCGGTGAAGCGCGCTTCGGTCGCGTCGGCCCATGTTGCATCGGCGGGCAGCTGCGGAATCGTTCCGACAACATAGTCGAGAACACAGCCGTCCAGCGGCACCTTGTATTCGGCGAGCCTGCGGTACACCGTCATGTGCGCGACGCCGAGTTCCTTGCCCAGCCTGCGGAAATTCAGCGCGTCGGCGCCTTCGGAGTCGATGATGCGAAGCGCCGCCCTGGCGATCACGTCGAGCGAGAGCGAATCTTCGCCGAGAGATGGACGAGCCATGGGATACAGCGTAACTTACGGTGTATCAGCTCGGAAGGAGCCGACCAGGCCGGATGGTGGCATCAGGGTTCGCGGCTTTCGCGCCCCCGGCTCGCGGCTTCGCGCCCGCTGCGAGAATCGCGCGCCAGGAAACGAGTGGTCGAAGATGAACGTCGGTGCCGGGCCAGCCAGTACGAGTCCGTTCACGGGCACCCCGCCCATCGGCCCGGCGGACGTCAAGGCCGCGGCCGGGCGGATCGCGGCGCGGATCCGGCCGGTGACCCTGGTGGCCGCGGACGTCAAACCGTTCGACGAGTCCAGCCTCTACCTGGCCTGCGAGAGCACCCAGGTGACCGGCAGCTTCGAGGCGCGCGGCGCGGCGAATCTGGCGCTGTATCACCTGGAGCACGGCGCCCTGCCGGATTCGGGGACCGTCACGGCGGTCTGCGGCAACGGCAACGCGGCGGTGGCCTGCGCGTGGGCGGCGCGCGAGACGGGCGGCCGCGCGACGGTGTTCATCGCCGAGGAGTCGGAGGCGCAGACCCCTGATCGGGCCGCGGGATACCGGGCCGCCAGGGCGCGGCTGATGCGGCGGCTGATCGAGTACGGGGCCGAGGTGCACAGCGTCGAGGGCGATCCGCAGCTGGCGGCCCGGGCGGCCGCGGACCACGCGGAACGGATCGGCGCCCTCTACTCGCACGCGTCCGACAACCCCATGATCGCGGTGGGCGCGGGCACGCTGGCCGCCGAGATCAGCGAGCTGATCGGCGCGGAGATCGACACGATCATCGTCCCGGTCGGCAGCGGCCTGGTGGCGGGCACCTGCGCCGCGCTCGAGCACACCGGCATCCGCGTGGTCCCGGTCGAGCCGCAGCGCGGCAGGACGCTGAGCGCCGCGCTCGAGGCCGGGTTCCCGATCGACGCCCCGGGCGCCGAGGGCGCGTTGACGCCGGCCGGGGACTCCTTCGGCGCCCGGCGCATCTCCCAGCTGGCGCTGGATCTGGCCCGCGCGGCCGGCTGCGTCCCGGTACAGGTCACCGATGAGGAGATCGTGCGCGCCCGGCGGGCCTTGTGGGATCAGCGCCGCATCCCGGCCGAGTACGGCGCCGCGGCCGCGTTCGCGGCGATCCAGTCGGGCGCGTATGTGCCGGACGTCTACGAGCGCGTCGTGGTCGTCATCAGCGGCGCGAATACGGACCCTGCGACGCTGGAGTCCTGACCGGTTCTGAGCTTTGCCGTCCCGCGGTCCCTCGCTCGCCCGGGCGGCGGTGCCGGACGTCCGGCGGCTGCGGCGTCGTCGGGGTGCGGCTGCCGCGCTACACGCATTCGTCCGCGGTCGCCTCGGCGCGCCATTCGGCGGCGTCGTCGGGGTGCGGCCAGCGCGGCGAACCGCCGCGGCGCGCGATCAGGGTCTCGCAGATCTCGCGCAGCTGCCGCACCTGCTCCGGGCTCAGCCGGTCGAACAGGGCGTTGCGCACTGCCTCGACGTGCCCCGGCGCCGCCGCCTTCAGCACCTCGAAACCGGCGTCGGTGAGCACGGCGTAGACCACGCGGCGGTCGCCGGTGCACTTCTCCCGGCGCACCCATCCGGCCGCGACCAGCCGGTTGACCGAGTGGGTGAGCCTGCTCTGCGAGGCGTGGTTGAGCGAGGCGAGGTCGCTCATCCGCATGCGGCGGCCCGGCGAGTCGGAAAGCGCGGCGAGCACCATGTAGTACGTATGGGGCATGCCGGCGTCGCGCTGGAGCTGACGGTCCAGGTCCTCGTCGAGCAGGTTGATCGCGGCCAGCAATGCGAGCCAGGTGCGCTGCTCGTCGGCGGTCAGCCAGCGCGGCTGGGGGGTGCCCGTATCGGGCGTGCCCGTTGCCCCGGTCATGTGAACCATCCTAACCGGCGGCGCGGCGGTAGAGTCGCCGCAAGCAGGGGGAATGCGTGAAGGGGCGCGAGATGGCACCTGACGGCACGGCACTCGACTATGACCGGATCGAAGCGGAGCGGGCGCGGATCCGGGCGACGTATCTGCGCGAGCAGCGCCCGGGCAGCAGCGCGCGGGGCGTGCACCACGTGGCGCTGCTGTGCTCGGACGTGGAGCGCACGGTGCGCTTCTACCAGGAGCTGCTGGAGTTTCCGCTCACCGAGATCTTCGAGAACCGCGACTACCGCGGCTCGAACCACTTCTTCTTCGACATCGGCCACGGCAACCTGCTGGCCTTCTTCGACCTGCCCGGCCTGGACCTCGGCCCGTACGCCGAGGTGCTCGGCGGGCTGCACCACCTGGCCATCTCGGTGGAGCCCGAGCGCTGGGAGCGGCTGCGCGGGAAGCTGGCCGAGGCCGGGGTGGCGTGCCAGGTCGAGAGCGGCGTCTCGCTCTACTTCCGCGACCCGGACGGGGCGCGGATCGAACTGCTGGCGGATCCGCTCGGCGAGATGTACGGCGGCAAGGTGCTGTGAAACCACTACGGGCCGCGCATTACGGCGCGGCCCGTGTGTGCCGCCGCGTGATCCGGCCGGTCGGCGCTACTCGGCCTTCGCCACCGCACCGACCGCCTTGACCGACAGCGCGGCCGAGGCGCCCAGCTCGATCTCGCCGGGCGTGCTCTCGATGAGCTTGTCGGAGTCCGCGTCCAGGATCGGTTCGACGCGGGCCGTGCACGCGCTGCACCGCCGGGCCATCGCGGGGATCTGGGTCAGGCACTCGGGGCAGGCGCGCTTGGCCTTGGTCAGGTCGTGGTGCGGGTTGAGCTCCTCGCTGATCTTGTTGACCGGCAGCACCACGAGGAAGTAGATCGCGGACGCGGTCAGCGCGAACGCGATGAGCGCGTTGATGAAGGCCCCGTAGCCGAAGGTGACCGAGCCGACGTGGAACGCCATCCTGCTGTAGTCCCCGACGCCGCTGGTCGCCCAGTCCACCAGCGGTGACAGGAACGCCGAGACGAACGCCCCCACCACCGTGCTGAAGGCCGCGCCGATCACCACGCCCACGGCCAGGCCGACGACGTTGCCGCGGATGACGAACTTGAAGAAGCCGTTCATGTCCCTTTCCCCACCCCAGATTCCGCGCGAAACCCTTGTTCCGTGCGATGCAGAGGGCAGGGTGACGTATCGCAGGGCACGTTGTCCAGCCCCGCGGGCCCGCTCTTGATAACGATGCGGGAACGCGGGGTGGACCATCATCAGAAGGCTGTTCTGACGGCCGGTCAGAAATACATCAGGACGCGGATCGCAGCGCCTTGAGGAGCCACTCCATCGACTCGAACGAGGGCGCGCCCTGCGAAGCCAGGTCGGGCTTGCCCGCGACGGCGGAGACCAGCTCCCAGAAGCGGTTGACCCGCCGGTCCAGGTTGGCCTCCATGCTCTCCACCAGTTCCCTGCGCCCTGCCTCGAGGTCGTGCATGCCGACGACTTGGGCCCACGCGGCGATGATCGCCTCGATCCGGGCCTGCCCGGCGTCGGAGACCGGGTCGACGCCCTCGGCGTAGGCCTTCTGCGCCTCGGGGGCCAGGACGGTGCCGAATCCGGCCTGCACCCGGTTCCACTTCTCGTCGGACAGCCGCCGGCGCTTCTGCGCGCCGTGCTCGGCCATCTGCCGGCAGCGGGCGACGAAGTCCTCGTCCTGGATCAGCGAGACCAGCTCCACCCAGGCCTCGACCTGTTCGGCGGTGGGTTCCTCGGGCAGGTCGGGAAAGGCGGCGCGCATCATCCGCTCGAACGCCCCGCGCCCGGACTCCTCCTCGTCCAGGCCGCGGAAGACCTTGTCGAGGTAGCCGTCGAGGATGCGCTTGCGCTCGGCGGCGTCCAGCTTGGCCAGTCGGTGCATCTGTTCCATCTCCATCCAGTCGGATCCGCGGACCGCGACCGCGCGCAGCACCGCCTGCCGTACCCGGAGCACCTTGACCGTGGCGTCGAGGGCGTCCGCGTGGGCGCGGGCGACCTCGGCGACGCTGACCTCCTTCGCGAGCACGCGGGCGATGGTCGGCAGGTCGATGTCCAGGTCGCGCAGGGTGCGCACGAGCTCGAGGCGGGCTGCCGCCTCGAGGTCGTAGAGCCGGTAGCCGGACGGGCTGCGCCCGGCGGGCTCGACGAGCGCGGCTCCGGCGAATCGGGTGTCCGAGTAGAACCGGATGGTGCGCACAGGCACCCCGGTCAGGTGGGACAGCTCCCCGATCGTCAGCAGCCGCTGCGTAGCGCGGTCTTCCATGGCTTCTACGGTTCCGGTTCCAGTTACTGGAGACTCAAGCCGGTTTTCCGGCCCGGCCTGTGACGCCCGTCACACGTCGGATACTGCACGGCCGTCGCACCGGTTCGCGGTGCGACGGCCGTGGCTGGTGGAGCGTGCGGCAACGGGCGAATCAGGGCACGAGCACGATCTTGCCGCGCAGGTGGCGGCCCTCGCTCTCCCGGTGCGCGTCGGCGGCGCGCTCGAGCGGGAACTCCTTCCACACGAAGACGCGCAGCTCGCCCGCCGCGGCCAGGGCGACGAGCTCGGCCAGGCGCGAGCCGGAGCGCCGGGTGCCCAGGGCCCTGACGCCGAGCCGGTTGGCGGCGGCCTGGTCGACGATGGTGCCGACCCGCTCCGGGTTGCCGACGATCCGCAGCGAGGCTTCCAGCGATTCGCCGCCCGCCGCGTCCAGTGCCGCGTCCACGCCCTCGGGCGCCGCGGCGGCGACCCGGTCGGCCAGGCCAGGTCCGTAGGTCACCGGGATGACGCCGAGTTCGCGCAGGAAGTCGTGGTTCGCCTCGCGGGCCGTTCCGATCACCCGCACCCCGCGGGCGACGGCGATCTGAACCGCCATCAGGCCGACGCCGCCGGCCGCCGCGTTGACCAGGACCGTCTCGCCCGGCTTGACCGCGAGGTCTTCCAGCACCGTGGAGGCGGTCTGTCCGGATGCCGAGAGCGCGCCCGCCTCGCTCCAGGTCAGCGCGCCGGGCTTGAGCGCGAGCAGCTTGGCGGAGGCGACGATCGTGTCCGCGTACGCGCCGTTCGCCGGGCCCAGCACCTCGTCGCCGACGGCGAACTGGGTGACCTCGGGGCCGATCGCGTCGACGACCCCGGAGGCCTCGTTGCCGAGCCGTCCGGGGAAGGTCACCGGCGCCCAGTCCTTCCAGGCTCCGCTGCGCAGCTTGGTGTCGGCCGGCTGCACGCCCGCGGCGCGGACCTTGATGCGCACCTGGCCGGGGCCCGGCTCGGGATCAGGCAGTTCGGCGAGGCGCAGGACCTCGGGTCCGCCGTACTCGTCGTAGACGATCGCTCGTGTCATGGATGAGTGCCCTTCTTGTGCCGCGCACTGGTGCCTTCACCAGTGTCGTGCCCGCTGCACCTGGCAGCATCTCATCCTTTGGTCCTACCCGGCCGCCGACCGGCTCCCGGCCGGTGCCGGTGACACCGGACGGCCCCCGGACCGGGGTCCGGAGGCCGTCCGAGTGCATGTGCCGCGACCGACGGCAGCTATCGGTGAGGTGTTCAGCAGGCGCATGCCTTGGAGGCGAGCCCGTGTGCGGCGGGCTCAGCCGAGTTCGTCGGTGATGAAGTTCCCGGCGTTGTACGAGCCCCAGCCGGTGACCCGGTCGTAGCCGGTGCCCGCGCTGAAGCCGCCGTTGCTTCCGCTCTTGACGTCGTGGAACGCGCTCGAGTAGGTCGAGCCCGCGCCGATGGAGTACAGCGTCGGGTTGGCGTACCCGAGCGCCGCCTTGCCCTTGGCGGCGGCGTACTGGTCGTAGATCGCGGTGAACGCCGCCCAGCTCGGGGCCGCCGCGCTGGTGCCCCAGACCTGCTGCCAGCTGCCCGCCGAGTAGATGTACCAGGGGCTGTTGGGGCCGCCGTCGGTCGCTACGTCCGGCACGGAGCGGTAGCTGCCCGACAGCGCCGACTGGAAGCTCGGCTTGGCCCAGGTCACCGAGACGCCGCCGCCGCTGCCCGACCACGCCGACTCGCTGCTGTACGCGCCGGTCGAGGTTTCGGTGATGTTGGTCGCGCCGACTCCGGTGACGTTCGGGTCGGAGGCCGGGTAGTCGACCGCGGTCGCGCCGTTCTGCGCGTCGTGCGAGCCGCTGTCCCCGGAGGCCGCGTAGATGGACTGGCCCTGCGCGGCGGCCTGCTGGAGCACGGTGTGCACGGCGTTCAGGTTCGAGCTGGTGCGGTCAAGCTCCGAGGCGCCCCAGCTGCTGGAGGTCGCCGGGACGTCGGCGCTGACGATCGCGGCGTAGAGGTCCTGCTCGCCGGCGTCGGTGTTCGGGGCCTCATACACCTTGATCGGGGCGCCGGGCGCGATGGCCTGCACGACCTCGATGTCGAGTTCGACCTCGACTTCGCCGCTGCCGACCCCGCCGGAGCCGCCGTCGACGGTGACGCGGGACGGGTTGGAGGAGACGCCCAGCGAGTACTTGTTGTCGTAGGTGGTGATGTACGACTGCACGTAGTCGTCGAACTCGACCAGGGCGACGCTCTTGCCGGTGCCCTTGTAGCCGGCGCTGATCAGGGAGCTGAGGTTGTAGCCGCTGCGGATCTTGGCCGGGGTGAAGTTCGTCGCGCGCGGCTGGACCGCGGCCGGCGTCACCGACTTGTGCTGGAGCTTCACGTAGCTGCTCAAGCCGGAGACGTCCACCACGCCGGCGGCGACGTCCGAGGGCAGCGTCGGCGCGGCGTCGTTGGCGTAGTAGGACTTCGAGCCCTGACGGTAATTGGACAGGTGGGTGCCGAACGCCTTGGCGATCTGCGCCGCGGTGCCGGAGGCGTCCACCACGAGGTTGCCCTTGGCGATGTTGCCGACCTTCAAGCCCTGGGAGTGCAGGTAGGTGGTGAGCCGGTTCACCGTGGCGGCGGTCGGACCGAAGCGCGCGGCGAACTGCGCGGGGGTGACGTATTTGCCGTACAGCGGGTTCTTGCGGTTGCTGACCGCCGCGATGAACGCGTCGAGCGCGGCCGGGTCGCGCGGGGCGAGGGTGACGGCCACCGAGACCGGCGCGTTCGCGGCCAGATCGCCGAGGCGGGTCGAGTGGCTGACCGCGCCGACCACGTCGCCGGAGAGGGCGACGCGCGGTGCGGCGGCAGCGTAGGACGGTGCGGCAGCCAGGGCCAGCACGGGTATCGGCGCCGCGAGTGCGCTCAGCAGCCGATGACGGACTTTCACTAGTGCTCCTCCACGGGTGGGCATGGCGGGTCGTGCAGGGCGCGTTCTACTGGCTGGCGCAAGCCGGTGAACACGCCTTTCACGCTAGGCGGGACAGGGTGCTGCCATAAGCGGGAAAACCCTTGTCTTCAACCCAGGCCCGCCGATATCACGAAACATCGTGGTAATGTGCCCAATCCGTCGGCGGGCCGGACGAGCGCCGCCCACTGCGCGAACTGTGCAAACGCGAAGGCGCGCCGGTTACACCGGCGCGCCCCGCGACTGTCTAAGGCGTTGACGCTGTAGCTGAGGGACTCAGCTCGCGCGCAGCCGAGCCGGCGAAGGCGTCGCCTCGGCGAGCATGCGCGCCAGTTGGGTGCGTGACCGCACGCCGAGCTTGCGGTAGCTGCGCGAGAGCGTCGCTTCCACCGTCTTCACGCTGACGAACAGCGCTGCCGCGATCTCCCGGTTGGTCGCTCCGGCCGCGGCCAGTTCGGCGCAGCGCCGCTCGGCCCCGGTCAGCGCGGAGTTGTCCGCGCCCGCTCCGGCCTGTGCGATGGGATCGCCGAGCCGGCCGCGTTCCCGCTCGACCTTCTCCGCCCAGAGCGTCGCGCCGGCGTCCGCGGCGAGCCGGTGCGCCTCGGCCAGCGCGTCGCGCGCCGCGCCGGGGTGCCTGCGCCGGCGCTCGACCTGCGCCAGCGCGAGCAGGGTGCGCACCCGCTCCAGCGGCAGGTTCTGCTGCTGCTCGGCGACCGCGCGCAGCCGTACCGCGGCCTCGGCGAGGTTGCCGATCGCGGCCAGGCGCAGCGCGTCCGAGCGGTCCAGGGCCGTGATGACGCTGCGCCGGCCGAGCCGCCTGGCCTGCTCGCCGACCGCCGCGATCAGCGCCGCGGCCTCCTCCGGCTCGCCGATCGCGACCAACGCCTCGGCCAGGTCGGCGTGCCAGTTGCCGGAGGCCGGGTCGGTGATGCCGATGCGCCGCTCGATCTCCTCGGCCTCGCGCAGCGGCTCGACCGCGCGCGCGGGCTCGTCGGCCAGCAGGTGGATGCGGCCGAGCACGGCGAGGTTGCGCACCAGGCCGTGCTGGTCGCCGTCGGCTCGGGAGGCGGCCAGACCGGCCTCGGCGTAGTAGAGGGCGCGGGCCAGGGTGCCGCCCGCGGTCTCGGCCAGGGCCGCCGCGAACAGCACGGGGCCGCAGGCGTCGCTGAAGTCCTCGATCAGCCGCAGGGCCCGCTGCGCGCTCTGCGTCGCGCCGCGGCAGGCGCCCGCGCGCACGCGGATGTCGGTCTGGGTGATCAGGATCGTGCACAGGTCCTCGACGCCGATCGCGTCGCCGGCCCGGTCCAGCAGCGCGGCCACCTTGCGCTCGGCGGAGGCGAGCCGGTCGGCCTGCATGTCGTACAGGGCCTCGCGGCGCACCGGCTCCCACAGCCCAGCGGGCCCCCAGGCGGCGGCCGGGTTGTGTGCGGCCAGCTCGAATGCCTGCTCCAGCGCGGCGCGGCCGGCCGGGTCACCGGTAAGGCCGTGGCTGTGCGCGAGCGTGGTCAGCGCGGAGATCTCGGTGAGCGGGTCGCCCGCGCGGCGGGCCAGCTGCGCGGCCTCGCGCGCGAAGACCGCGGCGGCCATCACGTGCCCGACGACGAGCTCGACCCGCGCGGACCAGCAGCGCAGCTTGGCCTCGAGCCCCGGGTCGCCGGCCACCTCGGCAAGGCCCTGCGCGATGAGCGGGCCCACCTCGCCGAGCGAGTTGCCCGCGCAGCGCAGCAGCAGGATGCGGGCGGCGGTGCGGTGCGCCGGGGAGGCGCTCTGGCCGAGGACCTGCTCGGCCAGCCTGCGCGCCTCGCCGCGCAGGGCGGCGTCGCAGGCGTATTCGGCGGCGGCGAGCAGCCGCTCGGTGCGCAGCGTGCCCTCGTCGGAGGGGGTGCGCTGGGCGGCGAGCGCGGCCAGTTCGGCGGCGGTCGCGGGGGCGCCGCGGCGGCGCGCGGACGCGGCGGCCTCGGCGAGGGTCGCGGCGACCTGCTCGTTCTCGGCCGGGTGTGCGAGGGCGAGGTGCCGGGCGCGTTCGACCGGTTCGACGACGGCGGAGGCCAGGTCGGCGTGCGCGGCGCGGCGGGCCTTGGAGGAGGCGTCGGCGTAGATCGCGGCGCGCACCAGCGGGTGCTCGAACTGGATCAGGCCGTCCGCGCCGACCCTGATGACGCCGAGCCGTTCGGCCACCGCGAGGTGGTGGGCGAAGTCGGCCTCGCCGTCCACCTTGCCGAGCAGGGTGAGCGTGGGCCGGTCCGCGGTGCTGGCCAGCAGCAGAACCGAGCGGGTCGGGTCGGGTAGTTCGCGCAGCCGGCGCAGCAGCACCGCGCGCAGCCGGGACGGTATCGGCAGCAGTTCGCCGGGGGCGAGGGCGCACTGGTCCGGGGGCAGGGCGCGGGCCAGTTCGAGCGCGTAGAAGGGGTTGCCGCCGGAGGCGCGGTGTATTTGGCGCACGGTCGGCGGCGGCAGCTTCGCGCCGGTGTACTGGTCCAGCATCGCGGCCACGTCGGAAAGCCCGAGCGGCGCGACGGCGAACTCGGCGATGTCCGGCGGCACCAGGTCCACGTAGGCCGGGGAGCCGCCCTCGGGCGCGCGCTCCGCGGCCAGGACGCGCACGGGCAGGTCGGCCATGCGGCGGGCGACGAAGCCGAGCACCTGCGCGGTCGGCCGGTCCACCCACTGCAGGTCGTCGATGACCAGCCAGAGCGGGATGCGCGCGGACAGCTCGCGCAGCAGGTGCAGGACCGCGAGCTGGACCTTCAGCCGGTCCTGGTCGCTGTGCGGCACGGTGCCGCGCAGCAGGGCCGCGCGCAGCGCGGTGCCCATGCCGCCGGGCAGCCGGGCGATGGTCTCGTCCGAAACCGGGCCGAGCAGGTCGATCAGGCAGACGAACGGCAGGCGCAGCTCCGCCTCGGCCGGAGTGCAGCGCAGCACCCTGACCCCGGCGGCGGCGGCCTCGGCGGCCAGTACCGTCAGCAGCTTGGACTTGCCGATCCCGGCCGGTCCGTGCAGCAGCGCCCCGGGCCCCTGGCGCAGCCGCTCGCGCGCCTGGCGCAGCAGCTCCTCGCGGCCGATCGGCGGGTCGGCCACCGGCTGCGGGAGAGCGGGAGCGAGCACGGGGCCCCGGCCGTGGGCAGCCCTGATCACCACCGGTCGGACGAGGGTGGACACGGTCGAACCTCCTCGAAGGACGGCGCGGTGCGGACCCGTACTCGGACGGCTTCGCCTTGCGTCGCCGTGGAACGAGGTCGCGCAGCCCGGGGATTCCTGCCGCGCATACGCAGCGAGACCGTGCAACTACCGTATAAAGCGCTGCCGGGGACTATATACCTGAGATGGGGGAATCGGCAATGGTACGCATCGTAGCCTACGTATATACTTGCTCTCCGTTCGGCCGCAGAGCACATCAGAGCCCTGCTGTTGATTCGATCATGGTTACCGGCTGGTCACGGACGGTTACGGCTTGCGGGCGACCGCGCCGTAGATGTTGAGGTGCTGCGGCGGGATCGGCCTGCTGCCGTCCGGCCGCCACTGCGCGACGTCCACAAGGCCGGGTTCGAGCACCTCGAATCCGGTGAGCAGTTCGGCGATCTGGACGCGGCTGCGCGGGATGAACGGCGCGGTGGCGTCGTTGTACACGCGCGAGTTGTTCAGCACTTTGATGTTGAAGTCGTAGGTGGCGTGCGACAGCACCAGATGGCTGCCGGGGGCCATCGCGTCGCGGAATGCGGCCACGATGCCGGCCGGATCGGCGGAGTCCGGGATGAAGTGCAGGATCGCCATGAGCAGCAGCACGACCGGTCGGTCGAAGTCGATCACCGCGCGCAGCTGCGGGTCGGCCAGTATCCGTTTCGGCTCGCGCAGGTCCCCGGCGAGGACGGTGGTGCATTCGGGGCTGCGGCGGGCCAGCAGGGCGCGGCTGTGCGCGAGCACGACGGGGTCGTTGTCGACGCAGACCACGTGGGCGTCGGGCGCGATGGCGTGCGCGGCCTCGTCGCTGTTGCCCATGGTCGGGAAGCCGGTGCCGATGTCGAGGAACTGGCGCGCGCCGCGTTCGGCCAGGGTGCGCACCGCCCGGCCGAGGAAGGCGCGGTTCTCCCGGCAGGCCTGGGTCACCTCCGGGGCGTTGGCGATGGCGCGTTCCGCGACGAGCCGGTCCGCGGCGAAGTGGTCCTTGCCGCCGAGCCAGTAGTCATACACGCGTGCGGGATGCGCCTTCGTGGTGTCCGTGTCGCCCCACAGCTCCGGTGCACTGCTGGCTGTCAAGTTCCGCCCCTCCCCTGGATCCGCGGCGCGGCGCGCTCGGCGCCGCCGATGGCGGCCGGCCCGGAAGCCTGCCGCGGTGAATTCTAGGTGAACCGCTGCGCAGCGTAGCTGTTTCCGCACTGAACGCAAGAGCGGCCGGGCGAGGCATTCGCAATTGCAGCAATCGATCGTGCGTTCGACGATTTGGCGGCGCCGCTGAGCGGCCCGCGTGCGGCCGACCGCACCGCACCTGGCCGGTTTCGGCCGCTACGCCTCGACGACGAACGCGACCGCCTTGCCGCCTTCGGGCCGCAGCCGGACCCGCCAGTCGGCGGTCAGCGCCTCGACCAGCGACATCCCCCGGTGGTGCTCGTCGTCGTCGCCGGCCTGGCAGACCACGGGCAGGTCGCAGGCTCCGTCGCTGACCTCGCACTCGATGCGGCCCGCCGCGATGGCGACCTCGACGGTGACCGGCCCCGCGCCGTGCAGCACCGCGTTGGTCACCAGCTCGCTGAAGGCGACGGCGGCGCAGTAACAGGCGTCCTGGCCGAGGCCGCGGTCCGCGATCCACGCTTCCAGCCAGATGCGGGCCATCCGGGCGTGCACCGGCTGCGCGGGAAACTGCCAGCGCGCTGAGACGGCCGGCGGGCGATTGACGGCGGTGCGCCGTTCCGGCCGCGTCCTCGCCTCAAGCGCCCCCGGACCCGCCAGCGCCCCATCCACGGCTGCCTCAGGAAGGGGCGCCTCGGAAAGGGCGGCCTGCGGGGCTGCTCCGGGCTCTGCGCCTGGATTCCAGCCCGGCAGCGCCGGGGTCCACGCGGAATGATCCGTCTGCGCCGCCGCTGCCGATCTCATCGGGCTGCCACCTTTGGTCCCGCTCGTCGTGTCCGATTCCGCGTGCGTTGCGCCGTGCGTTGCGCGGCCTGCACGGAATGCTACGAAGCGTTCACGCGATTGCCGATGCAAATTGCACTACTGCAACTCTTTCAGGTGAATACGCGGTAGTCCGCTCACCCGGTGGCTCCTGAGACGTCAGGATCGGCGCCGTAAACGCGGCGCCCGTGTACCCGCGGGCGGCGCACGGTCCGAGAAGCGTGGGAGGCCCTGTCGTTGTACTGGCGAAGCAGGCTGACACGGCGCCGGAGCGCGCTGTATCGCAAGGCGCAGGGGCAGGGCCGAAGGGGGCGGGCGTGATGCCCGGCCGCTATCCGACCGTGCGCCGCCGCCGGCTGGCCGGCGAGCTCAAACGGCTGCGGATCGCGGCCGGGCTCACCGGGGAGCAGGTGGCCGAGCGGCTCGCGCCGCTGGGCCGGTGGTCGGCCTCGAAGGTCTCCCGGATCGAGACCGGCCAGGTGGCGGTGCACCACGGCGACGTGGCCGACCTGCTGGACCTCTACGGCCTCGGCGCCGGGCCGGCCCGCGACGAGCTGATCGAGATCGCCCGGGAGAGCGGCAAGCGCGGCTGGTGGCAGTCGTACCGGGACGTGCTTCCCGGCCACATCACCCCGATCCTGGATTTCGAGGCGGAGACCTGCGCGATGCGGTTCATGCACAACCAGCTGGTGCCGGGTCTCCTGCAGACCCCGGAGTACGCCAGGGCGCTGATCCGCAGCTGCCGCCCGGAAGCGCCGGCCGAGGAGGTGGACCGGCTGGTCGAGTTGCGGCTCGACCGCCAGAAGCTGCTGGAGCGCGCGGACCCGCCGCAACTGTGGGTGATCCTCGACGAGGCGGCCATACGCCGTCCGGTGGGCGGTACTCAGGCCATGCGCAGCCAGCTGAACCGATTGCTGGAGCGGGCCGTGGATCCGGGCACGGTCGTGCAGGTGATCCCGTTCACGGCCGGAGAGCACACGGGGCTGGACATGCCGTTCACGATTCTGTCCTTCCCCGGAGACGACGATCCCGATGTCGTCTACCTGGAGCAGCACACCACCGCGTGCTACGTAGAGGACGAATGTGACGTAAAGCTTTATAACGTATATTTCGATCATCTGCGGGCGTCTGCGCTAGGCCCGCGCGAGTCACGCACCCTGATTCACGATGCAACCAAGGAGTTGACATGAACAAGGGAACCGAGATCGAAGCCGCCGGCGCGGCCGACCCCGCGGACGCGCCGCGCCGCGGCAAGTACGCCCTCGACCTGTCCGGCGCGCAGTGGCGGATCAGCAGCCACAGCAGCGGCAGCGGCAGCTGCGTGGAGCTGGCCGCGCTGGAGGCCGGGCATGTGGCGGTCCGGGATTCGACGGACCGTTCCCGGCCCGCACTGGTCTTCGACGCGGCCGAGTGGCAGGCCTTCGTGGCGGGAATGGCCGACGGCCAGTTCGCTGACCTCGGATAGCAGCTGACGGTTCGTCACACCCGCGCGGCGGCAAGGCCGACGCGGAGGACGAGCCAATGGGTAGAGCGAGCGAAAGAGAGCGGATAGAGCACCGCGACGGCGCGCCTCCAGGGGCCGGGTGACGCGCCGGGGCCTGTCCGCCACGTGCCCTCGCGCCGTGCCGCCGGAGCATGCGAAGCTGTCGCCATGACGACGGCATTGATCACCGGCGGCACGGCCGGAATCGGCAAGGCCTTCGCCGCCGAGTTCGCGGGCTCAGGGCACCGGCTGGTGCTGGTGGCCCGCGACTCGGCGCGCTTGGACGCCGTCGCCGAGGAACTGCGCGGGCGCGGCGCACCACACGTCGAGACGCTCCCGGCTGACCTCTCGACGACGGAGGGCTGCGCCAAGGTCGCGGCGCGGCTGCGCGGCGAAGGCGAACCAGAGGACGCGCCACCCGTCGACATCCTCGTCAACAACGCCGGCTTCGGGTTGGGGCACGGCTTCCTGAAGAGCAGCGTGGAGGAAGAAGAGACGCTGGTCGACGTGCACATCCGCGCGACGATGCGCCTCACGCACGCCGTGCTGCCCGGGATGATCGAGCGCAAGCGCGGCTCCGTGATCAATGTCGCCTCGGTCGCCGCGTTCGTGCCTCGCGGCACCTACAGCGCGGCGAAGGCGTGGATCGTCTCGTTCAGCGAGGGTGTCGCCGCGGAAGTGCGCGGCAGCGGAGTGCGGTGCATAGCGCTGTGCCCCGGCTTCACGCATACCGAGTTCCATCAGCGCGCGGAGATCGAGACGAGCGACATCCCTAGCTGGATGTGGCTGAATGCGGATGACGTAGTAAAGGCGGCGCTGCGGGACTTGAACCGCGGCCTGCCGGTGAGCATCCCGGGCGCGCAATACAAGGTTCTTACCGCAGCGTCACGTTATGTACCGCGGGCCATTACGACCCGCGTCAGCCGTAGCAGATCGAAGCGGTGGTAGTGATGGACAGCCGAACACTGAAGGTCGAGACCGGAAGCCGCCTCATCACCGACGTGACGAGGCAGGTCACCGATGCCTGTCACGGGCGCGGCGACGGCCTCGTGAACTTGTTCCTGCCGCACGCGACGTGCGGCCTCGCGCTGATCGAGACCGGTTCGGGCACCGAGGACGACCTCTCGGCCATCCTCGACGACGTCCTGCCGCCGGTGGATCGCTACCGCCACCGGCATGGCTCGACCGGGCACGGCCGCGATCACGTGCTGCCCGCGTTCATCAGCCCCTCGCTGTCGATTCCCGTGCTCGGCGGAGAGCCGCAACTCGGCACGTGGCAGAGCATCGTGATCGTGGACACCAACACGGACAACCGCACGCGTACGCTGCGTATCTCGTTCCTGGCCGGTTAATGGTTGGCGGCGCCGGTCCGCGAAAACTACGGTGGAGCGATGACGCACCCTGACGTACTTGCTTCAGCGCGCTCCGCGGCCGGCGGCGAACGCCAGGTGCTGGAGGCCTCCTTGGACCTCCAGCGAGCGATAATGCGACGCAAAGCCGCCGGGCTGTCCGCGGAGGAAGCCCAGCGCAGCTTCGTGCCCTCGGCGACGACGATCGCCGGGCTGCTCAAGCATCTGGCGATCGTCGAGAACATCTGGTTCGAGCAGATCCTCGCGCAGCAGCCGTCGCCGCTGCCCGATCCCGACGCCACGTTCGCGGTCGGCGCGGAAGAGTCCGTCGAGGAGCTGATCGCGGCGTACGACGCGGCCTGCGCCCGGTCGCGGGAGATCGCGGCGAAGTTCGAGCTCGACCACCTGGTGCCGCAGGCACAACTGGGCCAGGTCTCGCTGCGCTGGATTTACGCGCACATGATCGAGGAGACCGCCCGGCACGCCGGACACGCCGACATCCTGCGTGAGCTCACCGACGGCGCCACGGGCTTGCTCGGCTGACCGAGAGGGCTCACGCAGCGGAGGACTCACGCAGATTCAGAGGGCTCACATAAACGCGGACGGCTCTCGTAGATATCGCGGCGGGACGGCAGCCGTGAGCCAGACGCCGTTGCCCGTGACACGGAACGTGTGTCCGTGCGCCGCCATGCCTGCCGCATCAACGGTGAGCACGACCGGCCTGCCGTGCCGTGCGCCAACCGCATGCGCGGTCGAGACGTCCGCCGAGAGGTGAACGTCGTGCCGGGCCATCGGCAGCAGCCCCGCGCGGCGGATTTCGGGCAGGAATCGGTCGGCGGTGCCGTGATAGAGCAGTTCGGGCGGCGGGGCGGCGGCATATCCGAGCTCGACGTCGATCGAGTGCCCTTGCCGGGCCCGGATCCGCGTACCGGTCTCGTCGAATTCGAACCGGCGCTTGTTGTTCTGCGCGACCACGGTCTCCAGGGCCGCGCGGTCGAAGCGCAGCCCGTGCCGGGCCGAAGCCGCGATGAGTTCGTCGACGGCCGCCCAGCCGGCCCGGTCGACGGCGAGGCCGATGCCCGCCGGGTCGTGACGCAGGCGCAGTGAGATCCACTTGGAGAGCCGTACGAGTTGCTTGTCACTCATTTTCATATCGGGCTCATTAATACGCCGCGCCGCGACCCGGCCGCCACCGGTTATCCGCCGCCGCTCAGGACTCGGGCACCTCGTACTCGGCGATCAGCTGCGCGCGGGCGATCGTGTGGAAGAACAGGTTGAAGCCGATGGCGGCCGGCGTGGTGTCGGCATCGACCTCGAGCGGCTCGTCCAGGGCGTGCACGGTGAAGATGTACCGGTGCCGCTTGGGCGCGGCCAGCGGCGCGGGACCGCCGTACGCCCGGGTACCGTAGTCGTTGCGGACGTGGAAGCCGCCGGGCAGTTTGTCGTCGCCGGAGCCGGCGCCCTGCGGCAGCTCGGAGACGTGGGCGGGCAGGTTGACCACGGCCCAGTGCCAGAAGCCGCTGCCGGTAGGGGCGTCCGGGTCCAGCACGGTGACGACGTAGCCCTCGGTGCTCTCCGGCGCACCGTACCAGCGCAGGTGCGGCGAGGTGTTGCCGCCGGTCAGCCCGAAGCCGTCGAAGACGTGCGCCTCGGCGATGGTGCCGCCGTCGGCGATGTCGTCGCTGGCCAGGTGGAAGGTGGGCTTCTGCGGCAGGAAGTCGTACGGGTTGGGGGCGCGCTCGGCCATCGGTCGGTCCTCTCTCGGAGACGGACGGTGGGACGCGGACGTCCGCCGGGCGCCCGCGCCTTCGAGGGAACCCTAGTGCCCCGCGCAGCGGGGACAGAAAAAACTTGAGAGTTGAAATATTTGTGCCTAGGCTGCGGTTGCAGCAGCTTGGAAGTCGATCCGCCCCGGGCTAAGGAGCCGCGAGCATGTCGCCAGTCACCACGGTCGCCGAGCGCCATCCCTGCTTCGGGCCGTCGTCGGCGCCGTCCGAGACCGCCCCCGCCGAAGCGGTTCCGACCGCCGCTGTGCGCACCAGCGTGCGCGTGCCGCTGCGGTTCCCCGACGGCTGGGAGACCGTGGCCGACGTCTTCACTTTCACCGGTTTGGCGGACGGCAAGGAGCACTTGGCGCTCGGCCTCGGCGAATACGCGACGGCCGAGACGCCGCTGGTCCGGCCGCACTCCGAGTGCCTGACCGGCGACGTGTTCGGCTCCCAGCGCTGCGACTGCGGTCCGCAGCTGCGTGAGGCCGCCGAGCGGATCGCCAAGGCCGGCGGTTACCTGCTTTACCTGCGTCAAGAGGGTCGGGGCATCGGCCTGTACGCGAAGCTGGACGCGTACGCGCTTCAGGACCAGGGCCTCGACACCTACGCCGCGAACCGTGCCCTGGGCCACGGCGACGACGAGCGCGACTACACGGCCGCCGCGCAGATGCTGCACACGCTCGGCGCCGACAGCATCCGCCTGCTGAGCAACAACCCGGACAAGGCGCTCCAGCTCGACGCCTTGGGTATCGACATCGTTGAGCAGTTGCCGACCGGTGTGCACGTGTCCGAGTCCAACCTGCGCTACCTGCAGGCGAAGGTCTCGCACACGCACCACTCCCTCGACCTGCCCGCGTGACGGAACGGAGAGGACGAAGGAGAAGGGAGCCGGGACGGCGATGAGTGAGACGAGCACTAACGAAATCAACGAAGCAATGAACGCGGACGGGGCCGAGGACGCGGTGACGGAGACGGCGGCGGTCGAGACGGCAGCGGTCGAGACGGCGGCTGAGCCGCGCGGCGAGCGCATGCCGGCGATCTATCTGAGTCACGGCGCGCCGCCGCTCGCGGACGACCCGATCTGGCCGGGGCAGCTGGCCGACTGGTCGAAGCACCTGCCGCGGCCGAAGTCGATCCTGATGGTCTCGGCGCACTGGGAGGACGCGCCGCTGGCCCTCGGCGCCACGACGACGGTGCCGCTGGTGTACGACTTCTGGGGCTTCCCACAGCACTACTACGAGGTCAAGTACGCGGCCCCGGGCGCGCCGCAGCTGGCCGACAGCGTGCGCAAGCTGCTGCGCGGCGCGGGGACGCCGGTGCAGGACGTGCCGGACCGCGGCCTTGACCACGGCGCGTACGTGCCGCTGGTCGAGATGTACCCGAAGGCTGACATCCCGACCCTGCAGATCTCGCTGCCGACGCTCGATCCGCGGCGGCTGCTCGAGATCGGGCGCAAGCTGGCGCCGCTGCGCGACGAGGGCGTGCTGATCGTGGGCAGCGGCTTCTTCACGCACAACCTGCGGGCGCTGAGCATGGGCGGCCAGGTCTCCTCGGTGATGGCCGAGTTCGACGACTGGGGCAGGCGCGCGCTCGCGGCGCAGGACGTCGACGCGCTGCTCGACTTCGAGAACAAGGCCCCGGCCGGCCGCTTCGCCCACCCGCGCACCGAGCACTTCGCGCCGCTGTTCGTGACGCTGGGCGCCGCCGCGGACGAGCTGTCCACGCAGCGCAGCGTCATCGACGGGTTCTGGATGGGTCTGGCGAAGCGATCCGTGCAGGTCGGCTGAGCGGCGCGAGCGATCCGAAGCCGATCAGTTCACCGCTCAGTCAACCGCGACCGGCTCGGCGCCGGTGGCTGCGAGCAGCTGGTCGTACGTGGTCGGGAAGACCGTGTGCGGATGCCCGGCCGCGGCCCAGATCTCCTGGTGGCCGGCGAGCGTCTCATCGATCAGGGTCCTAATCGGCGCGGGATGGCCGAGCGGCGCCACGCCGCCGATGACCTGCCCGGTGTGCGCGCGGACGAAGTCGGCGCTGGCCCGCGACAGCTTCGGTACGCCGAGGCGCGCGGCGAGCTTTCCGGTGTCGACCCGGTGCGCACCGCTGGTGAGCACGAGCAGCGGCTCGCCGGCGGCGTCGAAGACCAGGCTGTTGGCGATGGCGGCGACCGGGCAGCCGATCTGCTGCGCGGCGGCCAGCGCCGTCGGCGCGGTCTCGGGCAGAACGCGCACCCGCGGCTCGATTCCGGCCGCGCTCAGCGCCGATTCGACGGCGCGCACGTTCGGATGGCTGGCGATCTCGTCCATGGCGCGATCCTAGTGGCGGCCCCGCGAACGGCCGCCGCATTTTCGGCCTGGCAGGCTGCCTGCGTCGAGCACCGATCACCGGTCATCGGCGTGCCGGACCACGAGTCCGTCAGATCACACGCTTTGTCGGCTCGGTCAGTCTTCCCGGCCCGTCAGAGGCCGAGTTCCCGTGCTGCGACGGGGTCGCTGTCGCGCAGGAACTGGACGCAGCGCTTGGCCTCGTCCTGCTCGCCGATCTCCTCCGCGGCCCGCGCCAAGGCGCCGAGCGCGCGCAGGAAGCCGCGGTTGGGTGCGTGCTCCCACGGGATCGGACCGTGGCCCTTCCAGCCGTTGCGGCGCAGCGCGTCGAGCCCGCGGTGGTAGCCGGTGCGCGCGAAGGCGTACGCCGGGACCGGCTCGGCCTCGTGCAGCGCCCGCTCGGCGAGGACGGCCCAGGCCAGCGAGGAGGCCGGGTGGTCGGCCGCCACCTTGACCGGATCCGCTCCCGCGGCCAGCAGCTCGGCCGGGGCCGGGTCCTCGGGCAGCAGGGTTGGCGGCGGGCCGCCGAGCAGGTTCTCGTGAGCCGTCATGACGGCATGTTTATCACGTTTCGGTCGCGGTGCGTTCGCTGTGCGCGAGCAGGACGCCACAGAACCCGATCCCGGAGTCACGATGAGGCCATGAACCGATTCTCCAGTCTGGGCTGGTTTGTCGCGATGGGTCTGCTGGCCCTGCTGCTCGCGCCCGTCGTGGTGCTCGCCGGGGATCCCGCCCTCGAACGGACCCGGCGCAGCAGGCACGTCCTGCGCGAGCGCGGCGGCGTGTTCGCGGCCGCGGACTATCGGCTCAATCTCGCGCTGTTCCAGTTCGGCGCGCATCCGCTCGTGCTCGCGCTGACCGCTCCGGCGCGCTGGGCCCGGCCCCGGCTGCGGGCCCTGCGCCGGCAGCTGCGCCACCTGTTGCGCAGCCGGTCGGCGCGCAGGCGCGGCTGGGACGGCCGCCACGAACGCCTGTTCCCCGACGACCCCGGCCTGAGCGGAGTGCGCGAGCCGCGCCGGCCCCGTCCGATGCCGCCCACGGACGCCGTGGCGCTGCGGCAGCCGACCGAGCACCCGGCGCGCGACTGACGGTATCCGTCGCAGTGCTCTACACTGCCCGCCGCACTCCCCCGCCGCGCCCCTCGGCGACTTCGCCGGGCCCGACGCCGCGGTACGCCGGATCAGCCTCCTGTCCTTGATCCCGGACCACCCGGAACAGACGGTCGTTGATCCGGCACGCAACGCATCAGAATTCGATCATCGCGGCCGAAAATCCCTGCTCCCGCCAGGGGATCGCACGTTTCGATAGTTCTTTCGCGGGCATCCGCTGGCATGGCCGGATACGCAACCACCCGCAGCTCCGCGGGACGCATCGTGGAGCTCGCCGCCATCGTCATCGCGGCGATCATCGTGCTGCACATCATCTTCGTCCTCGTCGGCGCGAACGGTGGAAACAGCATCGTGAGCACGGACGCGGACTGGGCGAGCACGCTGGCCGCATGGTTCAGGGATCTGTTCACCCCGTCGAACTACAAGCTCGCGGTCGTGATCAACTACGGCCTCGCCGCTCTGTTCTACCTCGCCGTCGGCCGCATCATAGCCACGCTGGTAAACCGGGTCTGATCCCCTATTCAACACTCAACGCTCCGCCGACCCATCACTCCAAGACCGCTTCCCGATCCGGAATCGACCCCTCGCAATCCCCTCCGCGAGGGGTCGATTCCGGTGTCGCCACGGGAAACTGAACCGGTAAAGTCCCGAACGTGACCGACTCGACGCGCGATCTGGCGCCCACTCCCGCGCAGCAGCGGCCCGCGGCCTTCGGCATCACGGACTTCGCGTCCGGCCCGGTGCTGTTGCGCGGCGCGCTCGACCTGGAGCGCACGCCGGCCGGCTGGCTGCCGCGCCGCCTGCCTGCCTGGACCAGGGCGCAGTATCCGGAGCAGGGCGTCGAGGACATGGTCGTGCAGCCTTCCGGCGTACGCCTCGCCTTCTGCACCAGCGCCGATTCGGTCGAGCTCGACGTGCTGACGACGCAGCCGCTTTGGCCTGGTGACGCGATCACGCAAGGCGTCGGCGGGTTCGACCTGGTCGTGGACGGCGCAGTACAAGCGGCCGGAGCGACGCAGGTCGTCGGCGATCTGGAGATCCGGAACGAGACCGGAGCGATCGTCGAGCGAAGGCCCGGCCGGGCCGGGACGGTGCGTTTCGCAGGGCTCGGCGACACGGCCAAGGAGATCGAGATCTGGCTGCCGCACCACACCCGCGTCGATCTGATCGCACTGCGCGCCGACCGCGCGATCCTGCCCTCGGCCGCAGCCGGCCGCAGCGAGCCGCGCTGGGTGCACCACGGCAGCTCGATCAGCCACTGCCACGCGGCCGAGCGGCCGACCGAGATCTGGCCCGCGATCGCGGCCCGGCGCGCGGGCGTCGAGGTGGTGAACCTCGGTCTCGGCGGTCACGCCCAGCTGGACCCGTTCACGGCGCGCGCCATCAGGGATCTGCCGGCCGATCTGATCAGCTTGAAGATCGGCATCAACATCGTGAACGCCGACTCCTTCCGGCTGCGCGCGTTCATCCCGGCCGTGCACGGCTTCCTCGACACGATCCGCGACGGGCACCCGGACACGCCGCTGCTGCTGGTCTCCCCGATCATCTGCCCGCCGGTCGAGGACCGCCCGGGACCGACGGTCGCCGATCCGCATCGCCCCGAGCTGTGGTTCGTGTCGAACACGGACCCGGCGGAAACCGCGTTCGGCAGGCTCAGCCTCGGGCTGATCCGCGAGACGCTGGCCCGGATCGTCGAGGAGCGCTCGGCGCAGGATCCGAACCTGCACTACCTCGACGGCAGGCTGCTCTTCGGCGCCGAGGACGTCGCGGACCTGCCCGACAACCTGCACCCGAACGCGGCCGGGTACCGGCGGATCGGCGAGCGCTTCGCAGACCTCGCATTCGGTGAGGGCGGCGTCTTCGCGCGGCACGTCGCCGCGCTGCGGTCAAGCTGAGGCTCCGGTAGCGGCTGCGCGTGCGCCTGCTGTTGGCGTGAACGCTCGCCTCGCCGGTATCAGCGTTCGGCGACGCTGGCGAGGTACTGCCGCCAGCCGCCGTGCTCGGTCACGTCGAGCGCATCCCTCGGCACCTCGCCTTGCAGCACGAAGCCGAGCACGTCGTCGCCGTCCGCCAGGCTGAGCCGGCCGAATCCGAGCGGCGCGGGGACCGTGTCGAGCAGCGCGCCGACCGCGCGGTGGTCGAGCTGCCAGACCTCGACGACGATTCCGCTCGCCGGTCCGTCGCCGGTGCGCGCCAAGCCGGGGCGCGGTACACCGCTTCCGGGGAGGCGGAACAGCCGGTATCCGGGCGCGGTGCGCGTGCGGAAACGCAGGCGAGCGCCGAGCGCAAGGAGCTGACCGTTGAGCGGGAGGCCGGACAAGTGCGCGCCGACGACGGCAAGGAGCGTTTCGCCGGCAGGTATCGCAGGCCTTTGCGCGGGATGCTTCTGCACGGCCTCGTCAGCCCAGCGCTCGGCCAGATCGAGCAGCGGCAGGTCGTGGAACGCGGGTGCGATCAGCTGGACGCCGAACGGGAGACCGTCGGCGCGCCTTCCCGCGGGCAGCGCGATCGCGCACAGATCCAGCAGGTTGACGAAGTTGGTGAACGTGCCGAGCCGCGCGTTCACCGCGAGCGGATCGGCCGCGACGTCGGCATGAGTCGGATGGCCGGGCGTCGTCGGCAGGAGGACCGCGTCGGCGACGGTCCAGATGCTTTCCGTCGCGCGGCGCAGCTCGGCGAGCCGGTCGAAACCGGCGAACGCGTCGGTCCCGGAGACCGCCGCGCCGCCGCGCAGTACGCTGCGAACCGCCGGGTCCAGGTCGGGGTGCTCAAGACCTGCCGCGCCCAGCTTTCCCCGGATCGCGTTCCATCGCTCGGCGATCCAAGGCCCCTGATACAGCAGGGAGGCCGCGTCGAGGAAGGGCGTCGGGTCGAAGCTGACGACCTGTTGCGCGGCCGTGCTCGCGTAGGCGAGCGCCTTCTCCCAGGCTTCGCGGTGCGCCGGGTCGAGGTCGAGTGGCTTGTCGGGTACCGCGATGACGCGCGGTTCGACCGGCACGAGCGGTTGGTGCGCCGGCAGTGCACGCGAATACGGGTCCTGCTGATCAAATGCGGCGAGGGCGCTGAACGCGGCGCGGGCTTCAGTAACCGTGCGCGTGAAGACGCTGACGCAGTCGAGCGACCGGCACGCCGGAAGCAGGCCGGTGGTCGAGACGAGACCCCGGGTCGGCTTGAGCCCGACGATGCCGTTGAAGGCGGCGGGTACGCGGCCGGATCCCGCGGTGTCGGTGCCGAGCGCCAACGGCACCAGGCCCAGCGCGACGGCGACCGCGCTGCCGCTGCTGCTCCCGCCCGAGACGTGCGCTGGATGACCGACCGCGTGGCAGGCGCCGTAAGGGCTGCGGGTCCCGACGAGCCCGGTGGCGAACTGGTCGAGGTTGGTCTTGCCGACCGCGATCGCTCCCGCGTCGATGAGTCGTTGCACGGCGGTCGCGTGGCGCGGAGCGGGCGCCGAGCCGGCCAGCGGCGGGAAGGCGGCGCTCGTCGGCTCTCCGGCTACGTCGAGATTGTCCTTGACCGCGAAGCGAACGCGGGCGAGCGGTCCGTCGTCAGGGGCCTGCGCCGCGAGCTCCAGGACTCGGTCGGGAGAAAAAAGCCGGGTCCACAGCGGCTGGCCTTCCGGCGTCATGTCCGCGATTTCGGTGTCCATCGCCATCACTGTCTCGTACCCCGCTGCGCCCAGCGCCGACGCTCCTGCGCGAATGCTGCGACTCGCCGCTGCGTGAACTGCTGCGCCTCGTCCGACATGGGCGCATCAGGTCCGGGCAGCGTGCCCAAGTCCAGCGCCGTCTGGCGCATTGTCAGCTCCCTGCCCCCTTCGGCGATCTCCTTGCGCAGCACGGTCAGCTCCTCGTGGCCGACCGGCTCGAACCGCAGGACGTCGAACGTCCGCAGCAGCCAGGGATCAGGATGTCGCCTCCCCGGTTCATCGGCCGGCGGTTTGCGCCAGACCGGGACCGTACGCCCGACCAGCTGGTAGCCGCCCGGCCCCTCCATCCCGTACACGCACAGGTACGCGCCGCCGATGCCGACCGCGTTCTCCGGTGTCCAGGTGCGCGGCGGGTCGTACTTCGTGGTCACCAGGCGGTGCGCCGGATCGAGCGGAACGGCGACCGGCGCGCCGAGATAGACGTCACCGAGCCCGACGACGAGATACGACGCGGCCCTGACGATCTCGAAGACCTCCTCGCGCGTCGTCAGACCATTGACGCGGCGGATGAACTCGACGTTGTCCGGACACCACGGCGCGTCCGGACGCACGCCGCGCTGGTAGCGCCGCATCGCCTCGTGCGCGTCGGGATCGTCGAAGCAGATCGGCAGGGTCACTTCGCGCACGTCGAGCCGAATGCCGCGCGGATCGGGCACTTTCATCCAGGCGCGCGCGACCTCGGCCGCGAGCTCGCCGGCGGGCAGCCTGGCGGGTTCGAACCCGAGCAGCAGAGACCTGACTCCCTCGACGCTCTCGGTGATCGCCGGCAGGCCCCTGCGATGGAGTTCCCGGGCGAGCAGGTGGATCCGAGCACGAACGGTCAGATCCAGTCGCGCCGGCCCGGCCTCGACGAGCAGGTGATGGTCGCCGCTGTGCCGCACTGTGAGTTCCGGACGGTCTGCGGCCGCCGCAATCCGCTCCAACGCCTCGGGGCGTTCGTGCGTGGCGACCGACGCGGCGACCGGCTCGCGGACAAGCTCGGCCGCTCGGCCCAGGTCGGCGAGCACGGCGGACCGCACGGCCAGTGCCTCAGTAGCCTGCTGCGGCGTGACAGGCTCAAGTCGTACCCGGTCCCCCGGCCTGAACTGGCCGAGCTTCCACCGGTCGGCGCGGATGACCGCGGCCGGAACGACGAAGCCTCCGAGACTGGGCCCGTCCGGCCCGACGATCACGGGCGTGTCGCCGGAGACCATGATTCCGCCGATCGGGTAAGCCGAGTCGTGGATGTTGCACGGATGCAGCCCGGCCTCGCCGCCGTCGGCCCGCGCGAAGCGGACCGGCGGCCCGACCAGGCGAAGGCCGGTGCGGTCGCTGCGATGGTCGACGCTCCACTCGGCCGCGAACAGGTCGGCGAGCGCGTCGTCGGTGAAGTAGTCGGGCGCGCCGTGCGGACCCGGGATCACGCGTAGCCGCCACGTGTCAGTGAGCTGCGGTACTAGCGGCCCGCAGTCGGCGGGAGTGCCGCAGTTCTCCTCGCGGCCGAGCGACAGCACGTCGCCGGGCGCCAACGCGCGGCCGTGCGCGCCGCCGAAGCGACCGAGCAGGAAGGTCGCCCGGCTACCGAGCACGCGCGGCACGTCGAAGCCGCCGCGTACCGCGAGGTAGCCGCGCAGACCGGCCGGACCGCACGGGCCGAAGTCGAGCACGTCACCGGGCAGCGCCGTCGCGGGCACGCCCGCTCGCAGCCGCCGCCCCGCCAAGCGCACCGATTGGCAGGCCCCTGCGACCGCGATCAGCGCACGATCCCGGAACACCACCCGCGGGCCTGTTAATACCGCCTCCAGCGCCGCGGCACCGGGATCGTTTCCCACGGCCAGATTGGCCAGCGCGCACGCGTAGTCGTCGAACGCCCCCGACGGTGGCACTCCGACGCCCCAAAGCCCGCGCCGGCCGGCCAAGTCCTGCACGGTGGTCTGGGTTCCGGGCTCAAGGATCTCGACGGCCCGGCCACGCATCCCGTCTGCGGCTGACCTTGTAGCCGTGGCCACGGACGTCCGGCCGGGAGGCGGGGAGGTGTACGTCAGCAACGTCACGGCGCGGCCCAGCCGGTGAGCTGAATCGGCGTCGGGTTGTAGCCGTTGCACGGGTTGTTCAGCTGGGGGCAGTTGGAGACGAGCACGAGCAGGTCGCGTTCGGCGCGCAGCTCGACGTACTTGCCCGGCGCGGAGACGCCGTCCTGGAAGGTCAGGCCGCCTTCAGGTGTCAGCGGCACGTTCATGAAGAAGTTGACATTGTGGGTCAGGTCCCGCTTGTCCAGTCCCCTACCCCAGCCGATCGCCTGGCGCAGGAACGTCGCGCGACACGCGTGCTGATGCCGGGTGTGTTCGCCGTACCGCACGACGTTGCTCTCCTGCGAGCAGGCGCCGCCGATCGTGTCGTGCCGTCCGCAGGTGTCGTCGACGATCGTGGCGAGCGCGTCGCCGTTGACCGTGCGCAGCACCGATCCGGTGGTGAGATAGACCGCGCCCTGCTCGCGGATCGTGTCCACCGCGCTGTACCGGTTGGTGTAGTCGCGGGCGTCGTAGAACAGCGTGTCTACAGCCTGATTCCCTTCCAGGTCGGTGATCCGGAACGAGCCGCCGACCGGAACCTCGCCGATCCAGCCGTCTCCGGCGGCGACGGTCAGGTCGAACAGCAACTCGGCCTTGGTCACAGCAGGCTCCTCTCGGTGACGGCGAGCGCTCGGGCGGACTCGGCGCGGAACGTGCGGCTCGGGTCGCCGCCGCCCGGCGCGGCGACCTCCTCGACCGTCACGCGCACCGCGGCGGGCTGCCAGTTCTCGGCCGGGTCGAGCGGATGCGGTGACGTGGAGAGCACCACCAGCAGGTCCTGCTCGGCGCGCAAGGTGACCCAGTCCCCTGCGACGGCGTGTCCGGGTACGAACGCGAGGCTGCCGCGCTCGTCTCCGGCCGGGCCGACCTTCGTGAACCAGTTGACGCCGGCGTGCAAGTCGCGTGCGCCGAGCCCGTGCTTCCACAACTCGTCGAGCAGCCCGGCGCGGGCGCTGCGCCGCCAGTCGTTGCCGTGCGCGGCGTAGGAGGAAGGGCCGTGCCGCTGCTCGACATGCGCGTCGAGGCCGTGGCCGGTGACCGCGTCATGCCAGTCGAGGCTGGAGCCGGTGACGCTGGCCAGCGCGCGGCCCATGTCGGACATCAGCACCATCGGCGCCGTGACGCGCGCGGACATCTGGGCTTTGAGAGTGTCCGGGATGTTGAGGCGGTCCAACGGATTCTCGGCCGAGTAGATGAGCATTGACACGTTGGCACCGTCGCCCAGGCAAGTCAGCGTCAGTGCCCTGCGACGTCGCAGCCGCAGCGAGTCCGCCGCCCCGCCGGGGATCTCGAAGCTGCGCGTCACTCCGCCCCCTCCAGCGCGGCGTCGCCGATGACCAGCGGCGAGGCGCCGGCCGCAGGCGTGCGCGAGGCGTTGACCGCGCGGTACATCAGCCAGCCGATGAGGCCGGCGCCGGCGCAGAACAGCAGCGCGAAGTACTTCAGGTACCAGTGGCCGCCGGCCGGGTCGTAGACCTCGGCGCGCGGCCAGCCCATGTTGACCACCATGAACGCGCCGTAGGCCACGGCGAGGACGTTGACCGGCAGCCCGAGGCGGCCGAGCGAGAACTGGCCGGCTCCGGCCTTCGGCAGCCCGCGCAGGCGGCGCACCAGCAGCGGAACGGTCACCAGCAGGTAGGCGCAGTACACGATCACCACCGCGACGCTGGTCAGCGCGGTGAACAGCTGCGCCTGCCCGACGTTGACGCCGAGCACCGCGATCGCGGCGACCCCGACGATCACGGTCGGCAGCACCGGCGTCGCGGTGCGCGGGGAAACGCGGGCAAGCCGCGTCGATCCGGGCAGCGCTCCGTCGCGGGCCATCGAGTACATCAGCCGGGACGCGGCGGTCTGGATCGCCAGGGTGCACACGCAGATCGCGATCGCGACGTCGACCAGCAGCGCCTTTCCGGGGCCGGTTCCGAGCCTGCTGGTGACCACGTACGGCAGGCCGCCGGTCGCCAGGTTGCCGTCCGTCAGCGAGGGCGCCGCCATCAGCGCGCCGATGAGCAGCAGCGCGCCGCCGACGCCTGAGGCGCCCAGCGCGCGCAGGATCGCGCGCGGAGCGGTCTTGCGCGGCGAGCGGGTCTCCTCGCTCAGTTCGCCGGCGCTGTCGAACCCGTACATCACGTATGCCGCCATGAGCGCCGAGACGAGGAACGGCCAGATGTACGCGCTGTGGCCCTGGACGCCCTCGGTGTGCAGCACGACGCCGGGCCCGCGCTTCGCGTGCGCGAACAGCAGCGCGATCAGCACTCCGACGCCGACGAGTTCGCAGGTGACGCCGATGCTGTTGATCAGGGACATGACGCGTACGCCGATGGCCGAGACCACGGTGGTCAGCGCGATGAGGATCGCGCCGACCAGGACCGCGTTGGTCGCGCCGGTGCGGGTCGTCAGCGTCGGGTCGCCGCCGACCAGCTGGAAGCCGGACCAGACCGACGGCAGCACCACCTGCAGCGCGATCGCCGCCGCCGAGACGCTCACGATCTGGCCGATCAGCATCGTCCATCCGGCGAAGTGGCCGGTCAGGCCGGTCGACAGCCGCCGCGACCACTGATACACGCAGCCTGATATCGGGTAGCGGGCGGCGAGCTCGGCGAAGCAGAGTGCGACGAGGAACTGCCCGGTGAACACCAGCGGCCAGGTCCAGAAGAAGGCCGGGCCGCCGAAGGAGTAGCCGAAGGAGAACAGCTGGAAGACGGTGGTCAGGATGGAGACGAAGGAGAAGCCGGCGGCGAAGGAGGCGTAGGAGCCGAGCCTGCGGCGCAGCTGCTGCGGATAGCCGAAACCGGCGAGGTCCTCGGCGTCGTGGACGTCGGAGGCGCCGGACGCCGGGACGCCGCCCGGCGGTTGGAGGGAGACGGTCGCGGTCACGGCGTTCGCCTTTCTGGGCGCGGGACGGAGCAGGGCGGGACGGAAATGGGCACTGCGACGCGCGTCATCGCGCGCTCGCGGCCAGGGCGGAGGGACCCGGCGGCCGGTGCGTCGTCGACGACACCGAGCCGAGTATCAAATGGTTGTGAATGTGCGAGTGCTGCGGATGCTGTCACGGCACGCTCCGGGACCGGGATCCGGCGTGCCGGATCGACCTGGCCTCCCGGGCTTTTCTCCCGCCGTGGAACGACACCTGCCGACGATCACCGCTGCGGCGACGCGCTCGTGCGTCGCGTAGCGCGTGAGTCGGCGTGCTGTGCCGCCTGCGTCTCTCGGACCAGGCCCGGCGACGGCGATGTACCGTGCGCCGGCGGAACCCTAGACGCGCCCCGCCTGGCTAGCGGGTCGTCAGTGAGCAAAGCGCTGGCGCGTCACCGTCGTCGAACGAGTCTGTTACCGCAATGTCAATCCGCGCGCACAGGTAAACGGAAAGGGTGCGCGTTCACAGAGCGGACCGTTCGTTAGGTAACTGGTGCAAGGCAGTAGCATTCCGTACCATGCCCACCTCTGCCGCTGCGCCAACAGCAGAGATCCCCGACCCGTCGGCCCACACCGCTACCGCATCAAGCGCCGCGTCTGCGACGGCGGTCGCCGATGCGCCCGGTCGCCCGCGCCGCGCGTTCTCCCGGTTCGCAATCGACACGCGGCCGCTGCGGCACCCTGCATACCGGCGACTTTGGTCGTCGAACGTGATCACCAGCGTCGGCAGCCAGCTGACCGCGGTCGCCGTACCCAAGCAGATCTACGACGTGACCGGTTCGTCGACCTGGATCGGCATCGCGAGCTTCGCCGCGCTCGCGCCGCTGGTGGTCTTCGGGCTGTGGGGCGGGGCCGTGGCCGACGCGGTGGACCGGCGCAAGCTGCTGCTGACGACCAACGCGGGCATCGCGGTGACCTCGATCGCGTTCTGGGCGCAGGCGGCCGCCGGGCTGCACTCGGTGTGGCCGCTGATCGTGCTGCTGGCCGCGCAGCAGGGCCTGTTCGGCGTCAACTCGGCGGCCCGCGGCTCGGCGATCCCGCGGCTGGTGCCGGAGGAGGAGCTGCCGGCCGCGAACTCGCTCGGCGCGACGGTCATGCTCGCGGGCGCCTTGTTCGGACCCATGGTCGCGGGCGCGCTGATCCCGATCATCGGCCTCTCGACGCTCTACCTGCTCGACGCGGTCGGGCTGACCGCGACGCTGTGGGCGGTCTACCGGCTGCCCGCGCTGCCGCCGTTGAAGGCTGAGGACTCCCCAGGTTCCGGCCTCGCCGATCCGAATGCGCCGGTCGAAGCCCGCCGCACCGGCTGGGCCCAGGTGGCCGACGGATTCCGCTTCGTCGCGGCGAACCGGCTGCTGCTCAACTCCTTCGTGGTCGACTTGATCGCGATGGTGTTCGGGATGCCGCGCGCGCTCTTCCCGCAGATGGCCGCGACCACCTACGCCTCCAACCACCTCGCGCTCGGGCTGCTGTTCGCCGCGATGCCGGCCGGCGCGCTGGTCGGCGGGCTGCTGTCCGGGACGTACACCCGCGTGCGCCGGCACGGAGCGATGACCATCGGCGCGGTCGCGGCGTGGGGCCTGGCGATGCTCGGGCTCGGCCTCTCCGGCTCGATCCTGCTCGCCTGCCTGTTCCTGGCGATCGGCGGCGTGGCCGACTTCGTCTCGATGGTCTTCCGCGGCTCCATCCTGCAGATGGCGGCGCCGGACGAGATGCGCGGGCGGATGCAGGGCGTCTTCACCGTGGTCGTCGCGGGCGGTCCGCGGCTGGCGGATCTGGTGCACGGCATCGCGGGCGCCGCGCTCGGCACCAGGACCGCGGTCGCGGCGGGCGGCCTGGCCGTCGTGGCGGGCGTAGTGATTCTCGCCACTTTCTCGCCCACTTATTGGCGTTACCGCGCAAATTCCTAGCGTTATAACACGACGTCAGATCGGCGTTCCTGCTCCCGCGCGATGAAACGATCGTAAGAATTACCCCGGAACCGTCCCGGAAAACACTTCGTTCTGTCATGGTGGTCGGTGTGCACCACTCGGCACGCGTTTCGCCGGGTGATCACCTTTTGTCCGAAGTCTGTGAAACAAGGCCTCGTACATCAGGCTGCGCCGAAACGGCCGGCCCGCGGGGGCGCCGCGACGCGCCCGCCCGTTCAACCGAATAGACCGCCGTTCTTCGCACAACAGCACGTTTCCGCACCACGCGCGACACTCGCTGTTCGACCCCGGGAGACACCGAGTGACCGCACTCGCGCGCTGGTGCCATCGGCACCGCCTGGCCGTAGTCCTGCTCTGGATCGCCTTGCTGCTCGGCCTCGGCGCGGCGGCGGTGGCCTCGGGCAGCAAGTACTCGAGTTCGTTCTCGCTGAAGAACACCGACTCGGCCAAGGCGTACCAGTTGCTCAGCGCGGAGTTTCCGGGACAGAACGGGGATTCGGCCACCGTCGTATGGCACGACTCGGCCGGCTCGGTCCGCTCGGCCGAGGTGGAGACGCGAGTCAATGCGGCGCTCGGCGCGATAGCCCGGATGCCCGGCGTGAACGCGGTGTCGAGCCCGTACGCCGGCACCAGCGCCGGCAGCGGCCAGATCAGCGCCGACGGGCACACCGCCTACGCCTCGGTCCAGCTCGCCGACGGCAAGGCAGCCCCCTCCGCCGCCGGACTGCGCACGCTGGTGCAGACCGCGCAGCATGCCTCGACCGGCAGCCTGCAGGTCGAGGTCGGCGGCTCGGCGGTGCAGGGCACCGAGCAGAGCCCGGACTCCAACAGCGAGCTGGTCGGCATCATCGCCGCCGCGATCGTGCTGTTCGCGGTCTTCGGCTCGCTGTTCGCGATGGCGCTGCCGATCCTCACCGGGGTCGCGGGCGTCGGCGGCGGCATCCTCGCGATCGGGCTGCTCAGCCACGCGATGAACGTCGCGGACTTCGCCCCGACGCTGGGCGCGCTGATCGGCCTCGGCGTCGGGATCGACTACGCCCTGTTCATCGTCACCCGCTTCCGCTGCGCGCTGCGCTCCGGGCTGCCGGTCGGGGAGGCGATCGGCACGGCGGTCAACACCTCGGGCCGCGCGGTGCTGTTCGCGGGCGGGACGGTGTGCATCGCGCTGCTCGGGATGATGGTGCTCGGCCTCGGCTTCCTCGACGGGGTGGCGCTCGCCGCCTCGGTGACCGTCGGGTTCACCGTGCTGGCCTCGCTCACCCTGCTGCCCGCGACGCTGGGCCTGCTCGGGCTGCGGGTCTTCGGCAGGCGTGAACGGCGGCGGCTCGAACTGGGCGGCTGGAGCGAGGACACGCATGGCACCGAGGACAAGCGCGGCTGGTGGCGCCGCTGGGCCGGCTCGGTGGAGCGGCGGCCCCGGCTGATGAGCCTGCTCGCGCTGGCGATGATGGTGGTGCTCGCGGTACCGGTGCTCACCCTGCGGCTCGGCGCCTCCGACTCCGGCAACGACCCGGCGGGCACGACGACGCGCAAGGCGTACGACCTGATGGCCGGGGGCTTCGGCCCAGGCGTGAACGGTCCGCTGACGCTGGTGGCCGACCTTCCGCCCGCGAGCGGGAGCGGTGCGGCGAGCCCGGACGCGCTCGCGCAGGACAAGGCGGCGCTCTCGAACCTGGTCGTCTCGCTGGAGCGGACACCCGGCGTCGCGGCGGTGCAGGTCGGGGCCCAGTCGGCGGACGGCCGCGTCGAGGTGATCAGCGTGGTGCCGGCCAGTTCGCCCGAATCGAAGCAGACCACGAACCTGATCACCACACTGCGCGAGCAGGTGATCCCCAAGGCCGAGGCCGGCACCGGCCTGCAGGTCTACGTCGGCGGGCTGACCGCGGTCTACGCTGACTTCGCCGCGGTGCTCGGCGGCAAGCTGCCGCTGTTCGTGGGGCTGATCGCCGCGCTCGGCTTCCTGCTGCTCGTGGTCGCCTTCCGCTGCCTGCTGGTGCCGCTGACCGCCGCCGTGATGAACCTGATCGCCGCGGCCGCCTCCTTCGGCGTGGTGACCGCGTTCTTCGAGTGGGGCTGGGGCTCCGACAAGCTCGGCATGGGCGGCGCGGGACCGGTGGAGGCGTTCCTGCCGGTGATGATGGTGGCGATCCTGTTCGGCCTGTCGATGGACTATCAGGTGTTCCTGGTCTCGCGGATGCACGAGGAGTGGGTGCGGCACCGGGACAACGCCCGCGCGGTGAAGATCGGCCAGGTGGAGACCGCCCGGGTGATCACCGCGGCCGCCACCATCATGATCTGCGTGTTCTGCGCCTTCGCCTTCGGCAGCCAGCGGGTCATCGGCGAGTTCGGCATCGGCCTGGCCACCGCGGTCGCGCTGGACGCCTTCGTGCTGCGGACCGTGCTGGTCCCGGCGGTCATGCACCTGTTCGGCCGGGCCAACTGGTGGCTGCCGGCGTGGCTGGACCGGATCCTGCCGCACCTGCACGTCGAATGTGACCCACATCACACCCCCCTTCCGGCGCCGCGCCGCAAGCCGCGGGTTGGAGTTATCGCCAACGGTCCGGCGCCGGCCGCGAGTTACGACTGAACCAAGGCAGCCTGCGGGCCGCGGCGCGCGGGTTCACGCGGCCCGCGCTGTAGAAACCGACGAATTCTCCACGCGGCGTATCGCCCTGGACACGGACCGTTTGCGAGGTCCGCGGACGCCGTCAGGAAGATTTAGCGTCCGGCGTGGTTCGCCGATCTGCGGGATCGGGCATCATCTTGCCCTCCACCAGCAAGGTTCGGCGCCGATCCGACCAGCGCCCCGGGCGAGACGCCAGGGCGCCGGCCGAGCGCGCGCCGGGACGCTGGAGGTGACGGCTCCCCGTCCCACTCGCGATCGGAGCACCCGCCGTGGCCTCTCTCGAAACCGAGGGCCAGGTCGAGCTCGCCGACCCGGGCGAACTCGCCGACAGCCCGTACGCCAACCCGGAACTGCTGCCCGTCCCGCTGGCCAAGCGCACCTGGTCCCTCTACAACTACGCGGCGCTGTGGATCGGCATGTCGCACAACCTGGTCACCTACACCCTGGCCGCCAGCCTCATCGCGGCCGGGATGAACCCGGTGCAGGCGCTGATCACCATCGCGCTCGGCAACCTGATCGTGCTGGTCCCGATGCTGCTCAACAGCCACGCCGGCACCAAGTACGGGATCCCGTTCCCGGTGTTCGCCCGGGCCTTCTACGGCATCCGCGGCGCGAACCTGGCCGCGCTGCTGCGGGCGCTGGTGGCCTGCGGCTGGTTCGGCATCCAGACCTGGATCGGCGGCGAGGGCATCAGCGTCGTGGCCGGCAAGCTGTTCGGCTCCTGGTGGACGAACGCCTCCTCCGTGCTCGGGCAGCCGTGGACGCTGTGGGTCGCCTTCGCGATCTTCTGGGTGATCCAGATGGCGATCATCTGGCGCGGCATGGACACGCTGCGCCGCTTCGAGAACTGGGCCGCCCCGTTCGTGCTCGTGGTCTTCCTCGCGGTGCTCGCCTGGGTGATCTACCGCGCGGGCGGCGTCGGCTCGCTGCTCTCGCAGCCGGCCACCCTCGGCTGGGGCGGCAGGTTCTGGCCGGTGTTCTGGCCCTCGCTGATGGCGATGATCGCGTTCTGGGCCACGCTGTCGCTGAACATGCCGGACTTCACCCGCTTCTCCCGCTCGCAGCGCGGCCAGGCCTGGGGCCAGGTGCTCGGCCTGCCGACCACGATGACCTTCTTCTCGCTGATCGCGGTGATGATCTCCTCGGGCACCGCGATCATCTACGGCAAGGCGATCTGGGACCCGACCCAGCTGGCGGCCAAGTTCTCCAACCCGTTCGTGGTGACGCTCGGGCTGATCACCCTTCTGGTGGCGACCGTCTCGGTGAACGTGGCCGCGAACGTGGTCAGCCCCTCCTACGACTTCTCCAACCTCGCGCCGAAGGTGATCTCGCGGCGGGTCGGCGGCCTGATCGCCGGGGTGGTCGGGGTGGTGCTCATGCCGTGGAAGCTGCTGAGCGACCCGCATGTGTACATCTTCGACTGGCTGGACTTCTACGGCGGCGTGCTCGGCGCGGTGGCCGGGGTGCTGGTCGCAGGGTACTGGTTCGTGCGGCGCACCCGGCTGGATCCGACCGACCTGTACCGGCGCGGCGGCAGGTACTGGTTCGCGGCGGGCTGGAGCTGGCCGGCGGTGACCGCGACCGTGGTCGGCGCGGTGCTCGCGGTCGGCGGGGCGAACACGGCGCCGGGCACCTCCGGGCCGTTCCCGGCGAACGGGCTGATCCCGTTCCTCAAGCCGCTGTACTCCTACAGCTGGGCGGTCGGGTTCGGCGCCGGGCTCGTGCTCTACCTGCTGCTCGCGGCCCTGCCGCGGCGGGAAGGGGTGGCCGCACAGCCAGCGGTGGCGGCGCAGCAGTGACGAGCTTTCCATGTAATGAGTGCGGACTGTACGGAAGGGCGTGGTGAGGGTGTCGGAGATCGTGCGGGCGGCGCTGGTCCAGCAGAAGTGGACCGGCGAGAAGAAGACCATGATCGAGAACGCGGTGACGCACGTGCAGGCGGCCGCGGCGCAGGGCGCGCAGGTGGTCTGCCTGCAGGAGCTTTTCTACGGACCGTACTTCTGCCAGGTCCAGGAACCGGAGTACTTCGGCTACACCGAGGCGATCCCGGACGGGCCGACCACCCGGCTGATGCAGGAGGTGGCGCGGGAGAACGGCGTGGTGCTGATCGTGCCGATGTACGAGCACGAACAGCCCGGCGTCTACTACAACACCGCGGCCGTGATCGACGCGGACGGCACCTACCTCGGCAAGCACCGCAAGAACCACATCCCGCAGGTGCGCGGGTTCTGGGAGAAGTTCTACTTCCGGCCCGGCAACCTCGGCTATCCGATCTTCGATACCGCGGTCGGCCGGATCGGGGTCTACATCTGCTACGAGCGGCACTTCCCCGAGGGCTGGCGGGCGCTCGGTTTGGCTGGCGCGCGCATCGTGTTCAACCCCTCGGCTACCAGCAGGGGCCTGTCACAGTACCTCTGGCGCCTCGAGCAGCCGGCCGCCGCGGTCGCCAACGAGTACTTCGTCGGCGCGATCAACCGGGTCGGCGTGGAGCCGTTGGGTGACAACGACTTCTACGGCCAGTCCTACTTCGTCGACCCGCGCGGGCAGCTGGTCGGCGAGGCGGCGTCGGACACCGAAGAGGAGATCGTGGTCCGCGACCTGGACATGGGCCAGCTGCAGGAGGTACGTGACCTGTGGGCCTTCTACCGGGACCGGCGTCCTGACAGCTACGGCCCGCTGACCGAGGCCTGACGGGAAGGGGTCCAGATGAGCATCCTGATCCGCGGCGGCACGGTCGTCTCCGCGACCGGCTCGGCGCTCGCCGACGTCCTGGTCGACGGCGAGAGCATCGCCGCGCTGGCCGTCCCGAGCACCCCGCTGGCCGAGTCGTGGAGCGCGGTCGCCGGCACGGTGATCGACGCGACCGGGAAGTACGTCATCCCGGGCGGCATCGACGTGCACACGCACATGGAGCTGCCCTTCGGCGGCACCTTCGCCTCGGACACCTTCGAGACCGGGACGAGAGCGGCGGCCTGGGGCGGCACCACGACGGTCGTGGACTTCGCGGTGCAGAGCAAGGGCGCGTCGCTGCTCGCCGGGATCGAGGCCTGGCACGCCAAGGCGGAGGGCAACTGCGCGATCGACTACGGCTTCCACGCGATCGTCTCGGATGTCAACGAGGCCGCGCTCAAGGAGATGGACGCCGCGGTCGAGGCCGGGGTGACCAGCTTCAAGATGTTCATGGCGTATCCGGGCGTGTTCTACTCCACCGACGGCGAGATCTTCCTGGCGATGCAGAAGGCCAGGGCGAACGGCGCGGTCATCATGATGCACGCGGAGAACGGCATCGCGATCGACCAGCTGGTCGCGCAGGCCCTCGCAGAAGGCCGCACCGACCCGGTCTACCACGGTCTGACCCGGCCTCCGGAGCTGGAGGGCGAGGCGACCAGCCGCGCGATCCAGCTGGCGAAGGTCACCGGGGCGCCGCTGTACATCGTGCACCTGACCGCGTCGCAGGCCCTTGACGCGGTGACCGAGGCCCGCGACAGCGGCCAGAACGTCTTCGCCGAGACGTGCCCGCAGTACCTGTACCTAGCGCTCGACGATCTGGCCAAGCCGGACTTCGAGGGAGCCAAATACGTCGCCTCCCCGCCGCTGCGCCCGCGCGAGCACACCGAGGCGCTGTGGAAGGGACTGCGCACCAATGACCTGTCCGTCATCTCCACCGACCACTGCCCTTTCTGCTTCAAAGACCAGAAGGAGCTCGGCCGCGGCGACTTCTCGAAGATCCCCAACGGCATGCCGGGCGTCGAGCATCGCATGGACCTGATCTACCAGGGAGTGGCCGCCGGGAAGATCAGCAAGGAGCGGTGGGTCGAGCTGTGCTCCACCACCCCGGCGCGCATGTTCGGGCTCTACGGCCGCAAGGGCGTCATCGCGCCCGGCGCGGACGCCGACATCGTGGTCTACGACCCGGACGCGCACCAGACCATCAGCGCCGCGACGCACCACATGAACGTGGACTACTCGGCGTATGAGGGCATGGAGATCACCGGCCGGGTCGACACCGTGCTCTCGCGCGGCTCCGTGGTCATCAGCGACGGCGAGTTCCACGGCAAGGCGGGGCACGGCCGGTTCGTGCGCCGCGGCCTGTCCCAGTACCTGGTCTGAGAGGAAGCGTCATGGACTTCGGCGTCGTCCTGCAAACGGACCCCCCGGCCACCAGACTCGTCGACACGATGCGGCAGGCCGAGCAGCTCGGTTTCGGCTACGGCTGGACCTTCGACTCGACGGTTCTGTGGCAGGAGCCGTTCGTCATCTACTCGCGGATCCTGGCCGCGACCGAGCGGCTGCGCGTCGGCCCGCTGGTGACCAATCCGGGCACCCGCGACTGGTCGGTACTCGCGTCCCTGTTCGCGACGCTCAACGACATGTACGGCAACCGCACGGTCTGCGCGATCGGCCGCGGCGACTCGGCGCTGCGCGTGGTCGGCCGCAAGCCGGAGAGCCTGGCCACGGTCGGCGCGTGCATGCGCGCGGTCAAGGACCTGGCGGAAGGCAGGGAGACGCAGCTCAACGGCGTGATGGTCAAGATCCCGTGGGTGCGCGGCGGCCGATTGCCGATGTGGATGGCGGCATACGGCCCCAGGGCGCTCAAGCTGGTGGGCGAGCAGGCGGACGGCTTCGTGCTGCAATGCGCGGACCCTGACATCGCGCGCTGGACGATCGGCACGGTGCGCGACGCCGCGAAGGATGCGGGCCGCGACCCGGACACCATCACGATCTGCGTCTCAGCGCCCGCATACGTCAGCGAGGATCTGGCCCACGCCCGCGAGCAGACCCGCTGGTTCGGCGGGATGGTGGGCAACCACGTCGCGGACCTGGTGACGCGCTACGGCGCGGACGGCCCGGTGCCCAAAGCCCTGACGGACTACATCAAGGGCCGCGAGGGCTACGACTACTCCCACCACGGCCGAGCCGGCAACCCGTCGACGGACTTCGTCCCCGACGAGATCGTGGACCGCTTCTGCCTCCTCGGCCCGGCCTCCGCGCACCGCGACCGCCTCGCCGAGCTGGCCGAGCTGGGCGTCGACCAGTTCGCGCTGTACCTGATGCACGATCAGCCGGAGCAGACGCTCTGGGCGTACGGCCAGGATGTGATACCCGCGCTGCGATAGCTCGACAAGCAGCTGCACCTTGTCTCGCTCAGCTGGGCAACCACCGAACTGTCCCGCTCAACGGGACAACCGGTTGGCTGTCCCGTTGAGCGGGACAACCGCGCCGTAGCCGCGCGCTCCGCCACCTCGCTTCGCTCGGCGGCTCCGCACGCTGAAGAGCACCACCCGCCCACCCTGCTCCGCGTCCTCGCTGGCGCTCGGGCGCTACGCGAACCGAACGCGCTGCCGCGCACGCGCTGCGCGCTGGACGCTTCGCTAGGCCCGCGCTCAGTGCGCGACCGTCGAGGATCCCTGGGCCAGAGTGCGCAATCTCGATCCCACGGCGCGGACGCTGAGCTATTGCGCCGACAAGCCGGTTCCGGGAGAGGGACGGGAACCGAGCCAGGATGGGGCCGCAGCCGCCGAGCGCTAGCGAGGCGGCGTGCACCGCAGTGCAGCGAAGCGTTCAGCGCGCAGCGCGTGCGCGGCAGCGCGTCACGTTCGCGTAGCGCCCGAGCGCCAGCGAGGACGCGGAGCAGGGTGGGCGGGTGGTGCTCTTCAGCGCGCAGCGCGTTAGCCGTAGGCATAATCACAACCCGGCGAGGCCGCCCGACCGGTTGTCCAGCTGAGCGAGACAGGTCAGGCGCGCGGCGCGTTCACTGCGTTGCCGGGGCGCCCGGAACCGTGCCGAGGCCGGGCAGTACTTCGGCGCCGGGCAGAGCGGCGAGGGCGGATCCGGGCAGCCAGAGCTTTGAGCCGCGGATGCCGGAGCCGACCACGACGCGGGGCGCGGCGGCGACGGCCTCGTCGATGAGGATCGGCCAGTCGGCGGGCAGGCCGACCGGGGTGATGCCGCCGTACTCCATGCCGGTGAGCTCGACCGCCTCGCCCATCGGCGCGAAGGAGATCTTACGGGCGCCGAGGTGACGCCGGGCCAGTCCGTTGATGTCGGCGCGGGTGGTGGCGAGCACGAGGCAGGCCGCGTAGGTGGTCTGGCCGGCCCGTTTGGCCGCGACGACGACGCAGTTGGCGGATTCGTCGAGACCGACGCCGTACTCGGCGCAGAATGCGGCGGTGTCCGCGAGCGCGGGGTCGATCGCGCCGACCTGGATCTCGGGCAGCGGGAGGGCGGCGGCGTGCTCGGCGAGGGCCTTGGCGGTCGGCGCGGCGAGCAGTTCGGGGTGATCGGCGGCGGGATGCAGGACGACGTTCACGGTCACGGGTCCCAGCATGCCACGCGGCGGGAGTCGGATATTGCGGCGACGGTGTCAGGCCTTGCGACGGCGAGAACGAGGGGCGAAGGACGAGGTCAGAGCTTGCGGAAATCGCGGGCTTCCTCGGCTGCCGCGCGGACCGCGTCGAGGTCGGCGCCCGCCGCAGCCGCTACCGCCGCCGAGACGGCGCCCTCCACCAGCGGCGCGTCGGCGAGAACCACCGGGCCGGGCAGGTCGGCGGCGTCATCGAGCAGGAGCTTGACCGTGAGCACGGCGCTGCCGAGGTCGGCGAGTATGACAACCCCGGCACCGCGATCCGCCGACCGCACGGCCTGCTCGATGAGCTCGATGCTGGTGCCGAGGCCGCCCTCCGGCAGGCCGCCGGCCGGTTCGATCGGCGCCTCGCCGCCGAGCTGGCGCGCCAGCTCGGTGACTCCCTCAGCCAGACGCGCACTGTGCGAGACCAGGACCAAGCCGACCATCCCGGCAGCCTGCGCGTCCGTGCGTTGTTGCTGATGTTGCTCAGTCACTGTCCGAACCATTCGATGCGCCGTCAGATGCCGCGGCGACGGCGGTGTCGCGCAACGCGGTGAGGATCACGACCGTGGACGCCGCCCCCGGATCCTCGTGGCCGATGCTGCGCGGGCCGAGGTAGCTCGCGCGGCCCTTCGAGGCCTGCATCGGGATCGTCGCCTCGGCTCCCGTCCGCGCCGCGTCGACCATTGCCGAGAGCGCGTCGAGCAGCGGCGTCGCCTTCGACGCCGCGTCGTTCAGCGCGGCGACCGCCGGGGCGAGCGCGTCGACCATGGTCTTGTCGCCGTCGCGGGCCGCGCCGAGCTTGCGGATCGCGGCGAGCGCCGCGTCGAGGGCGGAGGCGAGGCCGGGCAGGTCGGTCTCAGGGGTGTCGCCGAGGGCGCTGCCCGCGCGGCGGAACGCGGTGCCGTACAGCGGGCCCGAGGCGCCGCCTACCTTCGAGATCAATGTGGTGCCGGTGAGCGAGAGAACCGTGGCGGGCGTGCGCGGGCTCGTGGTGTCCAGCACGCGCATCACGCCGGCGAAGCCTCGGTCGAGGTTCGTGCCGTGGTCTCCGTCGCCGATCGCCGCGTCGAGTTCGGTCAGGCGAACCCGGTCGGCCTCGATCGCGGCGGCGGCGCGGGTGATCCACGCGGTGAAGAAGGCGGTGTCCAAGGCGGGCGCGGCCGGTGACGTGGTCAACGGCTACCGTCCCCAGCGCAGCGCGGGCGTCTGTACCGGCGCGTCCCACAGCTCGGTGAACTGCTCGGTGAGGCGGCAGACCGTCAGCGAGAAGCCCTGCATCTCCAGGCTGGTGATGTAGTTGCCCACCAGGTTGCGCGCGATCGTGACGCCCCGGTCCGCCAGCAGCCGCTGCACTTCGCGGTAGACGATGTAGAGCTCGATCAGCGGCGTTCCGCCCATGCCGTTGACCATGACGAGCACGTTGCCGCTCAACGGCATGTCGTCGCTGATCGCATCGAGTGCCGTCTCCGCCAGCTGCGCCGCGGAGGCGATCGGGCCGCGGCGGCGGCCGGGTTCGCCGTGGATGCCGACGCCGATCTCGATCTCTGATTCGTCGAGCGTGAAGCCGGGCCGGCCGGAGGCCGGGGTGGTCGCGGCGCTCAGCGCGATGCCGAAGGAGCGGCTGCGCGCGTTGACCTCCTCGGCCACGGCCGCGACGGCGGCCAGGTCCGCGCCCTGCTCGGCGAGCGCGCCGGCGATCTTCTCGACGAACACGGTGGCGCCGGTGCCGCGCCGCCCGGCCGTGTAGAGCGAGTCCTCGACCGCGACGTCGTCGTTGACGAGGACGGAGCGCACCTCCACGCCCTCGTCCCCGGCCAGTTCCTCGGCCATCTGGAAGTTGAGCACGTCGCCGGTGTAGTTCTTCACGATCTGCAGCACGCCGGCGCCGCCGTTGACGGCCTTCGCGGCGGCGAGCATCTGGTCGGGCACCGGGGAGGTGAACACCTCTCCTGGGCAGGCCGCGTCGAGCATCCCGTAGCCGACGAAGCCGGCGTGCAGCGGCTCGTGCCCGGAGCCGCCCCCGCTGACCAGGCCGACCTTTCCGGGACGCGGGCCCTGGGCGCGCGTGACCACCCGGTTCTCCAGGTCCACGGCGAGCAAGGGGTGCGCGGCGGCCAGCCCCTCGAGCGCGTCGGCGACTACCTTGTCGGGCGCGTTGATCAGCTTCTTCACGCCTCCAGATTATGCCCGCACCCGATCGCCGCGGCGTGACTCGGGCCCGAAGCGGGGGTGGCGCGCGCCGGTCGGGGATGCGGCGGCACGACGGTATTGTCTGGTCATTGCTACTTCCCGCTGGTGACCACCGCCGAGGACTCCCGTTGACCGATTCGCAGACGCCGCATGCGCCCGCTCCGGCCATCGGCGAGGCGCAGCGCCCGCCCGAGCGGGTAGGTCTGGGCACGATCGCGCGCGAGTGGGGGCGGATCGGCTGCATCGGCTTCGGGGGTCCTCCGGCGCACATCGCGCTGCTGCGGCGGCTGTGCGTCGAAGAACGCTGCTGGCTGGGCGCGGAGGAGTTCGAGGACGCGATCGCCGCGACGAACCTGCTGCCGGGGCCGGCCTCGACGCAGCTGGCGATCCTGTGCGCGTGGCGGCTGCGGCGCGTGCCCGGTGCGATCGTCGGCGGGCTGTGCTTCATCCTGCCGGGCCTCGCGATCATCATCGGGCTCTCGGCGCTGTTCCTGTCCGGGCACCCGCCGCTGTGGGTTCGCGGCGCGGCGGCCGGTGCGGGATCGGCCGTGGCGGCGGTCGCGCTGAATGCGGCGGCGATGCTGCTGCCGGCCAGCCGGCGCCGGGCGCACCGTCCGGGGCAGCGGCGTCGGTGGACCGCGTACCTGGTGATCGGCGCGGCCGCGGCGATCGTGCTCGGGCCCTATCTCGTGCTGGTGCTGCTCGGGTGCGGCATCGCGGAGACGCTGTGGCGCAGGCGGGCCGCGCTGCCGGCGCAGGTATCGCTGTGGCCGCTCGCCGCCGGCGCGGTGCCCGCAGCCGCCGGGCTCGGCGGCCTGATCTGGACCGCGTTCAAGGTGGGTGCGCTGTCATACGGCGGCGGATTCGTCATCATCCCGCTAATGCAGGCGGACGCGGTGCACCGATATCACTTCCTGACGGCGCTTCAGTTCACCACTGCCGTGGCGCTCGGTCAGATCACGCCGGGCCCGGTGGTCCAGACGGTCGCGGTCGTCGGGTACGGCGCCGCCGGGGTGCTCGGCGCGCTGCTGGCCGCGGCGGTCGCGTTCTCGCCCTCGTTCCTGTTCGTCTTCTTCGGCGCGAGCCGCTTCGACCGGCTGCGCGGCAGCGAGTCAGTACAGGCGTTCCTGGACGGCGCAGGCCCGGCGACGATCGGCGCCATCGGCGGGTCGGCGTTCACACTCGGGAAGGCGCTGACCGAGCCGTGGCAGTTCGCG
>Ga0070741_10001201_pt1 | contig 81562 bp, 70 predicted proteins | sample Coa_R1_4_FD_66440 | JGI IMG/M metagenome (GOLD analysis project Ga0070741, IMG submission 66440) | Surface soil microbial communities from Centralia Pennsylvania, which are recovering from an underground coalmine fire - Coalmine... | ecosystem: Environmental > Terrestrial > Soil > Unclassified ...
GGCGAGAAGGCGACCGAGGAAGGGGAAAGCGCGTGACCGACATCACCGCAGCAATGGTCAAGGAGCTCCGCGACGCGACGAGCGCGGGGATGATGGAGTGCAAGCGCGCCCTTCAGGAGACCGCCGGCGACTTCGACGAGGCGGTCAAGCTCCTGCGCGAGAAGGGCATGGCGTCGGCCGCGAAGCGCGCCGACCGCGCGACGAGCGAAGGCAAGGTCGGCGTGACGGTGCGCGAGAACGTCGGCGCGATCGCGGCGATCGGCTGCGAGACCGAGCCCGTCTCGAACAACGACGACTTCCTTGCGTACGCCGAGAAGGTCCTGCGCGCGGTGTTCGACGGCGGCGACGCAGACGCGCTCGAAGACGAGCGCGTGGCGCTCGCCGGCAAGCTCGGCGAGAACATCCAGGTCGTCGGCACGAAGCGGCTCGAGGCCTCGGACGGCGAGACGATCTCCTACTACGTGCACTCGCCGGCGAACAAGGTCGGAGCGATCGTGAAGACGAAGGGCGGCGATCCCGCGGCGGCGCGCAGCCTCGCGCTGCATCTCACCTTCGCGCGTCCGACCTACACGTCGCGCGAGGAGATCCCCCAGGAGCTCGTCGACGCGGAGCGGGAGATTCTCTCGAAGTCGGACGAGGTGCTGTCGAAGCCGGAGAACGTCCGCGACAAGATCGTGGAGGGCCAGCTGAACAAGCGGTTCTACGGCGAATCGGTCCTCACCGAGCAGACCTGGTACCGGGCCGACGAGTCGACCGCAACCGTGGCGCGGTACCTCGAGGAACAGGGCGTCGAGCTGCTCGACTACGCCTGGTACGCAGTCGCGTAGAGACCTGCAACGTTGGCGTTCAAGCGCGTCCTTCTGAAGCTCTCCGGCGAGGCCCTGATGGGCACGGCGGAGTACGGCCTCGATGCCGACACGGTCGACCAGCTCGCGCAGGAGCTGGTCGGCGTGCACTCGAGCGGGCTCGAGCTCGCGCTCGTGATCGGAGGCGGCAACATCTACCGCGGCATGTCGGCTGCTGCGCACGGGATCGATCGCGCGACCGGCGACTACATGGGCATGCTCGCGACGGTCCTCAATGCGCTCGCCGTCCAGGAGGCGCTCGAGCGGATCGGAGCCGACACGCGCGTCCAGTCGGCGATCGAGGTGCAAGAGGTGGCCGAGCCGTACATCCGGCGCCGCGCCGTCCGCCACCTCGAGAAGGGCCGGATCGTCATCTTCGCCGCCGGCACCGGCAACCCGTACTTCACGACCGACACCGCGGCGGCGCTCCGGGCGCTCGAGATCGGGGCCGAGGCGATCCTGATGGCGAAGAACGACGTCGCGGGCGTGCTCGACGGCGACCCGCGCACCGACCCAGGTGCCAAGCTGATCCCGGAGCTGACGCACCTCCAGGCGATCGAGCGCGGACTCAAGGTGATGGACACGACCGCCCTGTCTCTCTGCATGGACAACCGCCTGCCGATCTACGTGTTCGAGCTCGCACCCGGTAACGTCGCGAGGGTGGCGGCCGGCGAGCGGGTCGGCACAGTCATCTCGACTCCCGAAGGAGCAGCCAGATGATCGAAGACTTCGTCAAGGACGCGACTGCGCGGATGGACAAGTCGGTGGATGCGACCCACGAGCACTTCAACTCGGTGCGGACCGGACGCGCCGCTCCGGCGCTCCTCGACCGCATCACGATCGACTACTACGGGACACCCACGCCGCTCAAGAACCTGGCGACGATCAACGCGCCCGAGCCGCGGATGCTGACGATTCAGCCGTTCGACCCGTCGTCGATCAAGCAGATCGAGAAGACGATCCAGGAGTCCGATCTCGGGCTGACCCCGTCCAACGACGGCAAGCTGATCCGGTTGCCGATCCCGCAGCTGACGGAGGAGCGGCGGAAGGAGCTCGTGAAGATCGTGCGGCAGATGGCGGAGGAGGGCCGCGTCGCCATTCGTAACGTGCGCCGCGACGCGATCAAGCACCTCGAGGAGCTCGTGAAGAACGGGGACGTCGGCGACGACGACGAGCGCGCGGCCGAGACGCGCGTGCAGAAGCTGACGGACGAGCACACGTCGAAGATCGACGAGCTGCTGAAGCGCAAAGAAGCCGAGATCATGGAGGTCTGAGGACCTCCATGAGCATCATCTCCCGCTTCTTCACGCTCACGCGCGCGCGCCCCGTTCGCGAGCCGGACCTGCCGGAGGTCGCCGGCTCGGTCGCGATCATCCTCGACGGCAACGGACGCTGGGCCTCTCGCCGCAGGCTTCCCGTCGCCGCCGGGCATCGCGCCGGCGCGCGGAACGTGCGTCGCATCGTCGAGGCGGCGATCGACCTCGGCATCCACGACCTTTCGGTGTTCGCCTTCTCGACCGAGAACTGGTCGCGGCCGCAGGAGGAGGTCGACGCGCTGATGGAGATCTTTGCCGAGACGATCGAGCGCGAGCTGCCCGACCTCGCCGAGCAGGGCGTGCGCGTCCGGTTCGTCGGCCGCCGCGACCGCGCGCCTCAGGAGCTGCAGCGGCGGATGGCCGCGATGGAGGACCGCACCGCGCTGAACACGCGGCTCAATCTCTGGGTCGCCTTCGACTACGGGGGCCGGGCGGAGCTCGTCGAGGCCGCGCGGCGCATCGTCGAGAGCGGGGTGGACGCGGCGGAGATCGACGAGAACGTCTTCGCCGCGAATCTCTACGCACCCGAGCTTCCCGATCCCGATCTGCTCATTCGCACGAGCGGCGAGCTGCGCATCTCGAACTTCCTGCTCTGGCAGCTCGCCTACACGGAGCTCGTCTTCGTCGACAAGCTCTGGCCGGACTTCGACGACCGCGATCTGCGCGTTGCCCTGGCGGAGTACGCCAGCCGCCGTCGAAGATTCGGCGGCCGATGAGTAATTGGCTTTCGCGGATCCTGATCGCGATCGTGCTGCTGCCGGTCGTGCTGGGCGTCGTGTACCTCGGCGGCTGGTGGCTGTTCGCGCTGGCTGCGATCGCCGCGCTGCTCGCGCTCCACGAGTACTGGCTGATGGCGCGGGCACTCGCGCCGCTCGCGCTCGCCGGCTACATCGGCGCCGCGCTCGCCCTGCTCGGCGTGCAGCTCTCGGGCCTCGGCTGGGGAGTCGGTGGAGCGCTGTCGACGCTCGCGCTCGCGTTTCTGCTCAAGGCGATCTCGGAGGCGCGGGCGGCGGCGACCGCCGCCGTCAGCGGCACGGTGATGGGCGTCGTCTGGATCGCCGGCGGGCTCGCGTTCCTGCTGTTGCTGCGCAACCTGCCGACGCACGGCGTGCTCGCGCTCTACACGGTGCTGCTCGCCGTGTGGGCAGGCGACACGTTCGCGTACTTCGGGGGCCGGCTGCTCGGCCGGCACAAGATGGCGCCGACGACCTCGCCGGGGAAGACCTGGGAGGGCTTCGTCTTCGGGACGGCGGCGACGATCTTCGTCGCCTTCGTCGCTCTCTACAAAGCGCACTTCCTCACCATCCCGCAGTCGATCGTCCTCGGCGTCGTGCTCGCGGTCGCGGCTCCGCTCGGCGACCTGTTCGAGTCGCTGCTGAAGCGTGACGCGGGTGTGAAGGACAGCGGCAGCCTGCTCGGCGGGCACGGCGGCATGCTCGACCGGCTCGACGCCTTCTTGTTCGCCGCTCCCGCGGCGTACTTCGTGATTCTCGCCTGCACCTCGTAGCGTTGACACCGCGCCCGTGGGGTGCCATGGTCGCGGGACACAAGCGGAGGTCGGGCGACTCGGGCCCGATTCGTCGCTGCGGCCGAGCCTCCGAACCCCAGAGGAGGATGCACGATGAGCGTTTCCGTTCCGGCCAATCCCGCCCCGACGGCGGCGGCGTCATCGCTTTTGAACACCCCCGACATCACCGCGGCACAGATCGTCGCGGGGCTCACCGGTGCGGTCGGGCTCGCAGTCGCGCTGGGGGTGCCGCTGTCGCACGACAAGCAGCTCGCGATCGAGGCGTTCGTCGTCACGTTCGCGCCGGTGCTCGTCGTGGTCGACGCCTGGATCCGGCACAGCCGTGCGAAGTACGTACAGACAGCGCTTCTCGGCCTCGCGAACGCGGCGGCAGCTGCAGCGCCGCTGCTCTCGAGCGCGCTCACCCAGGCGAACGGCGGTGCCGAGCCGACGATCGCCGGCACGACACCGCTTCCGCCCTACATCAAGTAGCCGCCTAGGTCGGCTGCTCCGGCTGCACCACCAGGAACGCGACGGACGGGCATCCGCCCGGCAGTGCGACCCCGATCTCACGCTCGTGGGTGGAGGCGTTCGCGCCGCCGACTGCCTGCGCGACCTGGAGCCCGCGCGGCGCGAGCAGCGACGGCTCCGCCCCCGCCGCGCCCTTCTCGTCGAACGCCCACACCTGCGACACGACGCCTCCGCTGTCGAGGTCGTTCCACGCAGACTGCAGCGTCCAGGCCGACGCAGGGTCGATCGTCGCCGCTCCGACGTCGAAGAGCGCCTGCCCGAGTGAGCGGAGGGTGAGCGGAGACTCTTCGGCGAAGCTGGCCGTCGTGCTGAGCGCCTGCTGCACGTACGACGCAACCTCCTTGTCGGTGCCCAGCTGCGCCAGGAACTCCTTCAGCGTCTGGGAGTCGCGCGGCATCGCTGCGATCGCGAGCATGCACGTCGTCTTCACCGCCGCTTCCGTGACGACGATGATCACGCCGTCGGCGCCGGGGCGGACGAGCGCGGGCGGAGCGGCCGGGACCGCTTCCGCGAGCGCCCCGTCGTCGACCGTCGCGACGCCGGCCAGCGTCTGCTCGAGCGAGATTAGCCGCGAACGGGCGAGCACGTCGCCGTCGCCCTGGCCGATATCGGCGATCGCGGCGTACTCGATGTTGGCGGCGGGCTGGGCCGCCTGCCAGTCGGCGCGCACGGTCGTGGCGACCGTCGCGAGTGCGGCCTCGCCGCCCGTGAACTGGAAGCGCCCGACGTAGCGCGGCTCGAGCTTGGTGATGACTGTGGGCTCGTTTTTCCAGAGCGCGGTGCGGACCGCCTCGACCTGATCCGCGTTGCCGGCCTTGAGCATGAACACGTCGTAGTTCCGCGCGGGCGGCGGCACGACGACGAGGTCGGGCGCGCACGTCTTCACGCGCGGGCGATGGAAGAACACCCAGTTGCGCTGCGGCTTCACCGTCAGCTCCGTCGCGGGAGCGAGCGGCGGCGGGAACAGCTGTCCCTCGGCGGTGTCGAGGAAGGCAGGCTGGGCGAGCGCTGCCGCGACGATCGCGAGCCCTGAGCGCGCGAGCGTGTTCGTCTGGTTTCCCTCGACGAGGACGTCCGCGTTCTGCGTGAACGAGCCGAGCGGAACGACGAGCGTGGTCTCCTCGTGCGTCACGCGCACCGTCACGGCGGCCGTCAGCGGCGAGCCGTCCCACGTCACGTGGATGTCGTACCCGACTCCTTCCGGATTGTTCGGTGGGATCGCGATGTCGAGGGTCGGCGGGTCGTTCGGCAGATCGCTGAAGACGATCGACGCCGCTCGTTCGAACGCGCCTGCGTGCGTTGCGGCGCTGCTGCCGTTGACGACCGCGCGTGTCGCACCGATCCCGGACAGCGTGCCGTACACACGCCTGCCGGTCCCGAGCACGGGCAGGATCCGCTCGACGCGAAAGTCGCCGCGCAGGTCGTACTCGAGCACCGTCGGGCGCGAGCCCGGAACCGCGAGGTCGACGGAGATGTTGAACGACGAGAGCTCGCCGAGGCCGAGCGAGAACGGGTTGCGGTCGCACCCGAGCGCCGCCCACATGCCCATCACCTGCGTGTGCGTCTCGATCGTCGGCTGGAAGCGCCCTAGCTCTGCCTCGGTCGCGCTGCTCACGCGGACGGACGCAATGTACTCCGACGCCTCACCCGCGACCGCGGCGACGTTCGTCACCATCGTGTCGTCGGGATCGGGGGGCGGCTCGTCGTCCGCGTGCGCGATCGCAACCTTGTTCAGCAGATCGAAGTCGGCGACCTTCATCCCGCCCGCACCGACCAGACCGTGGGCGAGGTTCGTGAACTGAGAGAACGTCGGCGTCTGCGTCGTGCCCGCGAAGTAGAAGTGCGCCCCTCCGGTCGCGACGCTCTCGCTGCGGCCGGCACCGTGAATCGCGAAGCCGGTCGGGGCCGGGGCGGCCCTCATCTCGGCAACGCCGACCGGCTGTGCCTGGGCAGGTGTCACCGACACATGTCCGTCCCAGCCGGTACCCGGGATCGTCGGCAGCGCGCGGACGATCTCGCCGTCGGGGACGAGGATCTCGATCGCCTGCTTGTCGGCGGGGTTGTCGAGCCCGCTCGTGAGGGAGATGCGGTCGTCGTGCTGCGAGGACTCGAGGGCGTGGGGGATGTAGTCGGGTCGCACCACACAGAACGTCAGGTCGACACCCTCGCCCAGCAGCTTCCGCATCTGGTCGTTGACCGTCGCGTCGACGTCGACGGGCAGGTAGCCGGCCGGCGGCAGCTCGACGATTCCGCCGCTGATGAGCACGCGAGTCGTCGGCGGCTGCAGCGCGACCGGTGTCAGCTGGACATTCGAGATCGCGGTCCGAAGCGCGGCCTCGTCGGTCGCCTCGAGCAGCCGGGACACGACCGCCTCGTTCAGGACCAGGCGCGGCAAGGAGATCGCCGACGGGAGGATGTCGCTCAGCTGGCACTGGAACTGCAGCACCTGCGCGAGGAACACCGCCAGCGGCCGCAGGCCCATGCGACCGGCCCAGTAGCGCCGCGGCGGCGTCTCCATGAGCTCACGCCGGGCCGTCCATTCGTCGACGAACAGCGTCGACGACCCGGCCCGGACGAGGACCGCGAGTGGAACGTCGCCTGCGCTCGGCGCGCACGCGCCGTTGCACCATGCACTCGCTGAGAGATCGGCGCCGGCGAGCAGCGATGCGAGGTCGACGGTCTCGTCCGCAAAGCGGGCCGACGCGAGCCGCGAGCGCAGGTGCGCCTGCGTGAACGTGAGCGACGACGAAGCCGGCAGCGGCGTGCGGGGAGTGAACGGCCACGCGCGCACCGCGATGCCGTCGAGCTGTCGCGCGCGTTGAACGCTCGTTGCGCACGACTCTTCGCAGAGCGTCCCGTAGACGTAGTCCTCACCGCACAGCGCCTGCGCCGGCGCGATCGTGATCAGGTAGTAGTCGGTCGACTCGACGACGGTCGTCGCCGGCGGTGCCGTGGTCACGCTCTCCGCGATGCAGTCGGAGAACTCTCCGGTGCCGGCCGCTTGCCGCGCGAGCAGCAGTACGCGCAGCCGCTCGGTCTCGTCGATCAGCTCCTGGACGCCGATCGTCGCGGCCTGCGGCAGGAGGAGGACGTCACCGGTGGGGTCGATCGCGAGGCCGGGCGAGATCGTGATCGTGTCGCCGGCCGACTGACTCACGTCGTACCCGTAGACCACACCGGAGCCGCCCGCGACGTTCGAGAACCACGTCAGCTCGCGGAAGTAGTTCTGCTCGACGTCGAGGTCGTCGGCCCGGAGGAACTTGCCGTCGTAGTAGTTGAGACGGGTCAACGGTGTGCCGGGAGCAATGACCGTCAGGCCGCTCGCGACGCCCACGAAGATCTGCGGACCGTTGCCGTTCGCGATGGTGCTTGTCATGGTCAGCTCCCTTTCATCTGAACGAAGTCGACGCCGCCGCCGAGCGGCGTCAGGTCGTCGGCGGCGAGGATCGGAGTCGGCCCCGTACCCGAGGCGACGATGCGGATGGTCTGTCCCGCGGGCACCGTGCCGGCGGTGACCGTGACGGTCGTTCCCGCGTCGAGGCTCGCGGCCGTGACGTTCTGCTGCGTCCAGCCTCCGTCGAACGACGAGACGGTGAACGCCTGCTTCGTGACCGTGGCCGGCTCGAGCGCCGCAGTTGCGACGAGCGTGATCTTCCCCGAGCCGCTGTCGATGACGGTCTGCGCCGGATCGAACGTCGGTCCGGCGATCCGCGAGGCGCCGCAGAGGAGCTCCTGCAGCGTCTCGGTCGCCACCAGCGTGCGCCGGCCGGTGTAGTCCACGGCGCCCGCCCCGGTCAACGTCCAACCCGTGCCGTCCGTGCCGCCCGGGGCGAGCGTGATGCCGGGGATGCGCGCGAGCAGCACACCCTCGGTCTCGAGGGCCGGATAGCGCGTCGCCGGCTCGTCGAGCTCGGCCGCCGGCTGCAGATCGATCGCATCGAGCGCGGCGAGCGAGTCGAACGCCGCCAAGAGCGCGGCGGCGGGATCAGCGGCGGCAAGCGCGGACGCGCGGGTCGCGACGACGTCATCGTCCTCTCCGCCCGGCGCGTCGAGGCCCAGCAGGACGCGCAACCGGTGGTAGGGCGGCGCGACGGGTTGTGGCGGCTCTCCCGACACGAGCGTCAGGTCGACCGTCTCGTACGTGCGGGAGTACGCCGTGTTGGTCGTCATGCCCGCGCACGGTTCGGCGAGCGCCGGGACGGGACGCATCGGACATGTCGCGTAGTTCGCGACGACGTATGCGTCGAACGTCACGGCCCCGCCTTCACCTGCCGTCGCATCGACGTCGGCCTCGTGCTGCTGGTACCACGCAGTGACGCTGACGCATGCCGCGTTGTCGAGATGCAGCTCCCGGCCGGCCCCGTCGAGGGCGAGACCGGGGAGAACGCGGATCTCACCGTCGTCGTCCTGGTTGGCTTGCACGCCGAGGCCCCACACGACTCCGTCGCGGTGCAGCCAGGCGTTGTGCAGGCGCTGCTTCCCGTGGTGGAAGCCCTGCTCGACCTCGAAGTCATCGACGCCGAGCAGCATCCCGAAGTGGAAGCGAAGCGCGGTGAACGGATCGTCGGGCAGTGCGCCGCCGCTACCGCAACCGCACTCGGCGAAGGTGTCCGGGGTGGTTTCGACGCTCGACATCGCTGCCTCCTAGGCGTTACCGCTCAGTGCGTTCAGGACCTGCGCCGCGCCGTTGCGCTGTGCTGCCGCGAGCACGGCGGTCTGCAGGTCGACGCGCTCCTGCAGCGCCGCGATCGCGCGGTCGCTCTCCGCCTCGGCCGTGAGCGCATCGACGAGGTCGCCCGCAGCATCGGCCATGGTGTTCTCGAGCTGGCCGAGCTTGGTCGGGGTGGCGTTCGCGATCAGGTCGCTCAGGATCAGGTCGGCCTCGTCGAACGCCGCGAGCAGCGACCAGCGGGCGTCGGGCACGGTGGCCGTCCACGCTGCGAGCGCCTCCTTGTCCGCGTCTGTGAATGCGGCCTGCGCGGTGTCGAGGTCGTCCTGCGCGGTCCCGACCGCCGTGGTGGCGGCAGCGACGTCCGGTGCAGGATCCCAGCCGGCGGCGGTCTGTGCCTGAGCGGTCTCGAGCGCAGCCTGGGCAGCCGTCAGCGCGTCCGCCTTCGCCTCGACATCCTCCTCGTGCGCGACGGGATCGCCCTTCGCCGCGGTCACGAGCGTCGCGTCGGTCATCGCGTCGGTCTCGGCGGGCGTCAGCTTCGGCGCGCTGGCGACGGTGGCGAGAAGCCCGAGCGCGCGGTTGAACCGGTCCTGGGCGCCGGTGACCGCGTCGCCGAACGCCGCCTCGGCGCGGTCATACGCGGTCTGCTTCTCCGCGACGGCGCCGGGGACGCCGCGGTCGGTCTTCAGCTTCGTGTCGAGGTCGTCCTGCATCGCGTCGCGCGTGCTTTCGATCGTGCTCAGGCGCGCCTGCTCGTTCGACTCGCGCTTCCGTACGTGCTTCAGCAACGTCGTGTCGAAGCCGGCCTCCGCATTCGCCTTCGCGTCCGTGTACGGGCTCTTCGTCTTCGCATCGGCCGCTGCCTGGCTGATGCCGGCGAGGGTGCCGCCGATCGCGGCGTGCCACGTCTGATGGGCGAGATCCTTCTGCTGCGCAGTCGCGAAGCTCGTCTGCGCCGTGGTGAGGTCCGTGGTCACGGCACCGAGCGCGCCGGTCTGGACAGTGAGCTCGCCGTTCAGGGTGTCCAGCTGGACCTGCAACCTGATCGCATCGCTCTGTGCCGTATTCAGCTCGTCGAGCGCGGTCTGCAGCTGGGCGGCGGCCGCGGTCGCGTCGGCCGGCATCGCCGCGCTTGCGAGGGCCGTCTTCGCCGCGGCGACATCCGCCTGCGCCTTGGCGATCGCAAGCGCGTTCGTGTCGCGGTCCGAGGCGTTCTGCGTGATTGCCTGTTGCGTTGCGGCGACTGCGCTCTGCGCAGCAGTGACGTCCTGCTTCGTGTTGCTCAGGTCGGTCGTCGCGAAGTCGAGCAAGGTCGACATGGCTCCTCCTAGTGCGCGAGAGCGGGGTAGGGACGGCCACTCTTCTCGTACTCGCGCCGGAGAGAGCGGTCCAGATGCGTTCGGGTGATGACGCCGCCGTCCGCCGCGGCGAGAAAGCCCGCGGCGACCGCGGCGTTCCTGATCAGGCCGCCGACGAGCGGATACTTGACGGCGAGCTCGCCGACGTCGACGTCGTCGGCGAGCGGCGCTTCGTTCGGCAGATGACAGCGCCACAGCGCCTCGCGTTCGGCGCGGCCAGGCTCCTCGAGCTCGATCACGAACTCGAGGCGGCGCAGGAAGGCGTTGTCGACGTTCTGCCGGAGGTTCGTCGAGAGCACGGCGAGCCCCTCGAAGCGCTCGAGGCGCGTGAGCAGGTACGCCGTCTCCAGGTTCGCGTACCGATCGTGCGCGTCCGAGACGCGGGTGCGCCGGCCGAACAGCGCGTCCGCTTCGTCGAAGAAGAGGATCGCCTGCGAGCGCTCTGCGGCATCGAAGACCTCGGAGAGGTTCTTCTCCGTCTCGCCGATCCACTTGGACACGACGCGAGACACGTCGACCAGCAGCAAATCGACGCCGAGCTCGTGCGCGAGCACCTCGGCCGACAACGTCTTGCCGGTGCCGGGCGGTCCGCTCAGGAGGACCCGGACACCACGCGCGCCTGCCCGCCCGGCGAGGAAGCGCCACTCGTCGAGGACACGCGTCTGGTGGCGAAGACGATCGGCAGCCTCGCGCAGACGCCCGATCGTCTCGTGCGGCAGCACCAGCGACTCCCACGTCGCGGTCGGCCGGATGAGCTTCACGCCGCCTGTCACGGAGACGCCGGCGCGCGTCCGGATGGCTGCGGTCACGGCGTCCGGGGACGGCGGCTTGCGATCGAGCCGCTGGAGCGTCCGGACGTCGGCTGCAGCCGCGGCCGCGTACGAGGGCTCGACCACACCACGCGCCGCGAGCAGCGGCGCGTCCGCCGCCAGCTCGGGAAGAACCGCCGACCACAATCGCCGGCGCGCGTTCGCCGCAAGCGGGGTGACGCGCACGCTCAACACCGGCCGCCGCGCGCGCAGGGCGAGTGTCCCGGTCGGCACGCAGAGAACCACCGGGCCGGCGGCACTCGCCAGGTTCGGCTCGAGCAGCCGGGCAGGCTCCGCCGGCGGAACGAGCTCGAGCACCGGCACGCAGCCGCGAACGGCGGCGTGCAGCAACGCGAGCCGCACGCCTGCCGGCTGCTCCACCGTTGCCAGGAAAGCACGTGCTCCCGCGTGCTCGACGATCGCTGCACCGCGCGTGCGCGCCGCGATCGGGTCCTCGTCGGAGACGAGCACGGTGCACGTCTCTCGCTGCGCAAGTGCAGCCACGGCGCGTGCGGGCTCGGGAGACTCGAGCCACTCCTCGAGTCCCGCGGAGACGATCGGATCGGGATGCGCCGTCAGCTCCGCCGGCCAGACGTCGATGCCGTGGAGCGCCGACCAGAGCCCCGTCGCCGGGATGAGCCCGCGTTCGAAGAACGGCCCCTCGCCGTCGACCGCGACCGCCCCGGACCCGACGAGCGGCCCGGTCTCTATGGTCTCGCGCAGCCGGAGCCGCCCGTCGTCGCCGCCGAGCAGGCGGGCGGCCAGCCCGAGGGTCGGGCGGGGCTCGCCTTGCGGATGCAGTTGACGGAGGAGCGCCGCATAGCCCTCGTGCTCCTCCGGCAGTCCCGCGAGCAGCAGCAGGTCGACCTCGAGCGGCGAAAGCGCGAGCGATCCGGCCAGGCGGCGCAGCGGTTCGCCGGCGTCCGGAGGCGGCTCGACGTTCATGCGCTCGAGGAACGCGCGCGAATCGGCGCCGAGCCCGCCGACGTGCTCGAGCGCGGCAGCGAGCCGCGCGGCGAGCGCACCGGCCGCGAGCGCGAGGCGGTCAGTCGGCATAGACGAACCTCAGGACGATGCCGACCCGCGGCAGCCAGCCGGGGTCGAGGTCGAGGCCGGCCCGGCGCACGTCGTGGTCGAGCTCGGCGAGCGAGAAGTGGACGTCGATCCAGCCCGGCTCGGCGAGGATCTCGGCTCGGCGCGTGCAGACACGCTCGAGGGCGTCTTCGTCACCGGGGACGTCGAGCTGCTCAGCGGCGTAATCCGCGACGAGGCAGGCGTACGCCTCGATTGCCGCCTGCTCCTCCGCGGTCGCGGCCACGTGCTCGTCGGACGGTGGCAGCTCCTCCGGGCCGAGCCCCGCGAACGCAAGTGCGGCCGGATCGGCCGCGTCGAGCTCCGGCACGAGCGCGAGGGCGAGCTGGTGCAAGGTCCAGCGAAGCGTCCGGTCGGTGAGGGCGTCGAGCTCGGCTGCGAACGGAAGCAGGAAGAGCAATCCGGCGGCGGACGTCCACGCGGCCCGGCGCAGCTCGGCCTGCTCCTCGGCCGGGGGAGCAGCGGCGACCGTGTCGACGCAGGTGTCCGCTGTGCTTGCCGAGTCGACGGCTGGGTGCCCGGCTGCCGGGTCGGTCGGTGCCGCGGACGCGTCCACCGGTTCGGCCTCTGCGTGCTCGGCGGCCGCCGGGTCTTCGTCCACCGGACGGTCGTCTGCCGCGCGCCGCGAGGCTGCGCGGTCGGGACGCTCGATGTCGAGTGCGGCCGTGATCTCGCCGACGAGCGCAGCTGCGGAGGTCGTTCCACGCGTTGCGGTCAACGCTGTGGGATCGATCTCGAGCGCGACGAGAACGGCGAGCGCACGGCGCGCGGACGGCCCGAGCCCGAGCGCCGCGCCCGAGCCGAGCGAGGCGCGCGCGAGGGCGGACGCCGCGACGAACGCGCGCGCACGTTCGCCGGCGGCGCCGCTCTCGTACGGTCCCACCGGTTCTTCCGTTCCGGGCTCGGGCGCAGCGATTAGCTCGGCGGGCGCGTAGGCGGCCGAGAGCGCGGCGCGTGCGAGCCGTTGCCAGGCATCGGTCCCGAGCAGCACGATAAGCCGCGGTAGCGCGCCGCGGCGTGCGAGCGCGACGAGCACGGCGACGACTGCATGCGGCTCGGCGGCGAGCACCCCGGCGAGGCGTCCGGCCGCGTCGGCGGCATCGAGCGCTTCACCGTCCGGCCAGAGACCGAGTTGGCGCCAGGCCCAGGCCCGGCTCAGGTCGCCGGCTGCCGTCGCGAGTGCGACGTCGAGGAGAGCCTGGCGGCGCGAGGGGTAGCGAACCGCGTGCGGCTCGCCCGTGGTGATCGCGGCCGCAAGGGCGTCGGCCAGCGCCGCGCTCCAGTCCGCGACGAGTGCCGTATCGCTCGCCGCGAGGCGAAGCCGCGCGGGCGCGTGGACGGAGCGGATGCAGATCTCCTCGCCGGGGGCGATCCCGACACGCGCCAGCGCGTCGTCGAGCGCCTCGTCGAGCGCACGGCGGAGCAGCGCATCGAGCCGGCTCCGCGCGTCGAGCTCCGACTGCGGCAAGCGGTAGTGCGCGCCCACGGACCCGATCCACCTCGACTCGACCGTCATCCGACCCTCCCGGGTGCGTCACCGACGCGCATGCCGCTCTGCGGCCGCCCGACGATCCCCGTGCGGCCGAGCAGTCCGCCGACCTGCACTTCGTCCCAGCTGCTCGTCCGGCCGATGATCGACAGCAGGCCGACGTGCAGGCCGTACCCGACACGCATGCCGCTCCCGACCGTGCACAGCTCGTAGATCGTGTGCGCCGGGCGGTGAAGGTCGAGGATGGTCGCGATGACGCTCCGCTGCTCCTGACTCAGCTGTGCTGCGACGACGACGGTGAAGCGGTGTGCGTTCGCGGCGAACGCGTCTTCGACCGACCCGGTGAGCGGAGCGTCGGCCTCGCCGACCGCGCCGCCGACGCGAAACGTCTCGCCGACGATCGTCCCGCCTTCGAGCGCGGTCGGCTCGTCCACGAGGAACGCGCCGCCGAGCCCGCGCAACCGCCAGTGCTCGAGAATCGTCACGGTGTCGATCCCGAGGTACAGCTCGATGAGCCGCTCGAGCGTGGACTTCGAGCCTCGACAGCGCAGCAGTCCGCCGGCCTCGTCGAGCAACTGCCGGACGGCCGCGATCGGCCAGCGCTCGTCGACGGTGAGGCCGAGAAAGCTCGCGAGCCAGCCGAGCAGCTCCTCCGGTGTCGCATCCGGCGTGACGAGGATGTCGCGCGCCTCCGTCTTGTCGGACAGCTCTTCGAGCGTGCCCTCCATCAGCGCGAGGTAGCGGCGCAGGAACGCCGCGACCTGCGGGTCGCGCGAGAACGTCTGCGGGATCCGGTGCAGGAGATCGTGACCGGGACGCTCGGCGCGGACGCACCGAACACGAGGGGAGTAGCGGGTGTTGCCGGACAGCTCGAGGAAGACCCACAGGTACCGGCCCGGCTCGGCATTGACGGGCGCCTCGTAGGTCTCGAACGGATCGTCGGCCGCCGGACGGGCCCACGGCAGCTCGCGCCCCGTCTCGCGATGGTGCACCGGGTGGAAGAGGTCGTCGTCGCCGGGCGTCGGCGCAAGCCGCTCCGGCGGCAAGGGCGGGCTGAGATCGGGCCGGAAGACGGAGCCTTCGAAGCCCTGCGGCGGCAGCCAGCCGAGCGCAGGCTCGTCGTCGAGCGCCTCGTCGCTCGTGACGCAGCACACGCGCACACGGGTTCCGGCGGGGATGCACGCGTCGAGGAAGACGCGCCCCCATTCGGTCTGGAACGCGCCGCTGTCGAGGCGGTAGCTCGCGACCATCCCGAGCGGCGCGTAGCGGACGCGCGCGAGCACCGCTTCGCGGAAGCCGCTCGCGGTCCAGAAGCCGATGCGGCCGTCCGGTGTGCGGACGATGCCGTAGCCGTCGTAGCCGCGCGCCGCATACGGATCGCTCTCGCTCCACGAGCCGTCCTCGGCGACGATGCGAATGAACGCCTCGCCGGGCCGGCAGGCGACGACGATCTGTCCTTCTCCGTCGATCTCGACGTCGAGCCCGTGCAGCACCTCGTACGGCGGCAGGGAGCCGTCGAGCGGAACGACACACGCGTCGTCGCCGTCGCGGAACAGGAGGTAGACCGCGCCCGCCGGCGTGACGGCGACCCGTGCGGGCGCTCCGGGCGCAGGCGGCACCGGAACCGCAACGGGATCGTCGCGGGCCGTCAGGCGCACGAGCCCCGGCTCGCCCTCGAGCACGGCGTACGCCGTGCGCCCGTTCGCCGCGACGTCGAGCGGGCGCCCGGGAAGCCGCACCGTCCGCAAGAGCCTGCCGCTCGGCAGGTCGTAGACGAGCAGCCGCTGCGTACCGCGCTCGCAGACGAACAGCCGGTCATCCTCGTCGACGGCGAGGCCGAGCGGCTCCGACAGCGCAGCGCTCGCGGGCGCCTGCGCCGTGAACTCTCCGAACGGCGGTAGCGGCGCACCGCCGATCAGATCGGATGGGAGCTGGAGCTCGCCGCCGGTCGGGGTGTCGCCGAGCTCCGGCATCGACGCGCTCTGGTCCGGCGGCACCGAGAACGGATCGAGCGCGCGCCAGAGCATGCGCTGTACGACGCCGTCGGCGACGTCGCTCCGGTAGAGCACGCAGTGCGAGTCGAACGCCAGCCCGCCTGCGCGCTGCGGAGGCGGCGCCGGCGTCGTCTCGCCGCCGACGGGCGGCGTCGTCCAGGCGAGCCGCACGCCGCCCGTGTCGGGGTCGATACCGGTGTCGTCGTGCGCGGCGCGCACCCACTGGTCGCGGGTGCGGAAGAGCGCGAACGGGCGCGCCATCAGCACGTCTCCTTGATCGTCGGCACGAGCACCGGCACGCCGCTCGCGGGAGCAGGGGGCGTGACGTCGGTGCCGGGCGCGGGGAGCGCGGTTGTGTCGACGACCGCAACTGCACCCAGTGCGGGCACTTCCCATGCCGCGAGCGTCACGACGTCTGCCGGGTCCTGCCAGGCGGTCCCGTCGTCGGTCGCCTGAGCGAGCTGCAGCCCGAGCAGGTAGTCGACGCCCTCCACCTGCAGCGCCGCCGCCTGCAGCTCGGCAGCGATCACCGGCCGGCCGAGCGGCCAGCCGCCGCCGTCCGGCCCGTACGGCGGCAGCGGCGCGAGGTACTGCCGAAGCACGAGCTCGACCCAGCGGTTGACCGCTTCGACGCCGTAGCCCGGCTTCACCTGCACGCCGACGGAGACAGCGACCGTGCGGTAGGTGGGCGGGATGACGTACAGCTCGGTCGTCACGAGCCGGCGCGCGTCGAGCCACGCGCAGACCTGGCGGAGGAGCATCCGGTCCGGCATCGGCGCGTCGGGATGCTTCGGGTCGGCCGGCGGCCACACGACGACGCTGACGACACCGGCGGCGTCGGTGATCTTCGTCCGTGGATCGAAGCGCGGCATGCAGTCGGCGCGTCCGACGACCGCTCCCGGCGTCTGCAACGCGAGTTCCTGGAAGTCACCGGCCGTCACGGCGCGGTCGCGGCGGCGCAGCTCGCCCGGCACGCGGTCGAGCGCGTCGGCGATCGTCTCGGAGTCGGCGCCTCCGGTCGCGGGAAGCGGGTTCGTCGCCTTGACCGTGGAGGGCGCGGGCGCGTCGAGCTTCCACTTGGTGCCCGCCGCGACGTTGCCGGCCGCGCCGCCGCCGTAGCGGTAGCCGACCGCTCTGATCCGCTCGCCGATCTGCGGCGCGCGGCCGCGGACGCCGTTGCCGAACGTGACGCTGCCGGCTTCCGGGTCGAGCGTGTAGACGCGGTCGCTCTCGCTCGCCGCGACGAACGAGTCGACCTCGGCCCACGCCTTCCAGTCGCCCTGCTCCTCGACCTCGAGCTGCAGCGTGCCGTCGAGAACGGGCGTGTTGGCAAGCAGGTACGTCTGGTTCGCCTCGGCTGTGCCCGTACCGAGGTACTCGGGCGGCGCCGCGACCGACTGATCTGCCTCGACGGCGTTCGCGCCGACCCAGAGCACCGGCCCGATCGAGGCGGCGTCGCTGCGCGCCGCGCGGATCCAGAAGAGGACGTCGATCGTGTCGTCGTCGAGGTCCGGCGGGAAGTCGCCGGTGCCGCGCAGGTCCGGATCGGGCAGGTTGAACGCTCCGAGCTTTGTCGGGTCGCTCGGCAGCTGCAGCTGGACGACGCCCTGCTGCGTCAGTCCGTTCGTCGTGTCGCCCGCGACGGCGATCCGCTCGTAGACGGGCGTGCGGTTGGTCCACACGCCCGTCGAGACCTGCCAGACGAGCGCCTGAGTCTGCGTTGCGACCTGCGCCTGCGTGCTCGGGTCACCGGGACACGGCGCGGTGTCGTCGAGCGTCGGCGGCGCCTCGTCGGGCACGAAGCCGACGCTGATCGTCTCGCCGAGCATCGCGGCGGTCGAGAACGGCGCCGACGCCTGATTGACGACCGCGAGCCAGATCATCCCGTCGACCGCTTCGCCGAAGTCGACGACCTGTGCGTCGGGTGCGCTCGGATCGACCGGCAGCGTCTTGTTGACGTAGAAGACCGGCGTCGATCCCTCGACGGGTTGTGCCGCGGCGAAGGCGCGCGCCGCGAACGCGACCTGGTCCGGATCCGTCGGCGTGTCCGAGGTCGCCTTCGCGACTCCGAGCAGGGAGACGGGCCACGGGTGCACCTCACCGAGGAGCTCGAACTGCGTCGAGCCGGCACGCGCGACCATGCCCTGCTCGAGTGCGTCGACCGGCGTCGTGTCGGTCATGGTCATGGCGAGCAGCGCGCGGGCCGGCACGGCGGGCCGCAGCGGGATGTCGAGCAGGCGCAAGAACGCGAGCTGCGTCGCCTCGGGAATCTGGTTGAAGCGGAAGAGCAGGTTCTCGCCGAGGAACGCGAAGAGCTCGAGCAGCGTGACGCCGGGATCACTGGCGTTGAAGTCGGTCCACTCCGGCGCGTACACCGGGATGCGCGCAACCAGCTCGTCGCGCAGCTGCTGATACGAGCGGTCGTCGAGGATCGGAGTGGGGAGCGGCACCCGTTACTCCAGGTAGAAGGGGTAGACGAGGTTGTCGGGACGGCCGTCCCGCACGTGGACGTAGGCGATCGCGATCTGCACGAGCGCCGGGTCGTCGCCGGGAACCACGTCGACGGAGGTCAGCGAGATGCGCGGCTCCCAGTTCGTCAGGGCGGTCTGCACCTGGCTCTGGATCTGCGCGCGGGTCGCGACGGTGTTCGGCTGCATCAGGAACTGGCGGAGGCCGCAGCCGAAGTCCGGGCGCATGATCCGCTCGCCGGGCTCCGTGTCGAGGATGATCCGAATCGACTGCCGCACCTTGTCGGGGCCGAAGGCGTAGTCGAGCTGGCCGTCCGTGCCGGGATCGACCGGGAACGCCCAGCCGCGCCCGAGGTAGGCGAGGGTGCTCATACCGGCGTCAGCTCCTCTTCGTACTCGACGATCGAGATCGACGCCGATGTCTTCGCAGCCGCCTTCGGGCGCACGGACGCCGTGACCGTCGGCGCGAGTGCGCTCGGCGTGTACGCCTCGAGCGCGTTGCCCGCCGCGGTCGCCGAGCCGAGCGTCGCCGTCAGCGCGACCTCGACGGCCGCCCCCGCAGCCGAGCCGGCGGCGTCCATGTCGTCGGCGCTGTGGAGCGAGAAGTCGAGTGCCGCCATCTCGCCCGCGCTGAGCGAGACGCTCGGCGGGATGCAGAACTTCAGCCGCAGCAGCGCCCAGAGCTGGAAGATGAAGACGACGATCGGCAGGAAGATGTTGAGCACGAACGTCGCGACGATCGTGATCAACGGGATCGACAGCGAGCAGATCTGCGCACCGCCGAGCTTGCCGCTCGAGGGGACGCCGCCACCCGTGGACGGATCCATCTTCATCGACGAGCCCGCCGGTGAGACCATCTTCACCGCCGCGCCCTTGCCGATCGGAAGCGATCCGGCCTGCGCCTTCAGCTTCGGGATGTCCGGGAGCTGGATCGTGATCGGCTGGTTGGCGGTTCCCGTCAGGTCGAAGTGCGAGGCGAGCTGGTAGCGCTCGCTCGGCGCGCTCCAGGTCAGGTCGCCGTGGCAGTCCTGGCCGACCGGGTTGCGCGGGCAGCAGGTGTTGTGGCGACGGACGAAGCAGCGGATCTCGTACAGCGACGTGTCGTCGAAGCGCGGCGCGCTCTTCGCGTCGTGGTCCGAGCTCGAGGTCGGCACGACGCCGAACCAGATCGCGCGGTTCGCGCCCACGTACGGCACCACGGCCGGGTTGGGCGCGAGCGCGTGCAGGGGGTAGGTGGACTCGACGAGCCTGCCGGGCCGTTCCTTCACCTGCTGCCAGCGTCCGATCTTGTCCGCGCCGACCACCCAGCCTTCGAGGATCCCGGTCGCTCCGGCAGCGCGGGCCCAGAGCGCGAGCTCGCCGCGAGCGGCTGCGAGCTCGCTCTGCGCCTCCGCGTACGGGGCGCCGAGCAGCGTCAGCGGGTCGGCGAGAAGCGACGAAGCCGGCGCGGTCGCAACGGCGGTCGACGCTTGCGCGAACACTTCCGCGTGCAGCTCGGCGTCCAGCTCGTCGCCGACCGCGATCGACGCGTTGAGCTCGTCGAGCGCCGTCGCCGCCCGCTCGACGCGGCCGATCAGCGTGCGCGCTTCCCCGAGCGCGCCGCTGCCGACGTCGTAACGGCGGCGGCGCACGACGAACCCGGCCTGACACGCCTCGGTGCGGTCGGCGTTCGGAAAGCCGGCGCGCTCGCAGTGGAGCTCGCAGACGACGAGGTAGAACCGCTTGTGGTTCGGCAGGAAGAGCTTCAGGGTCGACGTCGGCTCGAGGACCGAGTCGCTGAGCGCGCGCAGCCTCCCGCCGAACATCGCCGCCGGCTTCGCGACGAGCTTCTGCACACGGTCGTCCGTGTCGTCGATCCGGAGGCAGCGCTGCGGGTTCGCCAGGAAGTCGGTGACGAAGCTGCTCGAGTCGTACTTCTGGAAGGCGGGGTACGTCGAGCGCGGGTCTCCGCCTTGCGCCTGCCAGCGCCACCACGGCGCGACGAGCCGCCAGTCGCCGGTGCGGGGGACGGGCTCGGTCACCAGACGTTCCCCGCGCCGGGCGTGTACATCGGCGAGACGACGCCGGACTCGCAGATGATCGTCTGGCAGTTGATGATGCCGTCGAAGTTCGCCGCAGCCGAGTGCACGTTCAGCACCGGCGCAGTCACTTCGACCGTCGAGTTCGCGGTGATCTGGATCTGGCCCGCGACGTTCATGACGATCGTGCAGCCGTTCATGTGGGTCAGCTCGACCTGCTGAGCGAGGTCGTCGAGCACGAGCTGGTGCCCGGACTGCATCGACAGCGTCACCTTCGACGCTCCCTCCGTGTCGTCGAACTCGAGCAGGCTCTTCGCGCGGCTCTTGATCAGCCGCTTGTCGTTCGACGAGGCCGGCGTCTCGGGCAGCGACTCGACGCCGTTCCAGCACGCCCCGACCACATAGGGGCGGCGGAGCTCGCCCGCCTCGAACGCGACGACGACCTGCGAGTCGACGGACGGGATCATCTCGTAGCCCTGGTCGTCGTCGGCGTACGGCGTCAGCAGCGTCGCCCAGGCGCGCACATCGGCGCCGTCGCCTCCGAGCCACGGGAACTTCACCTGGACGCGTCCGAGGCTCTTCGAGTCGACGATGTCGGTGACGATGGCCGGGTAGACGCCGAAGTAGCGCGCGTCCTGGCCGTCGATCGCCTGCCTCATAGCGATCCGCCCAGTGTCGAGCGCTCCGCGTGAAAGTGCGTGCGGAAGCCGTTGATGAGGTCGTAGGCGTGGAGCACGCGCGTCGCGTAGTAGCCGGCGCCTTCGAACGCATCGCCGACGCGTTGCAATGTGAGTTGCGAGCCGACGATCAGGTCAGGTGTGCCGGTGGTCACACCGTCTGCGGTCACGAACGAGCGCGCGCGCCGAAGCTGCTCCGCTTTCGCGAACGACTGCGCCTCGCCGTCGACGAGCGGAACGGCGCGAACGCGATGGCTGACGCTCTCACCCAGCGCCTTCTGCAGCAAAGCGGGACCGGTCGTACCGCCGCTCGCCTCCGCCTGGATCGCGTCCGAGCCCGACTCCTCCTCGATCTGGTCGCGCGACGACGCGTCGTAGCCGCTGACCTTGACCGACGTGCGTTGATGCGCGAGGTCGGCACGGAGGCGCACCGACATCAGGTCACCGCCCTGCACGAGCGTGAGGGACGTGCCGGTGCGCGAGGTGCGCGACTTGAAGCAGAGCTTGTCGTCGTCCGCCCACACCTCCGCCTGGATCAAGGCGGCGCGTGTCCGTAGGAATGCGAGGTCGCTCTGATTCCACTGCTGCACGACGTCGTACGTCGGGCCGTCGGCGTCGGTGTCCGCCGAGAGACCGTGCTGCGAGGCGATGTCCTGCGCGATGTCGGCATCCGACATCTGCTCGTACGTCTTCAGCCTGCGCGTCATGCGCAGCTTCATCAGCGCGTCTTCGGCGTAGGCCGTGACGACCGGGACGTCGCTCTCGTTGTGCTCGACCTCGACGGCGCTGATCAGGCCGGTGAAGACGATGCGTTCGTTGCCGGGCGCACCGATCGAGATCTCGAGCTTCTTGCCGAAGTCGAGGTCGGAGCCGTCGAGATGCACGAGCGGCTCCACGTCGCCGGAGCCGCTCAGCGCGACGCCCGTGAAGATCGCCTTCGCCGTCCGCAGCCCGTCGATCGAGTCGTCGATCTCGAGGCGGAGGATGTCGCGCGCGAGGTCGCCGACGACGGAGCCGTCGAGCTTGAAGACCGGGAAGGTTGCGGCAAGCAGCGAGTCAGTCATCGAATCCCTTCGCGCACGTGCGCGCGCTGTCGGCGGCCGCGCGCTCGTCGAGCGTCCGCCATTGCGCGAGCTGGTCCCAGGGGCGCTGCCCGGCGGACTGCGTCCCGCCGCCGTCGTCGTGCTCGACGGTCACGTCGGTCGTCAGCTCGGAGACGTTCACCGGCATCCGCAGCCTCCGCCGCAACCGCAGCCACACGGCGCCGCCTGGCGCGAGGCGACCGCGGCCGCGACCGGCCGGAGCCCGACCCAGCTCGGTGTCGTCACGCCGGTCTGCACGGTGGGCGGCCGGACGCCGACGACGACCCAGCCGGAGAACGGCCCGTTCCGCTCGGCGGCGGCGGCGCCGACCTGTGGCCGGAGCGGCACGCCGTAGCCGAACGACTCGGCGCGCGGGTCGGCGCGGGGAGGCGCCGGCGCGGCAGGCGCAGGCGGCGGCGGGCCGACCGGCAGTCCGGTCAGCGCGAGCGGCGTGCGCGGCTGGTCGGGGGCCGCCGGTCGTGTCGGCGGCGGCGCGGCGGCGGCCGGGGCCGGTGCGGCGAACGCCGCGCGCGCCGCAGACGCCGCCTGGTCGCTCTTGGCCGTCTGCACCGTCTCGATCGCGGCGCGCACCCCGCCGGCCGCCGAGAGCGCGAAGCCTGCCGCCGTCGCGGCCGCAGCGCCGCCGGCGGACTGAAGCCCGAACGCCTGCTCGAGGCTCGCGTCGGCGTCGGCGTCGACGCCTGCCTGCGCACCGAGGCCGGCGGCCGCCGAGAGCGTCGACGAGAAGTCGATCTCGAGGCCTGCTGCCAGCGAGAGCGGGTTCGTGAGCGCGGCGCCGCCGAGGCCGCGCCACGCGTTCGGGTCGACGCCGTTCCGCGCCGCGAACGCCGCCGCGCTCTCACCCCCGAGCGCGGTCGCCCTCGTGTCAGGCGGCGGGGGTGGGCCGGACGCGCCTGGACTGGTGGACGGCTTGGTGCCTGGCGTCGTCGCCGAGTTGCCCTTGGCCTCGGTTGCCACATCCTTCGCCCGCTGCCCCTGGATCGTGACGCCGAGCTTCGCGCGCAGCGGCACGCCCTCGGACGAGAAGAGGTCGATCTCCTCCTGCAGGCCCGTCATGACGCCTTCGAAGCCGAACTTGCCCCAGCAGAAGCGGACGCGCGGCGGCGCTTTCTTCGAGCCCGGGACGGTGGGAAGGACGAACTGCTCGACCTGTTTGACGAGCACCTGGACGTCGGTCTGGTTGTCTGCGGTGTCGAAGTGAAGGTCGAAGGTGAGGTCGGTCGACCCGGTGCCGACCGTCTGCTGCGCCTGCTGGCCGCGCGAACGGCCGCCCGTCGTCTCGTTGCGAAGGGTCAACCGCAGCGACGCCGGGTTGAACTGCACCGGGATGTCGATCGCCGGGCTCACCGGGTCGCTGCCCTGCGCGTTCCCCTTCAGCCCGATGAGGTGCGCCTTCGCGAAGGTCATTGCGGCTCCAGACGGAGACCTTCGTGCGCGATGTGCAGCTCTTCGATCGCGATCTCGCCGGTGCGCGCGTTCAGCTGCGGCCCGCTCACCTTCGCCGGCAGTCCGCGGACGAACGTCCAGGTTGCGACCGTCCTCTGACGGTGGTCCAGAACGGCGACGATGCCGTCGTAGCGGCGGATGCCGGTTCCCGACGCGACGTTTTGCAGCCACTGCCACAGCTCATTGGTGTGTGCGCTCTGGGTCTGCACGAGCATGCCGCGCTTGAGCACGAGCGGCTGGTACTTCGCCCGGCCGATCCGGCGGATGACGCCGTCGTTGCGTCCGCCTTCCTGCAACTCCTGCACGTCGAGCTCGACCTCTAGACCGCTGCACTCCTGGAAGCCGCCGTCTCCGAGCTGGCCCTCGGGCGTTGACGGCGGTGCCGACACCGGGCTTGCCGGCGCGGGGCCTCCTTCGACGCCGGCCGCGCTCGGTAACAGGCTGACCCGGAAGTTGAATGCGCGGATCAGCTGAGGTGGGGCGGTTTGCGGGTTAGCCACCGGTGTCTCCCACGCGGAGCGTGCCGTCGCCCGCACGCGCGATCTCGACGAGGATGAACTCGAGCGGTTCGGCCGGCGCGAGCCCGATCTCGCAGATCAGCTGTCCCGTCTCCTCGGTCTGCTGTGTGTTGTTCGAATCGTCGCAACGCACGAAGAACGCCTCCGCCTCGTTGGCGCCGGTGAACGCGTTCGCCTGATAGAGCCCGCGCAAGAACGTGCGCAAGAGCTGTGTCAGCAGGCCGCGCAACTCGAAGTTGTTCGGTTCGAACACGACCCACTGCATGCGCCGTTCGAGCGCGCGCTCGATCATCGTCACGAGGCGGCGTACCGAGAGCTGGCGCCAGCTCGGGTCGCGCGAGAGCGTGCGCGCAGCGGTGAGCGTCACACCGTCCTGCTCGTGCAGGAACACGTTGATGTTGCTCTGATGCAGCACGGCGTGCCGTTGCGGCGACACGCGGTCGACGACGTCGACGATCTCCGCCGCGATCTCGTTCGCCGGCCCGAACGGGATGCCGACTGCGAGCTCGCGCTGCGCGACGATCCCCGCGGCAACGGCCGACGGGTTGACCTCGACCGGCGAGGCGTACGAGGTGTCGAGCCGCGATGCGAGCAGCCACGGGTGGTAGCAGGCTGCGAAGGCGGTGGAGAAGCGCGTGCGCCAGGTGAGGATGTCGCGGTCGTGCAGGCCGGGCGGCACGTCGAGCAGCACGACGAACCCGCGGGAGTACGCGGCGAGATCGGCGAGCTGCGACTGCAGCGCCGTGATCGTCTCCAGGTCCGAAGGCAGTGTCGGGTCGAGCATCAGGTTGACCAGCTGCGGCACGTCGACAGCCTGGTTCGGCTGTGCCGGCGGATCCGCGCAACGTTCGAACGTCGGGCCGGCGAGATTCGGCGGCGAGAGGATGTCCTCGTCCGGCGGGACCGGCGACGGCTCGTAGAGATCCGGGACGACGAGCATCGCGACGTCGTCGTTGCCGAGCAGGCAGTGGACCCCGGCCGGGAACGTGAGGTCGTCGTTCTCGTCTCCCGGAATCCACGCGGCGTCGAACGCGTCCCCCGGCACGAGGTCGGCGTAGCGGTCGAGCCCGTCGACGAAGCCCGCCGTGACGATTGCCCCGAGACTGGCGTCTGCCGGCCGCACGTCGTCCCACGCGCCGTCGGGCTCGACGAGCTCGGACTCGTCCTGCAGGACGTCGCCGATGTAGCGCGGGTGCGCGGGCGAGAGGCCGAGCGAGTCGAATGTCTCGGCCCGGCCGTCCCGGTCGTCGACGGCGAATGTGCCTTCGACGACGTCCGCCGCGGTCGGCGCAGCGGGCAGCGGTACGTCGAGCGTCGCGTACCTGAGCGTCTCCGGCCCGTCACCGAGCCCGACGTCGATCACCTGCGTCACGACGCGCAGAGCCGAGCCGATGCGCAGCAGGGCACCCGCCGGGAGTTGTGAATCAGTCGCGAGCGCGACCGCTGTCGTCGTCGATTGGGCGGCGTAGAAGGTGAGCGGCGACGCCGTGAACGTCAGCGTCGCCTCGAGCGAGTTCCCCCAGGCCCCTTCGCTCCGTGCCCGGAGCGGCACCGTGCCGAGCAGGCCATGAGCGACTGCCGTGTCGTTGTCGGCGTCGTCGCCGTACTCGTGGACGAGGCGGACGATGTACGCCCGCGCCCCGCCCTGGTCGAAGAACGCCGACACGGCCCAGGGCAGCCGTCCCGGGCCTTCGAAGGCGCCGTAGAGGCGGACGTAGTCGTCCCAGCTGCCCACCTCGACCGCGACCGAACGGCGGCGAATGACGGTGACGCCGTCGGGAAGTGTCGTCCGCACGCGCGCCGGGCCGCGCGGGGCGACACCTGCGAACGCGCACGCATCCATGCGCACGCCGGTGAGTGCATGGACAGGCGGCTCCGGGAGCTCGTAGACGCCCGGAGCGCCGAGAGCGACCGAGCTCGTCATCAGACGTACGTCACGCCTTCGTGGACGAGATGCAGCTCCTCCATCGCGACCTCGCCGCCGCCCTTGGCGGCGAGCGTCGGCCCGACCCACTTCTTCGGCTGGACGTTCACCAGCTTCCACGCCGCGACCGGGTTGCGCGCTTCGTCGAGAAGCGTGATCGTCACGCTCCTCGAGTCGAACGTCCCGGCCTGCACTGCGTTCAACCAGTCGAACAGATCGGTCGAGCCGACGAGGCCGCGCTTGAGCGTGACGTCGTCGAGCTTGTGCGTGTTCGCAACCTTGCGCACGGTGTTCGACTTCTCGTTGCCGTTCCGGTATTCGGAGTAGCTGACGTCGAGGCCGAGGCCGCTGACGTCCGAGAAGCCGCCGACGATGGTGCCCTCCGATCCGTCGCCCTGGTCACTGCCGAGCGCGACGATGTAGTTGAAGGCGCCGTACGGATTGTCTCGTTTCGTTGCCATCGTTCCCTCCGCTTAGGTCAGGCTCGCGTCGGCCGTCCACTGGCCGATCCGGAAGATCACGAACTCCGCCGGGTACACAGGCGCGACGCCGATCAGACAGATCAAGCGACCGTTGTCGAGGTCGTTCTGCGTCATCGTCGTGCGGTCACAGCGGACGAAGTAGGCCTCCTCGGGCTTCGTCCCCACCAGCGCGCCTGCGCGCCACTGGACGAGCAGGAAGTCCTCGACCGTGTGCTGGATGTTCGTCCACAGCCGTTCGTTGTTCGGCTCGAACACCGCCCATTGCGTGCTCTTGTCGATCGAGTGCTCGAGGTAGATGAAGAGCCGGCGGACGTTGACGTACTGCCACTCCGGGTCGGAGCTCATCGTCCGTGCGCCCCAGACGCGGTTGCCGCGGCCTTCGAAGAACCGCAGCGCGTTGATGCCCTCCGGGTTGAGGACGTCCTGGCGGCCCTTGTTGATGTTCGCCTCGAACTTCGTCAGGCCCTGAACGACCTCGTTCGCGGGTGCCTTCCAGACACCGCGGTTGATGTCCGACCGGGCGTAGATGCCGGTGACGAACCCCGATGGCGGCAGGACGATCCGCGGGGGCGGTGCACCCTGGGTCGGGCGCGCGAGCGGGTCGAGGATCTCGATCCACGGGTGGTAGAGCGCCGCGTACTTGGAGTCGAACTGACCGCGGAACGCGCGGATGTCGTTCATCGAGCTTCCCTGCGGCCCGTCGATGACGGCGATGCGGTAGCGCTGGTTCTCGGCGTGCGAGATCAGATAGCCGGCGGCGACCGCGCATTCGGTCGTGTCGTCGTAGGTGCCGGCGTCCGGGGCCGCGATGATCGCGATGTCGTCGATCTCGTCGAGCGCGTAGAGGCCGGTCGCCGGCTTCGTGATGTCGTCGAGGTCGGCGTCCAAGCCGTCGATCGAGCTCGTGGCGATCATCATCCCGTCGTGACCGCCGGCGAGGCGGCCGTTCTGGTCGCCCTGCAGCACCGCGACGAGCTTTGCCGGTGCGTCCGGGCCTGCAGCGTCCTCGTCCCAGTCCAGCCAGACGACTGCGTCCTCGTCCTCCGGATGGTCCTGCTGGAGGATCTTCCCGATGTTGCGCGTTTGCGCCGACGACGGTGCGAGCTGCGTGTACACGTCGGTGCGGTCGTCGTCGACGACGACCATCACCTGCAGCTGGATGATCTGGATGACGGCGTCGGCCGCGATCGGCTGAGGCGTTCCGCCGCGCATGAACGACTGCACGCCGTTCGCGTCGATGGAGACGACGTACAGCTGCGCCGGGTTGACGGCGTCGTTGTCCTTCGGCGGCGTCGTCCCGTTCGGGATCACCTCGACGACGGCGCCTTGCTTGGCCGATTGCGCCTGCGGTCCGGTTGCCCCTGCGTAGGCAACGTTCCTCGTGCGCACGACCGATGTCGAGACGAAGACGTTGCCGAACGCGCCCGGCCAGCGTGCGCGCCAGCTCACCGTGCCGCCACCGGGGACGGCCAGAGTGCGCGACGCGACGCCCCAGTCCTCGTCTTCTCCTTCGACCTGAAGCGCCTCGAAGACACGAGAGACGTAGAGGCGCTGACCGCCGTTCATGAAGAACGCGCGGGCAGCATGCGCGACGAACGAGCGGCGCTCGGTCAGCGAGCCCGAGCCGTCGTTCACCCAGATCGACTCGAGGCCGCCGTAGACGCGTTCGAACTCGGTGAAGCTGGTGACGAGGCGCGGCTCGTTCGTCGCAGGACCGTGCGAGGTCAGGTTGCTCCAGCGCACGGGACCCGTGCGGGTCATCCCGACGAATCCGGTCGTGCTGGTCGGAACGCCTTGGATCGAGCTCGATCTGAAGCTCACTTCCTCGACGTAGACTCCGGGGGACAGGTACTCGGGCATGGCGCGCTCCTTGCGCTACGGGTACGGGATCTCGTACGGGGTCGCGGCGACGCTGGTGATCCGGCCGAGCGGCACGGTCACGGCGTGCGCCAGCACGCGTCCCGGGTTGCGGTAGTCGTCGGGCAGTTGCTCGCCGACGGAGACGGGGTCGGGAAGGCCGGGGCCGGCCGCGACCTCGACCGGCAGCCCCGACAGCGGATCGCTCGTGTCGATCGCCGGCTTCTCGTTCGGCGCGACGATCGTGAGCATGAGGTCGAGCGTCACGGGCAGCGTCGGCGGATCGGCGAGCTCGAAGTCGTCGCCGTCGACCGTGTCCGGCCCGACGACGAGCAGGAACTCGCCACGGTCGTCCCCGTGCGCGAGGCCGATCTGCTGGTCGCCGTAGGACGCGACGACGCGCGCGAAGCGAACGGGCGTGCCGTCGTCTTCCCAGACGACCCGGCCGCGGACGCCGGTCGCGGAGGCGCTGATCGCGTATGCGGCTCCGGGAAAGAGCACGGGCCGCCACGTTCTCTTCGGCGCCGAGAGAAGCCCCGCGGCGGCGTCTGCCTGAGTGCCGATCGGGAGCTGGATCCGGCGCGGAACGAAGTGGCGGTCGGGCGAGAGGATGCGAACGGTGACCGGCGTGGTCACCGCCTTCGAGTAGATGAGGGCATGGAGGCACGAGTCGTGACGCGGGATCGTCGACAGCGTCAGCGGGGACTCGACCGCTACGCGGACCGGATCGGAGATGCGGGTGCCGCGTGCGGCGTCGATGATCTCGAGCCCGAGCGCGAGCCGGGTGACGGTCTCGACGTACCGGTCGTCGAGCAGCGTGTTCACGAGTCGCCGACTACGACTGTCTTGCCGACATAGACGTCCGTGACGGTCGGCGGCGGATCCGCAAGGCTGCTCTCCACGCGCACCACGCGGACGCGGTAGGGGATGCTCGTGCGGAAGTTGGCTTCGAGCGAGTCGTAGATCCGCATCAGCTGGTCGGTGCCGAGGTCCTCGAACATGACCTGGACGCCTTCGTTCGGCTCCCACGTCGTCGCCGGGTGCAGCAGCGGGCCGGTCAGGATCGGCGTCGTGTCGAGACACGACATCGCGCTGCCGAGAATCTGGTGCTCGAACTCGGCCGAGTCGTCCCAGGCGGTCAGCAGGTAGTGCAGGTCGAGCGGAAGATGGGAGCGCCCGTCGATCGAGCCGACTCCGGACCAGCCTGCGCGCGTGATCGCGTCGACCTCGACGCGGTAGAGAAAGATCGAGAGAACGGGCGAGCGCTGCGCGATCTTGCTCGCGCCGTCCGTGAGCACGAAGTCATCGGTCTGGACGAGTGCGGCCCGGACGGTCTTGCCGGGGTGCGGCTTGTCGACCGCGAAGCAGGCGTTCAGAAGTCGCTCGAGCGATTTGCCTGCAGCGGTGATCGCGGTGAACGTCGCCACGCACACGATCGTGCAGCGGCGCCGTCACGCGCTCGTCACGGCGTCGTCAACGCGCCTCGCTGAAGTCCTCTGCCCACGCGCGGACGTGATCGACGATCTCGTCCACGCTTCCGGCCGCGTGTGTCGTCTGATCGCGCGACGCCAGATCGCGCGACTGCGTCAACCGTGCACGCAACTGTCCTTCTGCTCCGGGTTCGACCCACAGGCGGATGATCAGGACGCCCGCGCGTTCTCCGTCCTTGGCCGCCATCGGGTGGAGCATGCCGCGACAGCGTCACCCGTGCGTCACTGAATCGGCAAACCCGTGACGAGTAGCTCCATCTGGGGGGAGGGATCGAGCCCGAGCTCGTTTCGCAGCAGTTCGCGGAAGAAGCGGTATTGCCGGATCGCCTCGCCGATGTTGCCTTCGGCGAGGTAGGCGGCGACGAGCAGGCGATGCGCGCTCTCCCGCAGCGGCTCGGAAGCGACCGATGCATGTCCTGCCTCGATCGCGGCTCCGTACCGGCCGGCGGCAGTGAGCTCCTCGCAGAGGGTGTCGAGCGCATGCAGCCGGAGCTGCCGGAAGCGCTCGCGCTCGATCAGGACCCAGTCGTCGTACCAGTCGGGCAGGAGCTCCCCGGCAACGCAGAGGTCGTCGACGTCCGTCAGCAGTGAGGTTTCTCGACGCAGCACCCGTTGCGCCTGGCGTCGTACTTCCAGCAGGTCGACGACGACCTCGGGTGACAGTGACACCTGCGTTCCGGAGACGAGCACCAGCGGGCTCCCTTGCCGGCCGAGTCGCCAGAGTGCCGTGCGCAGGCTGGCGTTCGCGCGCTCCTCGCTCGAGTCGAGCCAGAGGTTGCCCGCGATGTACAGCCGCTGCAGCGGCCGCTCGTGCAGCGCGAGGAACGCGACGACGCGCTGCACCGAGATCGGCAGGTCGACCGGCCGCCCGCCGACCCGGACCTCGAAACCGCGCAGGAGTCCAAGTTCCGGAGCGATCATCACGCCGCACCGGACTCGTTTGCCAGCCGCAGCAACAATCGCCTTGCCGACGCCATGCGGGCGCCTCCTTGTTGCCGAGCCGATCTATTTCACGACCGGTGACCCGAGTCAAATCGGCCTCCGTGGTATTGCGGTCTCTCGTGCTGTCGTGGTGAAGGCGATCCGGTCGGGCCGCGGACCCGACAACCGGCGGGAAGCCGTGCCGGCGAAGCTGAAGGTGAACGTCTCGAGCACCTCACGGATGCGCGGCGGACGATCGAAGCCGCGACGGTAGGCGGCGTCAAGGTCCCGAAGCGCGCGGCCGACCGCTTCTGCGACATCGCCGGGCGCAGCCTCGCTCGTGTCGACGCCGGCGACCTCCACCGGAATCCCGAGCATGTCACTGAGTGCACGGACGATGTTGGCCAGGGTCGGCTTTGCTGAGCGTGTCGCCGCGAGGTGGGTCATCGCCTGGTCGACTGCGTCGGCGCCGGGATCGCCGATGATGTCCTCGCCGTCGTCGATTGGCCACCAGCTCACGGGCAGTACCCCGATGCGCGCACGATCGGATCCTGTCGAATACGCGCCTCGACGGCCGGACCGGTGCTCTTCAGCTCCTCACGCAGGTTCATCAGGTTGCGCGGGTTCTGTCGACGCCCGCGCTCCTCATCGATGTTCTTCTGTTCGAGCCAGTCAGCCTGATCCTCATTGAGGAGCCCGTCGATGATCGGCGTCAGCACCATGCCGCTGCGAAAGAGGTAGTTCCGTTTCAGCGGATCGGTGTCCGGACGGCTTGCGAGGTCCGCCAGCTTGTCGGCCGCGTAACGGCGGTGCTGCTCCTGGCGGACGGAAATGCTCTGAAAGGTCTGGCCGACGTACATGTAATCGTCCCACTCGGGCGCGGACGGGTTCGTGCCGAGATAGATCTTGTAGTTGCCCGACGGAATCGTGACACCGGCCGCGTTTCGCCAGACGTAGTGGCGTAGGGCCGGGGGCGCCGGCGGTGCGTTGTGGACGAGCACGCCAGGCCCGACGAAATAGGTCGGCTGAGGCTCGATCGAGAGGTCGAACGTCGGCGCGCCGTCGACCGGTTCGATCGCAACATTCTCGATCGGCGCCGCCCCGCCGTCGTACAGCCGAAGATGCATTCCCGGCTCGAGCTCCTCGGCGGCAACCCAGTCGCCCACCTCTTCGACCCAGAACGGGTGTCGTCCCGTCGCACGTACGCTCTGGCCCGCCGCCGTGACGCGCACGAAACGGAGCGCCGCCTTTCGATGGACCTCAGCCACACAACCGACGAGACGCTGCCCCGACGAGACGTCGTGCGACCAGACCTGGTCTCCGGCTGCGAGCCTGTCGATCGGGCGCGCACCGTTCGGCGTGAGCACCAGGGTGCCCTCGGCGAAACACGGCAAGCCTGACCGCGAGCCAGGCTGCAGGACGTCCTCGAGCCGCCGGATGCGCACGTCGAGCTCGCGGATGCGCCCGATCAACTCGGTGAAACGACGTTCGATTGCCGCCGCCGTGTCGGGGCTGAGAGGCGGTCTCCGTGCCCGACCGCGGTACTGGCTGAGGTCTCCCGCCTCGACGGAGTAGTACTGCCGCTGCTCCCGCAGCAACGGGAGCGCCTCAGCGGGTTGCATGGCGTCGACTCGAGCAAGGAACTCGGCGTAAGGAAGCCCGAGGACCTCACCCGCGCTCGGCGGCAGCGGCTCGCTGCCTCCGGGTTCGCCCGCCTCGCCCGGGGCAGGGTTCGGCGCGTTCTCGGGCGGAAGGTAGATGTCGAGGTCGGTCCAGCCGAACTGGCGTCCTGCGGCGCGTAGATGCGCTGCCAGCGCCTGCAGACCGGGGACGGTGCTCGGGAAGCGATCGCCGTACCCGAGCTCTGCCGCGGTCGACTCGACCTGGCGCGCCTCTGCGAGCAGCTCGACGAGCGTGTTGAGCTGCGGTTGCCATCGGGCGCCGCTGATCGGATCACGTGCGCGCCCGTCGATGTCGTCGTGCATCGCTTGGAGCTTGAGCACGAGCCTGCCCGGTGCGCTCTGCATCACGAGGACGGGCGGGTCGCCTGGCGTCACGGTCAGGGTGTGCGGGACGCCGTCCATGTCGAACCGTGCGACGACGTCGCCCGTGTGTGTTACGGGAGGCGCGTCGGGGATGGCCGGGAGCGGCGCCGGAACCTCGGGCACGCCCGCTCCCGGCTCACCCTCATCCTCCGGACCCGCATCTCGCGTCCCATCGTCGGTCGGCGGCGGCGGCGGCGGCGCTTGTTCGCCCGCGACAGACCCGGCCTCCACTGCACTGGGTGCGACAGGCGGTCCTGTCGGCTGGCCGAACTTGGGGTCGGCGGGGATCTCCGGCGGCGTCGCCTCTGGCTGCTCTGCCACCACGTCCGCCGGCGGTCCAGATGCGCGCCAGTCCGCGGTTGCGTCATCTGGCCCCGGCCGGTCGGGAATGCCGCTCTCGCGGAGGATCGTCCGCGGGAGCTGCCGGAACAACGGGAACACCTTCCGAGGCGGATCGAGCCGCGGCGGCTCGCCCTCTCCCAGGGCGTAGTTCGCGAACCTTGCAGATGCGCTGACGGTGCCGATCAGCCAGCGGCGCTGATCAAGCGAGAGGAGATGCGCTGTGTGACCTGGAACGTTCACCTCCACGTCGCCTCCGAACAGCAGCGTGGCGGACCCGTGCGCGGTAAGCACGCCCGAGAGCAGGTAGTGCACATCGCCGCTTCGGGTCGGCCGCGTGCGATGGATCGAAGCGTCGGCCGACGCGAGAGCTTCCAGTTCGACACTCGCTTGCAGATTGAGCGTCGTCGAAGCGACGTCGTAGCGGAAGTGCTCGGACACATCGCCGACGAGCGGGACCTGCACGACCACGGAGATCCCGCCGACGATCGAAGCGGCGACAGTCAGTGCGGCCGGTAGCTCGAGTCGCCCAGCGATCATCAACGTGTTGACGAACCCGGCGCGCGTGGAAAAAGCTCCGGCCGCACGCAGATCGGCGAGCTCGAGCGGGCCGATTTCGGCTGTCGCGATGATGTTGCCGCGGGCGCCGACCCTGACGGCGAAGACGTCCCAGAGGTTCGCAACCTCGAAACTGAAGCTGTCCTCGAAGAGCGTCTTCGGCTCGAACACCTTTCGGTCGAAGATTTGAACCCGCCGGGGCAAGTAGATGCGGCCTAACGACGTGATGTCGCCGTCGGGATCGACGATCACCTGCGCCCGTCCGGCGAGCCAGTCCTTGTACTGGAAGTCGACGATTCCCCAACCCGTTATGGCGAGATCGCTCGGAGCGCCGAGGGGTGCAGTGGTGCCGGCGGGTGCTCCTGATGCCGAGGGCGGGTCCCGACTCATCGCCGCCACGTTCCACTGGGCGAGCTCTCCGTTGACTGCCGCCCACGCCGACGCGGCGTCTGTGACGAGCAGCGTCAGCGAACCCTCGAACCCATCGCGCGTGTAGCTGACCACTCCGCGGATGTCGAGGATTCCGTCGCCGAACGTCGCGAGCAGAGAGCCGTGAAACCCGGCGAGGGCAACGTCCATCTGCGCTGTCCCGCTGAGCCCATGACTCGGATCGCGCGTGAGATTGAGCTGCGCGTCGCCAAGATGGGGAACCTTCAGGTCGGCGCGCGCATTGAACACGACGTTCCCGTTGACGATTCCGATTTCGCCACGCGCGGCGAAGATGCTGTCGAGCTCGAACTGGAACTCGGTCGGCGGCAGAAGCAGGAGACCGCTCGCCAAGTGGCCGACGACCGAGGGCATCCGAATCTCGTCGAGCCCGCGGAACCCGATCAGGCGCTCGATGCCGTGGTGAATCAGCGCTGCGTTGATGTCCCACGGATTGGGCGACCTCGCGACTGCGTCGTCGACGCCTCCGAAGTGGCCGTAGAGCACGTCGTCGATGACCCAGACAAGGAGCACCGGCGTCACGTGCTCTGGGAGTTGGATGTCCGTCAGGGACAGAGCGAGTGGCGCCGCGTCGACGCTCTGGTATCCGACTCCGTCGCGGAAGATCCGCATTGCACCGTGGGCGATGTCGCCGAACTTCACCCTGACGTCAACGGGCTCGTCGTGATCCTCGATCCAGTCGGCAAGACCCGCGTCGGGCTCGAACCTCGGATGGCCGGCTAGCTCGACCACATCGTCACGCGACGTGTACTCCCGCAGCGCGATATATCCCTCGTAGAGTAGGTAGGCCTCGACGGGATCGACCTGCCGATGGAGCAGCCGCTGCCCCGGTGTTGCGACGCGCGGAACACCGTTCGTCTCGGCGCGTGTCGCCTCCCGTTCTGTCGAGTCCATTGCTCGTGAGAGGCGCAACGGGCCAGCGGATGACGAGGTGGCGGCGTCCTGCGCAACGTGGGTCAACTCGTGCCGGAGCAGTCGATCTCCTTCGGCGGTGCCGGGTCGGTATGCGCCTGAACGGAAAAAGACATCACGGCCGCTGGTGATGGCGATAGCGCGTGCGGCGCGCGCCGCACGGTCCGCGGCATCGTCGGAGTGGACTCGCGCGCCGAGCCCGGACGCTCCGAGCCGCTGCGCGTGCTCGTCGGGAAGCGGCTCACCGGCGCTCACCTGCATCGCATCGACTGCCTGTGTCGCACCGTCCTCTCCCGGCTCCGACTCGAGAGCGAATGCCCGCGAAACGACACCCGACTCGCCCCGCAGGGGCGCGGCTTCCTTTGTGTTCGCCGGGGAGCCTTTCGCGCCATGCAGCGGCTTGCTGGACATTGCCCGCACGCAGTCAGTGTGCGAGCACGCCGTCACGGCGGCGTCACCGCCCTGCACGTCCTAGAAGCTTCGAGACCGTCGCGGCCCTCGCACTTCGGCACCCCTAACAACCAACTGGTTTGTTAGTTTCCGGGGACACGGGAGACGCCGCGCCCCGTCCTCCGTCGCCCAGAACGAGAGGCGCGAGGAGGTACGCATGACCGACGACGAACGCTCCTTCGCTGCCGAGGGAGGTGGTCCGGGGTCGAAGCGGATGACGCGGCTGAGCCTGCTCCACCGCGGCGCCGTTGCGGGCGTGGCCTCAATGACGGTGGGAAGCCTGGTCACCGTCGGCTCCGCCGAGGCCGCGACGCCGCCAACGTTGCAGTTCTTCACGGCGTGGGAGTTCGACTACGTGACGGCGATGGCCGAGACGATCTGGCCCACCGACGACCTCGGCCCAGGCGCCCGCGAAGCAGGGGTCGGGTACTACATCGACGGCCAGCTCGCGGGCAGCTGGGGAAAGGGCGACCGCTTCTATCTGAACGGGCCGTTCTTCGCCCCCGCCGACACGGGTCACGGTTGGCAGATCCCGATGACGCCCGCGGATGTCTATCGCGCGTTCCTGCCCGCATTCGACAACTACGTCCGGCACGTCTACGGCAACGGCTACCTCAACTTGACCGCGGCGCAGCAGACCTCCGCCATCACCGACCTCCAGACCAACAAGGCTTCGATCTCGGTCGGCGAGACCGCGTTCGCGGCGTCGGACTTCTACGCGCTCTTCCGCGAGAACGTGCTCGAGGGAATGCTCGCCGACCCGGCGTACGGCGGGAACAAGGACATGGTCGGGTGGAAGTTCATCGGCTTCCCCGGCGACCCCATGCGCCGGGGCGATCTCTATCACGAGTACATCTTCACGAACAAGTCGTATCCGTACGCGATGAAGCCGCTGCCGCTGCAACCGAAGTACGCCCAGCAGGGTGTCTCCACGGGCTCAGCGAGGACCGGCTCGAGGAAGCCCGCGGACGCGTCGTCGAACAAGCTGATCGGGGGGATGTGACGTGGCGAACAAGAAGGTCGACGTTGCGATCGTCGGTGCCGGCTGGGTCGGCGGGATCATCGCGTCCGAGCTGTGCAAGCAGGGGCTCGAGGTGGTCGCGCTCGAGCGCGGTCACGATCGGAGCACAGCTCAGTTCCAGGACGACCACGACGAGCTGCGCTACGCAATTCGTAACGAGCTTTTCCAGAACACCGCCAACGAGACCTGGTCATTCCGGCACAACCTGTCCGAGACGGCGCTGCCGATGCGCCAGCTCGGCGCCTGGCTGCCGGGCACCGGCATCGGGGGCGCGGGCGTGCACTGGAACGGGCAGACGTGGCGGTTCCACCCGCGCGACTTCACGATCCGCACCAGCACGATCGACCGCTACGGCGCATCGGCGATCCCGGCGAACATGGCGATCCAGGACTGGGGCATCACCTACGAGGAGCTCGAGCCTTACTACGACAAGTTCGAGTACATGGCCGGCATCGCCGGAAAGGCCGGGAACCTAAAGGGCCAGCAGATCGAGGGCGGCAACGTCTTCGAAGGCCCGCGGTCACGTGAGTTCCCGGTGAAGCCGCCGCCCGACACCCCGCTGATGTCGCTCTTCCGCAAGGCAACGTCGAGCCTCGGGTATCACCCGTTCACGGGCCCGACTGCCAACCTGCCGGCCACGTACAAGAACCCGGACGGGATCGAGCGCGGCCAGTGCACGTACTGCGGCTTCTGCGAGCGGTTCGGCTGCGAGGTCGGGGCGAAGGCAGATCCGACCGTGACCGTGCTTCCGGTCGCTTTCAAGACCGGCAAATTCAAGATCATCAATTACGCGAACGCGTTCAAGATCAACAACGACGGAACGAGCGCACAGAGCATCCTGTATTACGACGCGATGGGCCGCATCCAGGAGCAGCCTGCTGATGTCATCGTGCTCGGCGCGTTCATGTTCAACAACGTGCGTCTGCTGCTGCAGTCGAAGCTCGGTACCCCGTACGATCCGACGACGAAGACCGGCGTCGTCGGTCGCAACTTCTGCTACCAGACCGGCGGCGGCGGCGCGACTGGCTGGTTCCACGATGAGGAGTTCAAGCGGTACATGGGAGCCGGTGCGCTGTCGTGCGCGATCGACGACTTCAACGCCGACAACTTCGATCACACCGGCCTCGGCTTCCTCGGCGGCGGCTCGATCACCGTCGGCCAGAGCGGCGCACGTCCAATCCAGAGTCTCAGCGTCCCTCCGGGGGTGCCGTCGTTCGGCAGCGAGTGGAAGGCGGCCGTTCAGAGGTACTACAAGCGCGTTGTCAGCGTCGGGTTCCAGGGCGAGTCGCCGGCGTATTCGATGCACTACTGCGACCTCGACCCCAACTACCGCGACAAGTTCGGCAACCCACTCCTTCGGCTGACGTTCGACTGGCAGCCGAACGAGCGAGCGATGATCGCGTTCGCGGGATCAAAGACGCTTCAGATCATGCAGGAGATGCTCCCGAACGGAACGGTCTCGAAGGGCGGTCCGCTCTCACCGACCTCCGGCGACATCATCTCCGGTGGTCCGGGTGCACTGCCCGCGCACTTCGACACGACGTCGTACCAGTCGACGCACATCACGGGCGGCACCATCATGGGCGCCGACCCCGATACGTCTGTCGTCAACAACTACCTGCAGATGTGGGACGCGAACAACGTGTTCGTCGTGGGTGCGTCCAACTTCCCGCAGAACGCGGGGTTCAACCCGACGGGAACGGTCGGCGCGCTCGCCTACCGGGCCGCCGAGGGCATCCTCAAGTTCCACAAGACGGGCGGCAGCCTCGTATGACCGACGACCTCGGTCCGTACGAGGGCCAGTGGGTCGCCATGCGCGACGGCCGCGTTGTCGCGCACGCCGGCGACGAGCAGACGGTCCGGGCGCATGAGGACGTGCAGGAGACGGATCTCGTCTTCCCGATCGGCGAGCCGCCGTCCGGCTTCTACCTCATCAACGTCTAGGTGACGGTGCCAGCCGCCCCGGGGCCCGACCCCGCGGCGGCTGGCACCATGGCGAGATGACGCGTGTCGCCCTGCTGGGCGCGACCGGTTCGATCGGGCGCCAGGCGATCGAGGTGATCGAGGCGAATGCGGGCCTCGAGCTCGTCGCCGCGACCTCCGGCACGACGCCGATCGACGGCCTCGCGCCGCTGACGCAGACCGGCGGCGATCCGACCGAGCTGCTCGAGCGCGCCCGGCCCGACGTCGTCCTCAACGCGACGCTCGGCTTCGCCGGCCTGCCCGCCACCATGTGGGCGCTCGAGCGCGGTGTGACGCTCGCGCTCGCGAACAAGGAGAGCCTCGTCGCGGCGGGCGAGCTGGCACTCGCCGCGAAGGAGCGGGGTGGAGGTGCGTTGATCCCCGTCGACAGCGAGCACTCGGCGCTCTACCAGTGCGCACTGGCAGGCGAGCCGGATGCGCTCGTCGTCACGGCGAGCGGAGGCCCCTTCCGCGGCCGTACGCGCGACGAGCTTGGCGACGTCACCGCGGAGCAAGCCCTCGCGCATCCGACGTGGAGCATGGGCGCGAAGATCACGATCGACTCGGCAACGCTTGCCAACAAGGGCCTCGAGGTGATCGAGGCGCACTTCCTCTTCGGACTTCCGTACGACCGCATCGAGGTCGTCGTGCATCCGACGTCGATCGTGCACGGCATCGTCCGCTTCCGCGACGGCGCCGCGCTCGCCCACGTGGGTTACCCCGACATGCGCGTCCCGATCTCGTACGCGCTCACGTATCCCGATCGTGCTGCGACGCCGATCCCGGCGCTCGACCTCGTCGCAGCGAGCCCGCTCGAGTTCTTCGAGCCCGACACCGACACGTTTCGTCTCCTCGCGCTGGCACGCGAAGCCGGCGAGCGCGGCGGCACGTACCCGTGCGCGTTCAACGCCGCGAACGAGGTGGCCGTCGCCGCATTCCTCGAAGGGCGCATCGGCTTCCTCGACATCGCTGCGCTCGTCGAGAGCGTGCTCGCCGACGTCGACGGCGCACCGGCGCGCGATCTGGAGGAGCTACGCGAAGCCGACCGCCGGGCAAGGGAAGCGGTATGGGTCTCGTAGCGGCGATCGTCGGGCTCGCGCTGCTGGTGCTCATTCACGAAGCAGGGCACTTCTTCGCCGCGCGCGCGGTCGGAATGACGCCGCGCAAGTTCTACCTCGGCTTCGGGCCGCCGATCGTGAAGAAGGTTCGCGGGAACGTCGAGTACGGCATCGGCATCTTCCCGCTCGGCGGCTACGTGAAGATCCCGGGGATGAACCGGCCGTCGCCGGGTGACCTGGCGACGATGCTCCAGCCGGCCGTGCGCGACCAGCACCGCGCCGAGCTCGCGCGGCTCGACAGCGCGCTTCGCCGCGACGACGAGGCCTCGGCGCGCGAGATCCTGCACGAGCTCCGCCCGAGCTTCGGCCGCTCGCGGTTCGCGCAGGAGCTCGAGTGGTCACTCGAGCCCGACGCGTACTGGCGGCAGGCGACGTGGCGGCGTCTCGTCGCGATCGGCGCCGGTCCGGCCGTGAACCTCGTCTTTGCGCTCATCCTCTTCACGGTGCTGTTCCTCGTGGCGACGACGCGTGACACGAACGAGGTCGGAAGCGTGCTCAAGGGCTCGCCCGCTGCGGCCGCCGGGCTGCACGCCGGCGACCGCGTGCTCGTCGTCGCCGGCCGCGCCGTGAAGCCGAAGGACGTCGCCCCGGCGATCCGTGCGACCCACGGCAGGCCGTTCCGGCTCGTCGTCGCGCGCAAGGGGCGCCGGGTGACCGTGGGCCCGGTTCGCGCGAAGCTCTCCGACGGCGCGTACCGCATCGGAATCGCGATCGACGAGCGCACCGGCGCCGGCGAGTCGCTCCCCGCCGCCGTCAAGGACTCCGCCTCGCTCGTCTGGTCGGTGACGACGAGCACGGTCGGCGGGCTCGCGCACCTCGCGCGCGGGCGCGACACGAATCAGGTGTCGAGCTCGGTCGGGATCGTGCGCACGTCCGCCCAGGCATGGCGCCAGGGGCTGCGGGACTTCCTGTTCGTGCTCGGCCTGATCAGCCTGGCGCTCGGGCTGCTGAACCTGATCCCTGTCCTGCCGCTCGACGGTGGGCACATCCTGATCGCGCTGATCGAGAAGCTGCGCGGACGTACATTCCCGCAGGCGGTGTACGTGCGCTACAGCGCGATCGGCATGTCGCTCTTCGCGGTGTTGATGTACCTCGGGCTGCGGAACGATCTCTTCGGCAGCGGGTAATAGGTGGCGGGCCGGTCCAGGCCCGCCACCGCCGCATCCACCCGAGTATGTACCGGAGTCCGATGGGATGCAATCGATACCCTGAAGGCTGTGGCGAGCGAGCGCTCGGTAACGGTTGGGAACGTCAAGATCGGCGGCGGCGCGCCGGTCGTGGTGCAGTCGATGACGACCACCAAGACGCACGACGTTCCGGCGACGACGGCTCAGATCGCCGCGCTCGCGAGCGCCGGCTGCGAGATCGTCCGCGTCGCCGTTCCGAAGACCGAGGACGCCGAGGCGCTGTCGAGGATCGTCCGTTTCTCGCCCGTCCCGATCATCGCCGACATCCACTTCAACGCGAGCCTCGCGCTCAAGGCGATCGAGCAGGGCGTCGCCGCCGTGCGCATCAACCCGGGCAACATCGGCGGTCCGGAGAAGGTCGCCGAGGTCGTCCAGGCGGCGAAGGCGAAGGGGATCCCGATGCGCATCGGCGCGAACTCCGGCTCGCTGCCGAAGCACCTCGAATCGCTCGCCCAGCAGGATCAGGCCGAGGCGCTCGTCGAGGCAGCCCTCGAGGAGGTCCGGCTGCTCGAGCAGCTCGACTACCGCGACTTCAAGATCAGCGTGAAGTCGAGTCACGTGCCGACGATGATCCGCGCCTACCGCCTGCTCTCCGAGAAGGTGCCCTATCCGCTGCATCTCGGCGTGACCGAGGCCGGCACCGTGTTCGGCGGCTCGATCAAGAGCGCCGTCGGCATCGGCACATTGCTGGCCGAGGGAATCGGCGACACGATCCGCGTCTCGCTGTCGGCCGACCCGGTCGAGGAGCCGAAGACGGCCTACGAGATCCTCAAGGCGCTCGGTCTGCGCGAGCGCGGGCCGGTGATGATCGCCTGCCCGTCGTGCGGCCGCGACAACGTCGGCGTGCACACCCTTGCCGAGGAGGTCGAGACGCGGCTTGCGGAGTATCCGCAGTCCTTCGAGGTCGCCGTGCTCGGCTGCGCGGTCAACGGCCCGGGCGAGAGCGGCGACGCCGACTTCGGCATCGCCGGCGGCCGGGACGTCGGCTTCATCTACGCGCACGGCCGCGTGCTCAAGAAGGTGTCGAGCGACATCCTCGTCGACGAGCTCTTCCACGAGATCGACAAGTGGATCGAAGACGGCATGTTCCGCCCGAAACGGCTGAAGATGGCCAAGCCGGCGGCGCTCGCCATGGCCGAGGCATCTGCGATTCCTCTCGAGTAGCCTGGCGGGACAACGATGATCGCCCGGGCTTCACAGCTGTTCTTGCCGACGCTCCGCGACGCACCCGCCGACGCGGAGGCGGTCTCGCACAAGCTCCTCGTGCGTGCCGGCTACATCCGGCAGGTCGGCGCGGGCCTCTGGACGTTCCTGCCGCTCGGCTGGCGCGTGCACCGCAAGATCGAGCAGATCATCCGCGAGGAGATGGACGCGATCGGCGCGCAGGAGATGTATGCGCCGGTGCTCACACCGATCGAGTTCTGGGAGGCGACCGGCCGCGACCAGATCGCCGAGCTCTTTCATGTCACCGATCGAGCGGGTCGCCGGTTCCTTCTGCCGATCACGCACGAGGAGACGTTCACCTTCCATGCGCGGGAGATCCAGTCGTACAAGGAGCTGCCGCAGCTCTGGTACCACTTCCAGACGAAGGACCGTGACGAGGCACGCCCGCGCGGCGGCCTGCTGCGCCTCCGCGAGTTCGTGATGAAGGACGCGTACTCGTTCGATCGCGATGAAGAGAGCGCCCACGCGTCGTTCGAGCGCAACCGCGTCGCCTACCACCGCATCTGGGAGCGGTGTGGTGTCGAGGCCCAGGAGCTGAAGGCCGAGAGCGGGATCATGGGCGGCGAGCTCACGTACGACTTCCTCGCACCGTCCGGGTCGGGCGAGAACACGCTCGTCCGATGCGAGAACGGCGACTACGCCGCCGACGCCGAGGTTGCGCAGGGCATCCCGCGCGCGCCGACGTTCCCGCCCTCGCTCGCTGCACCCGAGGAGATCGAGACGCCGGGCGTGACGACGATCGAGGGCCTCGCCGACTTCCTCTCGATCGATCCTGCTGCGACCTCGAAGGCGATGCCGGTGACGACGGAGGACGGTCGCATCGTCCTCGCGCTCGTCCGCGGCGACGACCGGCTGTCGGAGTCGAAGCTTCTCTCGGCGCTCAAGATCGGCTCACGCCCGTCGACGGACGAGGAGATCCGCGCCGCCTTCGGCGCCTCCGGCGGCTCGCTCGGCCCGATCGGGTTCGCGGGCGAGGTCGTCGCCGATCTGACGCTGCGCGAGGGGCAGTTCGTCGCCGGTGCGAACAAGGACGGCTTCCACCTGCGCGGCGTCGAGGCAGGGCGCGACTACGAGCCTCGGTTCGCCGACCTGCGCGAGCCGCTCGAAGGCGACCGCTGCCCCGAGTGCGGCGGCGCGCTGACGTTCCAGACGGCGATCGAGGTCGGCCACATCTTCTATTTCGCCGACAAGTACAGCGCGGGGCTCGACGCGACGTTCCTCGACGAGGACGGGACTGAGAAGCCGCTGCTCGGCGGCAGCTACGGCATCGGCCCCGCCCGCGTGATGGCGGCGCTCGTCGAGCAGAGCCACGACGAGAACGGGATCGTCTGGCCTGCATCGGTCGCGCCGTACGACGTCCACGTGGTCGTCCTGACCGGCGCCGAGGAGATCGGCGAGCAGGCGGCCCAGGCGCTCGCGAAGGCGGGCCGGGAGGTCTTGCTCGACGATCGCGACCTCCGTCCGGGCGAGAAGTTCGCCGATGCAGACCTGATCGGGATCCCGGTCCGGATCACGGCCGGCAAGAAAAGCCTGGCGGACGGCGCCGTGGACGTCCGGGACCGCCGCAGCGGCGAGGAACGACGTGTGAACGTTGCCGACCTGGGCAAGGAGGTCGGATAGATGGCGAAGCGGCGGCGGTACGCAGCGGAGCCGTTCGGCCCGGCGGTCGAGCGGCTGATGAACGAGACCGGAGTCACCTACCGTGCGCTCGCGGCCAAGACCGGGCTCTCCGCCGGCTACCTGAACCACCTCGTCCACGGGAACCGGCCGGTGCCGTCGAACGACGTGGTCGAGACGCTCGCGCGGTCGCTCGACGTCGATCCCGAGCACTTCCGCGAGTACCGGCTGCGGCTGATCACCGAGAAGCTCGAAGCGATGCCCGAGCTCGTCGATCGCCTTTACAAACGCTTGAACGGCTGACGCCTAACTCCGGCCGCGGCGAGGCGTCGTATCCGGTGGGCCGGTGGGGTCCCGGCAAGCGACCACTGGGGGGTTAGGGGCCCCACCGCTCCACTTACCTCTGCCCCTACTGCGACGGCGCCGTGAGGTTCTGTGCCCAGCGCACCGAGAACGTCCGCCCGTCGGTGCTCGCGTCGCCCGGCACGGCTCCGACGCCTGTCTCGCTCGGATCAGGGTTGAAGCCGAAGAACCCTGCGTGGCCGCCGGCGATCAGCTCGATCGGCGCCGCCGACCAGCCGGGATCGGTGAGCGTGCCCGAGTGGGAGGTGCCGTCGGCGAGCGTCTCGGTCGCCGCGATGTTCGTGAAGGTGACCGTCCCGAAGTTCGTGAGCGGCACCACGCGGCAGCGGCCCGACGCGCCGCAGTCGGACGGCGCTTCCGCGATCCACTCCGCGGAGCTGACGTCGAGCGTCTGCGCCGTCGTCACCTTCTTCGAGAAGCGCGCCTTGCTCGTCAGGTCGTGCAGGAAGAAGGTGATCGTCTGCCCCTGGACGAGCACGGCCGCGGTGATCGTATCGCCCGGCTTGATCTTGAGCGGGATCTGAACCGACGAGGCCGGGACGAGCTCCCACCAGGCGTAGTACGAGGGCGTCGTCGTGTTGCCGTTGCAGTCGGCGCCCGTGCCGAGCTGCTCGAGCGCCGTCGAGTCCTCTGCGTACCCGCCGAGACCGACCCAGAAGGCCGAGGACGAGGAGCGCCCGAGCGTGCACGAGGCTTTCGGCTGCTTCCACGTGCCGGTGACGTCGGAGAAGGTCAGCGGGGTGGTCTCGTCCGTGGGGACGAGGGCATAGCCCGACCAGTTCGAGCTGACCTGCGGCGCGATCGTGGTGCTCGTCGCCGCGCGGGCGGTTCCGGCCGCCGCCGCCGCCGCGAATGCCGCGATCACGAGGAACAGGAAGGGCCTGGGCACCGGCCCAAGGTAGCCGCGGTTGCGAAGGATCGCCTAAGACGGCTGTAAGGAGTCTGAGGTGAGGGGTGGGCGCCGAAACGCCCACCCCTCACGCCCTCTCTCAGAAGTGCGAGGCGCAGCTGCCGCCGTCGGCGGTCGAATTCGAGCCGTCGGGGCAGACGGTGTCCGACCACGTGACGTCCCTCAGGTTGGCGCCGACCAGATGGGCGCCGGAGAGGTCGGCGTGCCGGAAGTCGGCACCGTCGAGGTTGCTGCCCTGCAGGTTCGCTCCTTCGAGATTCGCGCTCGTGAAGTTCGCGCCCTGCAGGTTGCTGTTTCCGAGGTTCGCGCCCTGGAGGATCGCGTTCTCGGCGAAGAGATCCTCGAGGTTGGACGCGGACAGGTTGGCGTTGTTCGCGAGGGCGCTCGAGATGTTCTCGCCCTTCGCGCCTGCATGCGACTGGTCCGCGTTCCGCAGATCGATCTCGCCCGTGGCCGGGTCGAGCTGGATCGCCGGTGCGTCGCAGTGGCTGAAGTCGAACATCCCGGCGAGATCGAACGGGATGTCCTCTTTGCGGTCCTGCGCCTTCAGCGCCTGGTCGAACGAGCCGTCGATCGACGGCAGGTGCCAGTTGTACTCGATGAAGTTGAGAATCGAGGACTGGTCGCTGAGGTTGCTGTCGATCGCGTTCTGCTTCGCGCACGGCGAGATGACGAGCAGCGGCAGGCGCGGACCGAGGCCGCAGCGTCCCTGCTCACCGGCGAGCGGAGACGTCGTCTGCGGCGACGAGCCGCACTGGCTCGACGTCGGGTTCGACGCGCTGATCGTGCCCGTGTGCGTGTTCGTCAGGTTGTCGGCCGGGCTCAGCGACGGGTTCAGCACACCGCTGTAGGCGTGGTCGTACCAGCCGTCCGAGTCGTCGTAGTTGATGAAGACCGCGGTGCTCGACCAGTCGGGCGTCTTCTCGAGCGCGTCGATCTCCTTGACCACGAAGGCCTGCTCATCCGCCGGGTCCGAGTACGCAGCGTGCCCGTCCTCGAACCCCGGCGCCTTGAGGTACGTCACCGCGGGCAGAGCCGACGCCGGCAGCTGGCCCGCGGAGATCGCGGCGACGAGCTTGTCGAAGTCGCCCGTGTCGTAGTTGTGGTTCGCCGTGTCGAACTGCGGCTGGCCGCTCACGTAGTGCTGCGTGTCGGTGCCGATCGCCGACAGGCTCGCCGGCGGCAGGTGGTGCGGGTTCGCGGTCGACGCGTAGAACTGGAACGGCTCGTGGTGGGCGATGTAGTCGTCCTTGAAGCCGAACTGATGCGTCGCCGTCGTTTCGCCGAGCGCCTGCCCGACCGGGCTCACGGCGTCGCAGAGGTTCTGGTCGGACGCGTTCGCCGGCGGCGTGATCTTCTTGTTGAACTCGTCCGGGATGAACTGCGCCGTCGTCTGGCCGGGAGGCCCGTAAGCGGCGGCAGCCGTCGCGAAGGACGTGGTCGGGGCGAAGCCGCCCTGGAACCAGCCCCACGAGAGGCCGGCGGCGTTCAGGAGGTCGCCGATGTTCTTGCCCGTCAGCGCGACGGCGTCGCGCGTCGAGCAGTCGTCGTAGAACGGCTGCGCGTCGCTCGTGAGCGAGAAGCCGCCGAGGCCGTCCGGAGTGATGTCCGCGTTCGGGTTCGCGGCGGTCGCGACCGACGGGTTGTTCGCCTCGTGCGCCGTGTCGACGCCACCGGTGTCACCGGACGCGACGTTGACGGCGCCGGGTGCGGACGGCCCGAACGTCGATCCGTACGAGTTGTCGCTCATCGCGTAGTGCTGCGCGTAGTTCCACAGCGCCGTGACGGTGTTGCCGTCGTAGTAGTCCATGTCGATCGACGGGTTGCAGAGCGCACCGCCGCTCGTCGTGCCGCCGCCCGGCGCGTGCGAGCCGCCGTCAGTGCCGACGCTCTGGACGAACTGATCCATCTTCCCGCCGTCCATGGCCTTCTGCTCGTCGCTGTAGTTGTGATCCTGGTCGCACGTGATCTGGCCGCCGGCGTCGCCCGCCAGGCCGGCCGGGCTGCTGTCGAGCCGCTTCGGGTTGGCCGCGTTCGGGTTGTGGGCGAGCAGGGCGGGCGAGAGCCCGTTCCCCGACGGCGTGCCCGGGGCGCGGACGAACGGCGAGCCGTCCGTGTTCGCCGCGCGCGGATACGTGCCGAAGTAATGGTCGTACGAGACGTTCTCCTGGAAGATCACGACGACGTGCTTGATCGGCGTCGCGGTCTTGACCGGCCCCCCGCCGGCAGACGCCGAAGCACCGACGATCCCGGCGATCGCCGCCGCTGCCACGAGGCCGATGAAGACCCCGCGCTTGCGCTTGCGCAACATGCTTCCCCTTTCGCGAATTGACGTGATGCTGCGAGGTGAGCCTCACAGCGACACGTCCGCTGTTGGGTTACCGGCTGGAGTCAGCCTGGTTGCAACTGAGCGCTAGCGGCGAAGGCCGGCGGCGCCGAGCGCGAACTTCGTCAGCGAGCTCGGCATCCTGCGCGCGCGGGAAACCGTCTCGCGGAGGGCACCGGCGAACTCGTCGACGTCACCGTCCTCGAGCACGAACGGCGGCAGGATCCGCACGACCGCCATGTCGTGCCCGGCGACCTGCGTGAGGATGTGGTGGTCGGTGAAGAGCGGAACGACGACGAGCTGCGCGAAGAGGCCGCGTTGCGCGCGATCGAGCAGGCGATACATGCGGCTGTCGCCTTCGAACTCGATCGCCCACATGAGTCCGATGCCACGTACGTCCTTGACGACGTCGAATTCCTCGACGAGCGGGCGGGTCAGGTCGAGCAGCCGGTCGCCGAGCTGCGCGGCGCGGTCGACGAGGTCACGCGCGTCCAGCTCGCGCAGCATTGCGAGGCCCGCGACCATTGCGAGCTCGTTCGGCGCGAAGGTCGAGCCGTGCGACATCGCGTTCGGCATCGAGTCGAAGACCGCTTCGTGCACCGAAGGCGCCATCAGCAGCGCGCCGACGGGGACGTAGCCGCCCGAGAGCGCCTTCGCGACCGTCACGAGATCCGGCTCGAGCCCCCAGTGCTGGTGTGCGAACAGCCGGCCGGTCCTGCCGAAGCCGGTCATGACCTCGTCGACGCAGAACAGCGTGCCGTAGCGGCGGCAGAGCGCCTGCGCGCCCTCGAGGTAGCCGGCCGGGGGGAGGTTGATGCCCTTGCCCTGCACCGCCTCGAAGAGGAACACGGCGACCTCTTCACTGCGCAGCTCCGCCTCGAGCGCGTCCAGGTCGCCGAACGGCACGACGGAGAAGCCGGGAAGGAGCGGCTGGAAGCGTGCGGTGAACTCGGCGTTGCCGTTCGCGCTCAGCGAGCCGAGCGTCAGCCCGTGAAAGCCGTGGTCGGCCGAGACCACGCGCGTGCGTTTGGTCGCCGCGCGGCCGAGCTTGATCGCAGCCTCGTTTGCCTCCGTGCCCGAGTTGGTGAAGAGGCAGCGGCCGATGCGGCCGCCCGCGCGCCGGATCAGCTCGTCGGCGAGCAGACCGGGGAGCGCGGTGACACCCATGGCGAGCATCCCGGGCGTGTCGACCTCGAGCGCCTCGATCAGCGCCGCACGCACGGCCCGGTTGTTGCGGCCGACGTTGTACATCCCGAACCCGCCGAGCAGGTCGAGGTAGCGGTTGCCGTCGGCGTCGACGATGTGCGCACCGTCGGCGGTGACCCACTTCCGGTCGAACCCGATCGTGCGCAGGACACGGACGAACTGCGGGTTGATCGTCCGCGCCCAGAGGTCGTGCTCGTCGCCGGCGGAGGCGATCAGCTCGCGCAGCTCCATGCCTGGAGCCTAGACCGTCCGCCGCCGTCCGCTCCCAGTCAGCTCTCAGGGTTCTCCCAGGGAAGTGGCGCACACTACCGGTGTGAACGAGAGCGATCGTGCGCGCGTCCTCGTCGTCGACGACGAGCCCAACATCGCCGAGCTGGTCGCGACAGCCCTGCGCTACGAAGGCTTCGAGGTCGAGACGAGGGACACCGGGCGAGGCGCCGTCGACGCGATCCGCGAACGGAGCCCCGAGCTCGTGATCCTCGACGTCATGCTGCCCGACGTCGACGGCTTCGCCGTCCAGGAGCGGCTGCGGAGCGACGGCCGCCGCGTTCCCGTGCTGTTTCTGACCGCCCGCGACAGCGTCGAGGACCGCGTGCGCGGCCTGACACTCGGCGGCGACGACTACCTCACCAAGCCGTTCAGCATCGAAGAGCTCGTCGCGCGGGTGCGGGCGATCCTCAGGCGGACGCGGCCCGAGGACGCGACACCCGCCCGCCTCAGCTACTTCGACCTCGAGATCGACGAAGAGACGCGGGACGTCCGTCGCGGCGACCGCCGCATCGATCTGAGCCCGACGGAGTACGTGCTGCTGCGCTACCTGCTCGTCAACGCGCGGCGGGTGATGTCGAAGGCGCAGATCCTCGACCATGTGTGGCAGTACGACTTCGGCGGCGACGGCCGCATCGTCGAGACCTACATCAGCTATCTCCGGAAGAAGGTCGACGCGGATGCGGTGCCGATGATCCAGACCGTTCGCGGTGTCGGTTACGTGCTGCGGCATCCGGAGGACTGAGCGATGTCGATCCGCCTGCGCGCAACGCTCGCGACGGTCGTGATCGCCGCCGTTGCGGTCGGCGGTGCGGATGCAGCGAGCTTCGTGCTGCTGCACCGGTATCTCGACGGCCGCTCCAAGAGCAGCGTTCGGACCGTCGCCGAGACGGCGTCCGCGGCGACGGCCACCGGCGCGACCCTGAGCTTCGACCTCTTCCCCGGCACGGACAGGCCGGTGCTCGTAGAGGTGCGGTCGCCGAGCGGAGCGCTGCTGCAGCGACTCGGGTCGCCTACGGACGCGCGCCTGATCCCGGCCGGGCTGACCACGCGGCTGAACCGGCCGCGCTCCGTCTCCACCGGTGACGGGCCGCCCCGGTACGAGGCGATCGCCGTCGCGGACAAGCGGAGTCACGTGGTCGTCGCGGTCATCTCGCTCTCGTCCGAGGACGAGACGCTCAGGCATCTGCTCGTGATCAACCTGTGGGTGGGCGTGGTCGTGCTGGCCGCGCTCGCGATCGCTGCGGCCGTGATCCTGAAGCGCAGCCTGCGGCCGCTGTCCCGCATCGCCGTCACCGCCGATGCGATCGCCGCGGGCAATCTCGCCGAGCGCGTGCCGCCCGCGTCACCGCGCACCGAGATCGGCCGCGTGTCGGGCGCGATCAACCGGATGCTCGAGGAGATCGAGTCGGCCTTCGCCCAGCGCGATGCGACAGAGCAGCGGTTGCGCCAGTTCCTCGCCGACGCGTCGCACGAGCTGCGTACGCCGCTGACGTCGATCCGCGGCTACGCCGAGCTGTTCCGGCGCGGGGCGGACCGCGACCCGGCGGATCTGGCGAAAGCGATGGCGGCGATCGAGAGCGAGGGCGAACGCATGTCGCACCTCGTCGAGGACCTGCTGCTGCTCGCCCGCCTCGACGACGCCCCGCCGCTCGAGCGCGAGCCGGTCGATCTCACGCACGTGATCAACGACGCGGTCGATGCGGCACGCGTCGTCGATCCGAGTCGAAGCTACGGCTTCGAGCTCCGGAGCAGCGACCTCGTCGTCGAGGGCGACCCGAGACAGCTGCGGCAGGTCCTCGACAACCTGCTCGGGAACGTGCGCCAGCACACTCCGGCCGGCACCGCTGCCTATGTCACCGCGACTCGCAGCGGCGACGACGTCCACGTCGTGGTGGAAGACGACGGCCCGGGCGTCGGCGCCGAGCTGCGCGACCGGATCTTCGATCGTTTCTTCCGACCCGAGGGCGGTCGTACGCGCGGGACCGGCGGCAGCGGGCTCGGGCTCGCGATCGTGCGCTCGATCGTCAGCGGCCACGGGGGGTCGGTCGAGGTGCGGGCGGGGAGGCCGAAGGGCATCGTGTTCGAGCTCCGGCTTCCCGCTGCCCAGCTCTCGGCGAACTCCCAGTCTCCGCTCAGGGTCGGCTGAGCCTCGACTGGTTGCATCAGAGCTCGTGATCGAAGCGCGCAACCTCACGAAGCGGTACGGCGACAAGACCGCCGTCAGCGATCTCAGCTTCACCGTGAAGCCGGGCATCGTCACGGGCTTCCTCGGGCCGAACGGCTCGGGCAAGTCGACGACGATGCGGCTGATCCTCGGGCTGGACGCGCCGAACTCGGGTGACGTCACCGTGAACGGCAAGCACTACGCGGACTACCCGGCGCCGCTCCACGAGGTCGGCGCGCTGCTCGAGGCGCGGTCTGTCCACACCGGCCGGTCCGCCTACAACCACCTGCTGACACTCGCCCAGACGCACGGCATCCCGCGACCCCGGGTCGACGAGCTGATCGAGCTCGTCGGGCTCGAGTCGGTCGCACGCAAGCGGGCGGGGCAGTTCTCGCTCGGTATGGGCCAGCGACTCGGCATCGCCGCCGCGCTGCTCGGCGACCCCGACGTCGTGATCCTCGACGAGCCTGTCAACGGTCTCGATCCGGACGGGATCAGGTGGGTGCGCGACCTGCTCAAGGCGCTCGCGAACGACGGACGCACGGTGTTCCTCTCGTCGCATCTGATGAGCGAGATGTCGCTCACGGCCGATCACCTGATCGTGATCGGGCGCGGCCGGCTGATCGCGGACGCATCGGTCGACGAGTTCATCCGGCGGCATTCGAAGAACATCGTCCGGGTCCGCTCGCCGCAGGCGGACGAGATCGCCGCAGGCGTGGCGGGCGCAGACGTGACGGTCACACCGCTGACGCCGGGTGTGCTCGAGATCGAAGGGCTCGTGGCGGAGCAGATCGGCGAACTCGCGGCGAAGCACGGGTACGTGCTGCATGAGCTCGTGCAGCAGCAGGTCACGCTCGAAGAGGCATTCATGGACCTGACGCAGGGCGAGCTCGAGTTCCACGCTCACAGCCAGCTCGAGGAGGCGGCGGCGGCGTGACGTCGTCCGTCGGCGCACTCCCGCGCCTGCAGCACACGGGCCGCGTGACCCAGGCTCGGCTGTTCCTGTCGGAGTGGACGAAGCTCCGCTCGGTGCGCTCGACGGTCTGGTCGCTGCTCGTCGCCGTCGTCTTCACGATCGGTCTTTCGGCACTCGTGCCGGCCGTTCGCATGCACCACCTTCGGCCCGGAGAGCACATCGACAATCCGCTCGAGCTCACGCTCGCCGGGATCCAGCTGGCACAGCTCGCGATCGGCGTGCTCGGCGTCCTCGTGATCAGCGCCGAGTACTCGACGGGGATGATCCGCGCGACGATGACCGCCGCACCGAAGCGGCTCGCGGTGCTCTGGGCCAAGGCGGTCGTCTACGGCCTGACGGTCCTCGCGCTGATGGTGCCGGCAGCGTTCATCGCGTTCTTCATCGGCCACGCGATCCTGCAGCCGCACGGCCAGGCAGTCGCATTCGGCGCGGCCGGCGTCGTGCGCGCGCTGGTAGGCGCCGGTCTGTACCTGACGGTGATCGGCGTGTTCGGCCTGGGCCTCGGCGCGATCGTTCGCAACACGGCCGGGGGCATCGCGCTCTTCGCCGGGATCATGTTCGTGCTCCCGCCGCTGATGAACGTCCTGCCGACGAGCTGGAACAACGCGGCCTCGCCGTACCTGCCGCTGCAGGCCGGCGAGCGCGTGCTGCAGCTTCAGGGCGGGACCCTGTCGCCGTGGGAGGGGTTCGGAATCCTCTGCTGCTACACCGTCGCAGCGCTCGCGATCGCTGCGGTCTTGCTGAAGAGGCGGGACGTTTGACGAACGACTCCGGCCGTGTGCCGGTGATCGGCCGGTTCTTTCCCGCGCCGGTCGCGGCGAAGGTTCCCGAGGTCATCCTCCTCTTCTGGATCGTGAAGATCTTCACGACGGCAGGTGGCGAGGCGACGTCGGACTACCTGAAGGTCTACGGCAACTTCAAAGGTGGCGGCATCGAGCTCCTGCTGTTCGCGATCGGGCTCGTGTGGCAGTTCGCGCTTCGTCGCTACTCCGCGTTCGCGTACTGGTTCTTCGCCTACGCGATCGCCGTGATCGGGACCGGCGTCGCGGACTTCATCCACCTCGACGTCGGCGTCTCGTATCTCGGCACGACCATCCTGTGGGCGGCGATTCTCGGCGTGATCTTCGTCGTCTGGTACCGCAGCGAAGGAACGCTGTCGATCCACAGCATCACAACGCAGCGGCGCGAGGCGTACTACTGGGCGACGGTGTTCGCGACGTTCGCCCTCGGTACGGCGCTGGGCGACTACACCGCGACGTCGCTGAACCTCGGGTACCTCTCGTCGGCGATTCTCTTCTCGGTCGTCATCCTGCTGCCGCTGCTCGCTCATCGGCTGCTCGCACTGAACGCGATCGCGGCGTTCTGGATGTCGTATGTGGTGACGCGTCCGCTCGGCGCGTCATACGCCGACTACATCAGCAAGCCGCGAGCGCTGAGCGGCATCGCCTTCGGCGACGGGCAAACGGCGATCGTGTTCGCACTGGCCGTGCTCGTGCTCGTCATCTACCTGGCGCTCGTGCGCCCCGACATCCAGCGCGCAGGCATGCCGCAAGGTCAGCCCGCGAGCACGCGCGAGAGTGCCGCACCGTCCGGTGTGCCGAGCCCCGTGCAGGCGTCCCAGCCCGACCGCGCGTCGTAGCCGGGCGCGTCGCCGAGGTCGTTGTCCCCGCTCGTGACGTCGCGCAACGCGCCGGCATGCTCGTAGAGGACGGGGTTGAGGAACCCAAGCGGCGTGCCGCGCTGCTCGCTCAGCAGGGCGACCAGCGCGGCCCACAGCGGCGCGACGGCGCTCGTCCCGCCGATCGTCAGCTCCTCGCCGTCGACGCGCACGCGGTAGCCGGTCTTCGGATCCGCATTGCCTGACACGTCGGGGACGCCGCGGCCGACGCGGCCGCCTGGATTGGCGGAAGGCGGGACTCCGGCCGACGTCTGCCAGACCGGCAGCGAGAAGGTGTCGCTCACGCCGCCGCCCGTCGCGCCGCCGCTCGTGCCGTCGTTCCAGACCGTCTCGGCGCCGCCGGGCTCGAGCCGCGTGCCGCCGCAGGCGAGCGCGTGCGGGCTCGAGGCCGGGAAGTCGACGTGCGCGCGGCCGTCGTCGACGCCGTCGCCCGAGCCGTTGTCACCGGCCGCAACGCACACCGTGACCCCAAGCGCCGCCGCGTCCGCGAACGCCTGGTCGAGTGCGTTCTGCGCCTGGGCGGTCCACGAGCTCTCGGGGCCGCCCCAGCTGATCGAGACCACCGAGGGCGCGTTCGTGCGGTCGTGGACGGCGGTCGTCACCGCGTCGACGAACCCCTGATCGGTGTTGGGAGCGAAGTAGACGACGATGCGTGCGCCGGTCGCGATCGCGCCGACGACCTCGATGTCGAGCAGCACCTCGCCGTCGGCGCTCCCGGGATCTCCGGACGGACTGTTCTTCGCGCCGTCCACCGACACTGCGGTGACGAGAGGTGAGCTCTGGCCCAGGCCACTGAAGTACGCGTCGAGGTCCGATTGCGCGTAGCCGCCGCCGAGCTCGATGATCGCGACGCATTCGCCGGCACCGGTCGCGCCCGCCGGAAAGTCGTATGCGCGCGCGACATCGACCGGTGTGTACGAGCTCGTGACGGCCTTCGGATCCGCGATCCGAAACTGCGTCCGCGCCTGCACCCGGTTGTCGAGCCCGAACACTCCCTCGACCAGTTCGGCCAGCTCGGACGGCAGGTAGATCGGCCCGCTCCGCCCGCGGAAGCTGCCGTGCTCCGGATGGTCGTAGCGGTGGAGATCGACGCCGAACGCGGCTCCTGCGTCGGCGACCGTCCCGGTCAGGGTGACCGTTCGCCTTGCCGCGTTCGAGTCCGCGACCGTGAAGTGGTGGCTGCGCGCGAATCGCTCGACTGCGGCGAGGTCGTCCTCGTGTGCGCCGTGCCGCACCGCGAAGGCGGCGCGGTCGAGGGTCGCGCCGGTCAGCTCGAGCGGGGGAGAGCCCGGCCGGCGCCGGAGGACGACGCTGACTGTCACCTGCTCGTCTGCGGCAGCCGGGCCGGCCTGCCGCGCGCCCGGCGGCAGCTGACGCTCGCTGCCCGGAAGCGGAACGCGCGACTCCATGTTCACGAACTGCCCGTCGAACGGGCGAGCCAATCACGACGCCGCGGGCATCGCGTACTGACCGCCACGCGTGCCGGCAGCGAGCACCTCGCCGGTCTGCGGGTCGAAGAAGTGGGCGCGCTCGACGTGAACGGCGAGCTCGATCTCCTGGTCGGGCGCGACCGGCATCTGTGCACTGATCCGCGCGGTGAACTCGGCTCGCTGATCGTCCGCGAACAGCGTCTCGTCGTCCGCCTCGGAGTCGGCGGCGGCACTCACCGCATCGGCCTGCACGCGCGGCGCGTCGACATGGAAGATCACGTGGCTCTCGGCGCCGAGCGCCTCGACCACGGCGGCTTTGACCCGCATGCGCGGCAGCGCCCGATCGGCGACGGTGCCCGCCTCGAAGTCGGTCGGCCGGATGCCCACGAGCAGACGGCCGCTCGGCGGCGCGATCGCGTCGGGAAGCGCGAGCTCATGCCCGGCGAACCGGATCGCTCCTCCGCCGACGTCGGCTTCGACGAGGTTCATCGACGGAGAGCCGATGAAGGCGGCGACGAAGAGGTTCGCCGGTGTGTTGAAGAGATTCTGCGGCGTGTCGACCTGCTGCACGCGACCGTCCCGAAGCACGGCGACGCGCTGGCCCAGAGTCATCGCCTCCACCTGGTCGTGGGTCACGTACACGGTCGTCACGCCGAGCTGCGCATGCAGGCGCGAGAGCGACGCGCGCATGGAGACTCGAAGCTTCGCATCGAGGTTCGACAGCGGCTCGTCCATCAGGAACGCGACCGGCTCGCGCACCATCGCCCGCCCGATCGCAACGCGCTGCCGCTGCCCGCCGGACAACGCCGCCGGACGGCGGTCGAGCAGCTCGAGGAGACCGAGCGTGCGCGCAGCGTCGAGCACGCGCCGCCGGCGCTCTGCCTTCGGGACGCCTCGGATCCGCAGCCCGAACGCGAGGTTCTGCTCCACCGTCATGTGCGGGTAGAGCGCGTAGTTCTGGAACACCATGGCGATGTCGCGCTCCTGCGGTGCAACCTCCGTCACGTCGCGGCCCGCGATGACGATCGACCCTTCCGTCGCTTCCTCGAGTCCCGCGATCAGGCGCAGCAGCGTGGACTTGCCGCATCCGGACGGACCGACGAGGACCATGAACTCGCCGTCGGCGATCTCGAGGTCGATCGCGTCGACGGCGAGCACACCGCCCTCGTAGACCTTCGTCAGGTTTCGGAGCGAGATGCTCATTCGGCGCTCATCACCGAGACCGCGCCGTCGAACGCCTTCGCCGGCGGAGACCCTGCGGGCTCGGCGACCACCGTCGCCGAGCCCGCCCCCAGAAGGTCCACCGACGAGGTCCCGACGTAGAACTCGAAGTCGCCCGGCTCGACGGCGTAGGCGAGCGAGCGATCGTGGAAGCCGAGCTGGCCGACCGGCACGCTGAACCGAACCGTCCTCGACTCACCCGGCGCCAGCTCGACGCGCACGAAGCTCTTCAGCTCGAGCACCGGGCGCGTGATCGTGGCGACCGGATCGCGAACGTAGAGCTGCACTACCTCGTCGCCGGCGCGCTCGCCCGTGTTGCTCACGCGTGCGCTGACCGCGATCGAGTCGTTCCAGCCGACCGTCGGCGTCTCGACGGTTGCGGCCGAGAGCGCGAACGTCGTGTACGACAAGCCGTGACCGAACGCGTAGAGGGGACGCGCGGAGGAATCGACGTAGTCGCCCTTCCAGTGCGAGCGTCCACCTGAGACCTTGTGCGCGTAGTAGGTCGGGATCTGGCCGGCGCTGCGCGGGAAGGTGATCGGCAGCTTGCCGCCCGGCGAGGACGCGCCGACGATCGCATCGGCGATCGCGTCTGCTCCCGCCTGCCCGGGCAGCCACGCGAGGAGGACGGCGGCGCTCTGCTCGTGGAGCGACGCGCTGCCGCACGGGCGTCCGGCGACGAGCACGAGCACGACGGGCGTGCCGGTCTCGAGCACGGCTCGGGCGAGGTCCTCCTGCACGCCCGGGAGGTCGAGCGAGGCACGGTCGCGGCTCTCGCCGCTCGTGCAGTCGTCGGTCAGCCCGGCCTTGTCTCCGAGCACGAGCACGGCGACGTCGGCGGCCGCCGCGGCCGCAACCGCCTCGGCGAAGCCGTCACGCGACGGGCCCGAGACGTCGCAGCCCTTCGCAAAGACCACCCGCTCGCCGAGCCGGTCGCGCAGCGCACCGAGCACGGTCGGCGTAACTGGGAGCGGATCGCCGAAGTCGAGCTGTCCGGGAAGACCGATCGAGAAGACGTTGCCGCCCGTGCGAGCCATCTCCTCGAGGGACTCGACGTGCGCCGGGTAAGCGTAGTCGCCGAGCAGGTTCCGCCGGTCGTCCGCATTCGGTCCGATGACCGCAACCGCCAGCCCCGGCGCGAGCGGCAGCGTGCCGTCGTTCGCGAGCAGGACGAGGCTCTTCGCCGCGATCGTGCGCGCGAGCGCACGATGCGCCTCGGTGTCGCTCGCAGCCGCGGCGACCTCGGGGTCCACGTAGGGCTGCTCGAACAACCCGAGCGCGAACTTCGTCGTCAGAACCCGGCGCACCGCTGTGTCCACATCGGCTTCGGCGAGCAGGCCGCGCTCGATCGCCGCGCGGAGCGGCGTTCCGTAGCAGTCCGTGCTCGGAAGCTCGACGTCGATGCCCGCGAGAAGTGCTTCGGCTCCTGCTTCGGGTGCGTCGGCGACGAGCCGGTGGTAGCTCTCGAGCTGACGGACTGCGAAGTAGTCGGAGACGACGCAGCCGTCGAACCCCCACGTAGCTCGGAGCAGCTCCGTCAGCAGCTCGTGCGACGCGCCGCACGGAACGCCGTCGAGCTCGTTGTATGCATTCATCACCGCGAGCAGGCCGCCCTCGCGCACAGCTGCCTCGAACGGGTGGAGAAAGACGTCGTGCAGCTCCCGGGCTCCCGCGTGCATCGGCGCCCAGTTGAGACCTCCCTCGGAGGCGCCGTAGCCCACGAAATGCTTCCCGGTCGCGACCACGCCGCTCCGGAGGTCCGCACCCTGCAGTCCGCGCACGAACGCGATGCCCATGCGTGAGACGAGATACGGATCCTCGCCGAACGTCTCTTCGGTGCGTCCCCAGCGCGGGTCGCGGCAGACGTCGAGCACGGGGGAGAGGCCTTGCTGCGCACCGACCGCGCGCATCTGCACGCGAACCGCGTCGGCGAGCGTCTCGGCGAGACCGGGGTCCCACGTGCTCGCGAGGCCGATCGCCTGCGGGAAGATCGTCGATCCGCGCGCCATCAGGCCCGAGCAGATCTCCTCGTGGACGATGGCCGGGATGCCGAGGCGCGTCTCCTCGACGAGGAACCGCTGGACGGCGTTTGCGAACTGCGCGGCTTCGTCGCTGCGGTAGCCGCTCGCCCCGCCGACGCGCGTCACCTGGCCGAGGCCGTCGCGCGCGAGCCGGCGTGCCTGCTCCGCCGAGAACGCGCCCCCCTCGGCGAGCTCGAAGCTCCACGCGCTGCCGAGCTGGCCGAGCTTCTCGTCGAGCGTCATCCGGCCGAGCAGATCGTCCACGCGCTCGCTGACTGCGCGCTCGGGGTCGAGGTAGATCGCGGCTTCCGGAGCGGCGGTGGTCACGCCGGCTCCGGCGCCCGCGCGCACGAGCCGCGAACGACGAGTCGTGTGGGCAGGACGACGCTCGCAGCAGGCTGCGACGGGTCCTCGATCAGCTCGAGCAGCAGCCGCACCGCCTCACGGCCCATCTGCTGGATCGGCTGCTCGACCGTCGTGAGCGGCGGATCGGCGAGCGCCGACTCGGGGACGTTGTCGAAGCCGACGACCGAGAGGTCGTCGGGGACGTGCAGACCGAGCGAGCGCGCCACGGCGATCGTCTCGAGGGCGGTCACGTCGTTCGCGGCGAAGATCGCGGTCGGGCGCTGGTCGAGCTCGAGCAGGCGGCGCGCCGGCTCGGTGGCGGTCGCAGCGTCGTAGCCGCCGATCTTCACGAGACTCTCGTCGACGCGCACGCCCGCAGCGGCCAGCGCCTCCCGGTAGCCGCGTTCGCGCAGCCGCGCCGACTCGAGATCTTCGCGACCGGCGAGAAAGCCGATGCGGCGGTGCCCGAGCCCGAGCAGGTACTCCGTCGCGGCGACGGCGCCTTTCAGGTTCTCCGAGTCGACGGTAGGGAGCGCCGACGACTGCACGTTGTGGTCGACGGCGACGACCGGGCTGCCGAACGTCTCGTCGATGCTGCCCGGCGTGACCAGGATGGCGCCGTCGGCGAGCGTGCCGCTGATCCGCGACAGGTACCGCCGCTCCCAGCCCGCCTGATCGGCCGCCTGGCCGCAGCCCGAGAAGACGATCAGCTCGTAGCCGGAGTCGTGGACGCCACGCGCGACGCCCTTGAGCAGCTCGGCGCTGAACGGCTCGAGGTCGCGCACGAGCACGCCGATCACCTTCGTCCGGCGGCTGCGCAGGCTCTGCCCGACGAGGCTCGCGTGGTAGCCGAGCGCGTCGATGACGGACCGGACGCGGGCGGAGGTGTCCTCGGCGACGCCGTAGCGGTCGTTGATCACCTTCGAGACGGTCGCGACCGAGACGCCTGCCTGCTCGGCAACGTCCGCGATCGTCACCCGCCCGTGCTTGCGCTCGTTCACGGATCGGGACTATACACCGTTATCTAAACCGTTATCGATAACGGTTGACAAAGCCGTACACGGCTGCCATGCTCTCGCGCCGAGAGGCGCTTTCGGTCTCAGAACTGAGAAACGTCCCGAGGGATTCGGAGAGGAGATGCCGATGTCACCTTCGCGCAAGTGGTTGCGGCGCAGTGCTGCAATCGCGACGCTCGTCCTGGTGGGGACCGCCCTGTTCGCCGCGTACGGCGCACGCCCGAGCGGCGCCGCGTCGAACGGCAGGCCGGCCAACAAGATCGTGGTGCTCGTCTACGGCGACGCCCAGAACCCCGTCGAGCAGTACGCCGTCGACGCCTACAACAAGACCGCCGAGGGCAAGAAGGTCAAGGCAGTCCTCGAGACGATTCCGGGAGCCAACTACCAGACCAAGCTGCAGACGCTGATGGGCTCGAGCAACGCGCCCGACGTGTTCTTCAACTGGGGCGGCGGCTCGATCACACAGTTCCAGAAGGCGGGCCTGCTACTGCCGCTGAACGGGTTCATGAAGGCCAACCCGAAGCTGAAGACGAGCTTCCTGCCGTCGATCCTGAACGCCGCGAAGATCGGGAAGAACTACTACGGCATCCCGATGCGCGGCACGCAGCCGGTGATGCTCTTCTACAACAAGAACGTCCTCGCCTCGAACCACCTCACGCCTCCGAAGACGTGGGCCGACCTCCTGAACGACGTCGCCGCGCTGAAGAAGGCCGGCGTGCAGGTGCCGATCGCGCTCGGCGGCGCCGACCAGTGGCCGACGCTGATGTGGTTCGAGTACATCTACGACCGCGTGGCCGGGCCGAGCCTCGTCACTGACGCCCTGGCCGGGCAGTCGTCGCTCTGGAAGACGCCCGCGAGCAACAAGGCGCTCGCCGATCTCGCGCAGCTGATCAACGCGGGCGCCTTCGGGCCGTCGAAGAGCTGGGACTCCGTCTACTTCACGAAGAACCAGACGGCGCAGATGGTGATCAGCGGCCAGGCAGCCTTCGAGCTCATGGGCTCCTGGTACTACTCGACGATCCAGTCGCAGTCGAAGCCGTTCGCAGCCGGCACCCTGGGCTACACCGGCTTCCCGTCGGTCCCCGGCGGCAAGGGCAACCTGAACGACCTCGCGGGCAACACCGAGAACTACTACTCGGTACTGGCGAAGACGCGCTACCCGCAGGCGGTCGCCGACTTCCTGACCGTCATGTACTCCCCGACGTTCGTGAAGAAGGAGCTCGCGCTCGGCAACCTCACGACGACGACGAGCACGCCGGGACTGATCACCGGCCCGACCGCTCCCTACCTGAAGTACCAGTACAACCTGATCAAGAAGGCCCCGGCCTTCCAGCTCTCCTGGGATCAGGCGTGGCCGCAGACGGATTCGAACGCGATCCACACGGCGGTCGCCGGGTACTTCGACAACCTGAGCGCGGGCACGTTCGAGTCCGCGATGGCAGGGCTGAAGCCGGCGAGTTAGGTTCAGCGGATTCATGGCCGCGCTCGCTGCGACTGGCGAGCGGGGACGGACGAAGCGCTCGGGCGGCCTGAAGATCGGCCGCCCGAGCTTCCTTTGGTCGCTCCCCGCGATCACGTTCTTCACGGTCTGCGCGATCGCACCGCTGTGCGTGGTCGTGTGGCTCTCGTTCACAAACTGGGACGCGCTCGGGTCCCCCGCGTGGGTCGGCGTCGGCAACTGGCGCAGCCTGATCCACGACCCGGTCCTGATCGGCAGCTTCAAGATCACCGCGATCCTCACCGGACTCGGGATCGTCACGCAGACACCGGTGAGTCTCCTGCTCGGCGTGTGGGCGGCGGGCTACCAGCGGAACCGCGCGATCCTCTCGGCGCTGTACTTCATCCCGCTGCTGATGTCGGCGACGGCGATCTCGATCGTATGGCTGTCGCTGCTCGATCCGTACTACGGGCTCCCGCACGAGCTGCACTGGCTGTTCGGCAACTCGTTCTTCGAGCACGGGTACCTCTTCAGCTACCAGAGCACCGCGATCGGCGTGCTCACGTTCGTGGGGATGTGGCAGTGGACGCCGTTCCACACGCTCATCTACCAGGGCGGCGCGCGCGCGATTCCGCAGGTGCTGTACCAGGCGGCGGCGATCGACGGCGCCGGTCGCTTCCGGCAGTTCTTCTACATCACCCTGCCGCAGCTGCGTAACACGATCATCACGTCGGTCGTGCTCATGCTCGTGGGCAGCCTCACGTCGTTCGACACGATCCTGATCCTCACGTCGGGGCGGCCGGGCACCTCGACGACGTCCACGTCCTACTACATGTACGTCAAGGGGTTCCAGGACTTCCAGTTCGGCGACGCGAGCGTGATCGGCGTGCTGCTCGTGATCGTGTCGACGATCATCTCGCTGATCATCGTGCGCGCCTCCGGGTGGGACAAGATGCGCAGCACGCAGGAGGGCGTGTGACGGCCCGGCGTCCGAACTACCTGGCCGGGGTGCTGTCGGCGATCTGGCTCGTGATCGTGCTCGCGCCGGTCTACGTGCTCGTGAAGGCATCGCTGCAGACGCAGCCGGACTACGACTCGTCAGGGCCGCTGTCGATCCCGCATCACCTCACGAGCGCGAACTTCGGGCGCGTGATCCACAGCGGCTTCCTGCACTTCTTCGTCAACACCGCGATCATCACGGCCGCGGTTGTCCTGATCGTCGTCGTGCTCGTCCCGCCGGTTGCGTTCGCGATCGTGCGCAACCGCAGCCGCACGGTCACCGTCGTCTTCCGCGTGTTCCTGATGGGACTGACCGTGCCGATCCAGGCGGTGATCGTGCCGCTCTACTTCCTGATCAGCAAGGCAGGGCTCTACGACACGCTGCTCGCGGTGATCCTGCCGACCGCCGCGTTCTCGCTCCCGATCTCGACGATCATCATGACCGGAAGCATGCGCGACATCACCGGCGACCTGTACGAGGCGATGGCACTCGACGGTGCGTCGGCGTGGCGGACATTTCGCTACCTCGTGATGCCGCTCGCACGTGGCGGTCTTGCGACGGTCATCGTGTTCTCCGCGCTGAACGCGTGGAACGGCTTCCTGCTTCCGCTGATCCTTACGCAGTCCGCCAACGTGCGCGTGTTCACGCTCGGCCTGTACGACTTCCAGACGGTCAGCTCGATCGACGCCCCCGCGATCTGTGCAGCCGTCGTGCTGTCGATCATTCCGATTCTGGTCGTGTACCTGTTTGCCCGGCGCGCGCTGATCCGGGGGCTGATGGGAGTCGGCGGCAAGTAACGATCCGACTCGCGTCGCGTAGGCTCGAGCCGTGCGGACGGACCCTCGTTCTGCGCGGCGCGCGACGTCGGTCGTCTTCGCCGTCCACGGCTCGGTCACCGGGAGCTTCGCTGCACGGGTCCCGTGGATCGCGGCGCACGTCGGCGTCGACGTGGGTCATCTGGGACTCGCGCTGCTCATGCCGGGAATCGGCGCGATGGTGGCGATGCCGTTCTCGGGGCGCCTCGCTCATCGCTTCGACTTCCGCGCGCTGGTCGCCGCCACGATCGCGCTGTGGTGCGCGAGCCTCGTCCTGCCGTCGCTGCCGACGTCGCTCGTCGTCCTCTGCGCGACCCTGCTCGTCTGGGGAGCCGCCGCGGGCATCGCGGACATGGCGATGAACGCGCAGGGAGTGCTGATCGAGAAGGAGATGGGCCGCTCGGTGATGTCGAGCTTCCACGGCTTCTGGAGCGTCGGCGTCCTCGCCGGCTCTGTCGGCTCCGCGCTTGCATCGCAGGCAGGCATCGACACGCGCCTCCAATTCGTCGTCGTTGCGACGGGGCTCGCGGCGATCGGCGTGGCGGCCTCCCGGTTCATGCTCGAGGATGCGACGGCTGTCGAGGTGGAAGCGCCGCCCGCCTTCGCGCTGCCCACGCGTCCGATTCTCCTGATCGGCCTCGTCGGGCTCTGCGCCGTCTTCGGAGAGCAGGCAGGCACCGACTGGTCGGCTCTGTTCATCAAGCGCGATCTCGGCGGCTCGGCGAGCACGGCGGCACTCGCCGTATCGGCGTTCGCCGGCACGATGGCGCTGGTCCGGCTGCTCGGCGATCAGGTCGAGCGCCGACTGGGCGCGGTTCGCACCGTCCGCTTCGCCGGAGTCTGCGCCGCGGCCGGCGCGGTGACGGTCGTGCTCGCACCGGATCTCGCGCTCGGGCTCGTAGGCTTCGCGCTGCTCGGGGTCGGTGTCGCCGTCGTCGTGCCGCTCGTCTTCGCCGCGGCAGGTCGCGTCGGTCCGCATCCGGCTCGGAGCGTCGCCGGAGTTGCCGGCGTCGCGTACGGGAGCGGCCTCGTCGCGCCGGGCATCATCGGCGGAATCGCATCGGCGTCGTCGCTGAAGGTCTCGTTCTGCGTCGTCGCCGGGCTGGTCGGGGTCATGGCGGCAGCAGCAGGAGTGCTCGACAGATGATCACGGAGCTCCTGTCACAGCTCGTCGCGATCGACTCGGTGAACCCGTCGCTCGTCGACGGCGGGGCGGGGGAGCGCGAGGTCGCGGATTTCGTCGCCGAGTGGGGAAGGGCCGCCGGTCTCGAGGTGGACGTCGTCGGCAGCCCGGCCCGGCCGAGCGTCGTCCTGCGCGCACGCGGCCGGGGTGACGGCCGCTCGTTGCTCCTCTGCGGCCACCTCGACACGGTCGGCGTCACCGGGATGACCGACCCGCACACGCCGCGAATCGACGGCGACTGGCTGTACGGCCGCGGCTCGTACGACATGAAGGCCGGGCTCGCAGCTGCGCTCGTCGCGGTGCGCGAGGCGGCGCAGCTCGAGCTCGCGGGCGACGTCGTCGTCGCGGCGGTCGCCGACGAGGAGGACGCGAGCATCGGCATGGAAGAGGTGCTGCGTTCGGTGCACGCCGACGCGGCGATCGTGACCGAGCCGACCGAGCTGGACGTCGTCGTCGCGCACAAGGGCTTCATGTGGAGCGAGGTCGAGGTGCGGGGGCGGGCAGCGCACGGCTCGCGGCCCGCGCTCGGCATCGACGCGATCGTGAAGACCGGCCCGCTGCTCATCGCACTCGCCGAGCTCGACGAGGCGCTTTCCGTACAGACGCATCATCCGCTGCTCGGACGCGGGTCGGTCCACGCATCGCTGATCGCCGGCGGGCACGAGCTCTCGAGCTATCCCGACCGGTGCGTGCTGACGATCGAGCGCCGCACGCTCCCGGGAGAGCGCGCGGCCGACGTCGAACGCGAGCTCGGCGAGCTGCTCGACCGCTGCGCAGCAGGCGACGCCGACTTCGCGGCGACGCAACGAACGCTGCTCGTCCGCGATCCGCTCGAAGTCGACGCGGGGCACGAGATCGTGCGGACGGTCGCGGCGGCGGCCGCCGAGGTCAGCGGGACGGAGCATGCGATTGCGGGCGCGAGCTTCTGGGCCGACTCGGGGCTGATCGCGGCCGCGGGCATCCCGACGGTCCTCTTCGGGCCGAAGGGCGACGGGGCACATGCGATCGAGGAGCGGGTCAGCATCGCCAGCACGGAGGTCGTCGCGCGGACGCTGGTCGAAGCCGCGCGGAGCTTCTGCCGGTGAGGGCACTGGTCAACGAGCACTGCCGGCCCGACGAGGTGCCGCCGCCCTCGACCGCCGCCGCGCCGTTTCACCGAGCCCTGCCGGGCTACGAGCCGACACCGGTGCGCTCGCTGCCCGACGTGGCACGCGAGCTCGGTCTCGGCGCCGTCCTCGTCAAGGACGAGTCGTCGCGACTCGGGTTGCCGGCGTTCAAGATTCTCGGCGCGTCGTGGGCTGCGGAACGCGCGTTGCGCGAACGGCCGGGCACGGACACGCTGGTCGCGGCGAGCGCAGGCAACCACGGACGTGCCGTTGCACGTGTGGCGGCGATGCGCGGACTGCGCTGCCGGATCTTTCTGCCCGAGCGCGCGCTCCCCGCGCGGCGCGCGGCGATCGAGGACGAAGGCGCCGAGGTCGTGATCGTCGCCGGGTCCTACGAGGATGCAGTCGCGGCGGCCGATGCCGAGGCCGCGCGGGACGGTCGCTTGCTCATCGCCGACGTCGGCGCCGGCGGCCCAGCGGAGTGGGTGATCGACGGCTACGCGACGCTGTTCGACGAGGCGCACGCCCAAGCGGCGTACGACGTGGTGCTCGTACCGGTCGGCGTCGGCTCGCTCGCCGCTGCCGCCGCGCGCCACGGCGCCGCGGTCGGCGTGCCGGTGATCGGAGTCGAGCCGGCGACGGCGGCATGCCTGACCGCCTCGCTCGCGGCCGGATACCCGGTGGCGATCGACACACCGGGCACCGTCATGGCCGGCCTCGACTGCGCCGAGGTGTCGGCCGCCGCCTGGCCGGCGCTCCGCGCCGGCATCAGGGGGACGGTCGCCGTCACCGACGACGAGACGCGCGCTGCGATGGCCGAGCTCGCCGCCCTCGGCCTTCAGATCGGGGAGAGCGGAGCCGCGCCGCTTGCCGCTCTGCGCCTGCTTGCAACAGCTTCCGCGCTCGGCGAGCTTCGGGCCGCGGCCGGTCTCGGCCCGGCGGCGCGCGTCCTGTTCGTCGCGACCGAGGGCCGGACGGGCGGCACGCCGTCCGCCGAGCCAGCTTCAATCCGCCCCGTCAATCCAAGGAGAGAGTGAATGCCCCTTACACAGAGTCAACTGGCGGACGCAGTGGCCGAGAAGTCCGGCCTGACGCGCGCCGAGGCGAAGAGCGCGATCCAGGCGCTCGAGGAGGTCGTGCTGGCCGAGGTCGGGAACGCCGAGAAGGTGAAGATCGGCAATCTCGTGCAGCTCACCGTGCGGGTGAAGCCGGCGACGAAGGCGCGCCAGGGCCGCAACCCGGCGACGGGCGAGGAGATCACGATCGGCCCGAAGCCGGCGTCGGTCGATGTTCGTGCGCGCGTCCTCGCGAAGACCAAGGCGGCGCTGCCGTCGGTGCAGAAGGCCAAGAAGGTCCTCGGCGTCTAGCGGCGAGATTTCACCGTCCGCGGGCCGCGCCGATCGCGGTCCGCGGACGGTGGGACGAAGTCGTCCGTCTCGATGGGTGGCTTTCCAGGCGCCGCTCTCGGCGGTAGATCGATGTACCTCTCAGACATCTTCGTATTCGTCGTTGCGGCGATGGGGACGCTCGTGCAACCACCCCCGCTAGGGTGAGTTGGTGAGGATCCTTGGGCTCGTGTTCGCGGGTACCTCGACTGCCCGGCGTCCGGAGATGGCGCGGTTCCTCCGCGAGACGCTTGGCCTCGAGCAGGTGCGAGTCGGTGGTATCGACGCGGACGTCTTCGAGTTTCCAGACGGCGCCCGCTTCGTTGTTGCCGACCCCGGCGGCATGGGTCAGACGTCGCGGAGTGTCGGCTTTCTGATCGAAAGTCTCGATGAGGCGATGCTCGAACTTCGAGCAGTAGGGGTCGAAGTCGGCGATGAGCCTGGAGAGAACGAGCTGCAGCGTTACGTTCACTTCAGGGCGCCGGACGGAGAGCTCTACGAGCTCATCGAAGAGCGTCGGTGAGCCCTCATGACAGGCGGCATGCGTAAACGAGCTAGGTAGGGGTCGTGCCGCGCTTCTCGTCGAGGTTTCCGGCGCGGATCGTCGCGGCCATGTCCTTCGACTCCTCACGGTAGGTCGAGCCATTCTCGAACTCGATCACGGGATACAGCCTTTGCCCGGAGAGCCTCTGCAGGTCGGCGCGCTTCGCCGGACGCGCCGGCCCTTTTACGACGCAGAACTCGATCCCCCGGTTCTCCAGTGCCTTCTGTACGCGCCAGCATGGACCGAACCTCCAGGTCGTCGAGCACCGGTGGAGCTTGACTGCCACTCTCGGACAGTAGTCCGACGGTAGGCGCGAGCGACAGTCCTTCTCGGACGGCGACTGTGCCATTTCGCGTTCGGCGCGTTCGTGACCCCAGCCAGGACCAAGGCGGGGGTGGCCGAGAGATCGGCCACCCCCGCACGAATATGCGTCGCCTATGCGCCCTCGGCGGCGAGCTGGGGTGCAGGCTTGTGACCAGGGACACGCAACATGATTCGCGTCCAGTTCGGCATCCACCAGTTCGCGTCGCCGAGTAGCTTCATCAGGGCCGGGACGAGGAGCGCACGGATCACCGTGGCGTCGAGGATGATCCCCGCTGCCAGACCGATTGCGAGTGATTTGACCTCGTAGCCGGGACTCGAGGAGAGTACGAGGAAGGCGAACATCAGGATCAGGGCGGCGCTCGTCACGAGCTTGCCCGTGCGTGCGAGCCCGAGCTCGATCGCCTTGTCTGTCGAACCGGTCTCGTCGTACGCTTCACGCATACGCGAGAGCATGAACACCTCGTAGTCCATCGAGAGTCCGAAGAGGAACGCGAAGATCATCACGGGGATATACGCGGTGATCGAGTGGGTCGCGGTGAGACCCCAGAGCGAGGAGCCGTGTCCCTCCTGGAAGACGAAGACGACGACCCCGAACGAGGCGGTAAGCGAGACCACATTCAGCAGCACCGCCTTGGCTGCCAGCACAATCGACCGGAACGCCCGCGTGAGCAGGACCAGCGTCAAGAGCAGGACGAGACCAAGCGCGTAAGCGAAGCTGCCGAACAAGGCGTGTAGGAAGTCGCGATCGACGGCGGCAATGCCGGTCAGTGTGCCGTTCGTTCCTTTGAGCCTTGAGTCGGCGTTGTCGATGATCTTCTGGATACCGGGGGCAGCGCCGTCGATGTTCGCGAACGCTTCGACGAACGAGTTCTGTCCACGACGCCATTCCGGCGGTGCCGACGCCCCGACGATTCCGGGCACAGTGCGAAGTTTCGCCGCCACCTGCTGTGCGTTCCCTCCGTGCTCGACGAGCACGTTGAGTGGCTTGAGCACACCAGGGGTGATTCCTGCCGTGGCGAGCTGGTCGCGACCACTGATCGCAGTGCCGGTGCCTGGGAAGTACTTCATTTGTGCCTCGCTGGGGTGCAGCTGCGTCCCCAGGCCGGCGAGAACGCCAACGATCAGCAACCCGACAGCGGCGACTGCGGCTGGGCGGCGGAGCACAAAGCGCGCCCAGCGACCCCAAGCACCGTCCTCGGGATGGCCGCGGTCGACGAGCCGCCGAGGCATCACGCGGACGCGGTTCACCCGGTGTCCAAGAACGGCGAGCATTGCTGGCAGCAGGGTGAGCGAGGCGAGCACCGAGACGACCGGGATCAACATGCCGCCGATGCCCATCCCGCGCAGCAACGGCAACGGCAGCACGACCATCGAGAGAAGACCGACAGCGACGGTGGTCCCGGAGACGATCACCGAATGGCCCGCATGGGTCACCGTCTCGACGAGGGCTGACTCGACGTCGGCTCCCTCGCGGAGCTCATCGCGGAAGCGGAAGACCATCAGCAGCGAGTAGTCGATCGCGACGCCGAGGCCAACAAGCGCAATCAGGAACTGCACGATGATCGAGACGTTGGTGATGTAGGTGAGCGCCCAGACGAGCGTGAAGGTGTTGAGAATCGCTGCGACCGCGACGACGAGCGGCATCAGCACCGCAGGCAGTGTTCCGAAGACAAAGAGCAGGATGATCAGTGCGCCTAGGCCTCCGATCAGGGTCTCCAACAGGACGTTCGACCCACCTGAGCCGTGGCTATTTGCTTCATCGAGCGCGTCGCGTCCGGTCACGTTGACACTGATTCCGACCGGAAGCACCTTCGCCGCTTCGGCGCGCATCTTCACGGCGCCGCTTTTCTTGTCGACTCCGGAACGACCTGGCGGGTAAACCTCTTCGAAGGTCGTGTGCCGGTCACGCGACACGTACATCATGTTGCCGGTCGAAAAGAACGAGCTCGTGAGCCCACCCGGATTCATCTCCGCGACGCGTGCCATTGCCGCACGTACCGCGGGGCTCTTGGTGAGATCGAGGGTCGAGGCGTGGAACACGACGACGTTCGGTGCCCGCTGTCCTGCGCCGAGCGCCTGCAACGTCCTCAGGCTTCCTTCGTAGGCGGGCTTCCCAGGTATCGCCGTGCTCTGATACCAGCGTGTCGAGAGCCTCCCGGCTGCGACGCCGCCCATCATCGTCAGCACAATCCACACCGCGATCACCGGCCAGCGGAACCGCGACGTGAGATGCGCAAGACGGGCCAGCCCACTCCGACCGGTCCGGTTGGTCTTCGCCTTGCGGTCGGGCTGAAGAGTATGCGTATGTGCAGGCGTCATCTGAGGCTCCTTTGTGCGCTGGATTCGGCACTCAGAGCCTCTCGCTGCGCAAGGCGAAAGGGCAGGTGGCGAACAGGCCTCTACTGGTGTGGCTGGCCGCACCATGTCGCGGCGACTCGGCCTGCGTCAACGCGCCTGCGTTACAGGGCGAGCGTCGACCACCGTCGACGCTAGTCGAACGGGAGCGCGGGCGGCGGCAACTTCCAGCGGTTGCCGTCCTCGGTGACGAGGTAGGTCGTTGCTTCCGGATGTCGGGCAGCGAGCGTGTGTGAGGCTTGGATTACGCGGTAGATGATGCTTCCGCGTCGGAATTGGTCGATTGGGCGAATCGTGACCTTCCACCAGTCGCCTTCAGATTCGCCCGCTGCTCCGTACTCCTCGCCGAGGATCGAGATCAGTTCCTCTCCTGCGGTTCCCTCAGAGGACACGAGCACGACGACCGGCTCCCATGAGACCTTGGTCGACATCATCGAGGCGTGCGCGGAGGGTTTTGGCGGGAAGAACGGTGCGATGTCCGAGGCCTCTCGCAGTGGGAGTTCTGCCCGGATGAGCGTTCCTGCGTCGTGCGGACTCGAGACGGTGAGCTCGCCGCCAAGAGCCTCAACTCTGTAGGCGAGGCCGCGCAGTCCGGATCCCGCTTCAAGGGTCGCACCCCCGCGGCCGTCGTCGGCGATCTCCACGGTGACGCTGTCGGAGTCGCACGACATGGCGACGGAGGCCGACGAGGCGCCGGCGTGCTTTGCGGCATTGGCGAGGCTCTCCGAAACGACGTAGTAGATCGCAACCTCGACAGAGCTCGGTAGTCGATTCTCTGGAACGTCGGCGATGTTCACCGGGAAGGGTGCGCGGTCGGAGATCGCTTCGAGCGTCGGACCAAGTCCGTGGTCGGTCAAAGACGCTGGATGTAGGCCGCGGGCGAGCTCTCGCAGTTCGCGCAAGGCTTCCGCAAGTTCATGCGATGTGCGGTGAAGAACGTCGAGCGCGGCTGATGGGTCAGACGCAAGCAGCGGCTCGAGCAGTCGTAACGCGAGCGACACGGAGACAAGTCGTTGTTGCGCGCCGTCGTGGAGGTTCCTTTCCAGACGTCGACGCGCATCATCCGTGGTTTTCACCATGCGTGCCCGCGACGCTCGAAGCTCGGTCTGGGTGCTCTCGTTCGCAATTGCCTGTGCGATCAGGTCGGCGAAGCTGCGGAGTCTGATCTCGGAGCCCGCAGGGAACGCATCCATAACCGCCCGTGTCGCGGTGAGAGCACCAAACAGCGTCTTCGCGGCGATCACCGGTGCGGCGATCGCCGCTACCGCGCCCTTCTCGGACGAGACCTCGGGTCCGTGACCGGCAATCCCAGTCTCCAGCACGGCGAGCGTTGGGCCGTCGGCATTTGGATGGTAGAGAGATCGGCGAGGTACGACTCCCGCGTCAGTCCCGTTCCAGGCTGCGGCAACGACGAGCTCGTCCTTCACACCCTCCCACTGGAGCACCAGCACCGTCGTGGCTTCGAACAACGCTCCCACCGCGGCCGTGACAGCGTCGAAGATCGCGAGCGGTGGGCGTCCCGCGGCGACCAAAGTCGCGATCTGACGCAGGGCCGACTGTTCCGCGATGAGGGCTGCGGTTTCGCTGCGCACCTCCGCGTTCACGATCGCTTGTGCGACCAACGCTGAGAAATCGCGTAGATGTTCCTCGGCACCGACTGGGAACGCATCTCCGGGCTCGGTCCTCGAAGCCGAGACGACGCCCCACACCTTCCGATCGACCATGATCGGCGACCCGATCGATGCCTGCCACCCGAGCTCCGCCCAGCGTTGGCGGGCGAACTCCGTCTGCAGATCGTCGGCAGATTCGACCCGTGCCGGCGCGGCGGTCTCGACTACCCGTGCTGTGAGGGTGTCGCCTCCGTAGCTCAAGACGGTGCCGCGACGCGCTGCCTCGTCGGAGTTCGTTCGCCAATTGCCGATGATGCGAATCGTGTCCCCGTCCCACCGCACAACGGACGCGCTCTGCGCACGGAAGAGGCCACCGATCTCGAACGACACGGCATTGGCGATGTCCGCCTCCGTCGCGCCGGCGGCGACGAGTGTCGCGATCCGATGCAGCGAGGCTTGCTCATCACCTATTCGCTCGAGCCTTTCGCGATGTTGCTCGTCGAGCGTCATCACGCCGCCGCGCCGGGATAGGGAGGACGCATCAGGAGCTGCGGAGGTAAGCGAGCACAGCCAACACCCGCCGATGATCCTCGGGCACTGCCGTCAAGCGCAACTTTCCGAGGATGCTGGTCACGTGCTTCTCGACGGCCCGCTCCGTTACGACCAGCTTGCCCGCGATCGCTCTGTTAGAGCGTCCCTGAGCGATCAGCTCCAGCACCTCGCGCTCACGTGGCGTCAGCTGCGAAAGCGGGTCATCCTTGCGGCGGCGACCGACCAAGAGCGAGACGACCTCCGGGTCGAGCGCCGAGCCGCCTTCCGCCACGCGCTTTACCGCGGCACAAAACTCGTTCACATCCGAGACGCGGTCTTTGAGCAGGTAGCCGACGCCCTCGGCGCTTCCCTGCAGTAGTTCGAGCGCGTACCCCGACTCCACGTATTGCGACAGCACCAGCACGCCCACGCCGGGATGCTGCTCACGAATCTGCTGTGAAGCGAGCAAGCCTTCGTTGGTGTGTGTCGGCGGCATCCGGATGTCGATGATCGCGACGTCCGGTTTGTAGGAGCGCACCTTCAAGAGCAACTCCTCGGCCGTGCCGGCCAGCCCGACGATCTCGAAGCCCGCATTCGCAAGTAGGCTCGCTACGCCCTCGCGCATCAGCACGGAGTCCTCGGCGAGCACGACGCGGATTCGTGCTCCAAGCCCGCGCTCTACGACGTTCGCGCGCAGTGGCGGAAACTCGCGGCCGCCGAGTTGGTAGATCCGCTCCGGCTGCTCGAGACCTCGCAGTTGGTGAAAGCCCAAGTCGCGCATCACCTCCGGTGCTTTAAGAGCAGCACGCGCCGGCTCCGAGAGCAGCACTTGGCCGCCATGTCCCGCGGCGCAGATCCGGCCGGCCCGGTGGACGTCGGGGCCGACGTAGCAGCCGTCAACGCGCAGCGGCTCGCCTGTGTGAACGCCAATACGAACACGTATCGGGTGTGCGCTGGCCTCTTGGATCGCGAACGCAGCGTGAACGGCGTCGTCGGCCTCGGTGAATCCTGCCCACAGCTCATCTGTTCGGCAGTCCATCTCCTCGCCGCCTGAGCCGGAAAGCGCAGCACGCACCGAACGACGGTGCTCCTCCAAAGCCGCGGGATAGGCGCCTCCGAGCTCCCGCATCAGGCGCCCTGATCCCTCGATCTCGGTGAACAGAAGGCTGACGCTCACGCTTCGAGTCTACGCCTGTGCTCCGCCCTAGAGAGAGCGCCCCTTGCGCGCATGCCGATGTCGAAGGGGCCACACACCCGACTTCGTGACCCCCGTGAAGCCCAAGCCACGACCGGGGTGTGGCTAGCCGTACTGCGACACACGGCCGTGCGTGCCACCATCCGGCCGTGCGCTCCGGCGTCTTGATCGTCGATGACAACGCGAGCTTCCGCCGGCGCGCGCGAGAGCTGCTTGAGGCCGACGGCTTCAACGTCGTCGGCGAGGCCGCCAACGGGAAGTCGGCGTTGGCACTCGCGAAGCAGCTCGGGCCAGAGGTCGTTCTCCTCGACGTCCAGCTGCCAGACATCGACGGCTTCGAAGTCGCGAGGCGGCTCACTGCCGACAGCGACGGCCTCGCGGTCATCTTGATCTCGACGCATGAGGCGACCGACTTCGGCTCTCTCCTAGGCGCGTCGGGCGCCCGTGGGTTCATCGCGAAGGACGAACTGTCGGGCGCTGAGCTCAGCTCGCTGCTCGGCTAACGCGCATGCGCAGGGATGGTTGCTGGACATCGCTACGGCAGCCGATGGAAGAGCCGTGGCGCATAACGGACTCAGAGGTGACGCATAGGGACCGGCGGCGGAGCGTGTGGCGGGGTCCGCGCACTGCCACACGCTCCGCGGGAATCGAATCGGACGTCAGTGTTCGACCGCCGCGTTGGCGATGGAGGGAACGGTCTCCGACCGCTCGCCGATCCGCGCGACATCGAAGACGATCAGACCGAGGTTCGCACCGGCGGCTGCTCCGATGATCGTCGTAACGGCCGCCATGAGCCCGGTTGTCGCGTTGAACCCGAGCAGCGCGCCGACGAGTGCGCTGCTGAGAACTGTCCCGAGCCCTACGAGCTTGTTTGTCGGGCTCGAGTCACGCTTCAGCCAACCGCAGTAGACGGTGAGTGCCACGGGCAGACCGACCGAGATGACTGTGAGTGCCTGGTCGTCGATGGGGATGGTCGGCAGGGTTGTCAGGACGACAAGCACGCCCAGGCACCAGCCGCCGAGTCCTACGAGGACGGGGTAGATCGACCGGACCGCTGCGCTTCCCTTGCGTCCGAAGCTCGCCTGCCTACGTACGCGAACGGTCATCCAGAACAGCGAGAGGACCGTCAGTGCTGCGAGGCCAAGCAGGACGCCGAGAAGGTCGGTGGCATACCCGCCTTGGCTGGAGCTTGGGCTGAAGTCGACCGTGTTGCGGGTGTAACGGGACGTGTCGACCTTGCCGGTGTCGAAGTAGGTGTTGAGCAGGCGGGTGCCGGCTGCCGGTTCGTAAGGCCAGAAGTCGTCGGCGTGTCCGAGGTTCGAGAGCACGACTTCACGGCCGTTCGCGAGGTGAGGCAGGAGCTCGCGCGTCGCATTCTCCGGCGGTGTTGCGAAGTCGAGGTTGCCTCCGATCAGCAACGTCGGAACGTTCGAGTTTTGTACGTGGGTGTACTCGTTCTCGTCCGGGTTCGACGGCCAGGCGTCGAGGACACGGCCGCCGGCCCAGATCAGGTTGTTGCCGGCAGCGCTGAGCCCGCGGTTTGCTCCCGACGCGTAGAAGTGCTTCGCGTAGCTGGCGTCACTGCGGCCGATCGCCGCCAGGTCGCCCCAGGCGAACGCGTGCGGGAAGGTGATCTGCGCCATCAGCGACAGGAACCACGCGCCGCTTGCATTGCCCTTGTCGGCGGAGAGGAGTGTGTTGATCGTCAGTGGCGCGGCGATCGGGCCGCCGCCGGCGGATGTCTCGTTCATCAGGCCGAAGAACGCGGCAGCTCTGAAGTCGCCCTTCTTGATCGGCAGGAACAGCCAGTGACTCGGAGCGTGAACGAGAGAGGACTTGAGCGACGCGCCGAGATCCGGTGTCCGGCTTCGACAGCCTGCCGCCTGCGCGCAGAGCGCGGAATAGCGCTGGATCTGCTGATCGGTCGTCTGTGCGTCCCAGAGGAAGTTGCCGGGCGGATTGACGCCGATCATCACCGAGCGATGAATGCTCTTCGGGTAGCGCCAGGCATAGATCATCGCGACGCGGGTGCCCGCGCTTTCGCTCACCAGGTCGATCTGTTGGTAGCCGAGCGCACGGCGGGCCGCCTCGAGGTCGTCGACTTCTTCGGGGATCGAATAGCCGGCGAGATCCACACCATCACTGCGGAGCCGGTTGGCGCACGACCGGTACGCCGCGGCGACGGCGCGATCCGACTGCTCGCTGATGAGGTCACGCGAGTGATCCATTGCCGAGCTCACCTCCGGGCAATCGAGCCGGCTCGATCCGTCGACGCCGCGGTAGCCGACGAGCACTACGTCGTGCTTGGCGGTGAAGCGGCTCGCGTCCGGGAACACCATGTTGCTGATACCGGGGCCGCCCTGGAGGCGGAAGATCGGAACGCCTGCATGTGCTGAACGGGCACGAATCACCGTGACCGGAAGTGCGATCAGGCGCGAGTTCGGATTGTGACGGTTCTCGGGTACGACGAGCGTCCCACACTCCGCAACGGCGGTGCCGTCCTCGGTCGGGTAGCTGCAGCTCTTAAGCGTCAACTGGCCGCCATGCGCGCCCGACGGCACCGACACCGACTTCGAGCCGCCGGCGAAGTGGAGATAGCCGAGCCCGAGCGTGAGGAGAGCGATCAGGACGAGGCCGGTGGTCCGGCCTGCCCCAAAGCGTTTCGCGCCGTTCTTCTTGCCGTTACTGGAGACCGGCTGTTCGTGCGACAAGACGGTGTTCATGGTGACTCCCTTGGTCTCTCGGTGTGGATGAATCGATCCAACCGAGACTCCCCCGGCGGCGGTCGTGCCGGAAGGCGGCGACCAGGTGTCTCGGGGTGTGGCTAGCTCACAGCCCACCGCGATCGACGGAGCTACGCGTCCGTGAGGGAAAGACGGCGGCGGAGCACGATGGCAACTCGCCTTCGTCCGGGGTGGTGTGGCGGTGCCGGGCGTTCCCCGAACCCGCTTGATACCGTGCCCCTCGTCGCGGGGCGTGGCGCAGCCTGGTTAGCGCGCTAGTCTGGGGGACTAGAGGTCCCGAGTTCAAATCTCGGCGCCCCGACTGCACCGCTTCCCGTCATGGTGATCGACCATCGCCGCGGCGTCGCCGATCCGGTCGTCGCCCTCACGTTCGACGACGGTCCGTCCGAGTGGACGGTTCCCGTACTCGAGCACCTGGCGCGGCACGACGCGCGCGCGACGTTCTTCACGCTCGGCGCGTACGTCGAGGCACGTCCCGACGTCGTTCGCCGCATCCGCGATCAAGGGTGTGAGGTCGGCAACCACACCTACTCGCACCCGCGGCTCGGTGAGGCGGACGAGGAGGTCGTCGCGCAGGAGCTCAGCCGGACGAGCTGGCTGATCGAGGAGACGATCGGCTTCCGGCCGTCGGTGTGGCGGGCGCCGTACCTCAGCTGGCCCGCAGCCGAGAGCTCGGCATTCGCGATGGGCATGTCGGCGATCGGCTGCAACGTCGTCCCCGGCGACTGGGAGCAAGGCCGGACCGCGCACTCGATCGCAGAGCACGTGCTGGCGGAGGTGCAGCCCGGCGACATCGTCCTCCTGCACGACGGGCGGCCGCCGCACCGCAACGATCCCTCGGCGCCGACGCGTGAAGAGACAGCAGGCGCGGTCGGGCTGATCCTCAGCGGGCTCGCCAAGCGCGGGCTGAGAGCGGTCACGGTGTCGGAGCTGTTGTCCCAAACCGCTCGCGCGCACTAGCCGTACTGCCTCGAAACCATCTTCCGAGAGGAGGGCTGCATGACACGGCCCCTGAACTCGGTCGTGATGGGGGCATGCACGATTGAAGGCGGCTCGCAATGAGCCAGATCGCCGAACGCACCAACCGCCGAGTCGGGAGGCCGGAGCCCGACGAGGCAATCCTCACCGAGCCACGTTCCGGCCGGCTTCCAGTGGCGCTGCGCATCATCGGCGCCGTGGCCGTCTTCTTCGTCGGCGTTGTGCACATCGAGCAGTACTTCGCAGCCGACTACGACAAGGTGTCCGTGATCGGACCGCTGTTCGTCCTCAACTTCGCAGGTGCGACGATCATCGCGGCCGGCCTCGTTGCGCCACTGAGACGACTCCACCCGCTCCTCGCGCTCGCAGGGATCGGGCTTGCAGCGACGTCGATCGTGTTCCTGTTCATCAGCGAGTCCCAGCCGCTCTTCGGCTTCCGCGAGCGCGGCTACTCACCGCCGATCGTCATCGCGCTCGCAGCCGAGGCAATCGCCGTCGCGGTGCTCGGTACATACCTCGTGCGTCGCAGAGCCGCACGCTGAGCTTCCGGCGGCGGTCGTGGTCAGCCCCTGAGGGCCGCGATCGCCGCCTCGAGCTCTTCGTGCACCGACCGCGAGACGTACACCGTCCACGGATGCGCCCACGCACCGCCGGTCCACGCGACGACCGGGATGCCGCGCGAGTGTGCGTACCACGCTTCCATCGCCGTGCCCTCGTCGGGCTCGGTGAACGCGGCAAGCACGGCATCGCAGGAGTCGATGTCGGCAAGGTCGCCCTCGACGATCTCTCGCTCGTTGCCCTCGGTGCGTCCGCGGAAGTCGCGGCGCATCGGGTCGACCGGCTCCCAGCCCGCCGCACGAACGAGCTGCGACGCGCGACGGCGGTAGTCGTCGGCGAACGGCGGCCCGGCAAGGTAGACGTGCGGCATCGATCTACACTAGTGCGCGTGAACAAGGAGTTCGTCGCACTCGGTCATGCAGGCAGCGACGCGTACGCGGGCCTCGAGACGTTTGCGAACCCGGGCGTCGCCCGCGTGGAGCTGGTGAGCGACGAGCTGACCGCGGTCTGCCCGATCACGAGCCAGCCCGACTTCTACACCGCCACGATCGAGTACGAGCCCGAGGGTCTCTGCCTCGAATCGAAGTCGTTGAAGATCTACCTCTCGCGCTTCCGCGATCAGGGTGCGTTCTGCGAGGCGCTGGCCGTGCAGATCCGCGACGAGGTCGCAACGGCGCTCGAGCTCGGGACCACGCGCGTGCATGTGACGCTCCGTCAGAAGGCGCGCGGCGGGATCACGATCACGGCTTCGGTCTGACGGCGTACGACAGGAACCTGGTTCGCAGAACCAGGTTCCAGACTCTAGGCGGCGGCCGAGCCGAGCTTCGAGATCAGCAGCGAGATCGTCGCGTCCTGCTGCGCGATCCGCTGATCCCGCGCGGCGAGCTCCGCCGTCAGGACCTCGATCCGCTGGTGAAGCTCGGACTCGCCGGTGCGCGCGACCTCTGATGTCTTCCGGCCGCGCGCGGTGACGCCGGCCTCGTCCCACTGTTCGGCGATCACCCCGGCGAGCGCGACGCGCGTCACGAACCCGAGCTCGACGAGTACCTCGCCGAGCTTCGTGCCGGTCTCGCGCTGAGCCTTCAGCGCCTCCTCGAGCTGCTCCTCTGAGATCAGCCCGCGCTCGACGAAGATGTCGCCGAGCCGTCTTTTCGCCGCAGTTGCCATTGCCTGTCAAGCGGCGATATCGGGACACCCGGCGCCGCCGATCATCCCTCGAACGGTGGGACCCGGGATGAAGGCGGAATGAGTCTCGCGGCCCATTGTCCGCATCCGCCGACTGAGAGATGATCGGTGCCCCCAGTCATGCGGCGACTTCTTCTCGGCGTACTCCTCGCGCTCGTCGTGCCTGCGTCGGCTTCGGCGGCGGTGCGCGTCTCGGCGTTCTACTACCCGTGGTACGGCACGACGCCGTTCGACGGCATGTACGAGCACTGGAACCAGGACGGCCACTCGCCGCCGGACAACATCGCGTCGTCGTACTACCCGCTCGGGGGCCCGTATTCGTCCTCGGATGCAATCGTCGTCGCTGCGCAGATGTCCGAGATCCACTCGGCGGGCATCGACCAGATCGACGTCTCGTGGTGGGGGCAGGGCTCGCCCGAGGACCAGCGCATGCCGCTGATCGTCGCCGACGCGCACGCGGACGGGATCAGCGTCGCCGCGCATCTCGAGCCGTACGCGGGGCGGACCGTCGCCGACATCGTCTCGGACGTCGCGTACCTGGAGCGGAAGTACGGCATCCACACCTTCTACGTCTACCGCGCGCTCGATCTCCCGGTGCCCGAATGGGCAGTGGCCATGCCTGCGCTCCACGCGAGCGGCGCGCAGCTGTTCGCGCAGACACCGCTGGTCGGCGACGCGGCTGCCGGCGGGTTCGACGGCGTCTACACCTACGACATCGTCACGTACGGCGGGTCGATGTTCCGGCGCTTCTGCAACGAGGCGCATGCGAAGCACCTCATCTGCGCGCCGTCGGTCGGCCCGGGCTACGACGCGAAGCGCGGCGACGGCGACACACGAGTGAAGAAGCGGCGGAACGGCGCGACCTACGACTCGATGTGGAAGATGGCGATCGCGAGCGGGGCGGACCAGGTGACGATCACGTCGTTCAACGAGTGGCACGAGGGCACGCAGATCGAGCCGGCCGCGCCTCCGCATCGCCTCGACGGCTATCGCTACCTGTCGTACAACGGCGCGTGGGGGCTCCACGGCATGCAGGCCGCGTACGCGTACCTGAACCGCACGCTCTACTGGTCGAACATCTTCAAGAACACGTCGCCGGTGCAGCCGGCGACGAGCGCGCCGTAGACGTCCACCTCGGCGACACCGCGTAGCTGCGGGTGGGTCAGGTCGACGGTCGCCTCGGGCCACTCGCGCAGGCCGAGCGCCGCTGCGCCCTCGTCGGAGCCGAAACCGAGCAGCGAGTCGAGTGAGATCACGCCGCGCTTCCCGGTCTGGCGGCGGGCGATGCCCTCGAGCTCGCGCAGCTCTTCGAGCGGATCGATGCGCACGTTCGAGTCGCTGCCGATACACATGCCGATCGCGCGATGGCAGACGCGCGCAACGGGCAGGAACCCGTCCCCGAGATCCGCTTCGGTTGTCGGGCAGACGCAGATGCGCGCGCCGCTCTCGGCGAGCAGGTCCAGCTCGTGGCCGTCTGCGTGCGTCGCGTGCACGACGGTCGTGTGCGGACCGAGACAACCGGTGTCCGCGAGCAACTCGATCGGCCGGACACCGTTCTCGGCGAGGCACTCCTCGATCTCGCGCGGCTGCTCGTCCGCGTGGACGTGCAGGGGCAATCCGTGTTCGCGCGCATAGGCGCCGAGCTCGCGCAGTGCATCCGCCGGGCACGCGCGCACGGAGTGGGGGGCGACGCCGACGGCGATCCCATCCGCGCGCAACGCTTCGAGCTGCCGTAGGTAGTCCGGAACGCCCGACTGGCGGAACCGCTCGATGCCGCCGCGCAGGTAGCAGGCGTAGAGGCACACGAACGCGATGCCGGCCTCGGCCGCCGCCTCCGCGGCCGCGCGGGCCTCGTCGAGGCCGAGGTAGTGGAACTCCCCGACGGCGGTGAAGCCGTTCGCGCGCAGCTCCCGGTAGACCGCGGCGTACTCGCGGCGGATCTCGGAAACGGTGAGGCTCCCGGCCAGGGCGAGCATCTCGTCCCGCCAGGCCCAGAAGTCGGCCCCATGCGTGCGCCCGCGCAGCGCCCTCTGGAAGGCGTGGCAGTGGGCGTCGACGAAGCCGGGGATCTGCACGGGCATATCCTTCCAGCGTGGTCCGCGCCAAGATCCCGAACGCCCTGACGATCGGCCGGATCGTTCTCATCCCCGCGTACGTCGTGCTGATCACGACCTGCCACGGCGGACGCTCCTGGCCGGCGGCCATCGTGTTCGGCGCCGCGGGCGTGACCGACCAGGTGGACGGGTTCCTCGCCCGGCTCTGGCACGTCGAGTCGAGCTTCGGCAAGATCGCCGACCCGCTCGCCGACCGGCTCATGATCGACGCGGCCGTGATCCTGCTGATCCATGCCGGGCGGCTGCCGTGGATCGCGCTGCTCATCCCCGCGCGCGATCTCGTCGCGCTCGCCGGCACGCCGATCGTGATGGGGCGCGGCTATGCGTTTCAGGTCAACCTGATCGGCAAAGCAGCTACGTGGTTGCTCTATGCAGCGCTGGCGTTCGTGATGGTGACGCATAAGGGGTCGGAGTGGCCGCTGTGGATCTTCTGGACGGGGCTTGCGCTCGCCTTCGTGGCGCTCGCTGAATACGCGGTGAAAGCGAAACGGGAGGCGTTCGCGTGAAGGCGGTCGTGATGGCCGGAGGCGAAGGGACACGGCTGCGGCCGCTGACGTCCAACCAGCCGAAGCCGATGGTGCCGATCGTCGGCAAGCCGTGCATGGAGCACATCCTCGAGCTCCTTCGCTTCCACGGCTTCGAGGACGTGGTCGTCACAGTTGCGTTTCTGCCGCAGGCGATCCGCTCGTACTTCGGCGACGGGACCAACCTCGGCATCGACATCCAGTACTCCGTCGAGGAGAGCCCGCTCGGAACCGCAGGCTCGGTCCGGCTCGCGAGCGACGCGCTCGACGACACGTTCCTCGTCATCTCCGGCGACGCGCTCTGCGACATCGACCTGAAGCAGATCGTCGACTTCCACAAGGAGAAAGGCGCAGCCGTCACGATCGGGCTGAAGTCGGTCGAGAACCCGCTCGAGTTCGGCATCGTCGTCACGGACGAGGACGGCAAGGTCGAGCGCTTCCTCGAGAAGCCGTCGTGGGGCCAGGTGTTCTCCGACACGATCAACACCGGCATCTACGTGCTCGAGCCCGAGGTGCTGAAGCACGTGCCGACCGACCGGCCGTACGACTTCTCGAAGGAGCTCTTCCCGCTGCTGCTCGAGATGGGCCGGCCGATCTACGGCTACGTCTGCGAGGGCTACTGGCAGGACATCGGCAACCTCGACCAGTAC
>Ga0070741_10001202_pt1 | contig 81494 bp, 81 predicted proteins | sample Coa_R1_4_FD_66440 | JGI IMG/M metagenome (GOLD analysis project Ga0070741, IMG submission 66440) | Surface soil microbial communities from Centralia Pennsylvania, which are recovering from an underground coalmine fire - Coalmine... | ecosystem: Environmental > Terrestrial > Soil > Unclassified ...
CTGAGCGCGATGGTCGAGGCCGTCGACCAGCGCATCGTCCTCGAGACGGCGCTCGTCCGGCTCACGAGCCTCGAGGCCGACGCCTCGCCGGCGGCGTTGCTCGACCGCATCGAGCGGCTCGAGCGCGCCCTGTCGAGCGGGGGCGCCGCACCGGCACCGTCCGCGCCCGCCACACCTGCGCCGCGCGGCGGGCGTCCTTCCGACGGTGCGCGCGAGGCATTGCGCGAAGCGCGCCAGTCGAAGGGCGCGCCGTCGGCGGCGGCGGTCGCCCCGCCACCCGAACCGCCGGCGCCGGAGCCGGCGCCCGCCCCCGCGGCGGCGGCGACGCCGGTGGCGAACGGCGATCTCCCGTCGCGCGACGACCTCACGCTCGCCTGGGGTGACACGTTGCTGGCGAAGCTGCCGCGCGCCGCGAAGCCGCGGTACTCCGCGGGACACTTCGTCGCCGTCGACGAGCGGGGCGCGGTGTTCGCGCTGCCCAACAAGGCGCACGCGCAGAAGTGCGAGGAGCACCGGGTCGCAGTGGAGGCGGTGCTCGCCGAGCACTTCGGGCGAGCCGTGCCGCTCGTCCTCACGGTCGAAGCCGGTGTCACGCCCCCGCCTATCGCGGAGCCCGCGGTCCCCGACGCGCCGCCCGACGCCATCGACGAGGTCGTCGATGTGTCCGAACTGGAGGACGCGCCGTCCGACAACCGCACCGGCGCCGATCGCATCGCCGCGCACTTCCCCGGTGCGCAACTGCTGCAGGAGGACGGCGATGAGTGACGAGCAACCGCAGGTGCCCGACCTCGGCGGCCTGCTCGACAGCTTCCAGCGCGTCCAGCAGGCGAGGGAGGCGTCGTACGAAGGTCACGCCGGAGGCGGCGCCGTCGTCGTGCGCGCCACCGGGGCGCTCGAGTTCCAGTCGGTCGAGATCTCGAAGGACGTGGTGGATCCCGACGACGTCGAGATGCTGCAGGATCTCGTGCTCGCCGCGCTGCACGACCTCGCCGCGACGATGGCGGAGGCGCAACAGCAGGCGATGGGCGCGCTCGGCAACTTGGATCTCGGCGGTCTCATCGCCGGCGCCGCGCTGCCAGAGCCCGACGAGGGTTGATGGCGGTCTACGCCGCCCCGGTCCAGGAGCTGATCGACGAGCTCGGCCGCCTTCCCGGCATCGGGCCGAAGTCCGCGCAGCGCATCGCGTTCCATCTCCTGAAGCTGTCGCGCGACGACGCGGCACGCCTCGCTCGCACGATCACCGATGCCAAGGAGAAGGTGACGTTCTGCGCGCGGTGCTTCAACATCGCGGAAGGATCCGGTGCGGACGCGTTGTGCGAGATCTGCAGCGACGAGCGACGCGACGCCACGGCGCTGTGCGTCGTCGAGGAACCCCGCGACATCGTCGCCGTGGAGCGCACCGGCGAGTACCGCGGTCGCTACCACGTGTTGCAGGGCGCCATCAGCCCGATCGAGGGCGTCGGCCCGGAGCAGCTGCGGGTGAAGGAGCTCCTGCAGCGGCTCGACCACGAAGGCGTGCAGGAAGTGATCCTCTGCACCAACCCGAACATCGAAGGGGAGGCGACGGCGCTGTACCTCGCCCGCCTGCTCAAGCCGCTCGTGACGCGCGTGACCCGCATCGCCAGTGGCCTGCCCGTGGGCGGTGACCTCGAGTACGCCGACGAGCTGACGCTCGGCCGGGCGCTCGAGGGTCGGCGCGACGTCGACGCGTAGCTTTCGCGGCGATCTTGCCGGAAGAGCAGGATTCGTCCGGTCCGTACCGAATGGTGGGGGGCGGTTCGGGCGCTGGGGCCCCGCCACCTCGAGATCGTCGCTGCGGCGATCGCACTCGCACACTCCTCCCCTTCGTGCGGGCTGCGATCAACGACAGACGACGAAAGTGGGGGTCACTACTTTGAAGCGTTTCCTATGCATCGGCGCGCTCGCCTTCGGGGTCGCCGTGGTGGGCGCGGGTGCCGCGCAGGCGTCCACGCCGAACCCGGGCCCGACCTGCGGGTCGGACCAGGTGGCGGTGCCGACGCCGCTCGGCGTGGCGTGCGCCAACGGCGATCCCGGCACGCAGTCCGGGCACGTCTATGCCGACGGCGAGAGCACCAACCCCGGCGCCGGTGCCGGCTACATCGGCGTCAACAGCACCCAGGGCGTCGTGGGCTGCTCGCAGGGCAACTACGACCGCAGCGAGGGCGCCGATCCGAACGCCACGCCGAACCACGTGCTGCTCGATCCGTCGAACCCGTCCGTGGCACCGCCGGATCCGAGCGATCCGTGCACGCCGTCCGGACCCTGACGACGGGCCAGCGGTGAACGCGGGAGCGGGGGCCCTTCCGGGCCCCCGCTCGTCGCGTCAGACGTCGAAAACGAACGAGAACCCGTGTACCGCCCGGACGGGTCGGGCGCGGGCGGACGAGATCCGGCCCGCCCGGTGCGGCACAGCGGGTTCTCGACTCGGGGTGGCGGGTGGGGGTACCACACCCGAGCCGTCCTACGATTGCGATTACGTTACAACATTCACGAAACCGTCACAAGAACAAGTGGCGTATCCGTGTCGTGCGCATCACTTTCCCCAGGGCGCGCGGACCCAAACACCGTTCTCGAAAAAAATTTCGGGCCCCCGGAGTGGGGGCCCGAACGGCAGCCGGTGCGGGGGTCGCGGTTACGCGACCGAGAGCAGGATGGCGTCGCCCTGCCCGCCACCGCCGCACAGCGCGGCGGCGCCGAGGCCACCACCGCGGCGGCGCAGCTCGAGCAGCAGCGTCAGCGCCAAGCGGTTGCCCGACATGCCGACGGGGTGGCCGAGGGCGATGGCGCCGCCGTTCACGTTGACGATGTCGTCGCCGATGCCGAGATCCGCCATGGCGGCGAGGCCGACGGCGGCGAACGCCTCGTTGAGCTCGAACAGGTCGATGTCGCTGACGGACTTGCCCGTCGTGTCGAGCGCGGCCTTGATGGCACGCGACGGCTGCGTCAGCAACGACGGATCGGGACCGGCGACCTGGCCGTAGCCGACGATCTCGCCGAGCGGCTGCACGCCGAGCGCGTCTGCCTTCGCCTTCGTCGTGACGATGACGGCCGAGCCACCGTCGGAGATCTGCGACGCGTTGCCGGCCGTGATGTTGCCCGCCTTGTCGAAGGCAGGTCGCAGGCCGGCGAGCGACTCGACCGTGGTGCCGGGGCGCACGCCCTCGTCGGTGTCGAACAGGACGGGGTCACCCTTGCGCTGCGGGATCTCGACAGGGACGATCTCGTCGGCGAACTTGCCGTCCTTGATGGCGGCCGCCGCCCGTTCGTGGGACTTGGCGGCGAGCTCGTCCTGCGGCTCGCGGGCGAGGTTCGCCGACGCCGCGTACTTCTCGGTCGCGCCGCCCATGGCCATCTTGTCGAACGAGCAGAACAGGGCGTCGTTGGCGCACGAGTCGACGAGCGTGCCGTCGCCGTAGCGGTAGCCGGCGCGGGCCTGGGGGAGGAGGTACGGCGCCTGCGTCATCGACTCCATGCCGCCGGCCACGACGATCTCGGCGTCGCCGGCCTGGATCATCTGGTCGGCGAGGTAGATCGTGTTGAGCCCGGACAGGCACACCTTGTTCACCGTGGTCGCGGGGACCGTCATGGGGATGCCGGCGCCGGCGGCCGCCTGGCGGGCGGTGATCTGACCGGTGCCCGCCTGGATGACGTGGCCCATGAACACGTAGTCGACCTGGTCGGGGGCGACGCCGGCGCGCTCGAGCGCAGCCTTGATGGCGAACGAGCCGAGCTCGGCGGCCGAGAAGCCGGCGAGCGCGCCCGACAGCTTGCCGATCGGCGTGCGAGCGCCAGCGATGATCACGGAACCGGCCATCTGGGTCCTCCCCCGGGTGCGGAACGGTGGGAGAAGTCTAGGGAGAGCCGGTCGCGTTCGGAAAAAGGCTGCTAGCGCTCGGCGGGCACGCGCACCACCGTGTAGCGGCCGGCGCGCACGACGACGGGGTTCACCGCCTTGCGCACCGCGGCGTGCACGGCGCCCGCGATGAGGTCGCCGATGGGGTCGTCGCTCAGGTCGACGAGCCAGTCGCCGTCGGCATCTCCCAGCGGGGCGCCCTCGCCGCGCCCGCTCCCCGCCGTGGCCGGTGCGATGGGCGTGGCCGTGAGCCGGGCCAGCGCCTCCGCCTCCGCGGCGCGGGCGGCGACGGCGCGGGCCTCGGCCTCGCGGGCGTCGTCGATGGCGCGGGCGAGCTGGCGTTGCGCCTCCCGCAGCAGCTCGTCGGCTTCGGTGCGAGCGCGCGCCGTGGCCCGCTTCACCAGCGCGTCGGCGGTGCGCTGCGCGTCGGAGCGCATGGCGAGCACCTGCTCCTGCGCCTGCACGAGCTGGCGGCGGGCCTGGTCGCGGAGCGCGTCGGCCTCCCGCACCCGTTCGGCGGCGTAGCGGTTGGCGTCGCGGATGATCTCCGCGCTCTCGGCGCGCGCCTGGCCGAGGATCTCCGCCGCCTGCGCTTCGAGACGCGCACGTGCGTCGTCGCGAGACGCCATGGAACGGACGATAGTCGCCCCCCAACCGGCCGAAATGGTTCCCTCCCCGGGCGCGGCAGTAGGTTCCGCGCGTATGCAGGAGATCCTCGACGCCATCGTTTCGGGCGCGTCCGGTGAGGACATCGGCGCGCTGGCGATTCCCGAGTCCTACCGGGCCGCCTTCGTCACCCGCGAAGAGCAGTCGATGTTCGAAGGCCTCGATTCCGCCGACAAGGACCCGCGCAAGTCGCTCCACGTCGACGAGGTCGCCACACCGGAGCTGGCACCGGACGAGGCGTACATCGCGGTCATGGCGGGCGCCATCAACTTCAACACGGTGTGGACGTCGATCTTCGAGCCGTTGCCGACGTTCCTGTTCCTGGATCGTCTCGGCAAGGAGTCGAAGTGGGGGGCGCGCCACGCGTTGCCGTACCACGTCGTCGGTTCCGACGCCTCGGGCGTCGTGTTGAAGGTGGGCGACTCCGTGCGGAACTGGAAGCCGGGCGATCGCGTCACCGTGCACTGCAACTACGTCGACGACCAGGACCCGTCCGCACACGACGACTCGATGCTCGCCGCCAACCAGCGCATCTGGGGCTTCGAGACGAACTTCGGCGGGCTCGCCGACCTCGCCGTCGTGAAGGCGAACCAGCTCATGCCGAAGCCTGCCCACCTCACGTGGGAGGAAGCGGCGTGCAACGCGCTGTGCAACTCGACGTCGTACCGCATGCTCGTGTCGCCCAACGGCGCGGCCATGAAACAGGGCGACACCGTGCTCATCTGGGGCGCGACCGGCGGTCTCGGCGGGTACGCGGTGCAGTACGTGCTGCACGGTGGTGGCACGCCCGTCGGTGTCGTCTCGTCGCCCGACAAGGTCGAGCTGCTGCACGACCTGGGCTGCGAAGCGGTGATCGATCGCAAGGCGAACAACTACCGCTTCTGGAAGGACGAGCACACGCAGGACGAAGCGGAGTGGCGCCGTCTCGGCAAGGACATCCGCGCGCTCGTCGGTGTCGACCCGAACATCGTGTTCGAGCATCCCGGCCGCCAGACGATGGGCGCATCGGTGTTCGTGTGCGCGCGCGGTGGTCTCATCGTGACGTGCGCGGCGACGTCGGGCTACATGATCGAGTACGACAACCGCCATCTGTGGATGAAGCTGAAGTCGATCAAGTCGTCGCACTTCGCCAATTACCGCGAGGCGTGGGACGCGAACCGGCTGATCGCCGAAGGGAAGATCCAGCCGATCCTCTCCGCCGTGCACCCGCTCACGGAAGTGGGCGAGGCCGCGTACTCGGTCCACAAGAACCTGCACGAGGGGAAGATCGGCGTGCTGTGCCTCGCGCCCGAGGAGGGCATGGGCATCGACGATCCCGAATTCCGCGAGAAGGTCGGCGAAGACCGGATCACGCTCTTCCGCCGTCATGGAGCGTGACCCGATGACGTCCTTGCTCACCGAGATCGATCACGTCGCCATCGCCGTCAACGATCTCGAGGCGGCGATCGAGTACTACGCCAACACGTTCGGTGCGCAGGTCGAGCACCGGGAGGTCGTCGAGTCCGACGGCGTCGAAGAGGCGTTGCTCAAGGTCGCGGACTCCTACGTGCAACTGCTGACGCCGACGCGCGACGACTCCCCGGTGGCGAAGTACCTCGAGAAGAAGGGCGAGGGTCTCCACCACGTCGGGTACCGCGTGCGTGACTGCGGCGAGGCCTTGCAGGCGGTCAAGGATCAGGGCGGCAAGGTCATCGACGAGCAACCTCGTCCGGGGTCGCGTGGCACGACGGTCGCGTTCGTGCACCCGAAGACCGCGTTCGGCACGCTCATCGAGCTCGTGCAGGAGTAAATCGACGCTGCGCCTCGCTCCCGCCGCTGACGCGGACGCCGACCTCGAAGGGATCCTCGTCGAGTGGCGGAAGATCCGGCGACGCAAGCGGCTCGCCGACATCCACTGGATCGACGCGCTCTACCGCGCCTACATGACGGCCTTGCTCGGCGGCATCGCCGTGCTCGCCGGTGCAGGGCTCATCGGTGACGGCCGGCTGACCGGCGCGCAGGCCACCCACCTTCGCGTCGACGGCGCCGACTGGATCGGTGTCGCCGCCGCGTTCGTGTTCGCGCTCGGGTTGCGCTCCGGGAGTCGTGGCGGTCCGCTCGCGCTCGAACGGGCGGAGGTGCGCCACGTGCTGCTCGCGCCCGTCGACCGCACGACGGCGATGCGGGCACCTGCCATCCGCCAGTTCCGGTTCCTGTTGTTCGCAGCCGCGCTCGTCGGCGCGGTCGCCGGTGTCCTGGCCGCGCACCGCCTGCCGGGCGACGGTGTGGCGTGGACGGCGTGCGGCGCGCTGGCGGCGGTCGTGATCGTCGCCTTCGGATACGGCACCGCGCTGTGCGCGTCGGGTTGGCGCATCCCGTCGTGGGCGGGCTCGGTGCTCGCGCTGGTCGTCGTCGCGTGGGCGATGGCCGACGCCGCCAACATCGCCGAGGGTTCGCCGTTCGTGGTCTTCGGTCGGCTCGCGCTGTGGCCGCTGCACTTCGACCCCATCGGCTTCGTCGCCATCGGCGTTGCTGCCGTGGTGTGCGCCGTCGGGCTGTCGCTCGTGGGGAACGTGTCGGTCGAAGCGGCGGAGCGACGTTCGACGCTCGTCGGGCAGCTGCGCTTCGCCGCGACGTTGCAGGACGTGCGCACCGTGATCGTCCTGCGCCGCCAGTTGGCGATGGAGCTGCCCCGCCTGTCGCCGTGGGTGCACGTCCGTGTGCACGGCACCGGGCGTCTACCGGTGTGGACGCGAGGCGTGCGCGGTGTCCTGCGTTGGCCCGCAGCGCGCGTCGGACGGTTGGCGCTGCTGGGTGTCATCGCGGGGCTGTCGGCGCGCGCGGCGTGGACCGGCACGACTCCGATGGTGGCGGTTGCCGGCGTGGCGCTGTTCATCGCCGCGCTCGACGCGGTGGAACCGCTCGCGCAGGAGATCGACCACCCGAGCCGGCGCGACAGCGTGCCGCACGAGGAGGGATGGGTCGAGATCCGTCACGTACCGGTCGCCATCGTCACGATGGTGCTCGTCTGCGCGGTCGGCTACGCCGCCGCGCTCGTCGCCGGTCCGTCGAAGGACGCCGCGCTGATCGGCGCCGTGTGCATCGTGCCCGCCGCGCTCGGCGCCGTCGCCGGTGCGCTGGTGAGCGTCGTCGCCGGTGCGCCGAGCCAGGCGTCGGGGGGCACGTGGAGCGTCATGCCCCCGGAGGTCGCCGGGATGCGGCTCGTGTACCGCACGGCGTTCCCACCCGCGCTGGCGATCATCGGCACGTTGCCGGTGCTCGCCGCCCGGGCCGCGGCGCGCGCCCGTCCCCCGGTGCCCGCGCCGTCGGGCGCCGCCGCCGCCGGTGCCGGCGTGGCCGTCGTGTTCTTCCTGGTGTGCGGATGGGTGCGCATGCGCGGTCGCATCCACGCGTGGTGGGGCGCGCAGATGGAACTGAGCGGTCGTGGCTGAACCGCTGCTCGTCGTGCGCGGCGCCAGCAAGGCGTACGGGGATCTCGTCGCGCTCGCGCCGCTCGACCTCGACGTGCGCGCCGCGGAGCGCGTCGCGCTCGTGGGTCACAACGGCTCCGGCAAGTCGACGCTGTTGCGGCTGATCACCGGGTTGCTCGAGCTCAGCGACGGCACGATCGAGATCGACGGCGCGCCCGCGGGATCACCCGACGCGCGAGCGCTCGTGAGCTACGTCCCCGACGACCCCGTGCTGTACGACGACCTCAGCGTGCGCGAGCACCTCGCCTATGTCGCCGCGTTGCACGGCGTCGACGCCGACGCCGACGACTTCGACGAGTTGCTGGAGACGGTCGGGCTGCTGGCGCGCGCCGACGACCTGCCCGCCCGCTTCAGCCGCGGCCTGCGGCAGAAGACCTCGCTCGCGCTCGGCGTCGTGCGCCCGTCGCGGTTGCTGCTCGTGGACGAGCCCTTCGTCGGTCTCGATGCCAGCGGCAAGGAGGCGCTCCTCGACATCCTCGACGAGTTGCACCGTGCCGGTGTGTGCTCGATCGTCGCCACCCACGACCCGCTGTACGTCGAGCGCGTCTCGCGATGCGTCGCGCTGCGGGACGGCGAGCTGATCCACGACGGCCCGGCGACGCCGGACGACGTCCTCCGCCTCGTCGGCGCGTAACACTGGGTCCCGTGGGGATCGAGGTCCATCTCGTCGACGGCACGTACGAGCTCTTCCGTTACCACTTCGCGCCCAACAACAAGGACATGGACCGTGGCGCGACGCGCGGCGTGCTCGGTTCGGTTCTCACGCTGCTCGAGCAGGGCGCGACCCACGTCGGCGTGGCCACCGATCACGTCATCGAGTCGTTCCGCAACGACTTGTGGCCGGGGTACAAGACGAGCGCGGGCATGCCTCGCGAGCTGCTCGCGCAGTTCACCTTGCTCGAGGACGTGTTGACGGCCGCCGGCATCTGCACGTGGCCGATGGTCGAGCTCGAAGCGGACGACGCGCTCGGCGCGGCAGCGCTGGTCGCCGGCGACGACGACCGCGTCGAGCGGGTCCTGATCTGCACACCGGACAAGGATCTCGGCCAGTGCGTCGGTGGCAAGGTCGTGCAGTGGGACCGGCGCCGGGACATCGTGTTCGACGCCGCGGGCGTCCGCGAGAAGTTCGGTGTCGACCCGCCGTCGATCCCCGACTACCTCGCGCTCGTCGGTGACAGCGCGGACGGCTTCCCCGGCCTCGCCGGCTTCGGGGCGCGCTCGGCGGCGGCCGTGCTCGCGAAGTACGAGCATCTCGAGCAGATCCCGCCCAAGGGCGACGACTGGGGCGTCGACGTCCGCAACCCCGGTCGGCTGGCGGCGACGCTGCGCGACAACCTCGAGCTCGCGCTGCTGTTCCGCCGCATCGCGACGCTCGAGACCGACGCCGACGTCCTGCACGACGTGGACGAGCTCGAGTGGACGGCGCCGCGGCGCGAGCTCGTCGAGCTGGCGGAGCAGGTCAACGGGTTGGGGTTGGCCGAGCGCGCCATCAAGCTGGCCGAGCGACGGGCGGCCGGGTGATGGCGAAGAAGTCCGTCACCGAGATCGACGTCGACGGCCACGTCGTGCCGATCAGCAACCCCGACAAGGTCTTCTTCCCGACCCACGGCGAGACGAAGCTCGAGCTCGTCCACTACTACCTCGCCGTGGCCGACCCGTTGCTGCGCGCGATGGGTGGGCGTCCGGTGTTGCTGCAGCGCTTCCCCGAGGGTGCGACCGGCAAGTCGTGGTTCCAGAAGCGCGTGCCCGAGAACCATCCCGACTGGTTGCAGACGACGGTCGTCAGCACACCGAACGGGACGACGAGTGACGCGCTGGTCATCGCCGACATGGCGCACGTGCTGTGGGCCGTGAACCTGGGTTGCATCGGCTTCCACGTGTGGCCGTACCTCGCCGGCGACCCCGAGCACGCCGACGAGCTGCGCATCGACCTCGACCCGTCGCCGGGCGTCGTCTTCGAACAGGTGCGGGAGGCGGCGGGCGAGCTGAAGGTGCTGCTCGACGAGAAGGGCGTGGTCGCCCACCCGAAGACGACGGGGAACCGGGGCCTGCACGTGTACTCGCGGCTGGCGCCCGAGTGGACGTCGTACGACGTGCGGGCCGCGGCCGTCGCGGTGGCGCGCGAGCTCGAACGGCGACGGCCCGACCTCATCACCGCCGCGTGGTGGAAGGAGGAGCGCGGTGCGCGGGTGTTCGTGGACTTCAACCAGAACGCGCCGCACAAGACGGTGTTCGGCGCGTGGTCCGTGCGGCCGCGCGCCGGCGGTCAGGTGTCGACGCCGTTCACGTGGGACGAGCTTCCGTCGATCCATCCCGACGACCTCACGCTCGCCAACGTGCCGGACCGCGTCGCCCGCGACGGCGACCCCTGGGACGGCATCGACCGCGACCCGCAGTCGCTGGAACCCTTGCTCGAGATGTCGCGCCGCGATCTCGCGTCGGGGCTCATGGACGCGCCGTGGCCGCCCGTCTACCCGAAGATGCCGGGCGAGCCTCCGCGCGTGGCCCCCAGCCGCGCCAAGAAGACCGACAGCTGAGCGCTTCCCGGCACGGGCGTCAGCGGCCCTCGGCGAACACCTCGTGGAGCTCGCGGGGGACGGCGACGTCGAGCTGTGCGTACGTGCACGACGCCGGTGTGCGGTCGTCGCGCCAGCGGATGAAGCGGGCGACGCGGCGGAAGCGTCCCGACTGCAACTGGTCGAACTCGACCTCGACGACGCGCTCGATGCGCACGGGCTCCCACGACAGGTCCTTCTGCGCGTTCCACCGGCTCACCGCGCCGGGCATGCGGCCACCCCCCGACGCCTCCGCCCAACCCCGCCACGGGTGGTCGTCGAGTGCGTGCTCGCGCAACGGCTCGAGGAGCGTGCGCAGCTCGCGCCGGAACTTCGCGGTGAACGACGCGCACACGCCGACATGGTGGAGCGTGCCTTCGTCGTCGTAGAGCCCGAGCAGCAGTGACCCCACGCCCTCGCCGTCCTTGTGCCACCGGAACCCGGCGACGACGCAGTCGGCGTCGCGATGGTGCTTCACCTTGAACATCACCCGCTTGTCGGGTTGGTAGGGCTGCGACGCGTCCTTGGCCACGACGCCGTCCAGCCCCGCGCCTTCGAAGCGTCCGAACCAGTCGCGCGCCTCGTCCATCGACGACGTCGCCGGCGTGACGTGGACGGGCGCGCGCACCGACGCGAGCTCGTCGCACAACCGCGAGCGCCGCGTGCGGAAGGGCTCCTCGGTGAGGTCGTCGCTGCCGACGGCGAGCAGGTCGAAGGCGATGAAGGACGCGGGCGTCTCCTTCGCCAGCCGGTTCACGCGCGACTCGGCGGGATGGATCCGCTGCTGCAACGCGTCGAAGTCGAGCCCGGTCGCACCCGGCACGACGACCTCGCCGTCGACCACCACTCGTGACGGCAGCTCGCGGCGCAGGGCCTCGACGAGCTCGGGGAAGTACCGCGTCAGCGGACGCTCGTTGCGGCTGCCGAGCACGATCTCGTCACCGTCGCGGAACACGATGCAGCGGAACCCGTCCCACTTCGGTTCGAAGACCAGCTCGACGTCGGTGGGGAGCTTCTCGAACGAGTCCACGGCCTTCGACAGCATCGGCTTGACCGGGGAGAGCAACGGCAGATCCACGAGCCCGACCCTACGTGTCGTCGTTTGCCACCGGTGTCACGCGGGTAGCCCGGGCCTCACCTACCACGGGGGTGACGGAGTGCGTTCGAAGGCGTGCACGGCAGTACTCGCAGCCGTGTTGTTCGCCGCCACGACGGCCGGGTGCGGCGGTCGCAGCGCCGGCGGGCCGCCGACGCTGAAGTGGTACGCCGGCAAGGAGGACTCGGGCGCCTACGACCAGATCATCGCCCGCTGCAACCAGCAGGCCAACGGCCGGTACCGCATCGCGTTCGCACCGCTCCCGGCCTCCTCCGACGACCAGCGCGAGCAGTTGGTGCGCCGGCTGGCGTCGCACGACAGCGACATCGACATCATCGGCGTCGACATCCCGTGGGTCGCCGAGTTCTCGGCCGCCAAGTGGCTCGCACCCTGGCCCGCCGACCGCGCCGCCGTCGTGACCGACGGCGCCATACCGAGCACGGTCCAGTCCGTCACCTACAAGGGCACGGTGATGGCGGCGCCGTTCACCTCGAACGCGCAGCTCCTCTGGTACCGGACGGACAGGGTCCCGCAACCGCCACAGACGTGGGACGACATGATCCGCACCGCCGAGCAGCTTCCCGAGGGCCAGCGCTACATCGAGGTGCAGGGCGAGCGCTACGAGGGCCTGACGGTCTGGTTCACGTCCTTGCTGGCATCGGCGGGCGGGACGATCGTCGACGACCAGGGCGAGCACATCACGTTGCCCGAGGGCCCGACGAAGGCGGCGTTGCAGGTCATGCACGACCTCGCGAACTCCTCGGCAGCCGATCCCGCGCTCTCGACGACTCGTGAGGACGAGGCTCGCCTCGCGTTCGAGTCCGGCAAGGCGTCCTTCGAGCTCAACTACTCCTTCGTATGGCCGAGCGCGCAGAAGAACGTGCCCGACATCGCGACGCACATGGGCTACGCGCGCTGGCCGTCGGTGGTCGCGGGGCAGCCGAGCCACGTCACACTCGGCGGCACGCACCTCGGTGTCGGCGCCTACTCGAAGCACAAGGACTTCGCGTTCGACGCCATCACGTGCATGCGCGATGCCGCCAGCCAGTCGATCGCGGCGACGGTCGGTGGTCTGGCGCCGAGCCGGGATGCGCTGTACGACGATCCGCAGGTCCGGGCCAAGTTCCCGTTCGCCGACGTGTTGCGCGATTCGATCCGTGACGCGGTGCTGCGCCCCGCCACGCCCGCGTACGACGACGTCAGCGTCGCCATCCAGCGCACGTTGCACCCTCCGCGGTCCGTCGACCCCGATCACACCTACAACGACCTGAAGGACCTGCTCGGTCACGCGATCAAGTCGGAAGGTCTGTTGTGACGACGACCACGGTCCCGACCGCGACCCGCACCACGGTGCGCGGAAGGGTGAGCGACCGCCTGCGGGCCGAGCGGCGCCTGGGAGTGCTGCTGTGCCTGCCGGCCGTCCTCGTGATGCTGCTCGTCACGGCGTACCCGATCGTCTACGCCGTGTGGCTCTCGCTGCAGCGCTACGACGTGCGCTTCCCCGACGAATCGAAGTTCATCGGGCTGTCCAACTACGGCACCGTGCTCTCGTCGTCGGTGTGGTGGCAGGCAGTCGTCAACACCGCGGTGATCACCGTGGTGACGGTCGCCGTCGAGCTCGTGCTGGGGATGGCCTTGGCGCTGGTGATGCACCGAGCGGTGATCGGACGCAGAGTCGTCCGCTCCTCCGTACTGATCCCGTACGGCATCGTCACCGTCGTCGCCGCGCTGTCGTGGAAGTTCGCGTTCGACCCGACGACCGGGTTCGTCAACGGCGTGTTGCACATGCAGACGTCGTGGTTCGCGCAACGCCCGACGGCGTTCGTGGTCATCTGCCTCAACGAGATCTGGAAGACCACGCCGTTCATGGCGCTCCTGCTGCTCGCCGGCCTGACCCTCGTGCCGCCGGATCTGCTGCGGGCGGCGCGCGTCGACGGCGCCGGCCCGTGGCAGCGCCTGACGAAGGTGACGTTGCCGCTCATGAAGCCGGCGCTGCTCGTCGCGCTGCTGTTCCGCACGATGGACGCGTTCCGTGTCTTCGACTCGATCTTCGTGATGACACGCGGCGCGCAGGACACCGAATCGGTCTCGATCGTCGGGTACAACACGCTCGTCACGCGCCTGAACCTCGGCCTCGGCTCTGCGGTGTCGGTGCTGATCTTCCTCTTCGTCATCCTCATCGCCGTGCTGTTCGTGAAGGGCTTCGGCGCCAATCTCGGCCAGCAGCGCGGGGAGGCCGGTCACTGATGGAAGGTCGTGTCGGCGCCGGCAAGAAGGTCCTCTGGGGGCTGGCCGCGCTCGCCGTCGCCGCGTACGCGCTGCTCCCGGTGGCATGGGTCGTGTCGCTGTCGCTGAAACCCGGAAGCGAGCTGTCGGATGGCTCGTTCCTCCCGAAGTCGCCCACGCTCGACAACTTCCGGGCCGTGTTCAAGGACCCGCAGTTCCCGGCCGCGCTGCGCAACTCGCTCGGCATCGCCGCCATCTCCACCGTCGTGGCGGTGCTGCTCGCCATGTTCGCCGCGTACGCGATCGTGCGCCTCGACTTCCCCGGGAAGCGTCTCGTGCTCGGTGGCGCGCTCGCGATCGCCATGTTCCCGGCCATCTCGATCGTCGGGCCGCTGTTCAACATGTGGCGGTCGCTCGGCCTCTACGACACGTGGGCGGGGCTGATCATCCCGTACATGACGTTCACGCTGCCGCTGGCCATCTGGACGCTTTCGGCGTTCTTCCGTGAGATCCCGTGGGACCTCGACAAGGCGGCGCGCGTCGACGGCGCCACCCCGTTCCAGGCATTCCGCAAGGTGATCGCGCCGCTGGCCGCGCCCGGCGTGTTCACCGCCGCCATCCTCGTGTTCATCTTCGCCTGGAACGACTTCCTGTTCGCGATCACGTTGACGTCCACGAACAGCGCGCGCACCGTTCCCGCCGCGCTCGCCTTCTTCACCGGCGCGTCCCAGTTCGAACAGCCGACCGGGTCGATCGCCGCCGCGTCGGTGATCGTCACGATCCCCATCGTCATCGTCGTACTGCTCTTCCAGCGCCGGATCGTGGCAGGGCTCACGTCCGGCGCGGTGAAGGGCTAGCGAAGGAGCACACACATGGCGACCATCGAGCTCGATCACGTCAGCAAGCGCTTCGGCGACGGCACCGAGGCCGTGCACGACGCGACCTTCACGATCGACGACGGCGAGTTCTTCATCCTCGTCGGCCCGTCGGGGTGCGGGAAGTCGACGCTGCTCAACATGATCGTCGGTCTCGAGGACGTGACGGACGGCGAGATCCGCGTCGACGGCCGGACTGTGAACGACGTCGACCCCAAGGACCGGAACATGGCGATGGTGGTCCAGAGCTACGCCATCTACCCGCACATGACGGTGCGGGAGAACATCGCCTTCCCGTTGCGGTTGGCGAAGCGGGCGAAGGACGAGGTCGCTCGCCGTGTCGACGAGGTCGCCGCCATCCTCGAGCTCACGGATCTCCTCGACCGCAGGCCGTCGCAGCTGTCGGGTGGGCAGCGCCAGCGCGTCGCGATGGGCCGGGCCATCGTGCGGGAGCCGAACGCGTACCTGATGGACGAGCCGCTCTCGAACCTCGACGCCAAGCTGCGCGTGCAGATGCGGACCGAGATAGCCGGGTTGCAGCAGCGACTGGGCACCACGACCGTCTACGTCACCCACGACCAGACCGAGGCGATGACCCTCGGCGACCGCATCGCCATCCTCCGCAAGGGTGTCGTGCAGCAGCTCGGTACGCCACGCGAGCTCTACGCCCGGCCCGCGAACGTGTTCGTCGCCGGGTTCATCGGATCGCCGGCCATGAACCTCCTGCCGGCGCAGATCGACGGCGACACGCTCCGCCTGCCGATGGTCGACGTCCCGATGGACGACGCGTTGCGTCGCCGCGTGCGTGACACGCAGGGCGACGTCGTCGTGGGTGTGCGACCCGAATCGTTCGGTGACGCGGCACAGCTCGACGACGAACGACGTTCGCGCGGCGTCACGTTCTCCGCCCACGTCGGCGTCGTCGAGTGGATGGGTGCGGAGCAGTTCGCGTACGTGGATCTCGACCGTTCGACGTCGCGCGAGTTGACCGAGCTCGCCAACGAGCTCGGTGCGGAGGAGACGGGCGGCGCGCATCGCACGCGGTTGGTGGCGCGTCTCGACCAGTCGAGTGACGTGCGCGCCGGCGCGGACGTCGAGCTCTGGCTCGACACCAACGCGCTGCACCTGTTCGCGACGGCAACCGGCGACCGTCTCGCCGAGGTCGGCGGCGACGACGTCGTCGACGTGCGCACGCACCCCGCCGCCCACGCCCCCGCCCGTTGACGGCGCCGTCCGGCGGATGTGTGGATCCTGCCCGGAGCGGCGAGACTGACGCCGTGAACGGCGGCACGGCGGCGGGCTGGTACGGCGATCCCTCGGGTGCGTTCGAGCTGCGCTACTGGGACGGCGGGCGGTGGACCGAGCACGTCGCCACCGGCGGCGTGCAGTCGACGTCGCCGGTGCCCCCCAGCGCGACGTCCGGAACGTCCCGGTCGCTGCTCGAGGCCGACGTCTTCACGGTGCGCCGCCACGGTCAGCCCCGCGACGAGGACGAACACGCACTCGACGTCGTCGCTGACGGCGCGGTGCTCGGGCGCTTCGTCCCGGTGCTCGACGGGGTCCCCGGGTACCGCCTCGACGCTGCCGACGACACGGTGCTGCTCACGGCGCGGAAGCCTTCGTTGAAGGCTCGGTTCCAGGTCGCGCTCGGCGACGGCACGCCGGTCGGTTCGATCGACAAGGTCGGTCGCCTGCACTCGCGCTACGACCTCGCCGGCGACGACGGCGCGGCCGCGGGGTCGGTGAAGCTCGCGCCCGGCGGCGTCGACGCGTGGGAGGTGCGGGTGGACGGCGACGTCGTCGCCCGTGTCGTGCGGCGCGCCACGCCGGGCGGCGACCCGTCGACGGTCGCCGCCGCCGACTACGACGTGTCGTTGCGTCCGAAGCTCGACGCCGGGTTGCACCACCTCGTGCTCGCCGTGCCCGTCGCCATCGACGTGCTCGACACGCAGGCACCCGCGGGCGCGCCGTGAGCGGGCTTCGACCGGGGCGCGACGTCGCCACTACCCTCGGCAACGCATGTCCGATCACCCTCTGAGCGAGCGCATCGAGCAGCTCAACAAGCGCAAGGAGGAGGCGCTCAACGCCGGCTCCGAGTCGGCCCGGCAGCGACAGCACGAGCGCGGCAAGCTGCTGGCCCGCGAGCGGGTGGAGTACCTCCTCGATCCCGGGTCGTTCCACGAGCTCGACCTGCTCGCCCGCACCCGGCTCCCCGAGGCCACCGACCGTCCGTACACAGACGGTGTGATCACCGGGTGGGGCACGGTCGACGGGCGCAAGGTCTTCGTCTTCAGCCAGGACTTCACGATCTTCGGCGGCGCGCTCGGCGAGGTGTTCGCCGAGAAGGTGCACAAGTTGATGGACATGGCCACCAAGGTGGGCGCCCCGCTCATCGGCCTCAACGACGGCGCCGGCGCCCGCATCCAGGAGGGCGTCGTGAGCCTCGACGCCTACGGCGGGATCTTCTACCGGAACGTGCAGTCGTCCGGTGTCATCCCGCAGATCAGCGTGATCATGGGGCCGTGCGCGGGCGGCGCCGTCTACAGCCCGGCGATGACCGACTTCGTCTTCATGGTCGAGGGCACGTCGTACATGTTCATCACCGGTCCCGACGTCGTGAAGACGGTGACCGGTGAGGAGGTGACGCAGCAGGAGCTCGGTGGCGCCATCACGCACGCGTCGAAGTCGGGTGTGTGCCAGTTCATCTCCGCGGACGACAAGGCGTGCCTCGACGACGTCCGCTACCTGTTGAGCTTCCTTCCGTCGAACAACCTCGAGGAGCCACCGGCGTTCGCGTCGAGCGACGACCCGCAGCGGCTGTGCCCCGAGCTCGTCGATCTCATCCCCGCGTCGCCGAACCAGCCGTACGACATCAAGAAGGTGATCGAGGCCATCGTCGACGACGGCGAGGTGTTCGAGTACGGCGCGCGGTGGGCACCGAACATCGTCTGCGCGTACGCGCGGCTCGACGGCCGTCCCGTCGGCATCGTCGGCAACCAACCGATGCACCTCGCCGGCGTGCTCGACATCGAGTCGTCGGAGAAGGCGGCACGCTTCGTCCGCACGTGCGATGCGTTCAACATCCCGTTGCTCACGTTCGTCGACGTGCCGGGCTTCCTGCCCGGCATCGACCAGGAGCACGGGGGCATCATCCGCCACGGCGCCAAGCTGCTCTACGCGTACTGCGAGTCGACCGTGCCCCGCATCCAGGTCGTGGTGCGCAAGGCGTACGGCGGCGCGTACGTCGTCATGAACTCCAAGTCGATCGGCGCCGATCTCGCGTTCGCGTGGCCGTCCGCCGAGCTGGCGGTGATGGGCCCGCAGGGCGCCGTCGAGATCGTGTACCGCCGCGAGCTGCAGACAGCGGCCGATCCCGACGCGCGCAAGGCGGAGCTCGTCGACGAGTACACCGAGCGCTTCGCCAACCCGTACATCGCCGCGGAGCGGGGCTACGTCGACGACGTCATCGACCCCGCCGAGACGCGCGCCAAGGTCATCGCCGGGTTCGATCTCCTCCGCTCGAAGCGCGAGGAGCTGCCGAAGCGCAAGCACGGCAACAGCCCGCTGTGAGCGCCCACCTCGCCGATCCGGACGAGGAGGAGCTGGCCGCCATCGTCGCCGCCGTCGAGGCGGCGTGGCCCCGACCCGTCGCCGCGCCGCCCGCGGACGACCCGCCCCCGCGCTGGCGCTTCGCCGGCCGGTGGTGGACCAAGCCGGTGCCGGTGCGCCGTGACCGGCCATGGTGACCGTTACCGTGCTGCCGTGAGCTACCAACAGCAGGGCTACGGCTACAGCTACTCGCCCGTCGCGTCCTACGCCGGTTTCTGGCTCCGGTTCCTCGCCGCCCTGCTCGACGGCCTCATCGTGGGCGTGCCCGTGTTCCTCGTGTCGGCCGCGTTGGCGAGCACGAACGGGCCGGGCAGCGGCGGTATCTTCCTCAATCCCGCCGCCGGACCGCTCGTGAACATCCTGTCGATCGTGGCGGGGATGCTCTACTACGGCCTCCTCGAAGGCGGACCCACCGGGCAGACGATCGGCAAGCGGGCGTGCGGCATCCTCGTCGTCGACGCCGATTCCGGGCAGCCGGGGATCGGCACGGGACGCGGCATCGGGCGCTACTTCGCCCGCTGGCTGTCGCAGCTCGTGCTCTACCTCGGCTACCTCTGGATGCTCTGGGATCCGAAGAAGCAGACCTGGCACGACAAGCTGGCCCGCACGGTCGTCGTCAAGAAGCCCTGACACCGAAGCGGGACGGCGTGCTCGAGGTCACCACCGTCGCCGACGACGAGATCGTCGCCTTCGACGGCGCCACCGTGCATCGCCGCACCGGACTCGACCCCGGCACCACGTACGAGGTCGGTGACGAGGTCGTGCAGACGCTGCCCCGTCCTGGCGGCGCGCTGCTGTGCCGGTTCGCCACCGTGAACGACGTGCACTTCGGCGAGACGGTGTGCGGGCTGATGGAGGGTTTCGAGCTCGGGCCCGTGTTCGAGAGCGGTCCGGGTGAGCCGCCGTACCCGGAGACCATGAACCGTGGTGCCATCGCCGAGATGGCCGCCATCGAGCCCGCCGCGGTGCTGGTGAAGGGCGACCTGACGTGCACCGGCGCGCCGGACGAGTACGCGGACTTCCTCGCCTTCTACGGTGACGCGTTCGGCGATCGTCTCCACCACGTGCGCGGCAACCACGACGCGATGACCGACGAGCACCTCGCCGCGAACGCGCCGTTCGCCGTCGATCTCCCCGGCGTCCGCCTCGCCGTCATCGACACGGTCATCCCCCACCATCACACGGGCCAGGTCACGGGCGACCAGCTCGAGTGGCTCGACACCACTGCGGCCGCGTCGGACCGGCCTGTGCTCGTGTTCGGTCACCACCACGTGTGGAGCCCCCTGTCGAAGCACCGCGAGGCGGGGTACTTCGGCATCAACCCCGACGACTCGGACGCGTTGATCGCCGTCGTCGCCCGCCGCCCGTCGATCGTCGGCTACTTCGCCGGCCACACCCATCGCAACCGCGTGCGCCGCTTCCCCGCGACCGGTGAACGACCGTGGGTCGAGGTGGCGTGCGTGAAGGACTTCCCCGGCGCATGGGCCGAGTACCGCGTGTTCGAGGGCGGCATCCTCCAGGTCGTGCGTCGCATCGCGACACCCGACGCACTCGCGTGGACGGAGAAGACGCGCGGGATGTTCGGCGGTCTGTACCCGGGCTACGCGTTCGGCACGCTCGCCGACCGGTGCTTCCGGGTGGTCTGACCTACTCCGACGTCGCCACCTCGATGCGGTCCTGGTGCCACTCGCGCGCAGCAGCGAGCGCGCGTGACGCACGGTCGAACAGCTCCCACGCGTCGAAGGCGTGCGCGGGGTAGCAGGCGATGCCGGCCCACAACGTCTGACCCTCGGCACTCGACGCCAGCGCGCGGCGGATGCGTTCGACCGTCCACACCGCGCCGTTCTCCGGAGTGTCCTCGAGGATGAGCGCGAACCGCCCGTCGTCGAGACGGCACGCCGTGTCGGCGTCGCGCAACGTGGCGCGGACGCCGTCGGCGACCGTCGTCGGTGCCGTCGGGGTGGGCTCGCCTTCGCGCACGCCTCGCGCGACCTGCACGAGCACGACGGCGACCGGCCGCAGGTGGCGGCGCGCGGCGGACACGCGCGTCTCGAGCGTGACGCGGAAGAACTGCTCGTTGAACAGGCCGGTGTCGGGGTCCGTCAGCGCGCCGGTGTCGCCCGCCTCCAGCTCGTCGCCGCCGTCCTCGCTCGCGGTGAGCGCGGCGAGCTCCGAGCGGGCCGACGTGACCGCCTGCTCGAGGTCGGCCACCCGCGCCGCGAGGACCTCCTCGCGGGCCGCGGCGTCGGCCAGGCGACGGCGATCACGCTGCGCGAACACCGCCACGCCGACCGCGACGAGCGCGACCAGCGACAGCGGCACGAGCACCCAACCCGGGATCATCGGAGAACTATCGGTCGCAACGCGGCGATCTCAAGGGCCGCTCAACCCCGGTGGCGCGCCGCCAGCTCCACGATCTCGCCCATGATCCGCCCGAGCTCGAAGTCCTTCGGTGTGTAGACGGCCGCCACGCCCGCCTCGACCAGGCGGGGGCGGTCCGCCTCGGGGATGATGCCGCCCACGATCACCGGGGCGTCCACGCCGTCCTGGCGCAGGAGGCGGATCACCTCCGGCACCTGCTCGAGGTGCGAACCGGACAGGATCGACAGCCCCACGACGTCGACGTCCTCGTCGCGGGCGGTGGCCGCGATCTGCTCCGGCGTGAGCCGGATGCCCTGGTAGACGACCTCCATGCCGGCGTCGCGGGCGGCGACCGCGATCTGCTCCGCGCCGTTCGAATGACCGTCGAGGCCGGGCTTGGCCACGAGCAGGCGGGGCGGGCCACCGGCCATGGCCTTCGTGCGGTCGGCGACGGCACGGAGATCGTCGGTGGAGCCGTGTCCCGAGGCGGCGCCGACGCCGGTGGGCGCGCGGTACTCGCCGAACACCTCGCGCAGCACGCCCGCCCACTCGCCGGTGGTGCCGCCGGCGTGGGCGAGCGCGATCGTCGCCGGCATGATGTTCTCGTCGGAGTCGGCGACGCGCCGCAGCTCGTCGAGCGCCTGCTTCACCGCGTTGGCGTCACGGTTCGATCGCCACGCCTGCACGTCGGCGATGAGCTCGTCCTGCACGGTCGGGTCGACCTTCAGGATCGACTCCTCGCCGCCGAGCGGCGACGGTGCGGTGTCGGTGAAGACGTTGACGCCGACGACCTTCAGCTCGCCGTTCTCGATGCGGCGCATGCGTTCGGTGTGGCTGCGCACGAGCCGGCCCTTCAACTCGTCGATCGCCTCGAACGCGCCACCGAGCGACAGCACGTCGTCGAGCTCCGCGGTCGCGGCGTCGACGAGCGCCGCCGTCTTCGCCTCCACGACCTTCGAGCCGTCGAAGACGTCGTCGTACTCCAGGAGATCCGTCTCGAGGGCGAGCACCTGCTGGATGCGCAGCGACCACTGCTGGTCCCAGGGGCGGGGGAGGCCGAGCGCCTCGTTCCACGCGGGCAGCTGGATCGAGCGCGCACGCGCGTCCTTCGACAACGTGACGCCGAGCATCTCGAGCACGATGCGCTGCACGTTGTTCTCGGGCTGGGCCTCGGTCAGTCCGAGGCTGTTGACCTGCACGCCGTAACGGAAGCGGCGCGCCTTGTCGTCGGTGACGCCGTAACGCTCACGGCCGATGCGGTCCCACAACTCCGTGAAGGCGCGCATCTTGCACGTCTCCTCCACGAAGCGGATGCCCGCGTTGACGAAGAAGCTGATCGACGCGAAGACGGCGGGGAAGCGGTCGGGTTCGACCTGGCCTGACTCGCGCACGGCGTCGAGCACGCCGATGGCGGTGGCCAGTGCGTACGCGATCTCCTGCACGGGTGTCGCGCCCGCCTCCTGCAGGTGGTAGCTGCACACGTTGATCGGGTTCCACTTCGAGATGTGGGCCGAGCAGAACGCCACCATGTCGACGATCAACCGGCGACTCGGCAGCGGCGGGAAGATGTACGTGCCGCGCGACAGGTACTCCTTGACGATGTCGTTCTGCGTCGTGCCCCGCAGTGCTTCGGTGGCGACACCCTGCGCCTCGGCGTTGGCCACGTAGAGCCCGAGCAACCACGCCGCGGTGGCGTTGATCGTCATCGACGTGTTCATCTCGCCGGGCGGGATGCCGTCGAGCAGCTCTCGCATGTGACCGAGATGGGCCACCGGCACGCCGACCTTGCCCACCTCGCCGTGCGCCTTCGGGTCGTCGGGGTCGTAGCCGGTCTGCGTCGGCAGGTCGAAGGCGATGGAAAGGCCGGTCTGCCCGCGCGCGAGGTTCGTGCGGTACAGCTCGTTCGACGCGCGCGCCGTCGAGTGGCCCGAGTACGTGCGCATGAGCCAGGGCTTGTCCGGCATGGCCATCATTCTCCCGTCAGGTGAACGCGGGCGGCAACGTCAGTGACAGTGCCCGTTCCAGCAGCTGGAGGTACCTGGCCCGCGTCACCTCGACCGCGCCGAGCGTGGCGAGGTGCTCCGTGCGCCACTGCACGTCGAGGAGGCGGCCGTCGCCGTCGTGACCGTCGTCCCGCAACCTCGCCACCAACCCGACGAGCGCCACCTTCGACGCGTCGGCCCGGTGGTGGAACATCGACTCGCCGGCGAACAGCCCGCCGATGGCGATGCCGTACAGGCCACCGGCCAGCGTGCCGTCGCCGTCCCACGCCTCGACGGAGTGCGCCCACCCCAGGCGGTGCAGCTCGACGTACGCGTCGCGGATGGCGGCGGTGATCCAGCCGCCGGGACGGCGCGGGTCGGCGCAGGCGTCGACGACCGCCGCGAACGCGGTGTCGACGCGGATCTCGTACCGGGCGCACGACTTGCGCAACGACCGGCTGACGCGCAGGCCGTCGAGAGGGATGACGGCGCGCGGGTCGGGCGACCACCAGGCCATCGGCCCGTCGCGGTCGACGGGCATCGGGAACAGGCCCCGCCGGTAGGCGGCGAGGATCGTCGACGGTGCGAGGTCGGCGCCGATGCCGACGATGCCGTGCTCGTCCGCCGTGTCGGCGGGCGGCAGCTCCCAGCGCGACGGCCCGACGTCGACCGGCAGCCCGCGCTCCTACTTGCGGTAGTCGTAGAAGCCGAGCTTCGACTTCCGGCCGAGATGACCGGCGGTCACCATCCGCCGCAGCGTCGGCACGGCTGCGTAGTTCGGGTCGCGGAACTCGTCGTAGAGCGCGTCGAGGATGGCGAGCGACGTGTCGAGCCCGACGAGGTCGAGCAGCGCGAGCGGGCCCATCGGGAAGTTGCAGCCGCCCTTCATCGCGGTGTCGATGTCGTCGCGCGTCGCGGTGCCGTTCTCCAGCATCCGCACCGCGTTGTTGAGGTACGGGAACAGCAGCGCGTTCACGATGAACCCGGCGCGGTCCTTGACCTCGACCGGTTCCTTGCCGCACGTGGTGGCGAACGTGCGCGCCGCGTCGATCGTCTCGTCGCTCGCGGTGAGCGGGCGCACGATCTCGACGAGGCTCATCATCGGTGCGGGGTTGAAGAAGTGGATGCCGCACACGCGCTCGGGGCGCTCGGTGACCATCGCCAGCTCGACGACGGGCAGCGTCGAGGTGTTCGTGGCGAGGATGGCGTCGTCCTTCACCGCGAGGTCGAGCCCCCGGAAGAGCTCCTTCTTCACGTCCAGGTCTTCCACGACCGACTCGATCACGAGGTCGCAGTCGGCCAGCGCGTGGAGGTCGTGCGTGCCCGTCACCCGTGACAGCACCTGGTCGCGCTCGCCGCCGTCGAGCTTGCCCCGCTCCACCTGCTTGTCGAGCGACTTCCCGAGCGCGGCCACCATGGCATCGGCCGTCTCCTGCTTGCGGCTGCGCAGCAGCACCTCGACCCCGGCCTTGGCCGCCACCTCTGCGATGCCGGACCCCATGATCCCGGACCCGACGATCCCCAAGCGCTTGATCATGGGTCGTGAAGCTACCGGTCGGTAAGAAGACGGGTCCAAAGGGTGCGCCGGCCGCGTGTCCTAAGGTCCGGCCGTGCGCAACGACGCTCGCGAACGAGCCCTGCGGGCGCGCGCCGTCGGCAACGTCCTCGAGGTGCGTCCGGGTGTGTCGCTCGATGCGCTCGTCGCCGAGGGCGCCCGCTTCGACACGATCGTCTCGATCTTCCAGCTCGCCCGTTCCGACGATCCCGCCCGCGACCTGCGCGCCATGGAACGGCTGCTCGCGGAGGACGGCCGCGTGCTCCTGCTCGAGCCCACCTCGACGCCGGGGGTCGCCGGTGCACTGCAACGCGTCGCCGGCCGCCGCCGCCACGACATCCCCGCGCTCGTACGGGCGGCGGGGCTGAGCATGCGCGACTGCGATCGCATCCACACGCCGGCGGGCGCGTACGTCGAGATCGACGCCTTCCGCACGATCTTCCCCGCCCGCACCGGGGCAGCGCGCCCGTGAGCGGACCGCTCGCGCTCGTCGGCGGAGGCGAGTGGCGTGACGGCTGCTCGTTCGACCGGGGTCTGCTCGACGCCGTCGGCGCCGACGAGGTCGTGGTGCTGCCGACCGGTTCCGCGTACGAGCACCCCCAGCGGCTCGTCGATGCCGCGACGGCCTGGTTCGACGGCCTCGGCGTGCGCACGCGCGGTCTGATGGTCGTCGGCCGCTCCGACGCGCTCGACCGAGCGAACGTCGACGTCGTGCGCGGCGCCCGCTTCGTGTACCTGGCGGGCTCGTCGCCGATGCACCTGCGCTCGGTGCTGAAGGACTCGCCGCTGTGGGACGCCATCCTCGAGGGGTGGGACGGCGGCATGGCTTTGGCCGGATCGTCGGCGGGCGCGATGGTGCTGTGCGATCCCATGGTCGACCCGAGGGGTGGCGCCTTCACGCTCGGGCTCGGGTTGCTCGAGGGCATGACGGTGATCCCCCACCACGACACCTGGTCGGAGGAGAAGGAGCACCGCACGCTCCAGCTCGCGCCGAAGGGGCTCATCGTCGCCGGGGTCGACGAGCGCACCGCGCTGGTCCGCGCCGCGGGCGGGTCGTGGCAGGTGGAAGGTGCGGGCGACGTCACCGCGTGGCGCGACGGCGTCGAGATCGCCCTCGCCGAGCTGCCCTGACCAGCCCGTTCGGGCCAGGCGCGTTGTGCCTCCCGGACTATGGACCGCTTTCGAACCGCTCGTCACGATCTGGCGCATGCTCCGCGCAAGGTTGCCCGAGCGATGGCCGCTCGCGTCCCTGTGCGCGGTCGTGACCGTGGCGGTCATCGGCGCGGCGTGGGCGCTGGTCCCGGCGGTGGCCGCCGTCCTCGTGGTGGCGCTCGCCTTCGCGGTGGCGCTCCTCGCAGCCGCGGCACGAGCGAACCGCGATCGCAGCGGCCTCACCGTCGACGAGCTCGAACGGTTGCGGCGGGCGGAGGCCGCCGTGGCAGCGGCGGTGAGCCCGGAGGCCGCCGCCCGCGAGCTGAGCAAGCACGCGATGGCGCTGCTCGACGCGCCGGCTGCGACGGTGATCATCGAAGGCGTCGGCGACACGTTCCGCATGGAAGCCGGCGACACCGGCGCGCACTCCATCTACGACACCGGCTCGCGGATGCGGCTGCTGGAGACGGACGGTGTGCAGACGGGTTCGATCGTGGTCGCCGCCCGGCCGTCGAAGCCGTACGGCGAGCGCGACGAACGCATCCTCGATGCGCTCGCGCAGCGCGTGTCGTCGAGCCTCCACCGCGTCGCGCTCTTCGACGAGGTCCGCAACGAGCGACGGACGCTCGCCGACGTGCTGGCCTCGTCGTCCGACGGCATCTTCTCCGTCGGTCCCGATCTCCGCATCCGTTCGTGGAACCCGGCGATGGCGCGCATCACGGAGATCGCGGAGGTCGTCGCCGTGGGCCAGCACTGCTGCGCGACGTTCCGTCCCCTCGACGAGCACGGCGCGCCGCTCTACGGCGCGGCGTGCCCGGGCCGCGCCCACGACGAGGTAGAGGTCGTGGTGCAACTGGCGGTCGGGCCCGATGCCCACGTGCGCTGGTTGAACTGCGCGTTCGCGCCGATGACCGACGGCGGTTACGTGGTCGTGGCTCGCGATGTCACGGCTCGCAAGCAGATCGACGACGAGAAGGCGGACTTCCTCGCCACCGTGAGCCACGAGCTGCGCACGCCGCTGACGCCGATCAAGGGCTTCCTGCAGACGCTCGCCCGCCGCGACCACGAGTTCACCGACGACGAACGGCACCACGTGTACGAGGTGATGTTGCGCGAGGAGCAACGACTCGAGCGCCTCGTGCACCAGTTGCTGCAGGCGACGTCGTTGGAGCAGACCGATCAGCTCGCGCTCAACGAGGCCGTCGACTTCGAGTCGCTCGTGCGCGAGCAGGTCGATCGAGCGCAGCGCGAGGAACCGACACGCGAGTTCTCCGTCGTGGTCGCGCCCGATCTCCCGCGCGTCGTCGCCGACGAGCAACTCGCGGAGCAGGTGCTCGCCAACCTGCTCTCGAACGCCGTGAAGTTCTCACCTGCCAACACGCCGATCGGCGTCGGCGTGGCCCACGACGGCCATCGCGTCGTCACGACCATCGCCGACCGCGGGCCGGGCGTCTCGAGCGTCGACCGCGACCGGATCTTCGAGAAGTTCACCCGTCTCGGCGACCACCTCACCCGTCCGCAGCAAGGCGTCGGGCTCGGGCTGTACATCGTGCGCCGGTCGGTCGAGGCGATGGGCGGCACGGTGTGGGTGGACGAGGTGCCCGGCGGTGGTGCCGCCTTCTCGTTCAGCCTCCCGGTGGCCAACGGCGTCCCGAAGCGCCGCGTGCTGCGCACTCGTTGAGGGCGCGCCGCCGCGGCGGCGTCACGACTCCGTGATCGTGACCGAGTTGACCGTGACGACCTGCGTCGGTGTGCCCTGCTGGTCGGTGCCGCCGAGCGCGTTGATCGCCTGCGCCACGTCGAGCCCCGCCGTGACCGTGCCGAACTTCGTGTAGCTGGCGGCGAGTTGCTGGCCGCCGCTGCCGATCACGATGAAGAACTGCGAGCCGCCGCTGTTGGGCTGACCGGTGTTGGCCATCGCCACCGCGCCCTCGGTGTACACGGACTTGTCGGGCGGCAACTCGTCGGGGATGGTGTAGCCCGGTCCGCCCGTGCCCGGTGGGTTCCCGGTCGCGTCGCCGGTCTGGTCCATGAAGCCCTGGATCACGCGGTGGAAGGTCACGCCGTCGTAGAAGTGGTAGCGGGCCAGCACCACGAAGTTGTTCACGGTCGCCGGCGCCGTCTTCGGGTCGAGCGAGATCGTGATGTCGCCCTTCGAGGTCGACAGCTTGGCGGTGTAGGTCTTCGTCGCGTCGATGCACGTGGGGGGCGGCTTGGCGAACTGTGTCGTGCGAGGCGACGTGCCGTCGGCGTTCGGGCAGGGCGTGTCGCCCGTGATCGTGGCGCCTGGTGCGAGGCCCGACGAGCTGGCGGTGGAGCTCGACGTGGACGTCGAGCTCTTGTCCTTGCCCTGCACCCGTGACAGCACGAACAGGCCGATGAAGATCAGCACGATGATGATGGCGAAATTGCGCACGCCGTTGAACCGCTTCCGGCGGCGCGCCGCTTCCTCCGCGGCCTGCAGCCGCTGCTGTCGCCCCTGCTTCTGGCGCTCTCGCTTCGCCGTACCCACGAAGGGGTCAACCTAGTGTCCGGCCCCTCCCAGGGGGAGATCGGGCCCTGCCCGGCGAATCGTTGCGCTGGCGGAACGCGGCAGAACTGGGGAGGGAGCCGCCATGTCAGAAGTGGGGTCGGACGACGAAGGCCCGTCGGCCTTCTCGATCGAGGTGGGACAACGGCTGCGCGCCGTTCGTCGCGCACGGAAGTGCTCGCTCGACGACGTCGAGCGGGCGTCGGGTGGGCGCTGGAGCGCGTCCGCCATCGGTGCGTACGAGCGCGGGTTCCGCAACCTGAGCCTGCCCCGGCTGCGAGAGCTGGCCGAGTTCTACAACGTGCCGATGACCGTGTTGCTCGGCGAGTCGGACGGCCACGAGCGCGCCGTGCGAGGCGGCAAGCTCGTGATCGACCTGGAGGCACTCGGCCGCGTCGACGCCGCCGAACCGGTGCTCCGGTACCTGCGCGGCATCATCGTCGAGCGGGGCGACTTCAACGGCCGGATCCTGTCGATCCGCAAGGACGACGTGCGCGCGCTGTGCGCCGTCCTCCATGCCGACGAGCCCCAATTGTTCGACACGTTGCGGGAGTGGGAGGCGTTGCTCGCCGGTGGCGCCCAAGGAGAAGTCGACAGCGACCGGTAACGTGCCCCACCGATGTCGCTCCTCGTCCAGAAGTTCGGTGGGACGTCGGTGGCCGATCCCGATCGCATCCGCCAGGTGGCGGACCACGTCGCGCGCACGCGGCGCCATGGTGACGACGTCGTCGTGGTCGTCAGCGCGATGGGCAAGGAGACCGACGAGCTGATCCGGCTCGCGTCCGAGGTGGCGACCGAGCGCCCTGGACGCGAGATGGACATGCTCATCACCGCCGGCGAGCGCAAGGCGACGGCGCTGCTGTGCATGGCGCTGCACGACGTCGGTGTGCCCGCCGAATCGTTCACGGGCAGCCAGGCCGGCTTCCTCACCGACGAGATGCACACCAACGCGAAGATCCTCGAGGTGCGTCCCGACCGCATCCGTGAGGCACTCGACCGGGGTGCGGTGCCCGTGGTCGGCGGCGCCCAGGGCGTGTCACGCGCGCGTGATGTCACGTTCCTCGGGCGGAACGGCTCCGACGTCACGGCTGTCGCGCTCGCGCACGCGCTGAAAGCCGACGTGTGCGAGCTCTACACCGACGTGTCGGGTGTGTTCACCGCGGACCCCCGCGTCGTGCCGCGAGCACGGCGGATGCACAAGATCAGCTTCGACGAGATGTTGGAGATGTGCGCGTGCGGTTGCCCGAAGCCGGCGATGCGGGGCGCCGAGTTCGCACGCAACTGGCGGGTGCCGTTGCACGTCCGCTCGAGCTTCACCTGGGAGCCGGGCACGTGGGTGGTCGAGGAGGACCCTTCCATGGAGCAGGCCATCGTTTCCGCGGTCGTGCACGACACGTCCGAAGCGAAGGTGACGATCGCGGGCGTGCCCGACAAGCCCGGCATCGCGGCGCGCATGTTCCGCGCGCTGGCCGACGCCGACGTCAACGTCGACATGATCGTGCAGAACGTGTCCGACCACGGCGTGACCGACATCAGCTTCACCGTTCCGCGCAACCATCTCGACGCGGCAACGCGCATCACGTCCGGGCTGGCCGACGAGATCGGTGCCACCGGTGTCACCACCGACGCTGGAATCGCGCGCGTCAGCCTCGTCGGCGCCGGCATGAAGTCGAACCCCGGTGTCGCGGCGAAGATGTTCGAGACGCTCGCCGATGCCGGCATCAACATCGAGATGATCTCCACGTCGGCCATCCGTGTGTCGTGCATCGTGAGCGAAGCCGACATCGAGCGCGCCGCGCAGTCGCTGCACACGGCGTTCGATCTCGACATCCCGGAGTAGCGCGCCCGGCCCGGGCGCCGCGCGTCAGCGGAACCGGTGCGAGCCGGGCATCCACCCGCTGGTGTTGTGGAAGTCGCTGGCGAACTGCCCCGGCGCCACGACTTCGTCGAGCGCGGCGACGGCTTCGGTGTCGAGCGGCTCGTGCGCCATGACGGCGAGCGACTCCTCGAGGTGGGCCATCGTGCGCGGCCCGACGATCGGGCTCGTGACCGCGGGGCGGTCGCGCAGCCACAGCAGCGCCAGTTGGCCCGCGGTGATGCCCCGCTCGTCAGCGAGCCGGGCCACCGCGTTGGCGGCGGCGATTGCCTGCTTCGTGATGCGGGCACGGGTCTGCGGCGTGCGCGTGGCGCGTGAGCCGGCGGGCGGCTTGCCCGGCGACTTGTAGCGCCCGGCGAGGATGCCGCCCCCGAGCGGCGACCACGGCAGCAGCGCCATCCCGTGGCGCAACGCCAGCGGCACCAACTCGTTCTCGACCCGCCGGTCGAGCAGGTTGTACGGCGGCTGCTCGCTCACGTAGCGCGCCCAACCGTGGCGTTCGCTCACCGCCAGGCACTCGCGCACGTACCACGCCGGGTGCGTCGAACACCCGATGTTCAGCACCTTGCCCGCCCGCACGAGATCGTCGAAGGCGCGCAACGTCTCTTCGGGGTCGGTGTCGAGCGCGGGACGGTGCAACTGGTAGAGGTCGATGCGGTCGGTGCGGAGCCGGCGCAACGACTCGTCGCACGAGCGCACGATGTGCCGGCGTGAGCCGCCGCGCTGGTTGCTGTCGGGACCCGACGGGATGCCGACCTTCGTGGCGAGCACGATGCCGTCGCGGCGGCCGTGGCGCTCGAGCACCTCGCCCACGATGCGTTCGCTCTCGCCGCCGGTGTACACGTCGGCGGTGTCGACGAAGTTCACGCCCGCGTCCAGCGCGGTGAGGATCAGCTTCTCGGACTCGGCGGCATCGGTCGGGCCCCCGAAGTTCATGGCGCCCAGGCACAACGCCGACACGTGCACGCCCGTACGTCCGAGAGGTCGCCGCTCGATCATGGAGCGACGCTATCCATTGGGTTCCCCCGTGGCCGCCTCGTAGCCTGTGCCCATGCGAGTAGGTGTGTTCGGAGCGACCGGCCAGGTGGGCGGCGTGATGCGGCAGTTGCTCGTCGACCGCGACTTCCCCGTCGACGACGTCCGCTTCTTCGCCTCCGCTCGTTCCGCAGGCCGCACGTTGCCGTGGAAGGACGGCGAGATCACCGTCGAGGACGCCGCCACTGCGGATCACCGCGGCCTCGACATCGCACTGTTCTCTGCCGGGAAGTACGCGTCCAAGGACCTCGCACCGGTGGTGGCTGCCGCCGGCGCGACCGTGATCGACAACTCGTCCGCGTGGCGCATGGACCCCGACGTGCCGCTCGTCGTCAGCGAGGTGAATCCCGGCGCGCTCGACCGCATCCCCAAGGGCATCGTGGCGAACCCGAACTGCACGACGATGGCGTTCATGGCGGTGCTGGCGCCGCTGCACCGCGACGCGCAGCTGCGCCGCATCGTGGTCACGACGTACCAGGCCGTCTCCGGCGCGGGTGGTGCCGGCGTCGACGAGCTCGACGAGCAGCAGCGCAAGGTGAGCGACCGCGCCGCCGCGCTCGCCTTCGACGGCCGTGCCGTCGAGTTCCCGCCGGCGCGCCAGTTCCCGACGACGATCGCGTTCAACGTCGTGCCCCTTGCCGGGACGATCGTCGACGACGGTTCGCTCGAGACCGACGAAGAGCAGAAGATGCGCAACGAGAGCCGCAAGATCCTCGACATCCCGGATCTCGCGGTCGCGTGCACGTGCGTGCGTGTCCCGGTGTTCACCGGTCACTCGATGGCGATCAACGCCGAGTTCGCGGCGCCGCTGTCGCCCGAGCGGGCCACCGAGTTGCTGGGGGCCGCGCCGGGTGTCGAGGTCGTCGACCTTCCCACCCCGTTGCTCGCCGCGGGCGCCGACCCGTCCTACGTCGGTCGCATCCGACGTGACCCCACGGTCGACGGCGGGCGTGGGCTCGCGTTGTTCGTGTCGAACGACAACCTCCGCAAGGGCGCCGCGCTCAACGCCATCCAGATCGCGGAGCTGCTCGTCACCCGCTGACGAGGCTCAGCGCTCGCCGAGCACCTCCACCAACGTGGCCGGCGCGATGTTGCGCCCGGTGAGCAGCACCACCGTCGTGCCGTCGGCGCGCACCTTCCCCGTCTGCAACGCGGCGACGCCGACCGCGCCCGATCCTTCGGTGACCACGCCGTGGTCGTAGACGAGGGTGCGCACGGCGGCGCCGATCTCCTCCTCCGTCACCGCCACGATCGACTCGACGCGCTCGCGGATGATGGGGAACGTGACCGTGTCCGGCTCGAGGTTGCCGGCGAGACCGTCGGCGAGCGTCGGCGCGATGTCCACGTGTTCGACGGCGCCGCGCTCGTACGCGCGCAGCATCGCCGGCGACGCCTCGGGCACGACACCAACGACGCGAACGCCGTCGGGCGCGGCGAGCGCGACACCCGAGACGAGCCCGCCGCCGCCGATCGGCACCACGATCGTCCGGATCTCGTCGAGTTGGCTCCGCAACTCGGTGACGATCGTCGACTGCCCCGCGATGGTGTCGGGATCGTTGTACGGAGAGACGAACCGGATGTGGCGCGACGCGGCGAGCGACAGCGCGTGCGCTTCGGCGTCCTCGTAGCTGTGACCGTGCCGCACGAGCGTGACCGCGAAGCGTTCGAGCGCGGCGCGCTTCTTCTCCGACGCGTTCTCGGGGATGACCACCGTCGCGTCGACGCCGAAGCGGGTGGCGGCGTACGCGACGCCGAGCCCGTGGTTGCCCGCCGACGCGGTGACGACGGCGACGCCGTCGCGGGCGGCGCGATGCACCGCCGCGAGCCCACCGCGCACCTTGAACGACCCCGTCGGTTGGAACGTCTCGAGCTTGCACACGACGCCGTCGCCGAGGGAGGGCGTGGCGAGCACCGGCGTGGGGGCGAGGGCAGCCCCGACGACTTCGGCGGCCGCCGCGAGGTCCTCCGCGGTCGGCATCCGCACCTCTCGCACGCGCACCTCGCTCTCGTCAGAAAACCCGACCGGTCAGGTCGACATTGCGGACCGTGGTCCGTAGGCTGGTCATCGTGGCATCGACCGGCACGTCCCGAATCCTCGGCTTCCCGAACCCGGTGAACGAGAAGGCTGCCCGCACGGTGGCGGCCGGCGTCGTCGTCCTCACGATCGCCATCCTCGTCACGCAGCAGTGGTGGTTGCTCGTCGTGCTCACCTACGGGTTCGTGGCCCGGGTGGCGACGGGGCCGACGCTCAGCCCGCTGGGGCAGCTCGCCACCCGCGTCGTGGCGCCACGCCTCGGCGCCCCGAAGCACGTGCCGGGTCCGCCGAAGCGGTTCGCGCAGGCGGTCGGTGCCGCCTTCACGCTCACCGCGTCGCTGCTGCACTTCGCCTTCGGGCTCGACACGGTCGCCCTCGCGCTCGTCGCGGTGATCGCCGTGTTCGCCACGCTCGAGTCGGTGTTCGCGTTCTGCATGGGGTGCACCGCGTTCGGCTGGCTCATGCGGGGCGGCATCATCCCCGAGCGGGTGTGCGTCGAGTGCGCCGACCTCTCGAGCCGCCTCGCAGCCCGCGCGTAGCGCCTCGAGTCCTACGATCCCGGCCGTGGAGTACGGCGAGCACCTGGCGTCGGTCGAACGCGACGTCGCGCGGATCGGTGACGCGTTGCGGGCCGGACCGCTCGACGTCGTCGTCCCGTCGTGCCCCGACTGGACCCTGCGGGCACTGACCGAGCACGTCGGCGCGCAGTTCTGCGCGTTCTGGTGCCACGTCCTGTGCGAGGCGAACGGCCACGACAAGCCGGACGTCCCCGCGCTCCCGGCGGACGACGACGACGTCGCGGCCTGGTTCGACGGCTGCGCGCGCGGCCTCGTCGACGAGCTGCACGCGACCACACCCGACACGAACGTGTGGACGTGGGTGCCCGATCAGCAGCACGCCGCCTTCGTCGCCCGCCGAGCCGCGCACGAGCTGGCCGTGCACCGCTACGACGCGCAGCTGGCACGCAACGCGAACGAACCGATCGAGGCGGACGTCGCCGCGGACGGGATCGAGGAGATCTTCGTGATGGCGGACGCGTGGCGCGTCAACGATCCGACGTCGGGATGCGGCAACGGGGAGACGGTGCACGTGCACGGCACGGACGAAGGACGCAACGACGAGTGGCTGCTGACGCTCACGCCGGACGGTCTGCGCGTCGAACGGGCGCACGCGAAGGGCGATCTCGCGTTGCGGGGGGCGGTGTCCGACCTCGAGCTCACGTTGTACGGCAGGCCGACCGTCGGTCCGGTCGAACGGTTCGGTGACGAGCGTGCGCTCGACGCGTGGCGCAAGGCGTTCACGTTCGGATGAAGGCCGCCGTCTACTACGAGACCGGTGCGCCGGACGTCTTCCGCTACGAGGACGTGCCCGACCCGGAGTTGTTCCCGGGCGGCGTGGTCGTGCGCGTCGAGGCGATCAGCATCGAGGGCGGCGACACGCTCAACCGCGCCGGCGGGATGCTGCAGACCACACCGCACATCGTCGGCTACCAGTGCGCGGGCACGATCGAAGCCGTCGCCGACGACGTCACCGATCGCCACGTCGGCCAGCAGGTCGTCGCCACCATGATGTGGGGCTCGCACGCGGAGCTCGTGGCCGTGCCTGCCGTCGTCACGTGGCCGGTGCCCGACGGCGCCGACCTCACGGCGGTGGCGTGCGTGCCGATCGCCTTCGGCACCGCCGACGACTGCCTCTTCGAGTTCGGTCACCTGCAGCCGGGGGAGACCGTGCTCATCCAGGCGGGTGCCGGCGGCGTCGGCGTGGCCGCCATCCAGCTGGCCAAGCGGGCCGGTGCCACGGTGCTGGCGACGGCGTCCAGCGAGGCGCGGCTCGCGCCCCTGCACGAGCTCGGACTCGACCACGGCATCGACTACACGCGTGACGACTGGATCGCCGAGGTGCGTCGCATCGCCGGCGGGCAGGGTGTCGACCTCGCCGTCGACTCCGTCGGCGGCCGAGTGCTGAAGGGCAGCGTGCAGTGCCTGCGCTACCGAGGGCGCGCCATCACGGTGGGCAGCGCAGGACGCGACCCCGAACCGTTCGACGTCGCACTGCTCTCGATGGGGAACCACTCGCTCACCGGCGTGTTCCTCGGTGCCGAGATCATCAACGAGCGGACCCGCGAGATGATCGGACGCCACATCGACGACGTCGCCGCCGGCCGTCTCCGCGTGCTCGTCGACAGGGAGTTCAGCCTCGCGGAAGCGGCGGCGGCGCATGCGTACGTCGAGAGCCGCCGCGCGATCGGCCGCGTCGTCCTGCACCCGTGAGGAAGGGCAGCGCCAGCTTCACTGCGGTGCCGACGGCGGCCACCATCCGGACGGGGTCGACGGCCGGCACCCACTTCACGTCACCGTTCCTCACGACGTAGACGCCGAGCGGCCACGTCACGCCGCCGAACCCGCCGCCGCTGCCGCCGGGTGGGCGGGCCTCGGCGCCTTCGTCCAGCCCGGAGCCGCCGCCGCCCCCGCCGGCCACGAACGCGACCGGGATGATGGCGCAGTCGTCGCGCTCGATCACCGGACCGAAGGCGCGGCCGGCGCTCACGCCGTTGCGCACGCGATCCAGCAGCTCGAGGAAGTTCATCCGCCCTCTCCTGACACGTAGCGATCGATGACACGGTGCATGTGCAACACGTTCGACTCCTGCCGGCGGTTCAACCGTGCGCCGCGGAAGCCGCGCGACTTCATGCCCGTCTGCACCTCGAGCATGTTGGCGTAGTCCTGGTTCGTGATCTCGCCCCAGTCCTTCGCCGTCCAGTCGGGGTAGAAGCGGCGCTCCCACTTCGCGTCGCCGGCATCGGGACGGGGCCACTCCAGCGTCCACGTGTCCTTGATGGCGCTGTCGGGATCGAGGCCGTTCGGGCGGACGCGGAACACGATGGCCGAGCCCGGGTAGATCGGGCCCACGACGTTCGGGAAGACGTAGACGTCGTCGGCGCTCGTCATCTGGTCGAGCGAGAGGTCGGACACGTCGAGCCCGCGCGCCGCCAGCAGCTCGCGGCGGCGGCGTTGGTACTCGGCGAGCAGCTCGCCGTCCGGCGGCGGATCGGCGCGCAGCTCCTCCACGATCGCCATCTCCTCGGCGAGGAACAGCCGTCCGAGCCCGCCGACGAGCCCGGCGAGGATGGCGCCCTCGTCGTACTGGCCCGGCGCCAGCCCGAGGCGGGGACTCGGCCGCAGCGAGCGGCGCGCCTCGGGGAGGCGGCCGTAGTGGGCGTGGATGCCGAGTTGCTCGTAGGCGATCGACACGTCGTCGGTCCACGGCAGCAGCTGCGGGTGCGTGCCCTGCACGTGGTACGCCTCGTTGAAGGCGTCGACGACGACCTTCCAGTTGGCGGGCAGCACGGTCGACTGGTGGGCGCGGAAGCGCATCGACGCGAGGTGGTACGGCGCCAGCAGCGCCGGCAAGGGGTCGAGGTAGTCGAGCAACGGCGGCGCGTCGAGGTCGAGGTTCACGAACACGAAGCCGCCCCAGCAGTCGACCTTCACCGGCGCGAGGCACAGCCCGTCGGGGATCGCGTCGAACTCGTGCTCGTCGACGACGCGCGTCAGGCGGCCGTCGAGCGCGTACTGCCAGGCGTGGTACCGGCACGTGATCGTGTCACCGTCGAAGCGTCCCGCACCCTGCGCGAGGCGCGTGCCGCGGTGCAGGCACGCGTTGTGGTGCGCGGCGATGCGACCGTTGCCGTCGCGCACGACGAGGATCGACTGGTCGCCGATGAGGTACTCGACGAAGTCGCCGGGCTCGGCCACCTCCTCCTCGCGGCACGCCACCTGCCACACGCGCGGCCACAGCCGTTCCATCTCGAGCGCGAGGAACTCACGGGAGATGTACCGCTCCTTCGGGACGAAGCCATCGTCTCCGACGAGCATCGACGCCGGCGCCTCGGTCAGAATCGGCAGCGTAGTGGCACGCTCCTTCAACCTCGCCGACGTGTTCGAGCTCGTCGCCGGCGCCGTTCCCGCGCGGGAGGCGCTCGTCGGCGGTGACGTGCGCCGCACGTTCGCCGACCTCGACCGGCGAGCGACGCAACTGGCCGACGCGTTCGCGACCGTGCACGGTGTCGGCGCCGGTGACCACGTGGGCCTCGACCTGCACGACCGCTGCGAGCACGTCGAGGCGATGCTCGCCTGCTACAAGCTGCGGGCCGTACCGATCAACGTGAACTACCGGTACGTGGCCGACGAGCTCGTGCAGCTCTTCGGCAACGCCGGGGTCGTGGGCGTGGTGTGCGACGAGCGCACGGCGATCGAGGTGCGCACGGCCGCGCGCGGCGCGTGGGTCGTCGAGACCGGTGACGAGTTCGAGGCGCTGGTCGCCGCCGGGTCGCCGGCTCGCCGCTTCGAGGAACGCTCGGGCGACGACCACTACGTCCTCTACACCGGCGGGACGACGGGCATGCCGCGCGGCGTGGTGTGGCGCCACGAGGACATCCTCTTCGCCGCGCTCGGTGCCGGGAACCCGGGTGGTCCGCCCGTGGCCCGTCCGGAAGACGTCGTCGACATCGCGCCCCGCAACACCGCGCAGCGCGTCGCGCCGTTCCTCGGTCCCGACGATCCCGGTCCCGACGAGTTCGTGGCGCTGTCGACCGGCCCGCTCATGCATGCGAGCGGGCAGTGGCTCGCGCTCGGCACGCTGCTCGGTGGCGGCAAGGTCGTGCTCGACGTCGAGCCGCACTTCGACCCCGAGCACGTGCTCGACCTCGTCGAACGCGAGCGAGTGGTGATGCTCACGTTGGTCGGCGACGCCGGCGCGCTCCCGTTGCTCGACGCGCTCGACGCCCATCCCGGGCGGTGGGACCTGTCCTCGTTGCTACTGCTCGGCTCGGGTGGGTCGATCCTGAGCGGTGCGACGCGCCTGCGCCTGCTGGCGGCGCTGCCGAACGTGTTCGCCATCAACGAAGCCGTGGGTTCGTCGGAGGCGCCGGTGCAGGCGGTGGCGATGGCGACGCGCACCGGCCCCCCGATCGCGTCGCTCGAGTTCAAGGCGCGAGAAGGCATCACGCTCGTGGTCGACGACGACCTGCGCCCGATCGAGCCGGGCTCCGGTCGGGAGGGTTGGCTGGCGGCCGGTGGGCGGGTGCCCATCGGGTACCACAACGATCCCGACAAGACGGCGCGCACGTTCGTCACCATCGACGGTCGCCGCTACTCGTTGCCGGGCGATCGCGCCACGATCGACGTGGACGGCACGGTGCACCTGCTCGGTCGCGGTGCGCTGTGCATCAACACCGGTGGCGAGAAGGTGTACCCGGAGGAGGTCGAGGCGGTGTTGAAGGCGCACCCGGGTGTCGCCGACGCCGTCGTCGTCGGTGTGCCCGACGAGCGGTGGGGACAGCGCGTCGCGGCCGTCATCGCCGCCGCCGACGGCACCGCGCCCACGCTCGAGGACGTGCAGGCGCACTGCCGGTCGTCGCTCGCCGGCTACAAGGTGCCCCGCTCCGTCACGGTCGTCGACCGTGTGCCCCGCTCACCGGCGGGCAAAGCGGACTACCGGTGGGCGGCGGATGCAGCGCGCGCGACCGCACCCACTGCGCCGGGATCGACGCCGTCCTCGCGCTGACGGCGTCGTCACCGGACTGCAATCCGATCGTCACCGCGTCGGCGCGGCGTCGTCACCTCGGATCGCGAAAGTGACGCCGTGCGTCACCGCAAGCAACAGCCGCAGGCTCCGGTCGTGTGGGACGCGACCGCGCTGGCGGCCTCGCCGGCGGAAGTGGTGATCCGTGCGCCTCGCGCCGGCGACGTCGTCGAACCGGTCACCGCTCCCGCAGCGTCGCCCACAGCAGCCTGACGTGATCGAGATCCTGTAGGTCGAGCACCTGCAGGTACAGCCGCTGCGCTCCCGCGTCCCGGTACTCGGCCGCCCTCGCGGCCACCTCGTCCACCGTCCCCCCGAGCTGGTTGGCGCGCAGGTTGCCGGGGTCCTGCCCGATGTCGGCGGCGCGGCGGGCGAACTGCGCGTCGTCCTCGCCGCAACAGGCGACCACGGCGACCGACGTGACGAGCGTCGAAGGATCACGGCCGATCGCCTCGCACGCCGCCCGGGCGCGGGCGAACTGCTCGGCCACGTTCGCCACCGGTGAGAACGGCAGGTTGTACTCGGCGGCGTAGCGCGCGGCGAGGCGCGGCGTGCGCTTGGCACCCCATCCGCCCATCACGATCGGCGGCCCACCGCTGCGCTCGTCGCGCTGCACGGGCTTCGGCAGGCCGGGCGACTCCTTCACGGACTGCACCTTGCCGTCGTACGAGAAGCGCTCGCCCACCGGCGCCTTCCACATGCCGGTGACGATGGCGAGCTGGTCCTCGAGCATGTCGAAGCGAGTGCCGCTCTCGGGGAACGGGATGCCGTTGGCGGCGTGCTCGATGTCGTTCCACCCGGCACCGAGACCGAGCTCGACGCGGCCGCCGGACATGGCGTCGACCTGCGCCACCTCGATGGCCAGCTGCCCCGGGTGGCGGAACGTCACCGGCGACACGAGCGTGCCGAGCCGGATGCGCGTCGTCTCGCGCGCCAGGCCGGCGAGCGTCACCCACGCGTCGGTCGGCCCCGGCAGGCCGTCGCCGTCGAAGTGGATGTAGTGGTCGGATCGGAAGAAGGCGTCGTAGCCGAGCTCGTCGGCGAGCGTCGCCATCGCCAGCAACGTGTCGTAGGTCGCGCCCTGCTGCGGCTCGGTGAAGATGCGGAGTTCCACTCCGCGGACGCTACGAGACCGTCAGGGTGCCCGTCGGGGACTTCGTCCCGCCCGGGCAGGCCAGCGTGTACGTGCCGGGCCGGAGGTCGACGGCGACGTCGGCGGTGAGCCCGGGCACCAGCCCTTCCTTCTCACCGAGGATCTTCGTGCCGTCGAGCACCTCGAACTCCGAGATGTGGTCGGCACCGTCGTTCTTCACGTGGAACGTCGTCGTGCCCGACGCGACGGTGACCTGCGCGGGGTTGCAGCCCTCGCCGGTGATCGTGATGTCGACGGTGGGACCCTTCGACGCGGAGGAGCCGCTGCCGCAGCCGGCGGCGAGGAACAGCATCAGCGCGGCGCCGGTCGCCGTGGCGAGGCGGCGGGCACGGTCACGGCCCGAGCTCGATCCCTTCGAGCGCGACGGCCACAGCACGAACAGCAGCAGCGGGAGCAGCAGCACGAGGTAGACGACGACCTCGGCGACGACGGGCTTCTCCTGGATGCCGAGCATGCCGTTGAGCAGCGCGTGCTGCACGGTGCCCTGCCGGTTGATGGCCGACAGGTCCATGACCTGCGTCTGGCCCGTCTCGAGCCAACCGGCTTCGTGCGCGGTGTGGGCGGCGGACGATCCGAGGCCGGCGACGACGAACACGAGCACGACGCCGGTGGCCTTGAAGAACTTCGCGAGGTCGAGCTTGAGGCCGCCCTTGTAGAGGAGGAAGCCGATCACGAACGCGACGAGCAGGCCGAGCACCGCGCCCGTTCCCGACGCGCCCAGGTTGTCGGACTGCGAGAACACCGCCACGAGGAACACCGCGGTCTCGAAGCCCTCACGGAACACGGCGAGGAACGCCACGAGGATCAACGCCGTCACCGACCCCGCCGCCAGCACGCCGGCAAGGTTCGATTCGAGCTCACCCTTGATCGAGCGAGCGTTCCGGCGCATCCACACGATCATGTAGGTGACGAACGCGATGGCGATGAGGCCCACGATCGTCTCGAGCCCTTCTTGCTGGCGCTGCGGCAGCGACTGCTCGACGGCGTGGAGGCCGATGCCGATGGCGAGGCACACGGCGGCGGCGACGGCGACGCCGGTCCACACCCACCGCAGCGCCTCCCGATGGCCGTGCCGGCCCAGGAAGGCGGCGATGATGCCGACGACCAGCGAGGCCTCGACCCCTTCCCGCAACCCGATCACGAACGTCGGCAGCACGGTGTTAGGCAACCCTAACGGACGGGTCCGTGTCAAGTCCTCCTAACACCGGTGACGGTACGCTCTTCCGGTGAGCGACGATCCCGCCATCGCCGACGCGCTCGCACGTGCGACGGATCCGGCGGTCAAGGTGCTCTCGCTCGACGTGTTCGACACCGTCGTGTGGCGACGCGTCCGCGAGCCGGTCGACGCGTTCGTGCTCGTCGGCGAGCGCCTGCGCGACGCGGGGATGCTGCCCGCCCACGTGCCACCCGACGTGTTCGCGGCCTTGCGGTGCCGTGCCGAGGTGCAGGCGCGCGAGATCGAAGAGGAAGCGACGCTCGCGGAGATCTACGCGCAACCGGCTCTCGCCTTCCTCGACGCCGCGCAACGCACGAGCGCGGCGGCCATCGAGGTCGACGTCGAGGCGGAGGTCGTCATGCCCGACCTCGACGTCGCCGAGCTCGTGCACGCGGCACGCGCGGCCGGCAAGCGCATCGTCGCCACGTCGGACACGTACCTGTCCGACGCCCACCTCGCACGGCTGCTCGACCAGCCGCCGCTCGGTGCGGACGCCTTCGACCGCATCCTCACCTCGTCGGACCACCGCCGGAACAAGGGCGGCGGGCTGTACGACCTCGTGATCGCAGAAGCGGGCGGCGACCCTGCGGCGGTCGTGCACGTCGGTGACAACCACGATGCCGACGTCGCCGCCGCGCGGCGCGCCGGCATCACCGCCGTGCACCGCCCCCGCCGTGCCGCGCACCTCGACGAGGCGCTCGACCGCGAGCGCTTCCACCTCGACACACCGGTCGACGTCCCTCACGGCGACTTCGGTCTCGCCCATCTGCGCAGCCGCGTCGGCGCCCGTGCGGAAGCGATCGCGGGCACGCACGCCGACCACTGGCGCTACGGCGCCACCGTGCTGGGGCCCGTCCTGGCGGGGTTCGGCGAGTGGGTCCAGCGCCGCGCGCGCGAGCTCGACGCGTCCTCGGTGGCGTGCCTCATGCGCGAGGGCGAGTTGCTGTCGCGCGTCGTCGCCACCGCCGGGCGAGGGCTCGAGCATCCTGTCGGCGCGTCACCGTTGTGGTTGTCGCGCCAGGTCGTGACGCGCGCCGCGCTCGACGAGGTCACGCCGGAGAAGCTCGAACGGTTGCTGCAACGGCAACGTCCGCCGACCGTCGCCGAGCTCTTCGACACCCTCGGCGTGCGCATGGAGCGGGTGCCGTTCACGTCGCCACCCGCGGGCGCGCGCCTCACCGACCGAAAGCTGGTCGACGATCTCTTCGCCGAGATCTGCGGCTCGGCGGAGTTGCGGGGCACGATCCTGGAGCAGGCCGGCGAGCGTCGCCGCCGGCTCGTGCGTCACCTCGAGCGCCATCTCGCGCCGGAGCAGACGCGGCTCGTCCTCGTCGACATCGGTTGGACCGCGACGATCCAGGCTCGCCTCGTCGACGTGCTCCGGCTCGAAGGCGTACCGCTCGACGTCGTCGGTCTGTATCTCGTGACGACGGGGGCCGTGGTCGACTCGATCTCGTCGGGCATCGCCATCGACGGGTTCCTCGCGCACGCCGGCGAGCCTGCGCCCGCGGTGGCGAGCATCATCCGCAGCCCCGAGGTCCTCGAGCAGGTCTGCATGTGCGACGCCGGTTCGATGGTCGACGTCGCCGCCGACGGCGAGGTCGTGCACGGACCGTACGAGGAGCCGGCCGAGCAGGCCGCGCAGCGCCATGCCGCGCAGGACGGCGTGCTCGCCTTCGCCGAGGAGGTCGTGCGCTACCGGCAGGCCATGCCGGGCCGCCTGCCGACGCTCGCCAACCGCGCCGCGGCCGGGCACCTGCGCGCCATCCTCACGCGCGCGGTGACGGCGCCGACGCCGTTCGAGGCCGAGCTGTTCGCCGGTTGGCTGCACGACGAGAACTTCGGCTCCGCGGGGCGTGCGGAGCTCGTCGGCGGCGGGGTGCGCACGATGGCCGCCCACCTCGATCCCGTGTCGCTGACCGAGTTGCCGATGTCCCTCGTGCACTGGCCCTTCGCCGTGGCCGCGCTGGAGGACCCCCAGCTCGCGGCGGCGGCCGACGCGCTCGCCATGGGGCGCGTGCCGGCCGAAGCTGTGACCTCGGAGCTCGAGAGCGGGCCCGTGGAGATCCGCTTCGAGGGCATCGGTCCGGGCATCGCCGCCCGCCAGTCGCATCCCGCTCGCCGCAACCGCCGCGGGCTGTCGTTCGTGCGCGCCGTGGTCGGCAACGCAGAGGTGCGCCGTGTCACGATCCATCCCGGCCAGCACCCGGTCGTCGTGCGTGTCGATCGCCTGCGTGTCGCGTGCGCGCTCGACGGTCGCGCCGAACCGGTCGTGCGTTCGTTCACCACCGTCGACGAGCTGGCGTCGTTGACGCTCGTGGGCGCGCGCTGGCTGTCACCGCGCGTGCTGTGGGTGGCCGGTCGCGCGGACGCGATCGCGCTCGACCTCGCCGAGCTCGTGCCGGGCCGCGTGCACCAGGTCGAGCTGGAGTTGGCGTTCGCGGCGTTGCCCGTCGACGACGACATCGCCCGCGCCGCGCGACGTCGACGCGTGCGTGCGTCCGTCACGCGCGCCATCAGCATCGCGGAGTTCCGCACGGGGCTTCCGGTGAGCGCGGTGGCACGCAAGGTCGCGCTGCGGTTGCGCGCCGCGCTGCGCTGACGCGCACGCGTCAGCTGTTCGACTCGTACCAGGTGCCGACGTCGCTGCGCTGCAGCTCGTGGTACTGCTGCGCCAGGAACTGGTCGAGCTCCGGTGAACGTTCGCTGATCAGCTGGCGAGCGGCCACGTCGACGAACACGTACGGCGGGCGCTTCTGCGCCAGCTCGTCGCGCGTGCGACGGAACAGCTCGCGGTTCGACACGTCCGCGTTCCACCCGTTGTACGAGATCGCCTGACCGCGTCCCGACTGGAGCTGGAACAGCGGGTTGCCGAGCACGTAGATGTCACCGGGACGGGCGCCAGGCTGGCGCAGGAACGCGGTGAGCTGCGGTGCGCGGGCGTAGTCCGACTCGTAGAGCTCGCGCAGCGACCGTCGACCGTCGACGGTGAGACCGAAGTCGTGGCGCGCCGCTTCCTTCACCTTGTGCTCACCGTCGCGTGCCATGGGTGCGAGCAGCACGAGACCGGCGAGCGCAGCGGCGTAGGTCTGCCGGCGGGAGAGCCTTCCCACGAGCTCGTCGAGACCGAACAGCGCCAGCACCATGAGCGGGATCTCGAACACCAGGAAGTGGTACGGCCACCACAACCCCGCCAGCACGACGGGTACGGCGAGCACGAGCCACACGACGAGCTCGGTGACGAACGGACGCCGCCTGCCCCGCAGCTGCGCGACCACGGCGACGATGCCGAGCGCGAAGAACGGCAGCTGGTCACCGAGGACGTGACCGGCACCGGCACGAAAGCGCGAGAACGGACGGACGTCGATCGACGACGTCTTGGGCGCGTACTCGACGTAGGTCCACCACACGTTGCCCCACTGGCGCGTCGCGGCGAAGTACACGACGACCGGGACGAGTGGCACCACGAACCCGAGCACGAGCGCGCCGGCCGCGCGCACGTCGAACCTGTCGTCGCGGCGCTTGGCGCGCACGAACGCACGGAGCCAGAAGGCGAGCGGGATGATGGCGAACGGGTGCTTGAGAAGGACGACGATCGCACCGGCCACGCCCGAGACGAACCAACGCCACCTCGGGAGCGGACCGCGGCTGTCGTCGACCGCCCACATCGACACGAACAGCGGGATGGCGAGGAGGTCCTCGACCTGGCCGAGGTCGTTGGGGCGCAGCACGAGGAGGTACGCGGCCACGACGAGCGGGGCCAGCGCGGCGAGCAGCGGGTGGCGCAGCCGTCCCCTCAGGACGTAGGCGAGGAAGGCGGCGAACGCCAACCACCACAGCAGCTCCCACGTGTGCTGCCCCACCTCGGTGAAGCCGAGCAACGCACTGCCCGCTTCGTAGAACCAGTAGATGCCGGGTGGCTTGAAGTCCCAGAAGTCGCGGTACATGACGGCGCCGTGCGACAGCTCGCGCGCCCCGAGCGTGTAGAGCGCCTCGTCACCGGTGAACGGCAACGGCACGTTGACGGCGCCCGCGAGCGCGACCACCACCATCGATGCTGCGAACCACAACCGCCACGCGGTCGACACGCGCTCGCGCGCTGCCTGCCCGCCGTCCCCAACCACGACCGTCGATGGTACGGGACCGTCAGGTTCGCGGTGTCGTGGCGTCGGTCCACGCCACGCCGTCCCACCACCGCAGCAACGGGCCGCCGCGCGGGTCGGGGTACCAACCGGGCGGGACCGCGGGTACCGGCGCCGGCAGCATCGGGCCGTTCGATCGCTGCGGGATCAGCGCCAGCACGAGCCCGACGACCGCGGCGATGAACGCCAGCGCCGCCAGCCCGAACCACAGCGCGACCGCCTTGAACGTGTCGGTGACGGGACGTGCCAGGCGGGCGTCGACGCTGTCGACGCCGTCGATCGTGATGTCCACGTCGCCGCTCGACGGCACGACGAACTCCGCAGCACCGGTGAAGATCGTTCCGCCGCGCGTGATGGTCTGCGTGCCGGTGACGTCGCGGACCTGGAGATCGTCGCCCGCCTGGTCCGTCACCGTCAGTGCCGACGGGCTGATGGTGGTGAACCCGTTGCTCGAGCTGTGGAACGGGCCGACGTCGGTCTTCGATCCGGTTGCCTCGAACACGAGCCACCGCCCGCTGTCGAGGTGCACGTGCGTCGTGCCGGGCACCGTCAGCTCGGGACCGTCCGTCGCACCGGCGATGCGCTGGACACCGATGACGGCGAACACGGCGCACAGCACCAACGCGACGACGAGGACGACGATCGCGGTGCGACGCGAGGGCCGGTGGAAGAAGCCACGTGATGCCGAACCGGCCACGTCCGCACGCTAGGAAAGATTTGGTCGGGGAGGCGGGATTTGAACCCACGACCTCTGCGTCCCGAACGCAGCGCGCTGCCAAACTGCGCCACTCCCCGTGGAGCGGTCGACTGTACTCGACCGCCCGTCACCGCCCACCACGGGAACTACGAGAGCAGCGGCTCCGGTGCGTCCTCGGGGAGACCTTCGGTGTACCGGCCGCCGTCGTAGAGCGCGGTGGCCGCCTTGCGCAGCCGGAAGGCGTCGATGGGCTTGAGCAGCCAACCGTCCGCATCCGATCGTCGGGCGAGGAAGATGTCGGCCTCGCGGTCGAGCAGCATCAGCACCGGCACCCTGGGCAACCGTCCGGCGCCGGCCTCGAGGTGGAGGGCGATGCAGGTCGCCATGCCGCCCATGTTGCCGATCTGCAGGTCGAGCACCACGAGGTCGGGCTCGAGCTCACCCACCGCGGCGGGCACGTCCATGCCGCGCCGCACCCAGTGCACACGGCGGTCGGGGCCCGCCAGCGCCGCCTCCACCTCGTCGTGGATCCAGTCGGCATCGGCGGCAACGAGCACGTCAGGCACGGTCGGAGGCTAGTGGTGCGCTCGCGAGGGAAGCATCTCCAGCGGACATGGCTACGATCGACCCCGCTTCCGCACCCTCCGGAGGAAGAGTGCTCGAGATCCAGGTGGAGTCGTCCACCGACTACGTGGTCTGCCGGCCCGTCGGTGAGCTCGATGCCTACACGGTCGGACAGTTCCGTGAGCGGCTGGCAGAGCTCGCCGCGTCGCCGCGGCTGTTGATCGACCTCTCGTCGGTGCCGTTCATGGATTCGGCTGGCCTGGGCGCGTTGATCGGCGGGATCCGCCGCGCTCGCGAGGCAGGCGGTGACGTCGCCGTCGCGTGCAGCCGCCCGACGTTGACGAGGCTGTTGCACACGACGGGCTTCGATCGCATCGTGCCCGTGACGGAGACGGTCGAAGCGGCCGCCACCGCGCTCGCCACCGTCGACGGCGAGTAGCGCTCAGCTCGTCGCGCGCGACGCCGGTGGCGCGTCGAACAGATGCGTCCCCACCTCGGCGAGGCCGTCGAGGTCGTGCACGTCCGATTGCAGGAACGGCACGCGGATGACCGGTGCCGGCGCGATGCGCTCCGCCAACCCGGCGAGGTGCTCTTCCTCGCGTGACGCGACGAGACGGAAGTCGGCCAGGTTGGTGTAGAGCCCCCCGAGGTCGGTGCCTTGCAGCGTGCGCGCTCGTTCACGTGTCGCTTCGGCCAGCCCTTGACCGAAGCGCGGGTGCATCCGGTTGACGATCAACGCCCGCACGTCGATGCCCGCTTCACCGAGGCGGCGGGCGAAGAAGTCCGCCTCGCTCACGGTGTCGCGTCGCGGCGACGCGACGAGCACGAACGCTGTGCTCGGCGCGGACAGCAGCTCGAACACGGTGTTGGCGCGGTTCTTGAACCCTTCCTCCATGCCGGAGAACGCGGTGAAGAACGTGATGGCATCGTCGATCACCTCCGCACCGACGACCTTCGACACGGTGCGCACGAACGCTTGGGCAGCGACGTTCGCGGCCTTCATCAACCCTCGCGTCGGTGCCATGAGGATGCGGTACAGGCGATGGTCCAGGAAGCGCGTCAACCGTCGCGGCGCGTCGATGAAGTCGAGCGCGTGGCGCGTCGGTGGCGTGTCGACGACGACGAGGTCGAAGTCGCTGTCGCAGTGCAGCTCGTACAGCTTCTCCATCGCCATGTACTCCTGCGTGCCGGACAGCGCGCCGGAGATGTTCTTGTAGAACCGGTTGCCGAGGATGCGGTCTGCTTGCGCGGGATCGACGGAGTGCTTCACGACGAGGTCGTCGAACGTCGACTTCGTGTCGAGCATCATCGCCCACATCTCGCCCGGCCAGTCGCCCTCGATCTTCGACGGCGCGTTGGTGAGACCCTCGAGGCCGAGCGCGTCCGCCAGCCGTTTGGCGGGATCGATCGTGACGACGACGGTGCGTCGACCGAGACGGGCGCCGTGCAGCGCCAGCACCGCGGCGGTGGTGGTCTTGCCGACGCCACCGGAACCGGCGGTGACGATGATCTGCGCGTCGCGGACGAGATCGTCGAGCGCGGTCACGACCGCGTCTCCTGCAACTCGCCGATGCCGTCGAGCAGCGACCCCGCCAACGCCTCCAGCTCGCGCGGTCCGAGATCGGCGTTGAACAGGTACGGCAACTTCAGCTGCGGCAGCGGCAACTGCGCGGCCAGCCGGTCGATCTGTTCGCGTTGCAGCTCCGTGCGATGACGACGGAACGCGGCGGCATCACGCAACGACTGCGCCTCGCCGTCGCGCAACGTGGTCGACGCCGCGGCCGCCGCGTCGTCGGGGTCGGCGTCGATCCCCGCGATCTCCGGGTACACGCCGTTGACGACGACCGGGCCGAGGCTCACGCCGACACGGTCCTCGAGGTGGTACGCGGTGTCGACGAGCTCGTTGACGGGCGTCTCCTCCGGCAACGTCACCAGCATCACCTGGCAGCGGGCGTGATCGGTCAGCATCTCGAGCACCTCGCGGGCCTGCGTGTTGATCGGCCCGACGCGCACCGCGTCGAGGAGCGCGCGCGCCGCGAGCAGGAACGTGATCGCGTGACCGGCGGCGGGCGCGTCCAGCACCAGGAGGTCGGCGGTCTTCGCCCGCTCGAGCTGCTTCACCTTGCCGAGGATGAGGATGTCCTTGATCCCGGGCGCGGCGGTGGCCACCACGTCGAGCGCACCGGACGAGACGAGGCGGCGCGAGATGCGGGACATGCCGTGGTCGCGGAGGTACTCGAGCAGCGCGTCGTCGGGGGTGAGCGTGCGGCCGCGCACGCCGTCGGCGAGGTCGACCTCGTCGTAGGTGAGCGGCTCGCGGCCGAAGAGGTCGGCCAGCCCGGACTTGCCCTCGACCTCGACGATCAACGACGTGAGCCCCGTTCGGGCCGCGGCGCGGGCGAGCGCGGCCGTCACGGTGGTTTTGCCGACGCCGCCCTTCCCGGCCACGATGACGAGGCGGGATGCAGCGAAGAACTGCGCTGGATCCACGGTCAACCCTTCGGAGCGAGCGTGCGCAATCTACCCAGAGGGCTCGCGTTGGTCGCCATTGCGCTCGCGTCGGTGCTGTTCCTGGTGACGCCGGCGCAGGCGCAGACCACGACGCCGTCCACCACCGCGCCGGCCCCGGCGACCGCCGACGACGCCGGCGTCGTGACCGTCATCCAGGTCAGCGGCTACCTCGATCCCATCGAGGTGAGCTTCATCGAGCGGTCCGTCGACCAGGCCCAGCGCGACGGCGTGAAGGCGCTGGTGATCCAGCTCGACAGCCCCGGCGCCGTCGTGAGCGACGCCCGTCTCGACCGCGTCGTCGCCCGTGTCCGTGACGCCACCGTCACCGTCGGTGTCTGGGTCGGACCCTCCGGCGCGGACGCGTCCGGCCGGGCGGCGCGCCTCGTCGCCGCCGCCAGGTACCGCGGCCTCGCACCCGGCAGCCGGCTCGACATCGGCGACCGTCACATCGGCGCGGACGAGGCGTTCACCTCGGGGCGCACCAACATCCCCGCCACGTGCGACCGCTCGCGGGGCTCCACCGAGGGCTGCTCGGCCACGATCGGCGACTTCGTGGTCAGCATCCCCGGCGTCCCGGTGCGGCAGGTGGAGCAGAACGGCCAGGTGCGCAAGGAACCGCTCGCCCAGACTCGCTTCGCGGAGGTCTCGCTCGTCGATCGGCTGCTCCACTCGATCGCCAGCCCGCCGGTCGCCTACCTGCTCTTCGTGATCGGGATCGCGCTGCTGCTCTTCGAGCTGTTCACGGCCGGCGTCGGCATCGCCGGCGTCGTGGGCGCGGCCGCCTTCCTGCTCGGGTGCTACGGGCTCGGTGTGCTGCCGACCCGTCCCGGTGCCGTGGCGCTGCTCGTCGTCGCCATGTTCGGCTACGCCGTCGACATCCAGACGGGTGTGCCGAGGGTGTGGACCGGCATCGCCACGGTGGCGTTCGTGGTCGGGTCGTTGACGCTGTACGACGGCATCACGCTGTCGTGGATCACGCTGCTCGCCGGTGTGGTCGGCATGACGATCGCCATGCTCGCCGGCATGCCCGCCATGGTGCGGGCCCGCTTCGCCACGCCGACGATCGGCCGGGAGTGGATGATCGGCGAGGAGGGCACCGCCCGAACCGCGGTCGACCCCGACGGCATCGTCGAGGTGCGGGGCGCGCCGTGGCGGGCGCGCACCAACCGGGCGACGCCGATCGCGGCCGGCGCCGCCGTCCGGGTGGCCGCCATCGAGGGGCTGGTGCTCGAGGTCGAGCCCCTGGAGGGCGCGGCCCGTGACTACCGCGAGCGGCGGTCATCGACACCGTCGTGACCGCGGTCATCGTCCCCTGACCAGGGGATTCGTCTGGCAGGAAGCGGCAATTCACCCCTTGCCAGCCCGAAAAACGCGGTTGTAGGGTCGCCGGTGAAGTCGAGGGGGGACGTCGAGCTTCGGGTGGGGAGGCGGAGCCTCCGAGGGGGTAGTACATGAGCGCACTCCGGACGGAGGATGCCTGGCAGGCGAAGGCATCGTGCCGCGGACCGCAGGCGGTGGTGTTCTTCCCGCCGTCGCACTTCGAACGCAAGGACGAGAAGCTCGACCGCGAGGGCCGTGCCAAGGCGATCTGCACGTCGTGCCCGGTGCGCCAGCCGTGCCTCGACTACGCCGTGAAGATCAAGGAGCCCCACGGCATCTGGGGCGGTCTCAACGAGTTGGAGCGCAAGCAGCTCATCGCCCACCGCGGCCTGTGATCCGCCGCCGTCGCCGTCGCGTACGGTGACGCCTGCATGACCGACACCGCCATCGACGTCGCGGCCGACGTCCCCGAGGCGCCCGCGGCGCGCGTCGCGTGGCGCCGTACGTGGGTCGACGATCGGCCCGCCCTGTACGGCGTGGCCGAGCCGAGCGGGCCGGACGGCTCGCCGGCGGGGGCCACCACGTTGCCGGTGCTGTTCCTCCACGGGTGGGCGCTCGGCTACCGCGCCTACCGCCAGTCGATCGACCGCCTGGTGTCGCTCGGGTGCCGCGTGTACGCACCCGCGCTCCCGGGCTTCGGGGGCACGCCGGACCTCCCTCGCCGCCACTTCTCGCTGAGCGGGTACGCCGATTGGGTCGACAGCTTCCTCGATGCCGTCGACGTCGACGAGGAGGTGTTCGTCGTCGGGCACTCCTTCGGCGGTGGTGTCGCGATCAAGACCGCGCACCGTCATCCGGCGCGGGTGCGCACGCTCGTCCTCATCAACTCCATCGGCGGGTCGTCGTGGCAGTCGGGCCCCACGTTGAAGCCCATCGGCGATCGCCCGCTGTGGGACTGGGGCCTCCACTTCCCGTCCGACATCTGGCCGCTGGCGCAGGCGACCAAGGTGCTGCCGGTCGTCCTCGCCGACGCGCTGCCGAACCTCGTGCGCAACCCGGGTGCGGTGTGGAAGGTGGGCCAGCTCGCCCGGCGCGCCGATCTCACGCGTGAGCTCCAGGAGTTGCGTGAGCGGAAGCTGCCGGTGGTGGTGCTGTGGGGCGCGCGCGACGGAGTCGTGCCCCGTGCCGCGTTCGACGCCATGTGCACCGCGCTCGGTTCCGAGGGCGAGATCGTCGACGGGAGCCACTCGTGGTTGCTGGCGGATCCCGACCAGTTCGGCGAGGTCATGACGAACCACGTCGAGGTCGCGAAGCTGGCCCGCCGTCTGGAGGACGAGTCGGGCGGTTGGTCGCGCAACCACCCCGTGTTCCGCTGGCTACGTCGGTAGCCGCGGTCCTGCCACCCGGACGTCGCCCCGCCGCCGGGTGACCCCCCGGCCGTCGAGCAACGTGAGCAGCGGCACCGCCCACTTGCGCGTCGTGCCCAGCGCTTCGCGCACGTCGGCCACGGTCACGCCGTCGGGGTGCGCCGCGAGCAACGTGGCGACGACGCGCGCTGCCGCGTCCACGGCCGACGGGGCGAACCAGACGCCGTCGTGCTCGATCACGAGACCGCGGCGCGCCAGCTCGCGCAGGTCGGATGGCGTGACGCCTTCGTCGGACGGCGACGGTGGTGTGAACGGTGCTGCTTCGAGCGCGGCCACGAAGGGATGGCCCGCGAGTGGATCGGCCGTGCCGGGCACGACGGCACGGCCGCCCGCGACGTCGAGGTCGCCGGCGCGCGCGAGCACGTCGAGCACCGCCCGCTGCCGTTCGTCGAGCACCGCGACGTCGAGGCCGAGCCCACCTGCGTCGCGCACGCGCGCTGTGACGTCGTCGCACGCCTGTCGCAGCGCGTCGTCGTCGACGACCCACGTGCCGACGGTGGGCGCGCGCCGTTCACCGGTGAGCCGCTCGAGCTCGTCGACGTCGACCCATCCGCGCTCGGCCACGACACGCTCGACGGATCGGTCCGGTCGGGCACGCGCGGCGCGCACGACCGGATCCACGTCGAGCACCTCTCCGCCGCCGACCGTCTCGGCGCGCCCGCTCTCGCGGAGCACGAAGCGATCGCCCGGCGTCAGCGGCACCGCGGCGTCGACGTGGAGGCGAACGTGGCCCTCGCCACCGGGCGGGATGGCGTCGGGTCCGAGGACGCGCAGGCGTGCCGGGTGCTCGCCGCTGCCGAGGTACACGACGTACGCGCCTCGACGCGAGACCTCGTGATCGAGCGACGCGAGGACGCGCAGCGACGCGTCGAACACCGAGGTGCGATGCCATTGCCGCGCGTGCACGAGCGCGTCACCGCGCGCGACCTCGCGGTGGTGCACGCCGACGAGGTTCACCGCGACGCGGTTGCCGGGACCGATCGTCTCGTGCGCCTCGCCGAGCGACTGCAGGCCCCGCACGCGCGCGGCGCGCACGTCGCTGCCCCGCACGATGTCGACCTCGTCGCCGACGCGCAGCGCGCCGCCGGTCAACGTGCCCGTGACGACGGTGCCCGCGCCGGCAGCCGCGAACGACCGGTCGATCCACAGGCGAGGACGCGCGCGGTCGGCGGCTGCCGGTGTGTCCGCCAGCATGCGGTCGAGCGCCAGCCGCAGCTCGCCGAGACCGACACCGGTCGGCGCGTCGACCGCGACGATCGGCGCGCGCTCGAGGAACGTGCCCTGCACGTGGTCCGCGACTTCGAGGCGGGCGAGCTCGGCGTGGTCGTCGTCCACCACGCCGACCTTCGTGAGCGCGATGACGCCGTGTGCGACGCCGAGCAGCTCGAGGATGCGCAGGTGCTCCTCCGACTGCGGCTTCCACGCCTCGGTGGCGGCGACGACGAAGACACATGCGTCCACCGCGCCGACGCCCGCGAGCATGTTCTTCAGGAAGCGCACGTGACCGGGTACGTCGACGAACGCGACGCGGTTGCCCGACGGCAACGTCGTCCACGCGAACCCGAGGTCGATGGTGAGGCCGCGCCGCTTCTCCTCGTCGAAGCGGTCGGGGTCCATGCCGGTGAGCGCCTGCACGAGTGTGGACTTGCCGTGGTCGACGTGACCGGCGGTGGCGACGACGTGCTGCGACATCGTCAGCGACGGTCGAGGAGCAGCGACTGCACCGACCGACCGATCGGCCCCTCCTCGTCGTACAGCGCGCTCGTCGCCATGCCGATGCCGTGCGCTTCGTAGCGGCTCACGGCGTCGAGGCAGATCCATTCGCCGACCGGCAACCGGTGCAGATGGATGGTCAGGTCGGGATTGATGAACAGCAGGTCGTTCATCTCGTCGAGCCCGCTGATGCCGTTGCCGAAGTCCGCCGCGGCGGCGACCCGTTGCAGCGGGCTCGGGGTTTCGTCGCGGACGACGGGCACGGCGAGACGGATCCAGTCCGTCGCCGGTCCTGGCTGACCGAGCAGGCCCCGCACGAACGAGTGCTCGACTCCCGCGTTGTGGAAGCCGCGGTACGCGTCGAGCGTCGTGTCGCGCGCCGTGCCGTACACGGGGCCGGGCGGTGGCTCTGCCGCCGGTTGCTCCGGGACGGTCACGGCCGCGGCGCGGATGCCGAGGGCGAGCGCGGTCGCCACCTCGGTGCCCTCGTGCAGTAGGCGCGCGCGGGCGAGGCGCACCTTGCGGCCGCCGCGTTGCAGCGTCGCCTCGATGTGCAGCGGCGCGAGCGGTACGGGGCGCAGCAGCTCGACGGTGAGGCGCACCGGGACCAGCGGGTCGAGCAACGGTTCGAGCGCGCGGGCGAGCAGCGCGGCAGGCGGACCGCCGTGCAGCGCGTCGGGCGACCAGGGTCCGCGGGCGAGCGCCGTGGGTTGCCACCCACCGTCGTCGGTCGGTTCGAACAGCGCGCTCACGGCGTCGCCTCGATGGCACGACCGACGAGCTCGTCGTCGTCGGGGTCGACCGTGCGGAGATCGATGATCGTGCGCCCCTCCTCGACGCGGGCGATGACGGGCTTGGGTGACGCGTTGCGCAACGCTGCCGTGCGATCGCCGTCGAGCGCGAGCCCGGCGGACGGGATGTCCACGCCCGGCACCGTGCCGCCGCCCGTCACCGCGTTGCACTCGATCACGTCGCCCCGTCCGATGCGCGTGGCGCGAGCGAGCAGGTCGTCGACGGGCGTCGTCGCCATCCGCCAGAACGGCAGCGCGTCGCGGTCGCGCCGCAGGTAGGCGAGCGCGACGTCCTGGAGCGCACCGAGCACGAGACCGCCCGGTCGGAACGCGCGGTACAGGGGATGGCGGGCGCACGCGTCGACGAGGTCCGCCCGCCCGGCGATGATCCCCGCTTGCGGACCGCCGAGCAGCTTGTCGCCCGAGAAGACGACGAGCGCGGCGCCCGCGTCGAGGGTCTGGCGCACGGCGGGCTCGTCGTGCAGCCACGGTGGTGGTCCGTCGGGCAGCCACGGGCAGGCGCGGTCGAGCAGCCCGGAACCGAGGTCGACGACGACCGGGGGACCGATCGTCGTCAGCGCCTCGACGGGTGTGTCCTCGGTGAACCCCGTGATGCGGTAGTTCGACCGGTGCACCTTGAGGAGGAGCGCGACGTCGTCGCCCACCTGTTCGTAGTCGGCGCGGCGGGTCCGGTTGGTGGTGCCGACCTCGACGAGGCGTGCGCCCGACTCGGCCATGACCTCGGGGACGCGGAAGCCGCCGCCGATCTCGACGAGCTCGCCGCGCGACACGGCCACGCCCTTGCCGCGAGCGAGGGCGGCGAGCACGAGGAGCACGGCGGCGGCGCCGTTGTTGACGACGAGCGCGGAGGCCGCACCGGATGCCCGGGCGAGGAGCGCACCGGCGTGCGCGCGGCGGGAACCCCGCGTGCCGGTGGCGAGGTCGAGCTCGAGGTTGGTGTAGGCGGGCGGCTGCGTGTGACCGAAGGGGGCGCGGCCGAGGTTCGTGTGGAGGAGCACGCCGGTGGCGTTGATGACGGGCCGGAGCAGGGCGTGACGCACGTCGAGGGCGCGGGCGCGGGCGCCGTCGGGTTCGCCGGCGGCGATGGCGGCCCGGGCGGCGTCGACGAGGAGCGGGTGCGGGAGGTCGATGTCGGCGATCGATCGGGCGAGCGCATCGACGGAAGGCGGCCGCACGGCCGGGCATGCTACGGGTCGATGCCCGAATCCCGCGCCGCACGGGCGGAGGACGTGCCCGACGACCGGGGCCTGCACGTGCGCGTCGACGGCCACGCCGTGGTGCTGTTCCGCGTCGACGGCGACGTGCGGGCGTACGGGGCGTGGTGCCCGCACCAGTTCGCCGACCTCGCCGACGGTTGGATCGAGGACTGCTTCGTCGTGTGCAGCAACCACCTGTGGTGCTTCTCGGTCGACGACGGTGCGATGCCGGGCAACGACGTCATCCGCCTGCCGGTGTACCCGTGCCGCGTCGACACGTCCGGCTGGGTCCTCGTCACGACGCACTGACCACCCCATCGCCGCCCCGGGCCGCGGTCCGGGCCCACCGCCGGGCCGCGGTCGCCATTTGCCCACTGTGGGCACCCAGCCACCAGTTCGGTCGACCGGTGACCACAGAGTTCGCCCGACCGGGCCTGCGTGCCCACTGTGGTCACGCAGCGACCGTTTTCGGGGTCTCACGGACCACAGTGGGCAAAGCGCGCGCGGGGGGGCGCGAGCAAAGCGCGCGGCGGCGGGGGAAGGCGGGCGGCGCGACGCGTCAGGCGGTGATGGCGGCGACCGGGTGGAGCTCCCGGTGGGTGATGACGTGGTCGACCATGCCGTAGGCGACGGCGTCCTCGCCTCGCATGATGTAGTCCCGGTCGGTGTCGGTGATGATCCGCTCGAGGGGCTGGCCCGTGTGGTGGGCGAGGATCTCGTTCATGCGATGGCGCATGAACGCCATCTCCTTGGCGGCCAACTCGACGTCCACCGTCTGGCCCTGTGCGCCCCCGTGGGGCTGGTGGATGAGCACTCGCGCGTTCGGCAACGCCAGCCGCTTGCCCGGCGTCCCGGCTGCCAGCAGCACGGCCGCCGCCGACGCCGCCTGCCCGACGCAGATCGTGCTGATCGGGCAGCGGATGAACTGCATCGTGTCGTAGATGGCGAACAGCCCGGTCATGTCGCCGCCGGGGGAGTTGATGTAGAGGTGGATCTCCTTGTCGGCGTCCTCCGCCTCGAGGTGCAGCAACTGCGCGGTCACCAGGTTGGCGACCGTGTCGTCGAGCTGCGAACCGAAGAACACGATCCGGTCCTTCAGCAGCCGTGAGTAGATGTCGTAGGCGCGCTCGCCCCGGTTGGTCTGTTCGATGACGGTGGGGATCAACATGCAACCGTAGGGTTGCACATGAACCGACCACAGTGCAACCGGAAAGTTGCACTAGACTGATGACCATGCGTGTGCACCGAGACGTCGTCCTCGCCACCACCGTCGACGAGACCTGGCAGCTCCTCACCGATCCCGACGAGTTGGCGGCATGGCTCGGCACCCCGACCACCCTCGACCTGCGACCCGGAGGGATGGCCGCCTACGTCGAGCCCGACGGCACCGTCCGCCACGCCGTCGTGGAGCACGTCGAGCGCCACGACGACCGCGCCTGCCTCGCGTTCGTGTGGTGGGACGCGGCCGACCCTCGGCCCGACGCCGTCGCCACCCGCGTCGTGTTCGAGCTGACCGCCACCGACGCGGGTACGCGCGTCGACGTCACCGAGACGCGCGCCTCCGTCGCGGGCGCCAGCGTGCGGGTGCCGTTCGGCGCGTTCTGGGACGACCGCCTCTTCGACCTCGAGCGCCACAGCCTCACCCGCCAGTTCGCCCTGGTGTGAAGCACGCCGACGCCGTCTTCGACGCCCTCGGCGATCCCACCCGGCGCGCCGTGCTGGCCCTCGTCGGGCGGCGCGGTCCGTTGACGGCCAGCGAGCTCGCGGGCCACCTCCCGGTCACCCGCCAAGCGGTCATGAAGCACCTCGACACGCTCCGTGCCGCGGGGCTCGTCACGAGCGAGCGGGACGGGCGGGCCGTGCGCTACGCCCTGCGCTCGGCCCCCCTCGACGACGCCGCCGCATGGATGGCATCCGTGGGCGACGCGTGGGACCGGCGGCTGGCCGACCTGTCTCGGCGGGCGCGGACGTGGAAACGTTGAGGCGGTGGTCCGCAAGGTCTGGCACGCAGCGGTCTTTGCGGTCGTCGCCTTCTTCACGCCGCTCGTGTGCGTGTTCGTCGTCATCGCGACGCTGATCTTCCTTCCCCTCCCCGCCACGCTCCCCATCCCCAAGCCCGGCCTCGAGTCGAGCGTGACGCACGTGTACGACGCGGACGGCAACGAGATCGCCGTCTTCAAGCAGTTCGACACGAGCATCCCGGTCGCGCAGTCCGACATCCCGCAGGTGCTGAAGGACGCGGTCGTCGCCGCCGAGGACAAGAACTTCTACGAACACGGCGGTGTCGACGTCGGCAGCACGGTGCGCGCGTTGTGGGACGACATCACCAACGGCGAGGTCGTCCAGGGCGGCTCGACCATCACGCAGCAGTACGTGAAGAACGCGTTCACCAACGGCGAGCGCACCATCGGGCGCAAGGTGCGAGAGGCGATCCTCGCCAGCCAGCTCGACCGCGAGCTCGACAAGGACACGATTCTCTACCGCTACCTCTCCACCATCTACTTCGGTGGCGGCTCGTACGGGGTGGGCGCGGCGGCGCAGACGTACTTCCGCAAGCCGGTCAGCCAGCTCGACCTGTCGGAAGCGGCGATGCTGGCCGGCGTCATCCCCTCACCGAGCCGGTACTCGCCGCTCGTGAACCCGCAGGTCGCGGAGCAACGACGTCTCGCCGTGCTCGACGAGATGCTGGCGCAGCACAAGATCGACCAGAACGCGCACGACTTCGCGGCGCAGGCGCCCGTGTGGCTCGCCATCAACGGCGATCCACCGGGTCCGGCGACGATCGTGTACCAACCCGAGAAGCAGCAGTCGACACAACCGTGGTTCACCGACTACGTGCACGAGTGGCTCGAGGAGAACCTGCCCGGCTGCCAGCCGAACGACTGCCCCATCCTGGACAAGGGCGGGCTGAAGGTGATGACCACGCTCGACCCGCGCATGCAACAGGCGGCCGAGGAGGAGGTCGCCAACACGATGGGCAACAACGACCTCAACCTGCAGATGTCGTTGGTCAGCGTCGAACCGCCCACCGGTTACGTGAAGGCGATGGTCGGCGGACGTGACTACAACTACTCGCAGTTCAACGTCGCCGTGCGCAGCCCCGGCCGCCAGCCGGGTTCCGCGTTCAAGCCCTTCATCCTCGCGACCGCGTTCGAGGAAGGCATCCCGCCCACGAAGGTGTACTCCGGCTCGACGTTGTCGTTGCCGGACGGTACGACGATCCACAACTACGGCGGTGAGTCGTACGGCTCGCTCGACCTGCGCACGGCGACGTGGAAGTCGGTCAACGGCGTGTACGCGCGGCTCATCCTCGACGTCGGCGTCGACAAGGCGATGGCGATGGCGCAACGCCTCGGTGTCGACATGCCGCCGTACGACCCGAGCATCTACGGCGCCAGCGTCGCGCTCGGCGCCATCGACGCGAAGCCGTTGCAGATGGCGTCCGCCTTCGGCGTCTTCGCCAACCATGGACGGCGGGCGCCGCCGACCCCGGTGCTGCAGGTGTTCGACAGCGACGGCAAGTTGCTGATCGACAACACCCATTCCGCCGAACAGGCGCAGCCGGTGATCTCCGATGTCGTCGCCGACAACGTCACCAATGTGCTGCAGGGCGTGCTCACGAGCGGGACGGCCGCCGGCAAGGGTCTCGGCGACCAGCCCGCAGCGGGCAAGACGGGGACGGCGGAGGACGCCGCGAACGCGTGGTTCGTGGGGTACACGCCCACGTTGTCGACCGCGGTGTGGATGGGACACCTCGACTGCGGCGCCGGCCCGCAGTGCGCGATGCACAACGTGAACGGCGTGCGCGAGGTGGTGGGCGGCACGATCCCCGCGACGACGTGGCAGCACTACATGAAGCGGGCCCTCGACGGCGTGCCGGTCACGGACTTCAGCCAGCCGGCACCGATCCAGACGTTCGCCGACTCGGCCAAGCGCGACGCCCGCCACGGCTTCGATCCCGGCCCCCGCAAGTACCCCACGAACCTCCCGAAGGAAGGCCCGTACGTCTACGACGTGACGCCGCCCGAGGTCGAGGCGCCGACGACGTCGACGACGACGACGTCCACGACGAGGCCGCCGCCGGTCACCCCTCCGCCGTTCGCCAACTGAGCGGCGCTTCCTCTCGCCGTTCCTCCCCCCGCTTTTGAGCGCGCCGATGGCCGGCGGGTGACCACTGGCGCGCTTAAAACGAGAAGAGGAAGGACGCCGGGTCTCAGCTGTTCGGCTGGGGGTTGCCGCCGTCGGGGCAGCGCAAGACGTTCTCGCAGGCGAGGCGCACCAGCGGCGCGAAGTAGACGGCCTCGGGTTGGAAACCGAGCGGCGAGTACGTGCGCGACGACACGCCCACGACGGCGCCGTCCGAATCGAGCAGTGGCCCGCCCTGGAACTGCGTTCCGATCGGCGCGTCGTGCTGGATCCCGTCGGCCGACACGTCGGCCACGAACCCCTGCGTGATCGACGCACCGGTCGAGCCGAGCCCGGAGATGGCGAACACGCGGTCGCCCACCTTGGGCGGGCTGCCCGCGTCGGCCCACGGCAGCGCGGGCAGGTTGGGGCGCTGGACGCTCAGCAGCGCGAGGTCGCGGCCGGGATCCCACGTGAACACGGTTGCGTTGATGTCGTCCTGACCCTGCTTGCGCAAGGTCACCGCGGGACCGGGGTTCTGCGTCGCCGCCTGCACGGTCGTGAACGACGTGAGCAGGAACGACTGCTGGCTGTCCGAGAACACGACGAACGCGGAGCCGACCGACGGCGCGCCGTTCTGGTCGAGCGTCGACACGAACCACACGGACGGTTGCGCCTTGTTGAGCAGGCCGGTCAGCGTCTCGCCGCTCGCCGCGAATTTCTGCAGCTCGTCGAGCTGCGTGCGGATGTCGCCCTTCGCCTTGTCGCCCTCCGCCTGGATGATCTTGCGCGCCGCGTCGAGCTGTGACGAGAACCCGCCCACGAACGAGTCCACCTTGTTGACGGTCTGCTCCTGGCGGTTCTCGTAGTAGGCGTAGAGGATGGCGCCGCTGAACGCGCTGGCGATGCCCATGAAGAACAGCAACGCCGCCAGTCCCATCGCCGTGCGGGGGACGATGCGGCGGAGGCGGTCGACGCCGTCGGGGCCGTCGTCGCCGGTGGTGACGGTGCCGGTCTCGGTGGCGGCCGCCGGTGCCGCCACCGGTGCCGCGGTCGCGCTCGTCGAAGCGGCGCGCTCCCCGCGCGCCTGCGCCGGTGGACGCCGTGTGCGGCCGGGGGACCGCGGCCGGGCGGGACCGCGCGCGTCCTCTTCCGACCCCATCGAGGAGACGGTAGCCAACGGTACGCTGCACGGATGCTCGCGCTGTTGGTCGTGCTCGCCATCGCCGAGCTGTACGTCATCGTCGTGGTGGCCTCGCACATCGGCGCGCTGAACACGATCGCGCTGCTGTTCGTCGTCGCCGTGGTCGGCATCTGGCTCGTGAAGCGTGAGGGCCTTGCCGCGCTCGGCCGGTTGCGCAGCACGATCGACGAGGGCCGGATCCCCCATCGCGAGCTCGTCGACGGCTTCCTGCTGCTGCTTGCCGGCGTGCTGCTGATCCCGCCCGGGTTCATCACGGACGTCATCGGGTTGCTGCTGCTGCTGCCTCCGGTGCGGATCGCCATCCGTGCGCTGTTGATGCGCAGCTTCCGCCGTCGCACGTCGTACGCGGTGCGGATCATCGACGGCATGGGTCGTCGCGTCGACTACCGCGACGTCTCGTCGCGTGACGTGCCGCGGCGCCCGCCTCCCGAGCTCGAGCCGTGACCGCGACGACGGACGCCGCAGCCGTGCCCATCCGGCAGGCAGCCACGGTCGCCTTGGTGCGCGACGGCGACGCCGGCCTCGAGGTGTTCATGGTGCGGCGCACGACGGCCGCCGTGTTCTCACCCGGCGCGCACGTGTTCCCGGGCGGCGCGCTCGACGCGGCCGATCGCGATCCCGTGCTCGCGTCGCGCTGCGACGGCATCGACGACGCCGGTGCGAACGCGCTGCTGGACGTCGACGGGGGCGGCCTCGGCTACTTCGTCGCTGCCGTGCGCGAGTGCTTCGAGGAGGCCGGCTTGTTGCTGGCGCGGCGCGACGGCATCCTCGTCGACGACGCCGACGCGTACGGCGACGATCGCGACGCGCTCAACACGGGCACGACGACGTTCGTCGACGTGCTGACGCGGCACTCGCTGACGCTGGCCGTCGATCTCCTCGTGCCGTTCGGGCACTGGATCACACCGCTCGGTCCGCCCCGCCGTTTCGACACCCGCTTCTTCGTCGCGCCTGCGCCGCGCGCGCAACGACCGGCGCACGACGGGTGGGAGACGACCGAGTCGTTGTGGACGCGACCGGCGGCGGTGCTGGTGGCGGCCGACCGGGGCGAGGTCGACCTCATCGAACCGACACGTCACACGTTGGAGCGGTTGCGCGGGTACGCGTCGGTCGACGAGCTGTTCGTCGGTGCGCGATGACCGACGTCGAGAAGCCGCCGCCGAAGCCGCTGGTCACCGGCGTCGCATCGGCGTTGAGCCCGATGGTGCGGCGCGTGCTGGCACCGAATCCGGGCGTGATGACGGGGCCGGGCACGAACACCTACCTCGTGGGGATCGACGAGGTGGCGGTCATCGACCCCGGCGTCACGGACGATGCGCACCTCGACGCGGTGATCGGGTGCGGCGGCGACCGCATCCGTTGGATCCTGTGCACGCACACGCATCCCGACCACTGGCCCGGCGCCGCGGAGCTCAAGGCGCGCACCGGGGCGGAGATCCTCGCCTTCGACTCCCGCGACGGCCTCGAGGTCGACGCCAGCATCGGTGACGGGTTCGTGATCGAGGCGACCGAGTTTCGCCTGCGCGCCGTGCACACGCCCGGCCACGCGTCGAACCACCTCTGTTACCTGCTCGACGAGGAGCGACTGCTCTTCTCGGGCGACCACATCATGCAGGGATCGACGGTCGTCATCGCGCCTCCCGACGGCGACATGCGCGCCTACCTCGAGTCGCTCGAGCGTCTGCGCACGTTGCGTCTGCGGGCGATCGCGCCGGGGCACGGTCATCTCATCGAGGAGCCGCTCGCAGTGATCGACGAGTACGTGACCCATCGTCTCGAGCGCGAGCGCCAGGTGCTCGACGCGGTCGCCGCCGGCACGCACCGCATCGCGCCGATCGTCGAGGGCTTGTACCCGGGGCTGGTCGACGAGCTGGTCGTGCGGGCCCGCCAGACGGTCCACGCCCATCTGCGCAAGCTGGCGGCCGACGGGGCCGTCACCACCAGCGATCCCGACGACCCGGAGGGTGAGTGGTTCGCGAAATCGGCGTGAATCGGGAAAGAGCGGGGGCCTTCGTGTCGAACATGGATGCAGATGAGTGACCACGGCGGACCCGGTCGCCTGACCCTGCCCGAAGCAGCGGGCCTCCTGAACCTCCCCGTCGAGAGCGTGGAGGCGCTCGTCGGCGCGGGCTACCTGCGCACGGCGGCGTCGCCCGACGGTCCCCGGGTCGCGCTCGGTGACCTCAAGGCCTTCCTCGCCCGCAACAGCGACGACGGTCCGTACCTCGACATCTCCGACGCCAGCGACGCCCGCCTCGACGAGCTCGATCCGCAGAGCCTCCTCGACGCGCTCGACGGCCGGTCGGAGGACATGGCCCGCCGCGCGCTCGACCTCCTCGTCGCCGTCTTCCCCGAGGCGGGACGGTGGTCGCTGTCGCAGCAGGCCCGCTTCATCGAGGAGGCCCGCACCCGGTTCGAGGCGATCGTCGCCGTGGCCGCCCTCGGCAGCGAGGTCGACGACGTCCTCATCGACGAGCTCGCGGGCGTCGGCGCAGAAGCGGCATGGGCATCGACACCGTTGCAGGAGGTGCTGCTCGTCCTGCGCATCTCACGCGATCTCGTCGTGCAGACCGCGGTCGAGGTGGCGGAGGAGCGCGGGCGGCACTGGGGACTGGCGCTGTCGCTGCTCCTCACCCGCATCCTTCCCGCGCTCGACCGCCTCACCGACGCGATCGCGCGCGGCTACTGGCACGCCGTCGTCGGGCAGCAGGAGGAGAGCCGGGCGCGCTACGCGAACGTCGTCGAGCATTCCAGCGACGGCGTGTACGAGGTCGGGTTGGACGGGCGCATCCGGTACGCGAACGCGGCGCTCGGCGTCATCCTCGGTCGTTCGGTCGACGAGCTCGTCGGGCAACGGTTGCTCGAGGTGCTCGATCCCGCGACGGAGTTCCGCCTCGACGCGGAGCACACGGAGGTCGCGGTGCGGCGCGCCGACGGTGTCGTGCGCGTGCTCGACATCCGCGCCATCGAACGGCGCGACGGCGAGGAGCTCATCGGCTTCGACGGCATCGTGCGCGACCTCACCGCCGCCGTGCGCTTCGAGGAGCTGCGCAACGACCTTCTCGGCCTGCTCGGCGACGAGCTGCGACGGCCGTTGACGACGGTGTTCGGTCTCGGCGCCATGCTCGAGACCCACAGCGAGGAGCTCGACGCCGCGCAGGTGCGTTCGCTGGGTGAACGCATCCGCCAGCAGGCCGAGCGCATGCGTCGACTCACCGACGACCTCGACCAGATGAGCCTGCTCGACTACGACTCGTTGCTCGTCAACCGGCGCCGGCTCGACGTCGGACAGACGGTGCGCGACGCGCTCCGTGCCGTCCCCGGCGCCGACACCGTCGACGTGCGCATCGCATCCGGCATCGAGGCGCTCGCCGATCGAGCGCGCGTCGAGCAGGTCGTCGCCAACCTCGTCGAGAACGCCGTGCGGTACGGCGAGGCACCGATCGTGGTGAGTGCGCAGCGGGGCGAAGGCGACGTCGTCGTGCACGTCACGGACCGCGGGCCCGGCGTCGCGCCCACCGTCGAGTCGACGTTGTTCTCGCGCCTCTCGCTCACCGGCGTGCCCCGCCGCGGCATGCGCGGACCGCTCGGTCTGGCGCTCGTGCGCGGCCTCGTCGAGGCCATGGGCGGGCGCGTCTGGTACGAGCCGGTGCCGGAGGGCGGCGCGCGGTTCTCGTTCACGCTCCCCGCGCCCTAGGCACGCGACGCCGGCGGGCTGCGCCGCAGCCCGGGCCGGTACGGTCGCAGCGTGCCCGAGGCCATCCTGTCGGCCCGCCGCGTCCGCAAGACGTACCGCAGCGCGGCCCACGACGTCGAGGCGCTGCGCGGGATCGACCTCGACATCGCGCCCGGCGAGCTCGTCGTCGTGATGGGACCGTCCGGGAACGGCAAGACCACGATGCTCAACTGCCTCTCGGGTCTCGACGAGATCGACGACGGCTCGGTGCTCGTCGACGGCGTCGACATCCACGCCATGTCGGACGCGCGCCGCACCGCGCACCGCGCCCGCCGCATGGGCTTCGTGTTCCAGAGCTTCAACCTCATCCCCGTGTTCACCGCGCTCGAGAACGTCGAGCTCCCCTTGCTGGTGATCGGTACCCGCGGCGGACGTGCTCGCCGCCGGGCCACGGACATGCTCGAGCGGGTCGGTCTGGGCGACCGCCTGCACCACCGGCCCGCGGAGCTGTCGGGTGGCGAGCAGCAACGGGTGGCGATCGCGCGTGCACTCGTGGCCGAGCCCGCCATCGTGTGGGCGGACGAGCCCACCGGCAACCTCGACAGCCAGACGGCGGACGTCGTGCTGCAGCTGTTGCTCGCCGTGCACGCTGCCGGCCAGACGCTCGTGGTCGTCACCCACGACCGGGCCATCGGCCGGCTCGGCCAGCGCGTCGTGCAGGTGCGTGATGGACGCATCGCCGCCGACGGCCCACCGGCCGACGCCGCCGCCGAGCCGACCGCGACGCCGTTCTGGTCGGTGCGCCGCGCGTGGCGGTGACGCGCCCGGCGCTGTTCGCCGTCACGCTGCGACTGGCGGTGCGCAATGCCGTGCGCCGCCGCGGTGAGGCGTTGCTCGTCGTGCTCGGCTCGCTGCTCGGCACCGCGATCATCACGTCGTCGTTCGTCGTCGGCGACACGTTGCACGCGACGATCCGCAGCGAGGCACGCACGCGGCTCGGGCCCATCGACGAGGTCGTGCTGCTGCACCGCGCCACAGCGCTCGACGCGGTGCTTCCCCGTCTCACCTCGAAACCGTTGCCACACACGGACGGCGTGCTCGCCGAGGTGAACGCCGCCGTCGCCGTCACGGCCGAGGTGCACGGGCAACGCTTCGCCGAACCCGACGCGTTCGTGCAGGAGGTCGACTTCGACGCCGCCCGCCGCTTCGGTCCCGACCCCGGCATCACGGGGTTGGCGGACGCGGGGCCGACGCCGTCCGGCGACGAGGCGGTGATCGGTGCGGATCTGGCGAGCGCGCTGCACGTCGATCGCGGCGCGACGTTGCACGTCGACGCATACGGCGTGACGCGTTCGTTCACCGTGCGCGCCGTGCTGCCCCGCGTCGGTGTCGCCGGCTTCCATCCCGGGTTCCAGAGCGCGGCGTTCGACGTCTTCCTGCCGCCGGGCACGCTGGCGGCGATGGCGGTCGGCGCGCCGGCCGGTGCGTTGCCACCCGAGGCGCGCGTGCTCGTCAGCAACGACGGTGGCGTGTACGACAGCACGGGCCCGACCGATGCGGTGATGCGCGAGCTGTCGATCCGAACCGCAGGCACCGCCGGGGTCGAGGTCATCGACGAGAAGCAGCAGACGCTCGCCTTCGCCGATCGTCAGGGGCAGAACTTCGCCCGCCTGTTCGGTCTCATCGGGAGCTTCACCGTCGTGGCCGGCGTGCTCCTGCTCGTCAACATCTTCGTGATGCTGGCGGAGGAACGGAAGGCGGAGCTCGGGACGTTGCGGGCGCTCGGCTTCAACCGCCGGCAACTCGTGCGGGTGCTCGGCTTCGAGGGCACCGCGTACTCCGTCGTGGCCAGTGCGGTCGGTGCCGTCGCCGGGATCGGGGTCGGGCGCGTCGTCGTGCAGGTGACGTCGGGCATCTTCGCCCAGGGCCGGCGGGGCATCACCGATCTCGAGTTCGCGGTTCGGCCGGCGAGCCTGCTCGCCGGGTTCGCGATCGGCCTCGTGATCGCACTGGCCACCGTGTGGCTCACGAGCGCGCGCATCAGCCGGCTGAACATCATCCGCGCCATCCGTGACGCGCCCGAGCCACCGCATCACGCCGGCGGCCGCCGCGCGCTCGTCGTCGAGGTGCTCGGTGTGCTCGCGGGTGCGGCCGTGACCGGGGTCGCCGTCCGTCGTCATCTCGCCGTCGCCGCGCTGTTGGGGCCCTCGCTCGCCGGACTGTGCCTCGTCCCGTTGCTGTCACGCGTCGTGCGCCGCCGCGTCGCCGTGTCGGTGCCGATGGCGGCGCTGCTCGTGTACTCGGTGGGCGCCTTCACGTGGCTGCGGTCCGTGTTCGACCACGCGGACATCGCCGTGTTCTTCGTGCAGGGGATCGTGCTCGTGCTGAGCGGCGTCGTGCTCGCCGTCATGAACGACGACCAGTTCCACTGGGTCAGCGATCGCCTCTCCGCGCGCGGCGGTGGCCTGGCGACGAGGTTGGGTTTGGCCAACCCGCTCGCCAAGCGCGTACGCACCGGCCTGCTCCTCGCCATGTACGCGTTGGTCGTGTTCGTCCTCGTCTTCATGGCCGTCTTCGCCGCGGTGTTCCAGGCGCAGGCGCCGCGGCTCGCGCGCGATGCGGCAGCGGGTTACGACCTGCGCGTCGACAGCAGCCCCGGGAATCCGACGACCGCAGCGCAGCTGCAGGACCGGCCCGGCGTCGATCTCGCCATCCCGCTGCTGCGAGCGACGGCGCAGTTCCAGTCCAACCCCGACGAGGCCGCGGTGGAGGAGCCGCTGACGGGCTTCGACGCGCAGTTGCTGGCGCGCGGGATACCGAAGCTGTCGGCGCGCGACGGGCGCTTCGCGTCGGACGAAGCGGCATGGCGGGCCGTGCTTTCCGCGCCCGACCTCGTCATCGTGCCCGCCAACTTCACGAGCGCCGGCGGCGGCCCTCCGCGCACGACGGTGCACGCCGGTGACCGTGTCACGTTGATCGATCCCGCGTCCGGTCACCGGCGCGTCCTCACCGTCGCGGGCGTGGACGGGACGATCGACGTCGCCGACAACGGTGCGATGGTGGCGTCGTCGGCGATCACCACGCTCGTCGATCGCGCGTCGGCGTCGCGCTTCTACGTCGCCGTCGACGGCGGCGCGGACGCGACGCGCGTGGCGTCGGCGTTGCAGGCGGACCTCGTCGGCAACGGCGTGAAGGCCGACACGTTCCGAGCGCTCGTCGACGACCGCCTCCGCGGCCAGGCGCAGTTCATCGCGCTGCTGGAGGGCTTCCTCTCGCTCGGGCTGCTCATCGGCATCGCCGGCCTCGGCGTGGTGATGGTGCGCGCCGTGCGGGAGCGGCGGCGGGAGATCGGGATGCTCCGGGCAATGGGCTTTCCGGCACGGGTGATCCGCCGGGCGTTCATGGTCGAGGCGGCGTTCATCGCGGTGCAGGGCATCGTCGTGGGCACCGCGCTCGGTCTCGTCACCGGCTTCTCGGTGCTCAGCGACTCCACGACGTTCGGCGATCAGTCGTTGCCGTTCGCCGTGCCGTGGGTGGCGATCACCGTGCTCGCCGCCGTTGCCCTGGCGGCGTCGCTGCTCGCGGTCGCCGCGCCCGCCGCGCAGGCGAGCCGGATCAGACCGGCAGTGGCACTTCGGATCGCGGACTGACGTCGCCCTTCGCCGCGTCGCGGCGCGCCGTCCACCACCGTTCGACGACGTTCCAGATGGCGCAGGCCGCGAACGCGTACGCGACGCCGAGGAGGATGTCGATCACGTAGTGCTCGCCCGTGGCGACGAGCGTGAGCCCCATCAGCGCGGGGTACAGCGCCAGGATCGGCCGCACCCACCGCGGGACGCTGCGCCACAACGTGATCACCACGAGCGTGGCGAAGCCCGCGTGCAACGACGGGACGGCGGCGACGAAGTTGGTCAGCTTCGACCCGTCCTCGATGGCGTTGCGCACCACGTCGAGGTGCAGGAGCGAGAACCCGCGTCCGCCGACGCGGCCCACGGTGCTCGACAGGTAGCCGTCCTGCGCCGCCAACCACGGTGGCGCGGCGGGGAACAGCACGTACGTGACGAAGCCCATCGCGCTGAGGAGGCAGAACCGCCGCGCGTACCACTGGAAGCGGGCGCGGGCGCGCACCCACAACACGCCGGCGAGCACGAACGACGCCAGGTAGTGCGTGACGTACGTGACGTCGAACAGCACCTCGTACCAGTGCACGTGTCCCGTGGCCTGCACCGAGATGCCGAAGCCGTCACCGGTGAACACCGGCACGAGACGGGTGTGGTACAGGTGCGTCTCCAACCACTCCGTCGGCACGTGCCCGAAGAACAACAGCTTGTCGGCCGTGATCTGCGGCGTGTAGTGCACGCCGAAGCCCGCGGTGTCGGCCCATGCCCGCGAGTAGTCGTAGGCGATGACGACCGCGACGAACGGCACCCAGTCGATCAGCAACTGGGGGATCGAGCGCCACGGCCGGCCGATGCACGCGCACAGCAGGCCCGCGCCCGCCCACAGCAGCACGGTGTCGTGACCGATGGGGACGCCCACCTCCTTGACCGAGATGGCGAGCACGATGGCGTACGTGGCCAGCGCGATGCGGCGCACGGCGACCCAGCGCGGGTCGTCCTGGCGCTCCGCGACGGCGGTGGTCACCACGCCAACCAGTACTGCCGGGCCCGCGCCTGGTCGGGCGTGAGCGGGCGCCCCGCCCAGATCGGGTAGTAGAACGCGAACGACACCACGAGCAGCACCGCGAAGACGGGCGCGACGAGTCGCAACCATCGCTCGCTGAAGGCACGCACGATCCACAGCGCGAACGGTGGGATCAACGTCGCCATGTAGAAGCTGTACGAGTGGCGTGAGTTCACCGCCCAGAACACCCACTGGTACACGCCCGCCATGAGGAGGAACGCGAGCACGGCGTCGCGCCGCTTGATGGCGAGCACGAGCAGCACGAGCCCTGCGCCGAGCGCGGTGAACCACACGACCGGGTTGGCCACCGTCACGATCTGCATGACCTTGCCGCTCCCGGCGCCGTCGCAGGCGCGGTCGCTCAAGTCGTTCGGGGCGCGGGCAAGGTCCTCGTTGCACTCCTTCTTGAACATCGTCGTGGGGTGTGACTGGTTCACCCACTGCCATGCCGGTGCCGCGTTGCTGTTGTTCTCCTGCTTGCTCGTGCGCTGGAACTCGAGCACGCGGTTCTGGTCCTCGAAGAACTGGCGCACGCGGTTCACGAGCGACAGCGAGCAGTCCTGCTGCAGCCGGCAGTCGGTGAGGTGCTGGTACGTGTGGTCGGCGTTCACGATCCATGGCACGTACGCGAGGCCGTAGATGGCGACGGGCACGATGGTCAGCGTCGCCACCGTCGCCACGACGGCGGCCCCGTGGTGGGCGCGCCTCGGCTGCTTCGCGACGATCCAGAGGAAGGCCACAACCACAGCGAGGAGGAGGTATGCCGCGCTCCACTTCACCGTGAGGCCGAGCCCGAGGCTCACGGCCGCGCCCCAGCGGCACCATCGCGCCCGCCGCACGTTCTCCGGGTGCTTCATCGCGATCAACGTGCAGGCGATGGCGGCGGTGGTGCAGACCGTGAGGAACACGTCGAGCATGGCGACGCGCCCGGTCGTGAACGACACGCCGTCGAGCGCGACCGCGGCGCCCGCCAGCGCGGGCAACAGGTGGCCGCGGACGAGCTGGCGCGCCGCGATGTAGGTGAGCAGCACGACCGCGCAGCCCGCCACGACGGCGCTGATGCGCCAACCGAACGGCGTGAAGCCGAAGATGCGCAGGCCGGCGGCGATGGCCCACTTGCCACCAGGCGGGTGCACGACGCCGCCCTGCTCGACACCGAACCGCAACAGCGACGCCGCGTCCGGCGCGTAGTAGATCTCGTCGAACACGAACGCGCGCGGTGTCGCGAGGTGGGGCAGGCGCGTGGCGGCCGTGCCCACCACCAGCGCGGCGGGCACGGCCACGTCGAGCCAACGGCGCCTCATCGGGGCGCGGTGGTCGTCGTCGTGGTCGTCGCGCTGCTGATCGATCGCGTCGGTTGGGGCGAGCACGGGATGTCGAGCTGGTCCTTCGGTGAACGGTCTGCGCTCTTCGACTGGTCGAACGAGAACGTCTGCGGGCCGCGCAGGCGCTCGAGCTCGGCGTAGAGCGACGCGGGATCGTCGAGGTTCAACGTCGCGCCGCCGAGTTGGCGGATCGGTGGCGTCGCGCTGCCGAGGTTGCGCTCGATCAGGCTCGTGCACTCACGGGCGAACGCCACCTTCTCCTGCCCGTCGAAGTTCGACGGTGTGCCGCACCCGACCAGCGCCAGGAGCGCGACGAACACGACTGAAGCGGCCGCGACACGGCCGAGCCGGGGGGGCACGGGGCGCCACGGTAGTGCAGCGCGCGGAAGCCTTGTCCGCGTCGCGACAGGACGCGCAGTAGCGTCTCGCCTTCGAAGCAGCAGGCAACGGCGAGGTCTCGCATTGGTCGACACACACGACCCGGCCGGGTGGTATCCCGACCCGACCGGCAACCACGAGCTCCGGTACTGGGACGGCTACGCGTGGATGGACGACGTGTCGGACCACGGCGCTGCCGGCAAGGACCCGCTGGGCGGCACCCCGCTCCCGCCGCCGTCGCAGGTGGCGGCCCGCCAGCAGCAGGCGGCCGCACCGGCGCCCGCTTCGACGCCGTCCCGCACGCCGGTGATCATCGCGGCCGTCGTCGTCGCCGTGCTCGTCATCGGCGGTGTCGTGTTCTTCCTCACCCGCAGCTCCGGCAGCGGTACGGCAACGCTGAAGGACAAGCCCGTCACGTTCTCCGACGACGGCAAGAACAGCGCGCGCCCGACGGTCCACCGCCTGAACGTGGTGGCCAACACCGCCGTGCTGGTGAAGGTGACGGCCGACAGCCCCGACACGACGTTGGCGGTGGTGATCCTGACGAACGACAAGGTCGTCAACTCCGTGCGATCGCAGATCTCGGATGCGTCCGACTTGTTCAGCGACCAGCTGAAGAGCTCGTGCAGCAACCTCCGCGAGGAGGACATCGGCGCGAAGGGCAACACGACGTACTCGACGCTCTTCGCCACCGACGTCGGCAAGACGTTGAACGACTTCACGATCTTCCCGGTCGCCGGTGAGTTCGAATTCGTGCCCGTCGCCATCGACAAGAACGGCGACTGCAAGGCGGTGAAGCTCACGATGACGCTCACCCCGAAGCCGCTCGACCTGAAGAGCGCGTCGAACCTCTCCGACGTGGAGTCCGTCGTGTCCGATGACTCGCAGCTCTCCAGCCTCCTCGAGCAGTTCTCGAGCTGAGCGACGCGTGCCCTACGTACTCGGCATCGACCTCGGCACGACGTACACCGCCGTCGCCACCTATCGCGACGGACGGGCGCAGATCGTCTCGATCGGCACGCACACGGCCGCCATCCCGTCCGTGGTGTTCCTGCGCCAGGACGACAACGTGCTCACCGGCGAGGCGGCCGACCGCCGCGCGCTGTCCGAGCCGGCGCGCGTCGCGCGCGAGTTCAAGCGCCGCGTCGGCGACACCACGCCGATCATGGTGGGGGGCACGCCGTACTCCGCGGAGCAGCTCTCCGCCCACCTGCTGAGGTCGGTGGTCGAGCAGGTCGCGCAGCTCGAGGGTGCACCACCCGACCACGTGGCCGTGTGCCATCCCGCCAACTGGGGCCCGTACAAGAAGGAGCTGCTCGTCCAGACCGTCGAGCTGGCGGACATCACGGACCCGACCTTCGTCACCGAGCCCGAAGCGGCGGCGGTGTACTACGCGTCGACGGAGCACGTCGAGCCCGGCCAGATCGTGGCCGTGTACGACCTGGGCGGCGGCACCTTCGACGCTGCTGTCCTGCGCAAGACCGCGACGGGGTTCGAGACGCTCGGCGAGCCGCAGGGCATCGAGCGGCTCGGCGGCATCGACTTCGACGCCGCGGTGCTCGCCCACGTCCGCGAGTCGCTCGGTGGCGCGCTCGACGAGCTCGACATGGAGGACCCGACCGTCATCGCGGCAGCGGCGCGACTCCGTGAGGAGTGCGTCGCCGCCAAGGAGGCGCTGTCGTCCGACAGCGAGACGTCGATCCCGATCCTGCTGCCGAACGTGATGACCGAGGTGCGCCTCACGCGCGGCGAGTTCGAGTCGATGATCCGCCCGACACTCACGCAGACCATCGGCGCGCTCCAGCGGGCACTGCGCTCGGCCGGCGTGCAGCCGGCGGACATCAGCCGCGTGCTCCTCGTCGGCGGCTCGTCGCGCATCCCGCTGGTGGCGGAGATGGTGAGTGCCGAGCTCGGGCGGCCCGTCGCGACCGATGCCCATCCCAAGCACGCGATCGCGCTCGGTGCCGCCATCGCGGGCGCCGCCGCGGTCGGCGGGGCGACGACGGCAGAGGTCGCCGACGCCACCGCCGTCGTGGCCACCCCGGACGCGCGAGCCGCGAGCGCCGCCGGCGCTGCGCCCGCCGCTGCCGACTGGCTGGCCGACCCGAGCGGGCGCCACGAGTACCGCTACTGGGACGGCACGAAGTGGACCGACTCGGTGTCCGACGGCGGCACCACCGGGACCGACCCGTTCGCACCGGCGGCGTCCGCGACGGCGCCGGCACCGCCCGCTGCCGCGCCGCCGGGGGCACCGCCCGCGCCCCGCGCTCGCGGTCCGCGCTCGAAGGCCCCGCTCGTGGCGGCCGCCGCCGTCGTGGTGCTGGTCCTCGCCGGGATCTTCGTCGCGACGCGAGGTGGCGGTGGTGGCTCGAGCACCGGGCTGGGTGAGGTGCGCGGGCACGTCGCCGCCAACAAGGCGTTCGTGCACCAGGTGAAGGTGCCGGCGGGCTCCGTGCTCCTCGTGAAGGTCATCCCCGACGCCAGCTTCGATCCCACGCTCTCGCTGGCCACGGACTTCACCACCATCGAGAAGTTCAAGACGACGTTCGGGTTCAACGCACCGTTCGGCCGCGGCGCCGTCGCCACGGCCAGCAACGCCAACCTCAGCGACATCGACGTGTCGTCGGTGAAGGGCGGCATCTTCGACGTGGTGAACGACGACGTGGCCGGGAAGTCCGAGCAGTTGCTGCTCGGTGCACCGTTCGAGGCGACGATCGACGTCGTCGTCACCGGCACGCAGGACGGCGACTTCACGTTGCAGACGGAGGCGAAGGACTTCGCCGGCCCGCCCACGGACAAGGACCAGGGCGCGTTCTACATGCTGCTCGCCAACAACGCGTACTCGTTGTTCCGCACCGGTCAGCAGGACATCAGCAACGCACCGTCGTTCGATTCGGTGAGCGATTTCACCAACGACAGCGACCTGAAGAACCTGAGCGACCAGTTCAGCTCGTTCAGCGAGGCGTCGAGCAGCTAGCGCGCGGCGCGACGCTCCCTGCTAGTCGTCGAGCGCGGCCATCGCTGCTTCGAGCATGCGTGCGCTGCACCCCGCCATCGTCACGGGCGGCACCGCCTCCTCGACGATGCGCGCCGCGATGGCGCGGAACGCCTCGGCAGCGGGACCCTCGCCGAGCGCGATCGGTTCGCCGACGTCGCCGCCCGCGGCCACGCTCGGTTCGATCGGCACGGAGCCGAGCAGCGGTGCGCCCGCCTCCTGCGCGCACGCGGCGCCGCCGCCCTCACCGAACAGTGCGTAGCGCTCACCGTGCTCGCACGTGAACGCGCTCATGTTCTCGATGACGCCGGCGATGCGCAGGTAGTTCTTGCGCGCCATCGACGCGGCGCGCACCGCCACCTTCTGCGCCGCCAGCGCGGGCGTCGTGACGATGATGACCTCGGCGCGCGGCACGAGCTTGGCCACACCCATCTGCACGTCGCCGGTACCCGGCGGCATGTCGACGAGGAGGTAGTCGAGGTCGTCACCCCAGTCGACGTCCTGCAGGAAGTGCTGCACGCCGCGGTTGAGCATGAGCCCGCGCCACATCAGCGCGGACGCCTCGTCCTCGACGAGGAAGCCCATCGACACGACGCGCACGAGTCCGTCGCCGATGGCGCGCTCGTTCGGGACCATCAGCTTGCGGTCGTCGCGCACGATGCCGCCGAGGCGTCCGTCGACGCCGAGCATGCGCGGCACCGAGAACCCCCAGATGTCCGCGTCGAGGACACCGACCTTCAAGCCGCGCGCGGCGAGCGCGGCGGCCAGGTTCACGGTGACCGACGACTTCCCGACGCCGCCCTTCCCGGACGCGATCGTGATCACGCGGGTGGCCGGCCCGACGGACGTCTGCTCGGTGCGCTGGCTGATGTTGAAGCGGGCCCGCTCCATGGCGGCCCGCTTCTCGTCGGGTGTCATCTCGTCCCATGCCAGCTCGACGGCGCGCACGCCCGGGATCGAGCCGACGCGCGTGCGGATGTCGCGCTGGAGCTGGGCCCGCAACGGGCACCCGGACGTCGTCAGCGCGACCGTGACCACGACGGTGCCGTCGGGGCCGACGGTGGCGTCGCGCACCATGCCGAGGTCGACCACGTCGGAGCCGAGCTCCGGATCGATCACCCCGCGCAGCGCGCCCATGACGTCGTCGACGCCGGGCAGCGGGGTGGTGGGCACGACGGGGATTCTACCGGGGTAGCCCGTGGAATCCCGGGTGTAGCGTGGGCGCGGTGACCACCGACGCGCCCCGCCTCGACCTGCTCAAGGCGCTCGGTGACAACACCCGCTACGCCATCTACCTCGAGCTGGCGCGCGCCTCGCAGCCCCTCGCCACCGCCGACATCGCCGATTCGCTCGGCCTGCACGTGAACACCGTGCGCCCGCACCTCGAGCGCATGCGCGACGTCGGGCTGCTCGAGGTGCAGGTCGACAACCGGGGCGCCGTCGGGCGGCCGCAGCACCGCTACCGCCTCGCCGCCGACGCGCCGTCGCTGGGCCTCGAGCCTCCCGCCTTCCCCGTGCTGGCGCGCATGCTGCTGCGGGCGGCCCGCCTCGCCGGCACCGGTCCGGAGGAGGCGGCCGACGCCGGTCGCGAGCAGGGCCGCGCCGATGCCGCGGCCGCTCGCCGTCCGTGCCTCGACGCCCTCGTGCGCGAGCTCGACCGGTTCGGCTTCGATCCCGCGGTCGCCGACGAGGACGGCACCGCCACGGTCGCCTTCGCGCACTGCCCGTTCCGGGAGCTGGCGGAGGCCAACCCCGAACTGGTGTGCAGCCTCCACCGCGGCCTCGTCGAGGGCTTCGTCGAGGTCGTGGGCGCGGGCGACGTCGAGGTCACCGATTTCCACACGCTCGTCCATCGCGTCCCGTGCCAGGTCGAGCTGGTGGGTGGTGACGCCCTGCACGCGGGGTAGATTTTCGTGAGCGCGTTCCGAGGAGGATCACGGTGATCACGCTGACCGATGCCGCTGCCGAGAAGGTCAAGGGTCTGATCGAAGCCGAAGGCGAACCCGAGCTCGCGCTCAGGGTCGCGGTGCGCCCGGGAGGGTGCTCGGGCTTCAGCTACGAGATGTTCTTCGACAGCGACGTGGCGAGCGACGACCTCACGCAGGACTACGGCGGCGTGCGTGTGGTGGTCGACCCGTCGAGCGCGCCGCTGCTCGAGGGTGCGGTGCTCGACTACAAGGACGGCCTGCAGCAGGCGGGGTTCTCCATCAACAACCCCAACGCGCAGCGCACCTGCGGCTGCGGCCAGAGCTTCAGCTGATCGCGCCGGCCCCCGGCGCGGGGCCGCTCACGCCGCGTCGACGACGATGACCTCGGCGCCGGCCGGCAAGGTCTTCACCAGCTCGGCGAGGCGGGTGGCCGGCAGCCAGTCCGCCGGCCTGACGAGCACGATCGGCGCGTCGATCGTCTCGCACGCGGCGGCCCACGCATCGGCCGCCTGCAACCGGGCCCGTGCGTTGGTGTCGTCGCCGCCCGCGGACAAGCGGGCGAGGTGCTCGTCGATCTCGTCGAGCGGTGGCGGCTCGTCGTAGCCGACGGCCGCCCACGCCACCCGCCAGCGAGCCTGCACACGCCGGTGCACGGCGCTCACCGAGCGCACCGTGGGCGAGGTCTTCGAGGCGGATCCGATGAGTTCGAACTGCGGGTCGCGGACGCGCAGCAGCGAGTCGACGTCGTGGGGATCGGCATCGACGCCGGCCAGGGATTCCCAGTGACGGCGGGCCGCTCGCAGCCGCTCGAGCGCCCGCTCGCGGGCGGCGTCGAGCTGCGCCCGGCGCGACAGCCACTCCTGCTCGGTGACCGCGGGCGCCGGCGCGGGCGCGGCGAGGTCACCTCCGGCCGCTTGTGCCAGCAGCGCGGAGGCCTGCTCCTCGCCGAGGTCGCGGTGCTCGCTGGTGCGCCGGTTGCGCATGGCGAGGAGCACGGCGAGGACGACACCGACGACGAAGAGCACGACATCGACCACCACGGGCACGGACGTCGTGGAGAGCAGCACCAGCGCGGCCCCTGCGAACATCGCCGCCACGCCCATCGACATGCCGACGGCCCGGCGGTTCTGCTCGAGGCCCTCCTCGTCGAACATCGAGGGCCCGCCGTCGAAGGGGTCGTCGTCCATGATGAAGCGGGCGGGGACGGGACGTTCGCCGAGCTCGCGGAGGCTGGCGTCGCAGTCGGCGAGGTCGGCTTCGGCGTCGGTGACCTGCGCCGCTGCCTGGCGGATCGCCGTCGGGTGCACCGCCACGCCGCTCGTGGCCGACAGGCGGCGGTTGAGCGTCTCGGTCATCTCGGCCTCGGTGTTGGCCCGGATGCGGGACGTGACCTGCAGCTCGCCCGCCAGCTCGCGCAGGTCGCGCAGCATGGCGTCGTCGACGGCGTCGGTGGCATCGGCCACGGCCGCTCGTGCCTCGAGGTCGCGCCGTTCGTCGTCGCCGAGCACGACCGCCTCCGCGCGACCCGCCTCCGCGCGGGCGGCGAAGGCTCGCTCGGCGTGGTCGAGGTCGCGGACGACCTCGGCGTGCAGCTCTTCTGCGAGCTGCCTGGCGGCGTGCTCCGGGTCGCGGTCGCGCACGACCCGCACACCGAGGATCTCGTCGGCGTCGAACGGATGCGTGCCGACGTCGAGGTCGCTCGCGTCGAGGTCGGTCGCGTCACCGTCGCCGAAGGTCACCGGGGACAGTCTTTCGCGTCCCGGCACCCCAGCTGGTGAACGCGGGCCGTCGCGGTCAGCGGGTGAGGTCCGTGAGGGCGGCGCGGAGCTCGACGCCGTCGAAGATCGTGTCGATGCGGTTGGCGATCGTGCCGTCCGGCTTCGCCAGGTAGAGGGCCGGCTCGAAGGTGAGGTGGTAGGCGTCGACGACCGGCACGACCTGCCCGACGCTCGGCTGCGCCGCCGCCACCGTCGGGTACACCTCGCTGTGCAGCATCTTGATGTTCGGGAACCGGTCCTTCTCGGCCAGCAGCACGTCGAGCACCGGTCCGCAGATCGCCGTCTGGCAGAACTGCGGCGTCGCCACGAGGAACGCCACCGGCGTGCCACCGGCGAGCGCCTCCCGCAGCGTCACGTCGTGCAGGGGGCACGGTGGCGTGCGCGTGCACAGGAGCTCGACGCCGCGCGGGTCGCTGACCGTCGGCGTGTCGAAGGGGATCATCATCTGCCCGACGCCGACGACGTCGGTCGTCGCCGTGATCTGGATGTCGCGGGTCTGCGTGCTGCCGCCCGCGTTCGTGGCGATCGTGTAGATCCCGGGCTGCGGCGGCGTGAAGACGACCGGGAAGTACGCCTTCGGGATGCCCTCCGTGTGCGCGGGGACGGACAGCGGCTGGCCGATCGGGGTGCCGTTGCTGGTCACGGTGAACGTCAGCTGCGGCTGCGGCGGTTGCGTGAGGATCGCACCCTGCGAGTCGGCGAACCCCATCGTCAGGCGGGCGGGTTGCGCGGGACGCAACGCACTCGGGTCCGAGAACGTCACCATCGTGAGGTCGGACTTCTTCGTGCCGCCGCTGCTGCACGCAGCCAGCGCGACCGCGGCCGCGGAGCCGGCCAGGAACGCGCGCCGTGTGATCGCGTCGTGCACCGGGCGAACCTATCGTCGGCCTGATGCCGGTCGACAGTCACCTCCGCTTCGACGTCGACGGCCGCGCCGTGGAGGTCGTCGACGACGGCGCGTCGTTGCTGGAGGTGCTGCGCGACCGTCTCGGCGTGCGCGGACCGAAGGACGGGTGCAGCCCGCAGGGGCAGTGCGGTTGCTGCACGGTGCTCGTCGACGGTGAACCGCGCGTCGCGTGCGTCACCCCGGCTCGCCGCGTCGCTGGGCGCGCCATCACGACCGTCGACGGGCTCGGGACGCGCGCGGGCCGGTGGGCCGACGCGTTCTGCGCGACGGGCGCCAGCCAGTGCGGCTTCTGCACCCCCGGCATCGTGGTGCGCCTCGACGCGTTGCGGGCCGCCGGCACCGCCGTCGACGACGTGGCCCGTGTCGAGCGCGCGTTGCTCGCCCACCTCTGCCGGTGCACGGGGTGGCGCACGATCCTCAACGCATGGCGCGCCTTCGACGACGACGATGCCCTCGGCGCGGCGCGTGACTTCGCGGCGGCGTCACGACGAGCGACGATCGAGGGCGGCATCGCGCAACGCGTCGCCCCCGACGTCGCGCTCGGGCGCGGTGGCTTCGCCGACGACACCGCACCGCCCGACGCCCTCGTGGCGGTGACCGACGGTCGCGGTGGCTGGGCCGTGGCCGAGACGCTGTCCGACGCGCGGCGGGCCGCCGCCAAGGTGCAGGGGCGGCGCACGACCGTCGCCGCCACCGCACCGCTCGCGCCACCGCCCGGCTCGTGGGACGTCACGTTGTCGACGCAATGGGTCGAGCCCGCGTACCTGGAGACGGACGCGTCGTGGTGCGAGCCCGGTGGCGCGCCGGTGTCCCCACTCGCCAACGGCGGCGCGTTCGGTGGGAAGGCAGCGACCGACGTGGCGCGTGTCGCGCGCGAGCTGGCGGACACGCACGGCCGCGCCGTCCGCGTCGTGTACTCGCGTGAGGACGCCGTGCGACGCGGCGCGAAGCGTCCGCCGATCGGCGCGGGCATGCGCGCCGACGGCACCGGTGTGGTGCGCGTGGCCCGCACGCCCGGGATCGCGGCCGCCATCAGCGCGTACGCGCCGTCGATCACCGTCGAGGAGGTGGACGTCGCCGGCCCACCGACGTCCATCGCGCTGCGCGCCGCGGGATGGGCGGAAGCGGCGGTGCTCCTGGCCGGCGCCCGTCGGGACACGAGCGAGGTCGTCGCGCCGAACGGCGCGCGCGCGTCGGCGACCATCGACGGCGACGGCGTGCACGTGCGAGTCGCTGCCGGTGTGCCGCTCGACGACGTCGTGCTCCGCTCGTACTGCATCGGCGCCGCGCACATGGCCCTCGGATGGGTCACGTCCGAGGGCATCGCCGTCGACGAGGGCGGCGAGCCCCACGACCTGACCATTCGCTCCTTCGGCGTGCTGCGGGCGGTGGACACACCGCCGATCACCGTCGAGATCGAGCCCGACGACCGCGAGCCCCGCAACGGGAGCGACGCCGTGTTCGCCGCGACCGCGGCCGCGGTGTGGGTCGCGCAAGGCTGTCCCCCGACGTTCCCCACACAGAGGACGCTGCGATGAGCGAGCCCACGCCGAAGCCCGTTGGTCCGTACACCCCGGTCGTGCGCGCCGGGGACTGGTTGGTGGTGTCCGGCCAGGTCGGCATCGTCGACGGCAAGCTCGTCCCCGGCGGGCTCGAGGGCGAGTTGCGCCAGGCCATCGCCAACCTGCGCGCCCACCTCGACCGCAACGGCGCGTCACTCGCCGACGTCGTGAAGACCACCGTCTTCCTGCGCCACATGAGCGACTACGCGTTGATGAACGACGTGTACGTCGCTGAGTTCGGCGAGCACCGCCCCGCTCGCTCCGCCATCGGCGTCGCGGAGCTGCCGCTCGGCGCGCTGGTGGAAGTGGAGGCGTGGGCGTTCGTCGGGGTAGACAGGTGACGTGGTCGGCGTCGTGATCATCGTGGCCGTGCTGGTCGTCGTGTTGCCGGTGCTGTTCATCATGAGCGGCGCCGTCGTCGCCGCCATCCTCGGCTCGGCGCTGAAGCAGCACGGCGAGGTCTCCCACGCCGGTAGCGAGCTCGTCGAGCTCAACCGCTGACCCTCGCTCGCGTCCTTGAGCCCGCCGGCGGGGGGTCGGCTAGTGTGCCGCCCGTCATTTCCGATGTAGCAGGGCGGGCTGATCGATTCAGCCGAACCCAGGGCGCGAAAGGGGTTCCGGCACATGGCGACCGGCACCGTGAAGTTTTTCAATTCCGAGAAGGGTTGGGGATTCATCGCCTCGGATGACGGTGGCGACGAGTTGTTCGTCCACTACAAGAACATCCAGGGCTCGGGCTTCAAGACGCTCGAGCAGGGCCAGAAGGTGGAGTTCACATCGGAGCAGACCGATCGCGGTCTGCAGGCGAAGGACGTCCGTCCCGTCTGACGGCCGGAAGCGTGCGCGCGACCTGTGATGGGTGGCGCAGTACGCGTCCCGTGCAGCAGCGCCACCGAGCAGCGGGAGCAGTCCCGCACTCACGTTCGCGGTCCGCTCACCGAGCGCGCCGCTGATCGACGCGTTCGCCGTCACCCACGAGGAGTGCGTCGTCGCAGCGTCGAGCGTTCGTCCGCCGCCGCCGGCCCAGCTCCGACGGCGGCGACGAACGCCGTGGTGGCGGCGAAGAGGGCGAGCGCCGTACGTCCGACCGACACCCAGCGAACGGTTCGAACCCCGGTCACTGCCCTCGCCCCCCGCAGCCCCACGACCACGCATCGTGCCGAACTTCGCCATGCACGTCCATGACACGGACGAGTCATTTGCACGCGCCGTGCAGCACTAGTCCGCACGCCGCCCGCGGGCGGCAACGGTGGCAGCGCGGTCAGGTGCCCCAGCGGGACTGGCCGAAGCGGTACCCGACGGAACGCACCGTCTGGATCAGGTTGGCGTGCTCCTCGCCCAGTTTCGCCCGCAACCGCCGGATGTGGACGTCCACGGTGCGGGCACCCCCGTAGTACTCGTAGCCCCACACGCGCGACAGCAACGTCTCGCGCGTGAACACCTTGCCGGGATGGGCGGCGAGGAACTTCAACAGCTCGTACTCCATGTACGTGAGGTCGAGCGGGCGCCCGTCGCACACCGCCTGGTACGTCTCGAGGTTCAACACGAGGTCGCCGTACTCGATGAGCTCCGGGCGTGCACCCTCTCCCGCGCGCGAGAACAGGTGCTTGATGCGCGCCTCGAGCTCACGGGGATGGAACGGTGAGAGGCAGAAGTCGTCGAACAGCTCGTCGCGCAGCTCGAGCTCGTGCAGGTGCGAACC
>Ga0070741_10001203_pt1 | contig 81466 bp, 53 predicted proteins | sample Coa_R1_4_FD_66440 | JGI IMG/M metagenome (GOLD analysis project Ga0070741, IMG submission 66440) | Surface soil microbial communities from Centralia Pennsylvania, which are recovering from an underground coalmine fire - Coalmine... | ecosystem: Environmental > Terrestrial > Soil > Unclassified ...
TAAATGCCGGTGCCACCGTTTGGTGAACCGGGCGTGTGCCCGAGGATTGTGTTGTTTTCATCTACCACCAATCAGTTCCTGATCGGTGGCGCTTTTCCAACTGAATTGTTCCGGCTTAGCCCTCCGGCCACGGAACCAGCCCGGAGGGCGAAAGAAAACAGCCCAACGATTGATCGTTGGGTTACCGGTTCGAAACGCACCAAGTCCCGCCAGGGACGAAAGAAAGCCATGGCCCATTTCTGCGTCACGTCGTAATCAACTCCGCCCCTTTCTGATTTTCTCCAGCCTATATATTCGCCGCCGTCTCCCCTTCTTCCGGCAACCGTCTGAGCTTCAACTTGGCCACCCGCATCCCATCCATCTCCTCGACGCGCAACTCGAAAAGTCCCAGCATCAGCACATCACCCGTTTTCGGAAACCCGCCGAGCCGATGGGTCACCCAGCCGCTGACCGTGGTGATGCCTTCTTCCTGCAACGGTTCGCGAACGACCTCCGCAAGCTCATGCAATGGCAGCGTGCCCGCCAATTCCCAGCTTTGCACTCCGGTTCGGACCAGCAACGGCTTCTCCTGGTCGAACTCGTCCTGAATTTGTCCAACCAACTCTTCAAGGATATTTTCCAGCGTCACCATTCCGACCGTCCCGCCGTACTCATCCACGACCATCGCAAAATGTAATTTCCGCTCCAGAAACAGTTGCAGCAGCTTTTCCAATCGCGCGGTTTCCGGCACATAGATCAGCTTCCGCGCCGCCGGCGCAAGGTCCGCGCCCGAACGCGCCTTGAGTCGCATGGCGAAGAGATCCTTGATATGCACCACCCCCAGGGTGCGGTCGAGGTCGCCGCCTTCACTCAATGGAAATCTTGAGAAGCGCGTCTTCTCCGCCACATCCAGGCATTCGGCAATGCTCGCGTCGGTGTTGAGCACAACGATCTCCTGGCGCGGCCGCATGACCTCGCGCACGATGCGCCGACGCAGGTCGAGCGCATTGAGGACAATATCGCGCCCGAGCCGGGTCCCGCCCAGATGCTTTTGCGAAGCCGCGAACAACAGCCGCAACTCCTCCTCCGAATGCGCCCGTTCACCCTCGCTTACGGGCTGGATGCCGAGTTGGCGCATCAACCATTGCGCCGAATGGTTGAGCAACCACACGGCCGGGTAGGTAATCGACGCAAACCACGAAAGCGGTTTGGCCGTCCACAGCGCCACCGGGAGCGTCTTGCGGATCGCCAGCGCCTTCGGCCCCAATTCGCCAACCACCACAAGCAAAAACAGATTGATGAGAAAGCCGAAGCTGATGGCCACCGTGTGCCGGACCGCCTCGGACCGGAGGTTAAACGCATCGAAAACCGGCCCCAGCAAAGCTTCAAACACCGGTTCCACGAGCACGCCCAAACCGAGACTCGCCAGGGTGATGCCGAACTGAATCGCGCTGATGGTGGCATCAAGATTCTGGATGAGCCGGCGCGCGATGATTGCCCGGCGATGGCCCTTGAAGACCAGCGGTTCGAGTTGCGTGTCACGGATTCGGATCAACGCCAGCTCGGCGGCCACAAAAAAACCGTTGGTCACCACGAGCGCCAGCACCCCCAGCACCCGCAACAAGTTGGCCGTCAGCACGTCCATGCTACAAACGCACCTCCCCGAAAATCACTTTGAGAATATCCTGCAAACTGATGATTCCAATCTCACGCTGATCTCTTCCGAGCACAATGGCCAAACGCTGGCCGCTGCGCTGCATCCGTTTCAGCGCCGCCTCCAACCGCAGGTCCTCCTCCATATAGATGGCGGGCTTGAGATAGTCTCCGGCGGTTTTGGCCGGATCGAGGTCGGCACTGTACAACAGGGTTCTCAAACTCACGATGCCCGCAATCCGCCGGCGGTTTTCCTCCTCCCGCCATACCGGCAGCCGGGTTGCTTTCTGCTCCCGCGCCAGCTTGAGCACCTCGCTCATGGGCGTCCGGGTCGTGATGGCGGCCACATTTTCCATCGGCACCGTGATTTGGCGCACGGTGATGTTTTGCAAATCCAGCACGCGATTGATCATCAGGCGTTCCTCGGACGTCAACCCCTGCGCCGATTCCTGCATCACCAGCCTCATTTCCTCGCGGCTGCCGAAAAGATGGCCCGTAAACGTCCTGCCTCCCGTCCAATGCAGCAGGCCGCGGGAAAGATTGGTCATGACCCACACGAGCGGCCGCAGCACCTGGTGGAGGAGCCGGAACAACGGCGTCAACACGAGCGTCAGCCGGTTGGGCACGGTGCGGAACAGCACCTTGGGCAGCAGTTCGAAAAAAGTGTAAAAAAGAAACATGCCGGCCAGGAACACCAGCACTTGCAGCGCGGGATAATCCGCCAGCCATCGGTGCAGCAGGATCACGAGCAAACCGACCGCGACGAAATTCGCCAGCGTGTTGCCCACCAGGATGGTCCAAAGAAAGTTCTCCGGTCTTTCAAGATACCCGTACAGGACCTGCGCCCGGCGATTGCCCACGCGCATAAGCTGCCGGATGCGCAACCGGCTCAACGCCAGCACGCCGGCCTCCATGCCCGAAAACAGGAACGACAGCACCAGGCTGATCCCGATCACCGCCGCGATGAGTAATCCGCTGCTCATCATTTTCTCACGGTCTCCACCAGGAGTTCACGCACCCGCCGTTCGTCTGCCACCAGCGCCGTCAGTTTCAATCCGTTGAAGATCACGGTTTCGCCCGGCGCGGGCACAGTCTCGTTTCGGGCGACCACCAGGCCGCCCATCGTGTCCACCTCGGCCACTTCGCCCAGCGCGGGATATTCGCGCCGAAAATCCTCCAGGCGCATCGTTCCATTCACGCGCCATTTGCCTTCGCCCAGCTTTTCAATGACGAATCCGGCCGGTTCTCCTTCCCCCCGGATTTCTCCCACCATCTGCTCCAGGATATCCTGCATTGTGACGACTCCAGCCGTGCCGCCATATTCATCCAGCACAATGGCCAGGCCGCGTTGCTGCCGCTGCAAACTCTTCAACAGTTGCAGCAGGTTCATGCTCTCGGGAACGAACGACGGAAACTCGATCGCATCCGCCAGATCGATCTGCGGATCGAGCAGCAACGCCCGCACGTTGAGCACGCCCACAATCGTGTCCGGCGTTTCATCGTAGATCGGCAGGCGGCTGTGCTTGAACTTCCGCGCGGCCGCGATCATTTCCTCCACCGACAGGTCGTCGGGGATGCTCGCCATCTGCGCGCGCGGCTTCATGACGTCCTTGGCGGTTTGCTGGTCCAGGGCGATGATTTGCAGAATGATCTCCTTTTCCGACTGCGCCAGCGTCCCTTGTTGATAAGCCATCTCGAGCAGTTCCTGATACTCCTCATCCGACAAAACGGCGCGCGGTTTGTACGACTTTGGCACCACGGCATTGACAATGGCGTTATCCAGCCGCTGTGCCACCTGGCGCAAAGGGCGGGAAAGGTTGATCAGGAAGTTCATCGGCCACGCCACGCGCAACGCCCATTGTTCGGGGGCGCGCACGGCCAGCGTCTTGGGCGCCACCTCGCAACCGACCAGGATCACCACCAGCAGCGAAGGGAGCACGGTGAAAAACAGCCAGTGACCCCAGGGCACCGTCCAAAGCGTGATGGCGAGAATCGAGGCGTTCGCAACGGTGTTGCCGAGCACGATGGTCGCAAGCAGGTGTTGCGGTTCACTCAACAGCCGCGCGAGCAACCCTCCGGAGATCGGCCACTTGTCCGCCAGTTGGCGCACCTGCCATTTCCCCAGCGAAAACAAGGCCGATTCCGCCAGCGCGAAAAAGAAACTCATGCCGGCAAAAACCAACACCCCGACCCCTGCCAGATACGGCATCAGCATTGTCCATCAACACTATGGCACGCCGCCGGAGGCGGCAAACACCAAACGCCGAAAAACGAAACACTAGGCTCCAAGCACCAAGCACCAAGCTCCAGAAAAACACCAAGCCTCAAACCCCAAAGCAGCGGGGTGGCTTTTGAATTTGGAGCTTGGTGCTTGGAGCTTTTCTGGAGCTTGGTGCTTGGTCCTTGGAGCTTGGCCCTTTGCGCTTGCCATCACAACCGTGACACTCTCCGTCCGCATCACTTTCAAAGGTTTCCTAATCGAGATGACACAATTCCTCCATCTCCGTCCACCATTCGCCCGCTTTGCGGTTCGACAACGGCTCCTGGCATGGATCAGTAAGCTTCCACCATTCCTGGGTGACCGGGTCGGCGGCCATCGTTTTCATATCTTTTTCGTAATCATCGCCGATGTATTCGAAATACATGAACAGGTAATCCTTCCCGTCGGGCAGCTTGCGAAGAAAAATAGTGAAGTTGCGGATATTGCACTGGCGGATCATGGCGTTGACGCCTGGCCAGACACTCGCATGAAGGCGCTTGTACTCTTCGAGCTTCTCAGCCTTGACGCCGATCACCTTTCCGTAACGTTTCATTGCAGCCATATGGTGGTCGAAAACTACACTGACACGTTTCCCGGCAACAGACTAATTCGCGACAACGGGCAAACACCGACCAACTACCAAGCTCCAAGCATCAAGCTCCAAGCTCCAGAAAAGCTCCAAACACCAAGCCTAATCGCGGGTCGTGAATTTTGTTGAAGGGTTGCGGAGTGTCTGTTCGACAACCGGGGGATACAAGGGACACGGAGCGGTCGCCTCGGAGCTTGGTAATTGGAGCTTTTCTGGTGCTTGGAGCTTGGCGCTTGGAGCTTGTTTATAGGTCTGCGCTTGTCGTTCCAACTCGATCTCCCTATACTTCCCGCATGGGTGAGCCGGCAATAGGTACCAACGACGTGAGCGCGGCGTCCAATGCGCTGCCGGCCCACTATCGCGATTTTCTTCTCGTGCTCGCCGTGCCCGGGCTCTATTGCCTGATGATATTGCTCGGCCGCCACCTCAAACGCCGCCATGGCGTCCGGCTCGGCGCTCTGTACCATCTTTTTTCTCTCGGACTGGCCCTCTGCCTGCCCGCCTGGCTCTTTGATGTGCATGTTCCGCATCTGAAGGATGTCACCGCCCTTACCGCCGTTCTCGGCTCCGTATTTTTGATTGCCCTGGTGGATCGTTACGTCTGGGAACTTTACTTCCAACAGCGGCATCGGGTGAAAATCCCCAAGTTCCTCAGCGAAGTGGTTCGGCTCGGCATTCTCGTGGTGGTGATCTTCCTGGTGCTCGACGTGGGCTACGGCCAAAGCATCAAGGGCCTGCTCATCGCGCCCGGCATTGCCGCGGTGGTCATCGGCCTCGCCATGCAGGATCTCATGGGCAACATCATCGCCGGGGTGGCCTTGCAGATCGGCAAGCCATTCCAGCACGGCGACTGGTTGTTCGTGGACAATCGTTACGCGGAGGTGATCGAAATCAACTGGCGCTCGACCCGCTTGCGGACGATCGACGCCATCTCGATCGAAATCCCGAACCGCGACATTGCCCGCCAAACCATCATCAACCTGAACCTGCCCACCCGCCTGCATGCAATGCGCATTTCCGTGGGGATTGATTACGCCGCGCCGCCCACGCGCGTGAAAGGCGTCCTGCTCCATGCCACTTCCAATGCCAAAGGTGTCATGCCCGAGCCCAAACCCAAGGTTTACCTCAAAAACTTCGGCGACTCCGCGGTCGAATACGAGATCAAGTTCTGGATGGAGGACCACCAGCATTATCCCGACGTCTGCGACGCCATCCGCACCAACATTTGGTACGGCCTCCAGCGGCACGGCATCAAAATGCCGTTTCCCATGCGGACCATTCAGCTCGAGCGCCCGGCGCGGAACAAACAGCAGGAGGTGCAAAGCACCGCGCGCATCATGCTGCGCCAGCAACCGCTCTTCAAATGCCTCAACGACGATCAACTGGACGCGCTGCTGCCGCGCGGGCGCGTGGTGCATTTCGGCAGCGGCGAAACGCTCATTCAGCAGGGCGACGCCGGTGAGTCCATGTTCATCCTCGTCGATGGCCAGGCGAACGTGGTGGTGCAGCGCAATGGTTCGCCCATGCACGTCGCTTCGCTCGCTTCCGGCGATTGCTTCGGCGAAATGTCCCTCCTCACGGGCGAGCGCCGCAGCGCCACGGTGATCGCGCATACGGATTGCGAAGTCGTGGAGATCGGCAAGCCAGTCATTGCCAGCAGTCTCAAGGAACACCCGGAACTGCTGAACAAACTCAGCGATCTGCTGGCTCAGCGGCAGTTGGAAACCGAGGGCGTCGTCGCCGCCAAAATCGGCACCGAGATCGTCGCGGCCCGGCAGACCGAATATCGTGCATCGTTCGTTGACAAACTGAAATCGTTTTTGCAGCTCTAGGCCGGGTATTTCCACCACCCGTTGAAGGTGGGCCAGCCCGGAATCAGGCTTCGTGTCCAAACGCATAAAATACCGTTTGCCCGATTCGCGAAGTTCATCTTCGTCGAACTTCCTATATTGGCTGCTGACCCTTGCGCTCGTGGTGCTGCTCGGCTGGCTCTGGTGGAGATCAAGCAACCCCGCCCACCCGTCTCCTCCCGCCACGGCCCAAGGCCCAAAGTTGACTCCTCCACAAACTCACGCGCCGCTTCTTACTCCGCCGGCCAATCCCACGGCTTCTCCTCCCGTTCAAAATCCCGATTTGACAGTTCAAGGCGCAAAGGTTTCTTCCCCGGCAACGCAGCCTTCCACGCCGCAAACTTCCTTCCCGCCGCGCCCCATTCAAAATGTTTTCGAGGCGCAGTTGGCGCTCCTCGGTTGCGGCATCTCCTCCGGTTCATTGGATGGCACGATCGGCTCGCAAACCCGCGCGGCCCTGATGGCTTTCCAACGCCAGAAGCACCTGCCCATGACCGGCGAACTGGACGCGGCCACTCGCGAAAAACTCCTGCTCAACGGCCCTCCATACGCCACCTACACCATTACCTCCAACGACCTCGCCCGGCTCCAACCCCTCGCTCCCACCTGGCTCGGTAAATCGCAACAAACCGCGCTGGACTACGAGAACGCCCTCGAACTCGTCGCCGAAAAAACCTTCGCTCACCCGAACTTCCTCAAACGCCTTAACCCGGGCATCGACTGGACCAACCTGCCCGCCGGAACCACCATTCAGGTTCCGAACGCCGCGTATACGGATCATCCCATCAAGGCCGCCTTCCTTTACATCCACCTCGCCGGCAGGACCCTCGAAGCTTTCGATGCCGCCACGAACCTCGTGGCCCACTTCCCGTGCAGCATCGCCCAACACATCGAGAAGCGCCCCGTCGGCGAACTTCACGTCGCCGCCATCGCGCCCAATCCCAACTACACCTTTGATCCCGACATTTTTCCCGAATCACCCGAAGCGCGCGAACTGAAGCGCAAGCTGGTCCTTCCGCCCGGCCCGAACAACCCCGTCGGCGTCGCTTGGATTGGTTTGGACCGCCCCGGCTACGGCATCCATGGCACTCCCCGGCCCGAAGACGTTGGCCGCACCGAATCCCACGGCTGCTTTCGCCTGGCAAACTGGAACGCGGAGTATCTTTTGCGCCTGATCGCGATCGGAACGCCGGTGTATGTGGTGGAGTGATGGAAACACTCTGGTAGGGACGCGCACCGCGCCGTCCGCGCCGCATTCAACGGCGCAATCGAACGTTCGTGGGCGCTCGCGAGTTCGTTCCGCCCGCTGAACGCGGACGGAGACATTGCAGCGCGATGTCCCTGCCACTGGCCTGCAAAAGAAGCCGGCATCACCCGATGCCGGCCGCTCTTTTACTGTGGTCAACCTCTAAGACGCTTGAAACCGGCAAAATGTTTCACGACCTGTTAATCTTTGTCCCCGGGCTGCAAATGTTCATTGATGCGCCTGGCTTTATCTGGGTTCAACCGGCCCTCATGATCAAAAGGCAGCTCCAAAACCCAGCCGAACACGTCATCCGGCCACTTTCCCTTCGGCAGCAATGCGTTTGGATCGGCCCCAAAGGCCCGTAAAATCTCGGGGATTTCCCCATGATGCCAGCAAACCAGGATGCCCTTGCCATGCTCCCGGGCGCGCAATTCCTCCGTCAATTGTTCAAACTTCTTGTTCGTAACCCGGTGGTCGATCTGCAATCCGAGCGCCTTGCCCAGCGGTTCCAGCGTCAGCCGCGGCCGCTGGCTCTGTTGCGAATCTGCCGTTGCGAACAGGCAATCCAACTTCAACCTTTTGCCATCCACCGCGAAGTCCTGGAAGTATTTCACGTAACTCTCCGCCCGTTGCTGCCCCGTCGTGGACAATCCCTGGCCGCTGTCCGGCTTTTCCGCATGCCGGATGATCAAAACAACGGCATCCCGGAGCGCGGGACATGCCTGTATATCCGGCCCGCCGGTTTCCTTCGGCCCGGCCACTACCAAATTGGCCGCCAAAGCGGCGCAGCAGATTAAAAAGAATTTCATGGTCAGCAGAGTTATGCGACGGTCACCTTGTAGGTGAGCCGCCTGCTATTTGTCGAGCCGTTTCAGTCTCAATAGCAGTGCCAAGCTGGCCGGCATGAGCGTGATTGCATTGCCGACAGTGTCTTCTTATACTTACCGTCACCATGAGCCTGCCCGTTACACCAAGTTGATTCTTGAAACCGCGAACCCAGGCCTTGATTTGTAACCGATCGCAGCCCACAACCCAATCCACCATGAAAAACCTCCTCCTCTGTCTCGCTCTGGCCGTCTCATTTACCGCCTTCGCCGCTGACAAACTGAACGATACCAAAGCAATGCAGGGCACTTGGAAACCTGCCAAAGCTGAACTCGCGGGACAGCCATGGTCAGACGCTATCCTGAAAACGATCACGCTCAAACTCGACGACACGGGCAATTACCTGGTCACCGTAGGAGAGTCTCCACCGGACAAGGGCACTTGCGCGTTGGACCCCACTTCGAAGCCCAAGGGCATGAGCGTTACCGGCATCAGCGGACCGAACAAGGGCAAAACCTTCCCCGCAATCTACGAACTCGAAGGGGACACGCTGCGCATTTGTTACGACCTTTCCGGCGCAAAGCGCCCGGCTTCGTTCAAGACCTCTCCTGGCACCCAACTCTATTTGGTGACGTACCACCGCCAGAAGGAATAGCCTGACTCCCAATGAGGGGTCTTGATTTGCCGTGGAAATTCTCACGGTCCGACTTGCATTTTAAGCTTTGCGAATACCCCATTGGCCGTAGAGTTTTGCCCGTATCAAATGATCCTTACTCATCGTATGTTGTCGAAGTCATTTGCCTGTGCCGCTGTCGTGTGTGCATCAATTCTCCTGGGTGCCATCCTGCCCTTTGCCGCCAATGCCGCGGAAGATGCGCGCTTGAAGGAAATCAAGGTGCCCGCCGGATTCGAGAAAACGATTTTCGCCGGGCCGCCAAACATTAGCTATCCCACGTGCATCGCGGCTGAACCCACGGGCGAAGTTTTCGTGGGCGTCGATCAAAACGGCTCGCTGGACACACAGCCAAACCGGGGCATGGTCGTCCGTTGTGTCGATACGAATGGCGACGGCATGGCGGATCAATTCAAAATCTTTGCCCGCATGGACAGCCCGCGCGGTTTGGTCTTCGATCACAACACGCTTTATGTGATGCACCCGCCGGTGCTGGAGGCGTTTTACGACGACGATGGCGACGGTGTGGCCGACCGCTCCGAGGTGCTGGTGCGCGGGTTGGCCCATGATTTGAGCTTTCGCGGCGCGGACCACACCTGCAACGGCGTGCGCATGGGAATCGATGGCTGGCTCTACATTGCGCTCGGCGACTACGGCGCGACCAAGGCCGTGGGCAAGGACGGCAGCGAATTGGAATTGCACGGCGGTGGCATTGTCCGCGTGCGGCCCGACGGCTCGGAGTTGGAACTGGTCTGTCGCGGAACTCGCAACATCTACGACGTCGCCCTTGACCCGTTGATGAACATTTTCACCTGCGACAACACCAATGACGGCGACGACTGGAACGTGCGGCTCAGCCACATGATCGCCACGGGGAGCTACGGCTATCCCTCGCTCTTCCGCCATTTCTCCGATGAGATGATGCCCACGATGGAGGACTACGGTGGTGGTTCGCCTACCGGCACGCTCTTTCTGGATGAACCCGGATTTCCGAACGGCCTCGGCTATGGATTTCTCGCCTGCCAATGGGGCTGGAACAATGTCACGCGCCATCCACTGCAACCCGACGGCGCGACGTTCAAATCCAGCAAGGAGGTTTTTGTCGAACTGCCGCGGCCAACCGGCATCGACGCCGACGGCGCAGGCCATGTTTATGTGGCGAGTTGGAAAGGCGCCACCTTCACCTACGCCGGTCCGAATGTCGGCTATATCCTTCGCGTCACTCCCACCAACGCCGCGTCGCCCAAGTTCCCGGTCTTAAGCAAAACCGCCGATGCCGAGCTCGTCAAGCTCCTCACTTCGCCCAGCGCGGTGTGGCGGTTTCATGTCCAACGCGAGATTTTGCGCCGCGGTGAAGCGCCTCAGCCGCGCAAGGAGTTTGCCCGGGGTTTGGAGCAGCTCGCCCGTTCGCATGAAACCCTGCCGGTGCGTGTCGCCGCCCTTTACACCCTCAAGCAATTGCTTGGCGCGGAGGCCATGGACAGCATCCTGCGAATCGCAAAGGACGCCTCGGTGCGCGACATCGCCTTGCGTGTGCTGGCGGACCGAAAGCCGGAGGCGGCCAAGGTATCCACCCGGGTGTTCACCGACGCATTGAGTGACTCGGATCCAAAAGTGCGCCGTGAGGCGGTGATCGCCTTGAACCGTCTGGGAAGAACTGAAGCTGCGGATCGCATCCTCCCGTTGACCGCCGATCGGGATGTGGCCATTTCGCATGTGGCGTTCCGCGCGGTGGTTGCATTGGATGGCGCTGACGCTTGTTTCAAAGCGCTGGACCAGGGCAATGCCGCTCTCGTGCCCGGCGCGTTGCGCGTTCTGCGCAACCTGCACGAATCGCGCGTGGTGGATGGCTTGATCACGCGCTTGGACCGGACGGAGACGATGTCCACGCGCCGCTTGCTCCTCCAGGCGTTGTGCCGGCTCTGCTATCGTGAAGGGGATTGGGACGGCTCCTGGTGGGGCACGCGGCCCGATACCAGCGGCCCGTACTTCAAACCGGCCACTTGGGAACAGAGCGGAAAGATCGGTCAGGCCTTGCAGAATGAGATGGGCAGGGCGGATGGCGAAACGCTGGGCTATTTGCTCGATCAGTTTCAATTGCACAAGCTCGAACTTCCGGAACTCGAACCCGCGCTCATCACCGCCGCCCAAAAGCCGGAACTCCGCCCGAAGGCCGTCGAGGTAATCGCGCATTACACTACATTGTCCAAAGGCGGCATCGCTTTCCTTCAGAGCGTTGCGTCGACGGAGAAGGAAGACACCGCCCTGCGCCTGCGCGCGTTCGGGGCGCTCGCGCGCGCATCCGATCAGCCCGAGGCCGCCGAAGCGGCGGTGGCGGTATTGGTTTCGCCGAGTTCCGGCGCAATTGCGCCACGGCTGCGGGAAGCTTTTCTCCGCGACGGGCCGCATGCGCGGAACATCAGTTATTTTGACAAGCTGGCGGCTTCCGGCGTTCCCGCGCAACGGGAAGTGGCTTTCGCGGTGCTCTTGGAAACGGCCGGCAATTCGAACGCTCCCCGAAACGCGCGCAACACCGCCCGCCGCGCGATTGAAAATGCCTGGACTTCTCCGGGCGTCGCGAGCTTGTTGCGCGCCATTGCCGACACTCACGCCACGAATTACACGGCGGAAGTTCGCGCCCATTTGACTGACGCGAACCCCGAGATCGCCGCGGCAGCCGCCTATGCGTCCACACATTTGGCAACCAGCGGCGGACCCGTCTCCGACGCAACCCGCAAAAATACGATTGCCAGGATGGCCTACGAAGAAGTTCTTCAAACGGCGATAAAGACGCCCGGTGATGCGGCGGTTGGCGCGCAACTTTTCCAAACGATCGGTTGTGTCAAATGCCATACGACGACAAAGAGCGAGCCGCTTAAAGGCCCGTTTCTCGGCGACATAGCGGTGCGCTATGGGCGGCCGGAAATCATAGAATCAATTTTGCGGCCAAATGCGCAGATCGCGCAGGGCTTTGTGACTACGTGGGTCGAGACGAAGGACGGCTCCGAGTACGAAGGCTTCATCGCGCGCGAGTCCGGGGATGAACTTGAAATCCGGAATCTCGCCGGTGCGACCGTGGTGCCTAAAAAAGACATCACCAAGCGCGGCACCCGGACGACTTCCACCATGCCCGAGGGCCTGCTTGACCAATCCACGCCGGACGATCTCGCGTCACTGCTCGCTTATTTGCAATCCCTGAAATCAAAGTAAACAGGAATAATGGCAACAAAGACCATTTTTCATTGACTCTTTAGGCCGAATCGAGGATAAAACCCTTACGGTCACCCACCTAGCCGTTTGCCGGAAGCCAGCCACCAATCATTCGGACAGTTCATATAGGGTTCGGCGTGTTTGAATGTTGATCCAAACACTTGCCGTAGGGCGCGGAACAACTGATTGATCATCGCGCAACAAACTATGGGATCCACAGTAACTTTAGGCAGCGCAATCCTTGTGGCCGTCGTGTTCATTGGCGTGGCGTACTACGAATCTTATAAGCACCGCCGGAAATGGGAACGCCTCAACCGACGCTCCCGAAAGAGCTCTTTGCGGGAGAGGTCGCTGGAGACCGGAACACGCGATTGACCGGCCGAAAATGTGCGCAGTTGGATGACGCTCCTGCGTCCTCTTCGCGTCCGGATTTACCTGTCCGTATTCTGCCTTAATTCCACACTTGCCAGGCGCCGTGAAAACCGCAATATAGTCGCGGTGCGCCAAAGTGGTTCACCATTGACTTCCAAGGGTCGATCAATTTCCAACGGATCGATCATTGGAAATAACCTGCGAAATAGAATGAATACTGAAGCACAACGAAAAACCACCGTCCGAACCAGGACTGCGAAGGAAACTCGCACTCCCCAAACCGAAGCGTTGACCACGGCATCGGCAACTCCCAAAGCGGAAGCGCCCAAACCAAAACTGCCGCCCACACGCGAAGCCATCGCCAAGCGCGCTTATGAGCTGTACCTGGCCCGTGGCAAGGCTGACGGCCATGAGTTCGAGGATTGGATTCAGGCCGAGCGCGAATTGCTCGCCCTGACCCATCGCTACAACTAAAGCCGGTCACCTGCTCGTCAGCGTCGCATACCTGCCAGATGCGTCGAAAGCGCTTCTGGCAGATTTTCGTAGTCCAACGCGGCGCTTCCTTATTTGTTCACCAGCACCTGTTCCAGCAGTTCGTTCAGCCGGTTGAGCATGGCGCGCGGATCTTCCAGGAGACCCGCGGCAACGCGCGCGTTGTCCAGGACCTGTTCCGCTACTTTCGCGGCGAGCGCGGCGTCTCTCTGGCGGGTCTGGTCCAGGCGTTGCATAATGGGATGGGCGGGGTTGATTTCCAAATCGTGCTTCACGGGCGCGGCTGCATCGCCCTCGCGCTTCATCGATTTCATGATCCGCCGCATCGTGGAGGTCATGAACTTGTCGCTCTCCAGAATGACTGCCGGACTGCCCACAAGGCGCTTGGACGCGCGCACGTCAGCCACGCGGTCGCCGAGGGTTTCCTTGAGCCATTTGGCAAGGGCCTGGGCTGCTTCCTCCGACAGCGCGCCCTCTTTGGGGGCGGCGTCGGCGAGATCGAGTTCCGCCTTCTCGGCGGACCGTAACGGTTTGGTCTCGACTTCGTGCAGGTGCTCCATGACGAACTCGTCCCAAGGATCGTAGAGGAACAGCACCTCGAGTTTGCGCGCCTGGAAGACTTCGAAATAGGGGCTGCTTTCGGCCGCTTCGCGGTTGGCGGCAAGCAGATAATAGATTTCCTTTTGCTCGCCGCCCATGCGCTTAAGGTAATCAGCGAATGACGTGCGGGCGCCTTTGGCGAGCGTGGAAGATTCGTATCGGAGCAGTTTGCCGAGCGCCTGCTTGTGCGTGAAGTCCGTGACGACGCCTTCCTTCAAAAAGCGGTTATACTGTTCGTAGAACTTGTCATAAGCCGCCGGTTCCTTCTCTGCCTGTTCATCCAGGAATTTCAAGAAACGCCCGGTGAGCACCTGATTCAATTTCCGCATCAGCGCGGTGTCCTGCATCGTTTCCCGCGAAATATTCAGCGGCAGGTCTTCGCTGTCCACAACGCCCTTGAGGAAGCGCAGCCAATCCGGCAGGAGACCTTTCGCCCGGGATTGAATCAGCACCTTGCGGCAATACAAATGGACGTCCGACTCCAGCCGCGACATGCCCATGGTTTCGAGATTGCGCGCCGGCACGAATAACAGCGCCTGAATGGCCAGCGGCGCGTCCGCCGTGAAATGCAAGCGGTACAACGGGTTTTCCTGATCGTGCCCGATATACTGGTAGAACTCGTTATATTCCTCGTCTTTGATCTCGTTTTTGCCGCGCGCCCAAATGGCTTGAACGGTGTTCAACCGCTTGCCGTTCAGTTCGATGGGAAACTGCACGAAGTTCGAGTAACGCTTGATGATGCCTTCGAGCATCTCCGGCTTGGCGAATTCCTTCGCTTCCTCCTTGAGTTGCAAGGTGATTTTGGTGCCGCGAGGCAGATCGACGGCTGGCTCGAGATCGTAACCACCCGCGCCCTCGCTGGTCCATTGCCAGCCTTGCTCGTCGGATAGATAGGACCGGCTCGAAACCGTCACGCGGCTGGCCGCCATGAACGCGGAATAAAACCCGACGCCGAACTGTCCGATAAGCTTCGCGTCCGGCTTCTTTTCCTCGGCGAGTTGTTTCAGGAAAGCCTTCGTGCCCGAGTGCGCAATGGTCCCAAGATTTTCCACGAGTTCGCCGTGGGTCATGCCAATGCCCGTATCGGCAAACGTGATGGTGTTGTCCGTCGTGGTGATGGCGATCGCCGGCGGAATCTCCGGTTGATAAACCGCGGTCCCGGAAGCCTGGATGAAGCGCAACTTTTCGCAGGCGTCCGCCGCGTTTGAGATCAGTTCGCGAACAAAAATCTCTTTGTCCGTGTAAAGCGAGTGAATGACGATATCCAGCAACTGCTGAATCTCGGCCTGAAAGTGATGTTTCTCGGTCGTGCTCATAATGATTTAATTAATAAATACAGATGAGGCGTGGCGTCAATGGACTGAAAGCAGGACGTCAAACCTCCAGGCTCACAACACCGCCAGCGCATTCGCCGGCGAACCTGCCGCTCCGGGCAGATTGAGCGGCGCGGACGTAAAAAAGAAATCATAACGCCGCTCGAGACTGCACGAGGCGGCGAGTGCATCCAGGTCAAACAGCTTGCCCAGCGGCATTCCCAGGTTCACCGCCAGTCGGTGATGCAGGCTGTCCGTGTCGCTCTCGAAAGGAAAAACTTCCAGCGTAGGCGTGTCGCAAGCCAGCGCGGCGACGCCGGAATCCCAGAGGAATTCGGCGATCTTGGCCGCGCCACTGAGCCCCGGAATGAGCGGGTTGCGCGCCACGTCGTGCCGGAAAGCGGGAATCGTCCGCCAATCGGTCATCCAGCCCGTGCGGCACAGCAAAATATCGCCTTCTTCCAACGCGGCGTTCTCCGCAGCCAGGGCCGCTTTCAAATCGGCCACCGTGATGACGTCCTGCGAAATGGGCGTCAAGCGGCGGCCTTGCTTTTTCAGGTAGCGCGCAATGTCCACCAGCACCCCGCGTCCCACAATCCCTTGCTTGGCGAACTGGTCCACGCCGATGGGATTGGCGTCGGGGCGGGTGATTTTCTTGAGCCCCATGTAATGGCCGCGTTCCGGATGATGGATGGCGCAAAGGGCATCCCAGTGTGTGGATGTTTGCAGGCAAAACTTGTTGAGTTGATCCGCTGTGGATGCCAGCCCGTCGAAGAAGGTGTGTTCGCCCAGCTTCTGATGGAACAAACAAGGATCGGGAAATGTGAGTTCCCAGTTCAAATTGAACACCCGGCCGTTCCGGATCCCCTTTGCGGCGGCTGCAATGCGTTCCGGCGTGACGAAATTCAAAGTGCCGCGCTGCGGGTTCGTGGGGAAGGCTTCCCACGCCACGCCGGTGGGTTGCGCGGGGTTGGCCAGGAGTTCGCGGTAACTTGGACGCTTGGTAGCCTTCATTGCGGCTCGAAGCTAAGCATATCCCCGAGCGGAAAGCCATCTGAGATTTGGGAGCCCACGAGGGTTGGGCGTCTCAAATTATTACCATGTCTTTGGTAGGGATGGCGCGCTGCGCCATCCCCGTCGCCGAGCGCAGCGTCAGGCGACGGAACGAATGATTCGGATCGCACGGCTTCGGCAGTGCGTTCCGCCCGCTGGAATACGGGCGGGGACATCGCAGCGCGATGTCCCTACCTTTCCGAGTAAGAACGGTGTCGAGACGCGCCCGCGAGGGCTCCAAATGGAAGAGGAAAATAAAATAAAAAGTCAGGGTTGTACCCCATGGTGGTTAACCGGAGCATTCGCCTAGCCTTGGTGCGGACATCGCCTTCGGGGTGTGAGCACAGTGGCATGGGCCGGAGTCAGGCTTTGGTCGGAAAAGCGCGCGCACCGGCCACGAATCGAACCGCAGGTGGGCTGGCTTTTGTGGCTGTGGTTCGAGCCGCCCCGGGCTGCCACGCATTCGCATGCGCCAACATAAAACCAAACCTGAATCCGTTTACCCCTTGTCTGCCATGCAGCAGGGGATGCTGTTTCATAGTATTTATGCCCCGGAATCGGGGGTGAATATCCAACAAATCATTGGCGCTCTGCGCCACGAACTGAATCCAGCCGCCTTTCACCGCGCCTGGCAATGTACTCTCCAAAGGCACGAAGTTCTGCGCACCGCATTTCAATGGGATGAGCCCGATCAGGCGGTGCAGGAGGTTTATGCCGAGGTTGAGGTGCCGTTTCAGGAACACGATTGGCGCGGCGTTTCTGAAATAGAGCGCGAGCGGCAACTGGAACAATATCTCGCGGCGGATCGGCGGCAAGGATTTGTCCTCAGCGAAGCGCCGCTGCTCAGGGTCGCGCTGTTCCGCTGGAGCGAGGCCGAGTATCGGTTCGTTTGGACTTTCCATCACGCTTTGCTGGACGGGTTATCCTTCGGCCCCGTGATTAAGGAGGTTTTCGCGGCCTATGCGTCCATCCTGACTGGCGCGTCGCCACAGTTGCCTGCGGCCCGTCCGTTCCGGGAGTTTGTCGAATGGTTGCAAACCCGGGATTTTTCGGGTGCTGAACCATTTTGGCGTGGGCTCCTGCAGGGAATCAAGGGCCCAACGTCCTTGAATTTGCCGAAGCCGCAAGTGTCCGACGCGGGTGGCGGGGTGGGAGCGGAAACGCTAACCCTCCCGCGAGCCACAACCGCGCGCCTGCGGGAGTTCGCCGAAGGCCGCGGAGGTTTGAGCGTGCTCGTCCAAGGCGCCTGGGCCTTGCTGCTCAGCCGCTATAGTGGCGAAGACGAGGTTGTCTTCGGAGTCGTGCGCAGTTGTCGGCGCGCGGCGTTGCCCGGCGGAGCCGACCCGATGGTGGGATTGTACATCAACACCGTCCCAGTGCGAGTCGGGATCGAACCCGATGCCACCGTGCATTCCTGGCTCAATCAGGTGATTCAGTTGCAGGTCCAAATTCGGGAACACCAGCACACGCCGCTGCTTGAAATCCAAAAGTGGAGCGGCATTCCCGCGGGCACGCCCTTGTTCGAGAGCATCCTGGTGTTTAATCGGACGAGCTTGCAGGCCGAACTAAGCGCGGCGGGCGGGGAATGGGAGCGTCGCGAGTTCCGCGTGATCGATCAAACCAATCTTCCCCTGACCCTGCTTGCTTTTGCGGACAGTGAGTTTCTTTTGAAGCTGGAATTTGACCGCCGCCGTTTCGACACTCCCATGATCAAACGCCTGCTCGGCCATTTGTCCGTCCTCATGGAAGCAATGGCGGAAAATCCCCAGCAGCGCTTATCCACGCTGCCGATGTTGACGGAGGACGAGGAGCAAAAGCTGCTGGTTGAATGGAACCAAACGCAGGTCGAATTTCCCCGAAATGTTTGTATTCATGAATTATTCGAAGCCCAGGCGCGGCGGAGTCCGGATGCGCCAGCCCTGGCTTTTGAAGACGAGCAGATCACTTATCGCGAAACCGAGCGTCGCGCGGAACGGCTGGCCCGGCACCTCCGCTCACTGGGGGTGGGACCCGAGGTGCTGGTGGGCATTTGCGTGGAGCGATCCATCGAGATGGTCATCGGGCTGCTGGGAATTCTCAAAGCGGGCGGGGCTTACGTGCCCTTGGATCCCGGTTATCCGGCGCATCGCCTGGCGCACATGATCGCGGATTCGCAAATGCCCGTGCTCGTGACTCAGCGGTCCTTGATCGCGGCCCTGCCGGCCCACTCGGCGCGAGTGGTTTGCCTGGAAGACATGGTTTCAGTCAGCGACAGCCCGGGCACAGGCCTGCGCGCGCAGGCCGATAATCTGGCCTACGTGATTTACACGTCCGGTTCGACGGGAAAACCCAAGGGAGTGATGCTGACGCACCGCAACGTGGTTAATTTCTTTGCGGGCATGGACCGCATATTGGGAAGCGATTTCCCGGGCACCTGGCTGGCAGTGACGAGCATTTCCTTTGATATTTCTGTGTTGGAGTTGCTCTGGACCCTGGCGCGCGGGTTCAAAGTCGTCATTTACGGAGGCGAAGAGAAATCCCAACCGATGCGACCTCAAGACCAGCAGACGGACCAGCGCAAGATCGACTTCAGCCTCTTCTATTTTTCCGGCGATGAGGGCCGGGACGCAAAAGACAAGTACCGGCTGCTGCTGGAAGGGGCGAAGTTTGCGGATGAAGCCGGTCTGGCCGCAGTTTGGACTCCGGAACGCCATTTTCACGCTTTCGGGGGATTGTATCCGAACCCGTCGGTGACCAGCGCGGCGATTGCGGCCGTCACCAAACGCATTGCCATCCGCGCCGGCAGCGTCGTGTTGCCGTTGCATAATCCCATTCGCGTCGCGGAAGAATGGGCGATGGTCGATAATCTTTCACAGGGGCGCGTGGGCATCTCCTTCGCGTCCGGCTGGCACTCGAACGATTTCGTGTTCGCGCCGGACAATTATCCCGACCGCAAGAAAATAATGTTTTGGCAGATCGAGACCTTCCGCAAGCTCTGGCGGGGAGAGGCGATTGCGTCCCGCGGCGGAGATGATCGCGAAGTGAGCGTGGCCATTCGTCCGCGCCCGGTGCAACGGGAAGTGCCCATTTGGATCACGGCATCGGGAAGCCCGGAGACGTTCCGTCTGGCGGGCGAGATGGGCGCGAACCTGCTGACGAATCTCCTTGGCCAGACCGTCGAGGAAGTCGGACGGAAGATCAAAATTTATCGTGAGGCATGGCGGGAACACGGGCACGGACGCGAAGGCGGGCAGGTTACCTTGATGCTGCACACCTTTGTCGGACCGGACCTCGCGGCAGTTCGGGAGAAGGTTCGCGAACCGTTTACGGAGTACTTGAAGACTTCCGTGGATTTGATCCAGAAAGCGGCTTCGGCCTGGTCGTTTGCAGCTTTCAATCAACCGGCGCCGGGCAGTGGCCCAAAGGCGCATCCCAAAGACGAGGTGGCATTCAAAAATCTCAGCCCCGCGGACATGCGCGCCATGCTGGACCATGCGTTCGAACGCTATTTCGAAACGAGCGGGCTGTTCGGGACACCCGCAAGTTGTTTGCGCATGGTAAACCAATTAAAGGAAATCGGTGTCGATGAGATTGCCTGCCTGATCGACTTCGGCGTGGACACCGACTCCGTGCTGGCGGGATTGGAGTTTTTGAAACAACTCAACTTGAGGAGCAATGCTGCCGCGGAGACGGCTGTGGCCCGAACTGGCATCGGGAAACTGATGTGCCAGCATGGTGTAACTCATCTGCAATGCACGCCGTCACTTGCCCGGATGCTGGTTTCAGATCCCGAAGCCGCCACGGCCTTGCAAGGGTTGCGGGAATTGTTGGTCGGCGGCGAGGCGCTCTCCCGTTCGCTCGCAGATCAATTGCTCCACCTTACGGGTGGAAACCTGCGCAATATGTATGGTCCCACCGAGACCGCCATTTGGTCCGCCACCGAATTGCTTGCCGGCGATGAAGGAGACGTGCCGATTGGACGTCCGCTGGCCAATACGGAGATTTATATTCTCGACCGGCTCGGCCAGGCTGCGCCGGTCGGCCTGCCGGGCGAGTTGTGCATCGGCGGCGAGGGCGTGGCGCGGGGTTACTTAAACCTTGCTAAACTGACCGCCGAGAGATTCATTCCGCACCCATTCCGATCCGAAACCAGCGCGCGGCTTTATCGAACCGGAGACCTCGCGCGCTATCGCGCCGACGGAACGGTCGAATTTCTTGGCCGCATAGATCACCAGGTGAAGGTGCGCGGACATCGCATCGAGTTGGGGGAGATTGAAAGCACCCTGACATCGCATGCGTCCGTGGCGGCTGCCGTTGTGGTCGCAGTAGAAAGCGAAAGTTCGGACGACAAACGGTTAGTGGCCTATATCGTGCCAAAGGTAACTTCCAATGAATCAGGGACGGAGCGCAGAACTCCTGCTCTGCTCGAACGTGGGAAGTATGACCGAGCAGAGCAGGAGCTCCGCGCTCCGTCGTCCATCGCCGCCTTGCTGCCGGGCATCGGAGAGGATGGCATCGCCGGGAATGTCACCCAATGGCGAGAGATTTGGGAGGAAACCTACGAGTCGATTCCACGGCGACCCGACCCGACGTTTAACCTCGCGGGCTGGAAGAGCAGTTACACCGGCGAACCAATGCCGGAGCCGGAGATGCGGGAGTGGGTGGACCGAACAGTGGAACGCATTTTGGCCCTTCAGCCGGCGCATGTGCTCGAGCTAGGCTGCGGCACGGGCCTGCTCTTATTTCGTATCGCACCGCACTGTTCCGCTTATTGTGGTGTGGATTTTTCGGAAAGCGCGCTGAATTACCTGCGCCAGCAATTGCCCGAACGCGATCTGTCCGAGGTCACGCTGCGCCAGGGAACTGCGGATGCTTTTGACGGCCTGGACGCGGAATTCTACGACACCGTTATTCTGAATTCCGTGGTCCAGTATTTTCCGGATATTGATTATCTCCTGAGCGTGCTGGAGCGGAGCGTGGGCGCTGTCATGCCGGGCGGCCGGATTTTTATCGGGGACGTGCGCAGCCTGCCTTTGCTTGAGGCGTTTCATGCGTCACTGGAAATGGCGCAGTGCCCGGCGGGGCTGACGCGCGAGGATTTCCGCCGCCGGGTCGCGAGCCGCATGGCCAAAGAGGAAGAGCTGGTGATCGATCCCGCATTCTTTCGCGCGCTGCCGGATAAGCTGCCGCAAATCAGCCAGGTCGAAATCCACCTCAAGTCGGGCGGCTTTCACAATGAGCTGACCCGCTTTCGTTACGATGTCATTTTGCATGTGGATGACGCCCGGACGCCCGCATTGGAGGCGCGTTGGATCGACTTTCCAGAACCCATGCAACTGCCGCAGATCAGGCAATGGCTGGCCGAAGCGGACGGGGTGGTCGGCTTCGCCGGGATGCCCAACGCCCGCCTGCACCGGGAAATCCAAATCCTGCATTGGCTTGCGGAGAGGGAAGAGCCGCAGACTGTGGGCGAATTCCGTGACGCGCTGCGCGATGACGCGCCCGGGGCGGTCGATCCGGAGGACCTTTTGTCTCTCGGACGCGAGTTGGGATTCGAGGCAAGTTTCACCTGGTCCGGGTCGGGTCCGCTGGGGACTTATGATGCAGTGTTCCGGCGAGGAAAACACCCTTGCGGGGGCATCCGCCCGCGAGTTGATTTGGTTGCCCGCAGGCCTTGGAACGAGTATGCCAACCGGCCCGCGCGCGCGCGGTCGGAGGCAAAGCTTGCCGAACAGTTGCGGACGTATCTGCGAAAAAAATTACCCGAAGTGATGGTGCCGTCGGCCTTCGTCATGTTGGATGCCCTGCCGCTGACCCCCAACGGGAAGGTGGATCGCCGGAGGCTGCCAGCCCCCGACGTGACACGTCCTGAACTCAAGGAGGCATTTGTGGCCCCGCGCACCCCGGTTGAGGAAGCGCTGGCGGCAATTTGGCGCGCGTTGCTGGGCTTGGAGAAAATCGGCGTGGCCGACAACTTTTTCGAGCTGGGCGGTCATTCATTGCTCGCCACTCAGTTGGTCTCGCGGTTGCGCGAGGTGTTCCAAGTGGAGGTGCCTCTGCGCGTTCTTTTCGACGCCCCAACGATCGGACAACTGGCGCAATACCTTGGTGAGCACGAATCGCAGCCAGGGATGGTGCAACAAACGGCCAAGATCTTCAATGATCTCGAGCGGATGTCGCCCGAGGAGGTAGAGCGGGCAATTGGCCAACAGCAAACGCTTGTGGCGGGTTGAAATCGCCCCGGCGTTAGAGCAGCGCTTTGGCGGCTTCCGGGACTTCGAACTTTTTACCCTTCAGAAATTCCCGCGCCAGGAGATTGATCCATTCCCGGGAGGTGTGGAATTCCTTGATCTCAACAAAGGTTTTGTCCCCGACGGTGGTGAGTTCGTAGCGATCCACAGTGACGCGCAAGGGCTGGGTTTCGCCTTTGAGTTCGAGATCAAAGGAGGCGGTTCTTTTGGCTGCATCGATTTGCAGAGTAGTCATTTGGCCGAAGAGTTTGAGGCGGTGGTTGACATATTGGCGCACTGCCCATGCCGTCGCGGAATCCGGCAGCAGAGGGCGGACGGTTTCGATGATGGAGGTGAGAAAAGCCATGCGCTCCTTTGGAAGTAAACACGTACTCCTTCTCTCCGCAACCCTTATCCTGCCTTGAGTTGCCTTTTGCGACAAGCAGACTATGGGCTTCCTGTCGCTTTTGGGCAAAGACCTTACGCGCCCAATAGCGCGACTACTGAGCCTGAATCAGCCTGGCACAAAAACCTTGCCCGAAACCGGTTTCTACAGCGAACTGCGATTTGAAGCTTTGGCAAGCTTCCACCGGCGCTTCAGCGAGAGCGAAAGCCGGCGTCGGCCTTCGGCACTCATGCCACCGCGCCGTTCCTTGGCGCCGCCTTTGCCCTGCTTCGCCCAGCGGAGCTTTTGCGCGGCGGAGATTTTGGCGCGGGCTGCGGCGCTCATGGTCCTCCGGCCTGCGTGGCCATTGGCGGAGGTGCCGAGGATTTCAGCCAGTCGTCCTTCCAGCTTCTCCATTCGCTGGCGGATGACAATGGCTCGCTTTAACTGCTTTACCGATACGTTTGACAGAAGGGTACTACTCATAAGGGTGCGGACAGACTGCCGAAGAAATGAGGCCAGGTCAAGTAACCAATTACAATTACGCTAATTCGGGAGCCAACTTACTGCCGACAGAGTAGCCGGGAGCTGGGGCCATTGCAAGTATGAAAAGGAACCTGATAAGCTTCGAGTAACTCGCCGACGCATCACGGCAATAAAATGTTTCATCAATTTGAGCCTTGGTCGTGACTTCCTCGACGGGAAGCGTCGCGTAGGATCTGTTGTTCCGCGGGCGTCAGACTCTGCATGCCCGAGCGGGATAGCTTTTCGAGTATCGCATCAACCTGCTCAGCCTGCTCTTTCCGGGTAAGAGCGGGCTTGGAAGGCCTGCGACGCGCAGCAAATGATCCGCTAAAGGCGCGCCACGGCAGGAAGAGCGGGTTCTTAAGGATATAAATGAGTAAAACGAGGGACAAGCCCATTACCGCGGAGTAGAGTAAAGGTTGCTCGGTAACGATCTCCGGATAGAGCCCGGTGGTAACCATGAGACCGATGATGGCTCCGCCCAGATGTGCGTCATGACCGATATTGTCCTTGCCTTTCTTGATGCCATAGAAAGAGAAGAGCAGATACGCAATCGCGTAGAGCCAGGGTGGAACAGGTACGGGTAGGAAAAACAGAAATATACTGCTTCTCATCAGAAAGATGCTCGCGTAAATGATCCCGCACACTCCTCCCGAGGCTCCTAAAGCCCGATAGTCGTGATGACGATGCAGGAACAACGAAAGAAGATTCCCACCGATGATGCTGGAAAAGTAAATGGCCAGGAAAGCCATTGCGCCTGCGCGAGGCTCAAGGTATCTCCCAAAAGCGTAAAGGCTGTACATATTGCCAAACAAATGGAACCCATCCAGATGCAGAAAGCCCGAACTGATCAGCCGATAACCCTGCTTGTCTCGAAGAATGGCTTCCGGCCAAAAAATATAACGCTGGACGAACGAGGGATCGCGAAAACCCCGGAGCGAAACCAGGACGGTCACCAGGACAATGGAGATGGTATAAACGGGCTCGTGCATTTCGGGGCAATGTTTCGCGGTGGCGTTCACCGCGCAGGATCAACGGTTGATCCTTGTTACACTCAATCCATCCTGAACAAATATGCCTGCCCCGGACTGGACATGCAATCCTTCCTGCTTCGCGTTTGGCGGGCGCACAAGATGCCTCTCGTGTTTTTCCGGTCGCGCTTTGACTGGGATTGACAAGCTGCGCGGCAATGGGTCCACTGGTTCAAATTCACATTCAATTATGAAACGACGCGCATTTCTCAAAGCTTCCCTTGCCGCTGCCGGCGCTGCCGGCCTGCCCTCCATGCTCGCCAAAGCCGCGGAAAAGGACGCAGGCGGCAGGGAGTTTTATGAGTTGCGCCGGTATCACTTGCGCAAGGGGCCGAAACAGAAACTCTTTGACGATTTTTATCGTCAAGCCGCGATTCCAGCGATGAACCGCGCGGGGATTTCGCCCGTGGGCGTTTTCAGCGTGGCCATTGGACCGGACAGTCCCACGATGTATGTCCTGATGCCGCACAAGTCACTGGAATCGTTCGCCACGTCGAACGATCGGGTGCACTCCGATCCGGAGTACCAAAAGGCTGGCGCGGAATTTACAAACGCGCCTCCGTCCGACCCTTCGTACATCCGGGTGGAAAGTGCGCTCCTCGTGGCCTTCGAGGGCATTCCCAAATTGGAACTTCCCACCGGGGCTGGCGCCGCCAAGTCGCGCATCTTCGAGTTGCGCACTTACGAGAGTCACAGCAAGAAGGCAAACAAGAAGAAGATCGAGATGTTCAACACGGGCGAGATCGCGATCTTCCGAAGAGCAGGGCTGACGCCGGTTTTCTTCGGGGAAACTCTAATCGGAACGAACCTGCCAAACCTCACCTACATGTTGGTCCATGAAAACATGGCCGCGCACGATAAAAATTGGGGCACGTTCGGCTCCGATCCGGAATGGAAGAAGCTGAGCAGCACGCCGGGTTACACGGACGCCGAGATTGTGTCGAATATCAGCAATGTGTTTTTGAAGCCTACGGCTTATTCGCAGATTTAGATGAGCGCTACCGTTGCTGCTTTCGCTTGCGGCTCAAGCCGGCCGAATTGGAGGAGGAGAGGCGTCTGTTATCGCGTTCTTCGGTCGGAATACAATCGCTGCTACAGCAGCAGCGCCGCCCGCCAGACAGGCCAGAATTCCTCCAATGACAATGCCTTTCGCAATGTCCAAAGGTTTGTTGGGCAACACCGGTCGGTACACGACAGCAGCGGGGTCCACGATTTCCGCGCGCGCTCCGTCGAGGCGCGCCGCCGGAGATGAACATGCCGCGTGGGCGACGACGCCGGCGATTTTGGCTGCTTCGGCGGGATCATCGTCATAAACGCGAATCGAGATCAACGTTGTATTCGTGATTTGCTGCACTTCAAGCATGCGCCGGAGCAATTCCAAACTTTGCGACGGGCCAACCGAGCCTTCAAGTTGGAATTTCTCTGCCCAGGCCTTGTTGAGTCGGAGATCATCAACCACTCCGTTCAGAAAAGCTTCTGATTTTAGCAATTCCACTTCACTTGCGACAAGAATCAGGGCATCGGCATCATTGCTCCGCGTTTTCAAATGCACGCGCGCGGTGCTGGCGAATACCTCCGGGGCGGTGAATGTCTTAAATATAGAGAACATCAGCACGATAAGGAACACGGAAATCGCCGTCGGAAAGAAAATGACCAGTGCTACGACCACATTGCCTCTGGACTTTGGGGCTTCGCGGCATTCAAGTTGGCGCGGTTCCATTGCAGGCTTGACGATAGCGCCCGTCCGCCGAATCGACAAGATTATTGCCACGCCGAGGCGCAACCCCACAGGACTAATCTACCGCGCGAAATCTCAGTCCAACAGCCAGCGCCCGTGAATTGCACGATTGCTTTGTCTGCGCGCAGGCGTATCTTTGACGGCATGAAAACGGCCAGGAAACTGTTGCACACGCGCTATCGCGTGGATGATTTGGAACGCACGGTGAAGTTTTACCGGGATGTGCTGGGTTTGGAAGAGACACGCCGGCATAAATCGCCGCGCGGGTCGGAATTGGTGTTCATGAAGGCGCCGGAGAGCGAGGAGTTGATCGAATTGTGCTACTTTCCTTCCAGTGGACCGGTGAAAGTGCAACCGGACCTCACGCATCTTGCCTTCGAAGTGGACAGCCTGGAGGAGTTTGGCAAGCATATTGCTGCCCATGGATACAAGTTTTCCGATGGCCCGCACATGCGGCCGGACGGCGGCGGGATTGCGTTTGTGGATGGGCCGGAAGGGTATGAGTTTGAGTTGATCCAGCGCGCGCGCGGGGAAGAGTAGAAGAAATCCGAAGGAAACCCGCAATCGGAAGAAGGCCAGTGGGTGCATTTCGATACCGCTCTGTCGTCGGCGGAATCGGGCGCGGCGTTTGCGCCTCTTCAATTACAGAAAGCCCATGAATAACCATAACCATTTCCATCTTGAGCTTCGCGCGTTGACGCGCCCGGAAGATCGCGCCCTTGGGGCAAAGGACGGAGGCACCCCAGCCGTTCCCGTTTCAACCTTTGGATTTCAGATTTGGTTTAGCCAATACGATGCTTTTGCGCGCCTGCCAATTTGAATTCGCCTTTCCGCGTCCGGCCCTGGTCATGGGCGTGGTGAACGTCACGCCGGATTCGTTTTCAGATGGCGGTCAATCCTTCGAACCTGAGGCGGCCGTGGCCCGTGCCCTGCGACTGGTTGAGGAGGGGGCCGATATCATCGATGTGGGCGGGGAATCGACGCGGCCTGGGGCGGAGCCGATCAGCGAGGCGGAGGAGTTGCGGCGGGTGCTGCCAGTGATCGAGGCGTTGGCGCGCAAAATCAAGCAGCCGATATCAATCGATACGCTCAAGCCCGCGGTAGCCCGTGCCGCCTTGGTGGCCGGGGCCAGCCTGGTCAATGACGTGGGCGCGAATCGGAACGATGCGGCGATGTGGCGAATCATAGCGGAGAGAGGAGCGGGTTACGTGGTGATGCATATGCAGGGGACGCCGCAAACGATGCAGTCGAAGCCATCTTATCGAGACGTGGTGGCTGAAGTAGGCGCATTTTTTGGCGAGCGTCTGGCAACTTTGGAGCACGCCGGAGTTGCACCCGAGCAGGTGATGCTGGATGTTGGAATCGGATTCGGCAAGACTTTGGAGCATAATTTACAGTTGCTCGCTGCGCTCAGGAGTTTTACAAATCTAGGGCGGCCATTGTTGCTGGGAGTCTCGCGAAAATCATTCGTCAGCAAACTGTTGGGAACGGCCGCTGGGGAGCGCTTGCCCGCCACCCTGGCTTGCACGGCCCTGGCCGTCGAGGCGGGTGTAAATGCGGTTCGTGCGCACGATGTCGCGGCGACGGTGCAGGCGGTGCGCATGACCGAGGCGATCCTGGCCGCAAGAAAATAATGAACTGGTCCCTATTGCAAGAGCATTGGCGCAACGTGGTGGAGATACTGCTCCTCGCGGTCGGGATTTATTATGCCCTGATGTTCGTGCGCGGCACGCGGGGCTGGTCGGTGGTGCTGGGGTTTTTGTTGTTGCTGGCTTTTACCTTGATTACGGACAAGCTCAAGCTCGAGGTGCTGCATACCCTGCTCGAACGGTTCTTTCCGTTCTCAGCCCTGGCGCTGTTCATCCTGTTCCAACCCGAACTTCGGCGCATGCTTTCCGAGTTGGGCAACCTGCGGCTGTTTTATACCGCTCGCGAACAGCGCGAGAACATAGAGGTCATCGTCCAGACCGTGGAGCGGCTCGCCGAGGTGCGCATCGGCGCGCTCATAGCCATCGAACAGGCGATCCACTTGCAAGAGATCGTGGAGTCGGGCATCGTCGTGGATTGTGAGGCAACGCCGGAGATGCTGGAGACAATTTTCTTCCCGAATAACGCAATTCACGACGGCGGGGTGATTCTCCGCGGTGATCGCATTGCCTTCGCCGCGTGCATCTTTCCCCTGACGCAACGACAGGATTTGAACAAGTCGCTCGGCACCCGGCATCGCGCGGCCATCGGCTTGACAGAGGAAACCGATGCCGTGGTGGTGGCGGTCTCGGAAGAAACCGGGCTCATTTCATATGCGTACAAAGGACAGCTGGTCCGCGGTGTGAGCCAGGAGGAACTGCGGGCCTTTCTGACCTCCGTGCTGGTCAAACGGAGCAAACCCCACACGGCTTTGGAGTGGATGAAGCAATGGTCAAGAGACCGGCGGTTGCCCGCCGCCCCGGCGGTGCAGAAAGCGGAGACGGACTAAGTTTGGTCATGCGCGACCTGATCCTGAACAATTTCTGGTGGAAGCTGCTCTCGCTGATCGTGGCGACGCTGGTCTGGCTGCTGGTCAACAGCACCATGCCGAAAACCGAATTTGCCCAGACGCCGGTGGTGACGGTGAGCACGCGCAATTTTCCGACGGTGCCCATCACGCTGATGACCTCGGCCGGCAACACCAATCAGTACCGGGTCATGCCGGCCGGCGTGGCCGTTGAGGTGAGCGGCAAGCCGGAAGACCTCGAAAAGCTCCCTACCGAGCAAATCACCGCTTTCGTCGATGTGACTAAGATTCCAGATGAAAAGGAAGTCCGCGCGGACATTCACGTCCAGGTGCCCAAAGGTTTCAAAATTGAAGGTTACAAGCCCGCGGACGCCACTGTGGAAAAAACAACGGCTGCGAATTGATGAACTTTATTGACAACCTAACCAATTCATGAACGCTCCCCGTAAAATCTTCGGCACGGACGGTGTCCGCGGCCAAGCCAACATCGAACCGGTGACGGCCGAAACTGTCCTGAAACTGGGCCGCGCGGCCGGCCACGTTTTCAAAAACCTGGAATCACAGTCCCGCAGCCGCGGCCGGCACAAAATTGTCATCGGGAAGGACACGCGCCTCTCCGGGTACATGCTGGAGAACGCCATTTCCTCGGGCATTTTGTCCATGGGTGTGGACGTGTTGTTCATCGGCCCGCTCCCGACACCGGGGGTGGCGTACGTGACGCGCAGTTTGCGCGCGGACGCGGGCATCGTGATCACCGCCTCGCACAATCCCTATGACGATAACGGCATCAAATTCTTCCGGGCGGACGGTTACAAACTGGACGATCAGATCGAGGCGAAGATCGAGGAGTTGGTGTTCGGCGGGGACATTGAAACGATCCGCCCAACTGCGGATGAGATTGGCAAAGCCGTGCGCATCGATGACGCCCTGGGCCGTTACATCGAGTACGCCAAGGCGTCGATTCCCCGCGGCATGACGCTGGAGGGGATGCGGGTGGTGGTGGATTGCGGACACGGGGCGGCGTACAAAGCCACGCCCTGCGTGTTGCGTGAATTGGGCGCCGATGTCTTCGCGTACGGCATCCAACCGGACGGCAAGAACATCAACAAAGAGTGCGGTTCGATGCATCCCGAACAGATGTGCCAAAAGGTGAGGGAACACGGAGCGCACATCGGCATCGCGCATGATGGTGACGCCGACCGCGTGCTGTTGTGCGACGAAACCGGGAGGATGATCGACGGAGATGACGTGATGGCCATCGCCGCGCGGGACCTGCTGACCCAGGGCACATTGGGGGAGAAGACCGTGGTGACCACGGTGATGAGCAACGCCGGTTTGGATGCTTTCATCCGCTCGTGCGGCGGCCACATCGTGCGCACCGCCGTGGGGGACAAGAACGTCATCGATGAGATGTTGCGCAATGGTTTCAACTTCGGCGGCGAGCAGAGCGGCCACATCATTTTCCGCGATTTCAGCACCACCGGCGACGGCCTGGTGTGCGCGCTGCAAATCCTGCGCATCATGAAGGCCGCCGACGCGCCGTTGTCGAAACTGGCCCGCTGCTGGACGCGTTATCCACAACTCGTCGTCAATGTGAAAGTCCGGGAGAAAAAGCCCTTCGAGCAACTCGACGGCGTTCTGCAACTCGTGGCCCAGGCCGAGGCCGACGTCAAACCGGCGGGCGGGCGCGTGTTGTTGCGGTATTCCGGGACGGAACCGAAGGCGCGTTTGCTGATCGAAGGGCGGGATTCCGCAGTGCTGGATCGGCATGCGAAGACCATCTGCGAAGCGATCAAGAAGCAGGTGGGGGGTTGAGGGCAATGACCAAGGACCAGTTCGGCTTTAGCCGGCAGGGCTCCCATAGTTTCGGACATGTTGGAAGGTTCGCAAGCGGTTGTATTTGCGTGCGTTTCGCCGCCTGAAGGCGGGGCTCCATACTCCATGTGAAGCATGCCGCCCGACGCGATTCAATACTCTATGAGAAAATTTGCGGCACTGGCCGCTCTGTTAATTGCGAACTTCATTGGACTCGTTCAAGCCGAGGAACCCGCCTGGACGAACTCCACCTGGCAGGATTCAGCCTGGAATGCCCGGGGCTGCTTTGCCGATGAGCGTGGGCAATGGTTTCGTGACGCGAAGTTCGGCGCTTTCATCCACTTTGGCGCTTACTCTGAACTCGGGGGCTACTGGCAGGGCAAAGGCCCTTATGATCCCGCGGAACAAATCATCGGTCTGGGTGACCGGCATGCGGTGATACCACCGGATCAATATCGGAAGGAAGTGGCGGGCCGGTTCAATCCCACGAACTTCAACGCGCAGCAATGGGTCAGCCTGATCAAAAAAGCCGGTCAAAAATACGTGATTATCACCACCAAACATCACGATGGCTTTTGCATGTTCCACACTGCCACGACCGACTATAACGTCGTGGATGCGACTCCGTTTGCCCGGGATGTCATCAAGGAACTGGCCGACGAATGCAGGAAGCAGGGCATTGTATTCTGTCCTTATTATTCCATCGGCGACTGGTGCGCGAGCGACGTGCAAAAGCCGGAATACAAATCCTACCAGGATTACATGTTCGCTCAATTGAAGGAGTTATTGAGCAATTACGGCGACACGAAAATGCTGTGGTTCGACAACTACTGGTATGTCAACGGTCAGTGGAAGAACGATCCGGCGCATGCGAAGGAGCTTTACGCCTACGCGCATTCGCTCAAGCCGGGGATGCTCATTAATGACCGATGTGGACGCGGGGCGGCATCCACCGACGGCGATTACGCCACGCCCGAAAACCAACTGAAAGGCTCCCGGCAGAGCCGTTACTTCGAAGTCGTGATGACCGATACGGAGGACGACAACTGGGGTTGGGTGAGCACGGCCACGAATTATCGCAAGCCTGCCGATCTGATCCGGAACCTGATTGATTGCACCAGCAAGGGCGGCAATTTTGTGTTGAACGTCGGGCCCACGGCCTCGGGAGAATTCCCGCCGCAGCATGTGGCGATTCTGGAAGCGATGGGCAAGTGGACCGCCACCAACGGAGAGGCCATCTACGGCACGATGCCTGCCCCGGAGTGCGACACGACCGCGACCGCCGATTGCAAATGTTACGCCACCAAGAAAGCCGGGAATATTTATCTGCACGTCGTGAAGTGGCCTGCGGCGAGCGGAGAAATCACTGTGCGCATCGGCCGGAAAGGGTTGATGAAGGCGGAATTGTTGGATGCTTCGCTGCCTCGCACGGAATATTCCAGCGCTATCGAGAACGACGCTACTGTGATAAGCGTCAAGCAGCCTGCCAAGGTCGATCCGTACGCGACGGTGGTGAAGTTAACGTTTGAAGCAGACTCCAAATAGATTGGGTTTCCGGCTTTCGGCGTTCTGTAAATGCGAGGCTCGGAGGCGGGAGAATCACAGAGGCGGATATCGCCCGTGGAGCGGGACAGTCGGTAGTTCGAAAAGCGGCGCTGCACTCCAAGGCCTGGCGGAATTCATCAAGTTTCGGCCTTTGTTCATCCATTGAAGGGTGGGGCTATTCCGTCTCGCTCGCAGCCGCTGCACGCCAGACGCGGACTGTGCCGTCCTCGCCACAGCCGACGAGTGCGTTGCTGTCGGGCGAAAAGGCCAATTGCGTCCAGGGAGCGATGTGACCGGGGATCGTGAAGAGTTCCACGTGGCTGTCCACACCCCAAAGCTTGACGGTGCCATCGTTGCTGGCAGTGGCGAGCGTGCGGCCATCCGAGGCAAAGGCGGCGGAGGTCACGTAACCGCTGTGGCCTCGGAAAGTCCCCACACGCTTGAGGGTGGCGGCTTCCCACAGCCTTGCGATGGCGTCGCGCGAACTGCCCGCGATGAAGCGGCCATCGGGCGAAAATGCAAGCGCCGTCACCATTCCCACATGGCGTTCCGGGGAGAACTTGACCGCGCCTGTGATCAAATCCACGCACCAAAGCTGGTTGGTCCCATCGGAGGCTTTGACCGAGGCCAGCAAGCGCCGATTGTCAGGGAAAAAGGCGAGCGCAGTCACCTGTCCGTCCCCGTAGGAGTTGGTGGAGAGGGGCTTCCAGGACACCACCTCCCAGATCAGGATATGCCCGCTGAGCGAGCTGGCCGCGAGCCGGTGTCCGTCCGAAGACATTGCCAGCTTTGTAACCGGGCCAGCCACTTCACCGATCACGAGCGGTTCGGCGTGTCCGGCCACGTCCCACAGCCGAAGCTTGCGATCGAGGCCGGCCGAAACCGCCCGCTGGCCATCGGAACTCAGGGCCGTGGCCATTGCCGCGGTGTCTGGCAGTGGAAGGGAGGCGGCAACCCGATGAACCGCGCCATCCAAAATCTGAACGACCGGGCGGTCGTCCACCACCATCAATTGCGAGCCGTCCCGGCTGAAAGCCACAGCAGTGGCATCTTCGCGCAAAAAAGTTTCGATGGCAGGTTCGTCCTCGTCAATGGAGTTGGCGCGGGGTGCGGCGGTTGTGGCGGGCCGGTGCGCCTCGACGGAGACGGTGTGGTGTTCACGGACGACTTCCCAAAGTTTCAGATTCCCGTCGTCGCCCGCGGAGGCAAGTGTGCGGCCGTCGGGCAGAAAAACGGCATTGTTGACCCACATTTCGTGGCCTTTGTACATGGTGATTTCCGATTTTGTCCGTACGTCCCAAAGATTCATGGTGCCGTCCACACACGTCGTCACGAGCAACTGGCTGTCCGGAGAAAAATCCACTGAGGTGACCAGGGCCTTATGCTCGGAGAGGCTCGCTTCTTCGCGCTGGGTTTTCACGTCCCAAAGCCGGGCTGTGCCATCCGTGCTGGCCGAGGCCAGCCAGTGTCCGTCGGGCGAGAAAGCCAGGTAAACGACTAGGCCACCGTGACCGGAGAGCGTGCCCAGCTTCGCGCCGGTCGCCACCTGGGTGAGCCGGATGGTTCGATCGCCCGCGCTCCAGGCCAGGACCGCGCTGTCGGGGGAAAAGGCCGCGGCTGGATGCTCGTTGGGCAAATCGCCGAACGTTGCTTTCTCGGTGTGCGTCGCCAAATCCCACAATTTCACCACGCCATCCGGCCAACTGGCGGAAACCAGCCATTTTCCGTCTGGCGAAAACGCCACGCGCCCGACCGGGTGAGCGTGTCCCTTCAAGGTGAACAGCTCACGTTGGCTGCCGACCTCCCAAACGCGGATGGCGGCATCCTGTCCGGCGGCCGCCACGAACGCGCTGTCCGGGGAGAAAGCCACCGAACGATTTCCACTTGGCGCTGGCAGCCGGGCCGTCACTTGCCGCGAAGAAACGTTCCAAAGACTCACGTAGGGTTTGCCGCCCGCCAAGGCCAGCCATCTTCCATCCGGCGAGGCTGCGACGGATTGAAGCGGATTCTGCTCATCAAACAGATTGAAAAAACTCTGGTCACGACAGAGCCGCCAAAGATAGCGCCATTCGAAGCCGCGCAAGTCCTCCTGCCCCGGATGCGGCTTGAGTGCCCCCAGCAACACGCGCGCGCGGGTGACGTGGCCCATCGCCCAGGCCTGTTCCACCAGTCCGATGCGGGCGGCGTAAAGGGCGCGCCGGCCTTCCACCAGCGCCTGCTGACGGGCCGCCGATTGCCAGAGAGTCAAACCAAATCCGAGCGTCAGGGACAGGAACAATCCTCCAAGCAGGAGAGCCACGCCGGGATGCCGCTGCGCCCATTTGGTCAGACGGTGCAGCTTGGAGGCCGGCCGCCCCTGGATCGGTTCGTGGCGAAGCCATCGCTCCAGGTCATCGGCCAAAGCTTCAGCCGAACCGTAGCGCTGGCGTGGATCCTTTTCCAGGCACTTGAGGCAGGCGATTTCGAGATCGCGGTCGATCTTTGGGTTGAGTGCCGAAGGCCGGCGCGGTTCCTTTTCCAAAACTTGCCGGATCGTGTCGAGAGTGGTGCCGCCCGCGAACGGAGGCTGGCCGGCGAGCAGTTCGTACATGATGGCGCCCAACCCATAGACATCGGCGGCGGTCGTCAAGTTTTTGGATTCTCCCCGCGCCTGTTCGGGCGACATGTAACTCGGCGTGCCCAAAACAGCCATCGTTCGGGTGATGGCGCTTTCTTTTTCCACGAGCTTTGCCAGCCCAAAGTCGGTCAGGTGCGGCTCGCCCCGGCTGTCGAGCAACACGTTGTTCGGCTTGAGGTCGCGATGGATGATTCCGTGTTGGTGGGCATAATGAACGGCGCGGGCGAGCTTTGCCACGAGTGTGGCGATCTGGCGATGCGAACTACCATTCTCATCCTTGCCGACGCCTTGCGTCAGCGTCGGTCCCGAGATCAGCTTCATGCTGAAAAAGGGCTGGCCCTCGAACTCGCCAATCTCATAGATCGGCACAATGTTCGGATGATCAAGTCGGGCCACCGTCTCCGCCTCACTGCGAAATCGTTGGACAAAATCCGGAGATGCCGCCTCCGCCGCCACGATGACTTTGAGCGCCACTTGCCGGTTGAGGGCCACCTGGCGCGCCTTGTAAACGACGCCCATGCCGCCGCGCGCGATCCGCTCCAGCAATTCGTATTGGCCAAACTCGCGGGGAAAAGGCTGCCTGCCCGATGAGTGCCCGTGCATCGGCTTGTCACGCAGGCGCTCCTCAGCCGGCAGTTCCTCACCGGCGAACGGCGCGAGCATTTGCTTGAAGACACACTTGGTACACAACCCCGCTGGGGCGTCCGGGGTCAAATCCGCGCCACATGTAGGACATGCTCGCTGTATTGCCATGCGCTCTTAACTCTTACAAAAGCAAATCCCCCCAACCCTTTCCAAAAATCTCGCCCTTGCGATTGAAATGTCTCTTCACGTCGCTATGCACCCAAAGCTCCCAGCAACGACCTTATTTCCTCGTCCACCTCCTCCGGGCTGCCGACCGTGCTGGCAATTTCCGCGCGGAACAGCTCCCGAAACCGCTGCCGCATCCGGTGGATCGCCGAGGTGACCGCACTCACCGACAACCCCAAGCGCCCCGCCGCAGCTTCATAGGACGTGTTCCTGGGATCTCCCATTAGAAACTCCTTGAGAATTTCAAACCGTTCCGCCTGGCCCGCCGCTGTGGACTCCGCTGCGAGGTTTTTGGCCACTTGTTCCACCACTGCGTTAGCCCAGCGTCGCTCGAAAATTCGCTCCGGAGTTTCCCCATGAACGGGCTCCGCCAAATACCGTTGCTCCGCCGGTTCCGCATCGATGGAAATCACCTCCACTCCGCCACCGCGCTTGAATCGTTTTGATTTGTCGCGTTCGTTGTTCAGGAAGTTGTTCAACGATGCCAGTAGAAAGGACCGGAACTTCCCCTTGGCCGGGTCCACCTTGCCCAGGGCCTTTTTTTCCAGCAGGAACGCGAAAAAAGCCTGGGTCAAATCCTGGGCTTCATGCGCATCATATCCCTGTCTTCGCACATACGCGTACAGCGGATACCAATAGGCCCGGCACAATCGCTCCAGGGCCTCCAACACGTGCGGCGATTGGCTATCGCCCGCGGCCAGCACCACTGACCAATGCGTGGGATGAAACTGGGGAGAGCCTTCTCCACCTCCAAGACCCGGTTCGGACGGTTGTATCGCCATACAAAGCCTTCGATTGACCGGCGTTGAATTTAGAGCTTTGACCCTCGCTTTGCACGGGCAAAACGCAGGGCTGAGTGAGGCTGGGTCGTTGGACGAATGCACCCGAGAACATACAGGTTGCGCCGCTCGATCACACGTCCAGCGTTGGACTAGAACTGGGACAGGGTTGCGCTGACGCAAAGCGCGCTACCCGTTTACCTGATCAAGCGGTAAAATGTTTCCGCGTTGCTGGTGGGAATGGTCACCTGCGCATTGCCGTTGGTGATTAGGACGGTGTGGCTGTCGTTTGACCAGGGGGCGACCGGATTAAGTGTGCTTTGCAAATGGTATCCGGGGAAACTGTTGGTTGGCCAGGAAACAATCAGACTGCTGCCGTTGTTCAACGCGCTCAAGGTCGGCAGAGGAAGCAGGCCATAGACATTCAACCGATTGGAAAACGTAGCCATGTAAACTTTTCCGTTCGCCACTGTCGGTGCCACGAACTTGGCATAGTTGCCCAGGCCGTCGCGTGAACTGAGCATGTCCGAATTCCAGAGTTCGGTGGCGACGTTCAGCGCGTTGTACGCGTGCAATGTCCCGGCTACGACCGCCTGGTTCGCGCTGCTGAGGGTGTTGACCGAGGCCCAAACGATGCCGCTGTTGGCGTTCGTGCCATTCGCGGAAAGCGACAGGATGCCGCCCGGCTGGCCGGATCCTCCTACGCCTGCATTTTGCGAATAGACATTCGTTGAAGCGAATTTTCCCATCACGCGGTCGAACTTGTACTGCCGCAGGTGGTCGCTTGTCGCCGGCCAGATATACGCGTAAGAGCCGTTTGGAGCGTCCCACCACACCGCGCCGCCATGAATCTGATGCGAACCGATATTCCAGCTTTGCACAATGTTCGTGTCCGCCGTCGCGCCGACTCCGCCCATGTTGTCGCGATTGACGAGGTAGAGCCCGCCGTTTTTGCCTCCGGAGAAGAGCAATGATGTGCCCGGAACCAGCAGCAGCCCGCCCGAACCCAGATCGCTGTCACTGCTGTTTAGGCTGCTCCAGTTGAACGGAGTAAACCAGCTCGCGCGCGTTAAATTGCCCCCGCTCCTGGTCAGCTTGAGGAAGGACTCGCCGAAATTCACGGACCCGTCGAAGGTGCCATTGCCGGTGGAAATGTATATATTGCCATTCGTATCCGCCGCCGGTCCCTGGTTGCTCATCCAAATCCCGGCCTGCGAACCGCTGGGATTCGCATTAAAGGAAATAGGCGCTTGCAGCAGGTTGCTTGTATTGTACCCGACGACCCAGCCGTGATAAGGGGTCCAATCGCAATGCGAAGACCAGGTGATATACACGTAGCCATTGACGAGCAGCAGCCCAGGGCGCTGGTTTTGCTTGAATGGGTCGAAAATCACCCCGCTATTGGTCACGGCGATGACGACCGGGCTGTTTGACACTTCCAGTCCGGTGGTTAGGTCGAGGGCGTGCAGGCGCTGGACGAAGTTGGTGAGGTTTTCCTTGGTGCGTGCCACCAAGTACAAGGTTGAGGAGGCTGGGTCGATCACCGGTGTGCCGACGATGCCAAAAGCGCCGCTGAAATCTTTGTAGTTGCCGCTGCAGGCTCCGGTCATATCGGTATTTCGAGGGGCAACAATGTTATTAATCGGGCTGATCAATCGGTTGGTCCAGTATGCGGCGGTTACGGTTGGGTCATCTGCGTCGAATGCGTAGATCGAGTCGTTGACCGTGCAGACGATTACGAGGTTATGCGCGCCCGCGCCGGGAATATTGACATTGGTCGCTATGAGTGGCTGGGCATAAATTTGATCGTCCACCGCTCGCGTGTAAAGCAGGCCAAAGGAGTTGGTGTTGACGTTGTTGGTGTTCAGAATTGTTTCCTGAAGATTCATGCCGGTGCGGCCGTTGTCATTGTGTTGCGTGAGCACGGCAACGGGGCTGGCTTGGACGGATGCCGCCAGCCACAGGCAGCAAAGAATGAGCGGGGTTTTTTGACGGGACATAATGATTCTGCTTTCGACAGTTTTACACAATATAACTGATGGCGAACAATGTCTTTTACTCCAATCGGGAACAAAAGTAAAGAAATCGCTGCAAGGTCTCAGTCATCAGGCGGAGCGCGGAACTCCAGCTCTGCTCGATGATGCGCCACGCGTGCAACAGAACCCAGGCTCAGTCGCGGGCGGTGAGGACTTCGAGGGCACGCAATGTGGCCGAGGCGCGGTTTTCGGTTCCGAGCTTTTTATAGATGTGTTCCAGATGCTTTTTCGCCGTGGCCGGGCTGATGTCGAGGATGGTCCCAATTTCAGAATTGGTTTTGCCTTGGGCCATCCAAAGGAGGATTTCCGCCTCGCGAGGCGACAGCCCGAGGGCTTCCAGCGGTCGAGGCGATTTAAACTCAGGCCGGAATTTTGTCCGGTTCTGGCGCCGCCGCTCGAGGCGCGCGCGAATGGCGCCCAGCAATTCATCAACGCGAACGGGTTTGGCGAGATAATCGTCCGCGCCGAGGTCCATCCCGGCGCGCACATCTCCCCGTTCGGCTTTCGCGGTTAGGAAAATAAAAGGAATCCGCGCAGTCTGCGAATCGCCGCGAAGTGATTCGAGCACGGCATGTCCGTCGATTCCCGGCATGAGCAGGTCGCAAAGGATCAGATCGGGCAACTCCCTTTTGGCGAGCGCCAGCCCTTCCGCGCCGCCCGCCGCAACGAGTGCCTGAAATCCTTCCAACTCCAGCACTTCCCTGAGATTGGTCCGCAGGTCGGGTTCGTCTTCAATAATCAGAATTTTGGTCATAGCGGCGTTGGTATCCAATTTCTGCCAAAAATCACCGGGATTGTAAACAGTTTTGTTTATATTTTTTCAGAAGTGCCACTTCCGGGACGTGTCCGGCGGCATACGCCGTTCGGCTAATTGACCAACTCCGCCGTTTACCCGACCTTCACCCCCTGATGAGCAGGAGATTTCTGAGTATAATACTGACTATCGCGGGTGTCTGGACGGGCGCCCTGGCTGCCCGGGGCGTGGTCGCCACCACGAACCCCATTGTCTTTGTCACGCAGCCGCCTATACCGCGCGAATTGAACAGCACGGTATCCAACACGTTCTTGTCCGTCGTCACGATTTTTGGAAATCACCTGTCCGACACCGCGCACGCGGCCCGCGGCGGGGATTTGTGGCTCCGCTATACCAATGGCGTCCTGCTGAACCTGACTCGTGCCGCTGGCTACGGCGTCTATGGGACGCAGCATACCAACGGCATCGCCGTGCGCGACCCGCAAATCCATTGGAGCGGCGGCAGGGTCCTGTTCAGCATGGTTGTTGGCGCGCCCACTTCGCCCACCGATACCAACACTTTTTTTTGGCAATTGTACGAATTGACGAACCTGAGCGCCGTGATCGCCAACTCAAATACCCCGCCGGTCATAGTCAAGGTGCCAAATCAGCCGGCGAACTACAATAACGTCAGCCCCTACTACACCAGCACTGGCCGGCTGATTTTTACCAGCGACCGTCCGCTGAACAACCAGTCTTTTCTCTATCCACAGCGTGATGAATACAAAGGCGCGCCCACCGTTACCGGCACCTACAGCCTCGATCCGGCCACGGGCGATTTGCGTTTGCTCCAACATCTGCCCAGCGGCGGCTTCAATCCTTTCGTGGACAGCTTCGGGCGTTTGGTTGTGACGCGTTGGGATCATTTGGTGCAGGACGCCAATGCCACCGACGACCGACTGGGCCGTTCCACGAATGGGGCGCTGGATTTTCTCAGCGAAACTCCGAACGCGTTCACGCAATCCACGAATCTCCTCGAAACCTTTCCCGAACCGGTGGATTTCGACACCAATTATGCCGCGGCGCTCGGAGTGAATCCAAACGGCTTCAACCTGCTGCTCCCCTGGGCGCTGGACCAAAATGGCGGGAATGAAGAAGTGCTCAATCACGTCGGACGCCATGAATTGGTCTTCAGTGGACTGCCTTCCTTCACCAACGATCCGAATCTTTTCGCCTTCAGCAATTCACCGTCACGCGCGGTTTTCGGCATTGAAAGCGCCAATACGAATTATCTGGGCAGCCTGATTCAAATCACCGAGGATCCGCGCAATCCGGGGACCTATTTCGGCTTGGACGCGCAGGATATTTCTATCTTCGGCGGCGCGCATGCGGCCGGACAGATCATTACGCTCACGGGTGGAATGGGACTAAATCCCACTGGAATGGTTGTCAGTTATCTCACGCCCAAGGCGGGCTCTGTTGGACCGAATTCGTTCGGCCTTTATCGCAACCCGCTGCCGATGTCCGATGGCTCGCTCATTGCCGCCTTCACCCGCACGTTCACGAGCACCAACTTTGGTTTCGACACCAACCTGGGCACGGCTTCCGCGCCGATTTCCATGTATCAATTCCGATTGATGACCCTGGCGAACACCGGCAGCTCCTGGACCACCAACCAGTTGCTCACCGGCGGCTTGACCAATGTCGCGGTTTACTGGGATGGCGCTACCTTGGTGACCAATGCCGGGCCGCTCTGGGAATTGCAACCGGTGGAAGTGCGCGCTCGACCCGTTCCGCCGCTGATCAACACGGGAGTCGCCCCGATCGAACAACAAGTATTCGCCGACGAAGGCGTGGACTTGCCCACATTCCAGGCGGACCTCGCCCAACGCGGTCTGGCGCTCGTGGTCAGCCGCAACGTCACCGCCCGCGATGCCGCGGACAGGCAACAACCTTATAACCTCCAGGTGCCCGGCGGAGTTCAAACCCTCGGCACGAACACCGGCAAAATTTACAACATCACGCACCTGCAATATCTTCAGGCCGATTTCCTGCGCGGCTACACGCTCGGCGCCACGAACATCCAGCCCGGCCGCCGCGTGCTGGCAGTCCCCATGCACGCTGCGACAAATTTCAATTACGCGAGCAGCAAAACCAACGCGCCCCCCGGCGGCACCGAACTCATGTCCGACGGCTCGCAAGCCACCATCATTCCCGCCGGACGCGCGGTCACGTGGCAGCTTACGGGTGTAACCAACGAAAGCATCGTCAAGGAGCGTTATTGGATCAATTTCCGCCCGGGGGAAATCCGCACCTGCGCGAATTGCCACGGCATCAATGACAAGGACCAGGCCGGACGCCCCGCGCCCACCAACGCGCCGCTCGCCCTGCGCCAACTGCTGCACTATTGGAAAACAAATGCTGCCACGACCTATCCACTCACGGTCAGCCAGGGAACCGGCAGCGGCGCTTACGGCGCGGGTTCCATCCTGAGCCTCACCGCCAACCCGCCGCCCTCGGGTCAGGCTTTCGCGCAATGGAACGGTGCGGGAGTCAGTAACGCCACCGCCCCGACCACCTTATTCATCATGCCGCCCACCAATACGGTGGTCAGCGCCACATACACGAACCTTCCAGCGCCCCAAATCAGTTCCACCCAGGCTGGAGCCGGAAACCAATTGCAAATCCAGAGCCTGGGAATAGCAGGCCAGGCCTACGTGCTGCAACGCACCACCAACTTCGTCAACTGGATTGACGTCAGCACCAACAACGCGGACACCGGCGGGCATTTTCTTTGGAATGTCCCGATTGATCCCACGACGCCGGGCCAGTTTTTCCGCGTGAGATTTCCGTGAGATCAACGTGCGCCAGTATGGAGTCCCGCATTTAGGCGGCAAGGTGCACACAAGGTAGGTGTGCAAAATGTCACACTGACTGAAGCCGGGACTTCAAACTTCAGAGTCTCTCCTCTCACTTGGAATTTGCGGCGTGCTTTTGCGCGTTCACGGCGTTAAAATCTCCGGACGCAGCCGCCCAACATTCGCGCTCGGCATACGCTGATCGATGCTGCCGGCGACCGGTTTCTCGCGACCGACATGGCTGTCGCAGAATAGCACGTTCGCGGTGGCTTGATGCCGAAAATGTGCCGTGGCCTCGTTCAGATTCGTGCTGACATAAAAAAATTCCTCGAGCATCGGGTTCGAAGGCGAGGCGGGAGCGAGGAACGTGTTCACTTGTGCCGCATCGGCCAGGAGGGCGATTCCGGTGGTGGAAACGAGTTTGGAAACATTCATCGGCTTGATGGGCGAGGAAAGGTGCAGGTTATAACCGTAACCGTACGCGGCGGCAGTCGCTTTAAGTTTGAATTGGGAAGAGGAGTAGTTAAGCGCGGGGCAGATCTCGATGCCGCGCCCCTGCAGGTACGGATAAAGTGCGCCCTGGGTTATGTCGAACGTGCGCTGGCCTTCGGTCCCGTTTTGCAGCCAGCCGAACCAATACGTTTGCCCGCCATTGGTCGGACCGAGAAGATACGCAAAAAAATTTCCGGCGTTGTCGTCGAGGTACATTTGAGCGGCGAAACCGAACTGATGCAGGCTGCTGGCGCATTGGACCCGTTGCGCGGAAGCCTTGCTCCGGTTCAGGGCCGGCAGGAGCAGCGCGGCAAGAATGGCGATGATTGCGATGACGACGAGCAGTTCGACCAATGTAAATGCCCTGGCGCAGCGGGCGGGCTCGTGATCCTGATTGGAAACCAGATCCGGTTTTCGTTTGGCCAGGCTGGCCAGCGTGCGGCGTTTTTCCGGCTCTGTCAGACGCAGCCAGGAAGTAATTTCCGCCAGAGTTCTGAAGCACCCTGCGCAAAAGCCCGTCGCTGGGTCCATTTGGCAAATCCGATTGCAAGGTGAATCTGTTTTCAAGGTAATTCCTCAGTTGGAACGGGGTACGGCCTCGGGCGGAGTGTGCCCGTCCCCATGGCGCACTCCGACACAGGCTATTTCTATCCAAAACCGAGTCATTACTTTCACGAACTTTCCTTCCGGGACGACGAGCGGGTTTGCTTTTTCACGGGCGCGTGGCCCGAACACGATAAAATGCCGCGCTTGCTGGCGCGTTTGTGTCGGACAAAACCAATGCCCCATTCACGCCCGGCGTATCCGCGGTCGCATTCGTCCACGACCGAAAGTCGGTCGTTCGTTCGAGCGTGTAAAGCCAATTGGTGCGGCTGCTGAACTGGACTTGGTGGGAGCCGTTCACAAGTCCGGCCGTGATGGTGCTCAAAGGTGGCGAAGGAATCGTAATCGCAAGATTGTCCACCGCGCCGTGCGCGAGCAGCGAATCATAGTTGTCGCCAATGTCGCTGTAGCTGTTGATCGAAAAGGTGTCCACGCGGAAATCGGTGAACGTGGAAAAATCCGTCAACACCACGTTGTCCACCGGACCGAACGGCTCGTTTGTGGGCGTCAGGAGGGTCATCGTCGTAACCAGCGTCTGGTTGCTGGCGGTGTACGTCATCTGAACGTGGAACGCATCCTCGTTGGTCATGACAAGTTCATCGAAGGCGTAGGCAAACGTAAAATTGGTCGAAATAAACGTCGGCGAGACTGTTTCCGGAATTGGCCCAAAGAGAGGATCCACGGCGTACGGAAAATAGTCGAACTCAGCCACGTTCACCGCATTGCTGACTGCGCCCCGCACGTAACCATTCCGCGTCGCCTGCCCGAAATTCAGAAAGCCAATCGCCACTTGCAGGGGATCGGGTTTGTTCGGGTTCACGCCCGCTTGGATGTCGTGGAGCAGGAGGTCGAACGAGATTTGAAAATCGTCATCCTTGCCGAGAGTGGTTCCGAGGGGATGGTAGAAGTAACTGTTGGGTTGCGATGAATCCCAGATGACCTCGAGATTCTGGTTGGTGGTGTTCCAGTGAAACAGATTCGAGTCACCAAAAACCCGCCAGCCATGGTCGGCGGGATTGGTGGAAAAGTCTTCGGTGATGGTTGCCGCGCCGGCCAGCGAAACGCAGGCCGCACAAACGAATAAGACGAGCATTCTTTTATAGTTCATGGGGTGTTGAATTAAGGTTTGAATTAAATTGAAGAGCCTGGCTCCTTAAGGCATGGAGTCCCGGCTTCGGCCGGTGGGGCGTCCACCAAATGAAGCGCGTTGAAGGTTCCAGAGCCGATCGCGTTTGCGCGCGCAACACCGCTTAAAGGCGGGACTCCATACCTTTGCTGGCCGGACAGTTGCGCTGCCACTGGACCTGTTTGCAATCCCGCTCTCCACTTGTGCGCCAACAGAAGGAGGACAATACCCGCCAGCCCGATCGTCATCGCCGACGGCTCCGGCGTGATGGAAATGGCATCCAAATCCACCACGCCGCTTTGCACTTCGAGTCTGATGAAATCCGCGCTCGGCAAATCCACGTTGTTGCCATCGCTGTCCTGCGCCCAGGCGAGGTCGTAGCCCGCGCCGCCCGCCGAACCGCTATAAAGCGAGCGGATGCCCGCCAGAGTTTGACCGGTGAAATCATTGAGGCCCAATGTGGGATTGACCGGAATTTGCGGATTGCCGCTTCCGTCCGTGGGAAATAATTGGCCCACGGGAGGCGCCAGCGCCGGGTTGAGCGTGTACCAGGTGGAACCGTCGGGACTCACCTGCACCAGCGTCGAAGCGGCATGATTAAAGAGCCCGCTGACAGTCCCGCCGCTGCTTTTGGTGAAAAACTCGTTCGCAAATAGAATGAAATTCACTCCGAACGGAGCGGACGGGTCGTTCAAAATCGGTGTGTTGAGCTGCAGGGTGATTTCACCTCCCGCCCCGATCGAAACAATCTGGCTGGTTGAAAAAGGCGGGGCAAACGGCGTCACCGAAGCGCCCGATGCCGGGGCTCCCAGTGCGGCGCTGCCATTGGTGAAGGCGGTCGCAAAACCGGTGCCGGTATTGTAGGAAATAACGGCATTGGCGAATTGCGCGTGAATGGTTTGGGGGACGACGAGAGCACTGGCCAACGCCAGCGCCAGACAGACATTTTTCATACGCTGATCTTTCAATGTTTCCGCGAGTTAAGCGGAAGGGTTGTGATTGAGAGACCAGCGCGGAGCCAAAAGGACTTTGTTCAGATGGCCGTCAGGACAACGGCCTAAAAGAAAAAACCTTCAGACTCCGGCAAAACGGGGAATGAAGGCATTCAACGGATCCCGCTCCGCACAAGCGGAACGGGCTGGCCTCATCCTTCTCTTGACGGAGAAGTTGGTCCCGCAAAGCGGAACCACGACGAGCACAGATCAAAGAGATATCCTGACTTCGGGCTTGACCTCGCTCCCGCCTTCCCGGCTTTTGACCAGTGGCTGTGGGAGTTTGTAACCCGTTACAGTGGCGTAACCGTCCCCGATTTTCACGGGGTTCCCTGACATTTGACTGTGACTAACGATGGACCGACTGGCCCACCGATTTCAAAGAACGATTTCTTTATATACGAAACTTCAGGCAACGCAAGCAAAATTCCACGGTGTCATCACTTTAATTCCAATGCCGAGGAATTCCGAGGCTCCGGGGAGTGCGAACCAGTTATCCCGGTGGGAAGCGCGAGACGGGAGGTGGAGGCGATGCTGAAAAATGTAGGCACAATTATGCTTGCGAAAAGGGAACATGGAGGATTTGCTTCGAGGGGTTCGGAGCGTTCTGAACTGGAACCCCGGCAGACACTTGCAACGAATAGCCAACCCGGTTGGACATGGCACCCAGATTAAAACTGAAATCAGAGAACGACAACAAAGAACACGTTTTGCGTGAACAGCAACCCTTTGTGCCGGACCCTACACCGGCCACTGCGAACACCGAACCGGCACCATCGGTCGGCCGGAATCGGAAAATCTTGGTGGTGGACGATAACCAGGTCGTGTTGAAAGCTTTCCAACTCAAACTGCAGGCCAGTGGGTTTACTGTGATCACGTCCAGTGACGGCGGAAAGGTCAGCGGCATCGTGGAAGCGGAGCAACCGGCGTTGATTATCCTGGATGTGAACTTCCCGGCTGCCGGCAGCGGCTTGCAATGGAACGGATTGACGATCATGCAATGGCTGCGGCGGATGATGGAAGGGCCGACTGTTCCGATCATCATTGTTACCGGCGAAGATCCCGCCAAGCACCAAAAGAAATTTATGGACGCTGGTGCAGCCGCTTTTTTCCAGAAGCCCGTGAAGTACGAGGAGCTTCTGGAAGCAATCCTTCGGATTCTTGGGTAAGCTGCCGCGCCGCGTGTCAATGCCACCGTGTCTAGTAGGGATGGCGCGCTATGCCATCCCCGTCGCCGCGCGATGTGCCTGACTTCCCGGTGAGAACAACGTTGATATGCGTCCGTACATTGGCGTTGTCTCAAATCGTGATTGACAAGTCATGCGTGAGGCCTCAACCTCGCATTACCGTTGTCGCCTGCCCAAAAAGCCGTTGTAGTTCGCAGGCAGGTCACAAATTCTTACGCCACCGGAGCTTCCCGCGCGGGAAATGCGGTGTTTTCCGCTTGAGGTGCCGGTGCGTGGATAACATTGGAGTCATGTGATTATGGTTCAAATCAAGATTCAATGTGGCTGCGGACAGCGTTACGCGTTCGAGGTGGAACCTGTCCATGGCTTCATGCCCGGCAACGTCGCTTGCCCGGTCTGTGGCGCTGATGGCACGCCGGCCGCCAACGATGCCATCGCCAAAACCCTGGGCGCTCAGCCGCCTCCGGCGGTCGCCGCGGATGCGCCAGTTCCGGTGGCCGCGCCGGTCCGTGTCGCCGCACCCGCCAGCGGGCTGCGCGCGCGGATGGCAAATCCGCCGCCTGCTGAAGCTCCGGTTCAGGCTTCGGCCCCGGCTCCGAGCGCGGCCCCGCGCCGTCCGGGCCGGCTTCCGGGGCAGGTTGATCCCGATACCGCGCGCACCGAGGCGCGGGCGAAGATCTTTTGGGGTGATGCACCCGAGGAAGTCACCAAGTATTTGATGATGCAGGGATTCAAAGTGGACGAAGCCTCCGCCATAGTTCGTGAATTTTTCCAGGAGAGAGTGAAGGCGCTCAGGGCGAAGGGCACCGGAAAAATCCTGATGGGTTCCGGACTGGTCTGCATTCCCATTGGAGCTTTTTTTGCCTTCATGAGCATGGGCTTCTTCCCCATCAAGATCTTTGCGGTCACAATCATGGCCGGATTGTATGGCCTGTACTTGGTGCTCAAGGGCATCATCATGCTGGCAGCGCCGAAATCCGAGCCGGGCGAGGTTTAGCCTTAATCACTTGCCCATCTGCCAGCCCCCGCCCAGCGCGCGATAAAGCTGGACGATGGCGGTCAATTGGCCCAATTGCGCTTGCGCCAGCGTGTTCTCCGCCGGGTAAAGCAATTGCTGTTGCTGCAGCACTTCATAATAGCTCGATTGCCCCTGCCGATACCGCTCCATTGCAATCTTAAACGCCACTTGGTACGCTGCCACCGCGCGCTCCTGTTCCGCCCGGGCAATCGCCAGCTTCTCGCGCGCAACCAATGCGTTGGAAACTTCCTGCAACGCGTACAGCACGGTGGACTGGTATTGCAGGACATACTGGTCCCGGACCGCCTTCGCCAGCCGGTATTGCGCCCGCAACTGCCCGCCGTGGAAAATCGGCCCCGTCAGGCTCGCCGCCGCGCTCCACGCAAACGCGCTCCCGGCCGTCAGCGTGGCCAGCTCCGGGCTCACCTGACCAATGACTCCCGTCAGCGATAACTGCGGGAAAAAATTTGCCTCCGCCACGCCTACTTGCGCATTTGCCGACCGCAACGACTGCTCCGCCTCGCGGATGTCGGGCCGGCGCTCCAGCAATGCCGAGGGCAACCCACCCGGCACTTCCGGCACCAGTTGCATTTCCAATACCGATCCCTCCCGCACAATCGGCGCCGGACTTTGTCCCAGCAGCACTCCAAGCTGGTTTTCCGTCTGCTCAATCTGCCGTTCCAGGTCCGGTATCGTCGCCGCCGAGGAAGCCATCAGCGCCTCCGCCGCCGATGTTTCCAGTCTCGAAGCCACTCCGCCGCGCAGCCGCTGCTCAAAAATTTTCAAGCTTTGGCCATAGGAGTTCGTCTCCTCCCTGGCGATTCGCAGTTGGCGATCGAGTGTCAGCAATTGGAAATAAGTCTGCGCCACCTGAGCGATAAGCGATATCGTCACATCCCGCCGCGCTTCCTCGCTCGCAAAAAACTGCGCCTTGGCCGATTCCGTCAGCCGCCTGACGCGCCCCCACAGGTCAATCTCCCACGAAGCGCTGCCGCCGAACTCGATGATCCCCACGGTCCCGGTATTCGGCACCAACGCGGCATTGGCTCCCCCGACGTTTTTTCCTTTGCCTCCTTCGCCGAAATAATTCAGTTGCGGAAACAATTGCGATCGGGCTTCCACCACCATTTGCCGCGCCTGTTCCACCCGGGTTGCCGCAATGCGCACATCGTAGTTATTCGTCAGCGCGGTCCGGATTAACGCCTGCAGGTTGTCGTCGTGGAAGACCTCCCACCAGGGCAGGTCGCCGAATGAGTTCGTCCCCGTGACGTTCTCGCCACGATAGCCTGGTGGCGAGGCGACTGGCGGACGCTTGTAATTCGGCCCCACTGCGCAGCCGGTCAGAAGAAACATCAAGCACCAAACGGCAAACGCCAGAGAAATTCCAGGAGCCAAGCTTATCTCTTGCCGCCTAAAGGCGGGACTTCCTGTTGTAGGCTGCGCTCGCATCGCTATTTTTCAGGCCCCGGCGGCCTGGACGATTCTTCCGGCGGGTGGTTGTCGCTCCCATGCCCGTGCTCGCCGGCGTGTTCGTGTCGCTTGCGGAAACGCAGTCCCATTTTTTCCACAATATAGAAAGTCACCGGCACGATCAACGTATCCACGCACGTCGCTCCCAGCATCCCGCCAACGACCACCGTGCCCAGCGTCTGGCGCGCCACGGCGCCCGAACCTGACGCAAACCACAATGGCATGCAGCCCAGGATGAACGCAATAGACGTCATCAAAATCGGCCGCAACCGGATGGACGCGCCGGTTTGCGCCGCGTCAATGATGGACTTGCCTCGCTCGTATTCGGTCTTGGCAAAGGCCACGATCAGAATTGCGTTTTTCGCCGCCAGCCCGATAAGCATGATTAAGCCAATCTGCGCGAACACGTTGTTCTGCAAAGCCCGCGCATTCAGCGCCAGGAACGCTCCCAATATTGCCGTCGGCGTTCCCAGCAGCACACTAAAGGGCAGCGTCCAGCTTTCATATTGTGCCGCGAGGATCAGAAACACGCAGAACAAGGAGAGGGCGAAAATCTCCGCCGGCTTCACCCCTTCGGCCGCCTTTTTTTCCTGGAAGGACATGCCGAAATAATCGAATCCCATTCCTTTGGGCATGGTTTGCGCGAACACCTCTTCCAGCGCGCGGTTGGCCTGGTCCGAACTGTAACCCGGCGCGGCCGTCACATTGATCTGCGCGGCGGGGTATTCATTGTAATGCAGCACGTATTCGGGTCCGTTGCGCCGTTCGGCTTTTGCAAAGGCGGTCAGCGGCAGGCTTTGGCCCTGGCTGTTGCGCACATAAAAGAGGCCGAGATCTTCGACGCTGGACCGGTATTTGTCCTCGGCTTCGATGTACACCTGCCATTGCCGCCCGAAGCGGTTGAAATAATTCACAAAATTTCCGCCCATGAAGGTTTGCAGAGTGCGGTAAACGTCGTTCAACGCCACTCCCTGCTTTAAGACTTTGTCCCGATCCACCTTGACGTAAATCTGCGGCACGCTCGGCAGGTGCGTTGTAATGATGTTTGTCAATTCAGTCCGCTTCTTGGCGGCGGCCAGGAACGTCTGCAGATTCTGGGTCAGGTAAGAAATGTCCTGCGAGCCAGACCGGTCTTCGAGCATGAAGGTAACCCCGCCCGATGTCCCGATGCCGGGAATGGAGGGCGGGGAAAAGGCGAATGCCTGAGCCTCGGGCAATTTGCCCAAGTCGGCGTTCAGCCGCTTGCGAATCGCGTCGAAGCGTTCCGACGGTTTCGTGCGTTCACCCCACGGCTTGAGGGTTACGAAGAAAAATACATTATACGTCGCCTGCACCTGGCTTAGCAAACTGAACCCTTCGACCGTGGTGTAATACTCCACGCCCGGAATGTTTTTCAAGAGGCTCTCAATTTTCCTGGCCACGGCATCCGTGCGCTCCAGCGACGCGGCGGACGGCAACTGGGCTTGGGCAAAGGCGTAGCCCTGGTCTTCCTCCGGCACAAACGCGGTGGGCAGACGCTTCGCCAGCAACACCGCCGCCATGCCGACGAGCAGCAGCGAGATCAGCACCCAGGCTGCTTTGCGGATGAACCACAAGCTGACTTCCAGGTAAACATGGCGCGTTTTTTCGAAATAGCGGTTAAACCAATCGTAGAAGCGCCGCAATGGCCCACGCGCTTTCCCCTCTTTTTTCGGTCGCAGCAGCAGCGCGGCCATCGCGGGGCTTAGTGAAAGCGCGTTGAAGGCCGATAGCGCCACCGAAATCGCTATGGTTATCGCAAATTGCTGGTACAGCCTGCCCGTAATTCCCGAAATGAATACCGTCGGCACGAAGACCGCTCCCAGAATGAGCGCCAGCGCCACGACCGGCGCCGCCACTTCTTCCATTGCCTTGATGGCAGCATCTTTCGGGTTCAACCCTTCCTCAATGTGCCGCTCCGTCGCCTCCACCACGACAATCGCGTCGTCCACCACCAGCCCAATCGCCAGCACCAACCCCAGCAGCGACAGTGTGTTCAGCGAGAAGCCGAACAACGGAAAAAATGCAAACGTTCCGATGAGCGACACGGGCACCGCCAACAGCGGGATGAGCGACGCCCGCCAGCCTTGCAGGAAAATGAAGACCACGATGATGACCAAGGTCAGGGCGATGCCCAGCGTCCACTGGATTTCCCGCATGCCTTCTGATACCGCGCGGGTGGTGTCCAGCGAAATGCCATAGTCCAGGTCCGTTGGAAACCGCGACTTGATCTGCTCCATGAGCTTTCTCACGTTATTGGCCGCATCAATCGCGTTGGACCCGGGCAATTGGTAAATGGCCATAACCGCCGAGGGTTGCCCGTTCAACTTGCCCACGATGCTGTAGGTTTGCGCCCCAAGCTCAACCCGCGCCACGTCTTTAAGCCGCACCAGGGAGCCGTCGGGATTTGCGCGCACGACGATGTCCTCAAATTCCTGCTCGGTAACCAACCGGCTTTGCGCGGTGATGGCGTAGGTGAATTCCTGTCCTTTGGGCGTCGGCGGCCCGCCCACCTGACCGGCTGGGTTGACTGTGTTCTGTTGATTGATGGCGTTGACGAGGTCGCTGACCGTGAGGTTCAGCTTGGATAACTGGTCCGGTTTTACCCAGAAACGCATTGCATATTGACCTGCGCCGAACACGGTCACGGTGGAAACTCCCTTCAACTGTGTAATCTGGTCCACCAGGTTGATGTACGCGTAATTCGCCAGAAAGGTCGAATCGTGCGTTCCCTTTGGCGAGGTCAACGCCACCAGCATCAGCGGAGTGGTCGGTGATTTTATCAGAGTAATCCCGAAGTTGCGCACGTCGGCGGGCAGTGTCGGTTCCGCCTGGTTTTCCCGAAGTTGCGCCAGCACCTGGTCAATGTTCGGGTCGGTCTTGACATCGAAGTTTACGCCCATCCGCATCACGCCGTTGTTTGCGCTGACGGAATACATGTAATTCATGTTGTCCACGCCGCTCATCTGCTCTTCGATGGGTGTGGCGACGGACTGTGCGAGTGTCTGCGCGTCCGCGCCCACGAACGTGGTCTGGATGCGGATTTCCGGCGGAACGATATTCGGATACTGCGCCACCGGGAGGCTCAACATCGTCACCAGTCCCACCACGACTTGCAGGATGGCGATCACCATCGCGACAATGGGGCGGTTGATGAAGAAGCGATACATGAGCGCTTAGCGAGGCGAATTCGTTGGGTTGCTGTTCGCCTCCGGGGTGCCCTGCGGCTTGGGGACGACGATGGCGCCCTCGGTTGCCTTCTGGGTTCCTTCCACTACCACCCGGTCGCCCGCCTTGAGCCCGTCCTCGATAATCCAGTTGGAGTCAACCTGGCGGCCGACTTTCACGGTGCGCAAATGGGCGCGGTTGGTCGAACTGTTGTCTTCGGGGGTGACAACGGCGACCTGGTAAGTGCCCTGCAACTGTGCCACCGCGCGCTGCGGCACGAGGAAAATATTCGTCTGCATTTGGGTCATCACGCGCACTCGCCCGAATTGACCGGGCCGCAGGATGGCCTCCGGGTTTGGGAACACGGTCACGATTTGCATGGTGCCCGTCGTCGGGTTGATCTGCCGGTCCGCACTGTAAAATCTTCCCTTTTGATCGTAAACCGACCCGTTGGACAGGATTAACTCCAGGTGCAGGTGCTCGGCGTTCGTGTCCATGGTGGGAACATACCTTTGCCAGAAGGTGAGATAGGATTGTTCGTTGACTTGAAAGAAAACCTTGATCGGGTCAACGGTGGAAACGGTCGTCAATAAAGGGCCGGACGGCCCCACGAGATCGCCGGTTTGCGACAGCGCGATTCCCGCCACTCCGTCCACGGGTGAGGTAATGCGGGTCCAGCTCAGATTCAGGCGGGCGGTTTCGAGGGCGGCCATGTCCGCCTGCACCTGGGCCTTGGCCGCAAGATTGGCCTGAACCGCATTCACGAGGGTTTCCTCGCTGATGGCTTGTTGTTGCGCCAGCGGCGTATAACGCTTGACGTCCAATTCCGTTTTTTGGAGGTTGGCCTGGTCCTGGGCCAATTTCGCTTCGAATTGGTCGACCGCCGCCTGGAAAGGCCGGGCATCAATTTCAAAGAGCAGATCGCCCTTCTTCACGTGGCTGCCCTCGTCGTAATCGAGTGAGCGCAAGTAGCCAGTCACTTGCGCGCGGATTTGCGCGTTCACCAAACCGTCCATGGTTCCGATCCATTCCTGAAAAACCGGCACGTTCGTTGGTGAAACGGTCATTACTTCAACAACTGGTGCAGCCGCCGGTGGCGGCGCGGCTTTTTTGCATCCGGAGGCGGTCAGGAGGATCGTGGGAATCAGGAGGAAATAGCCAAGCATCGCAAGGCCGGACTGGACCCAGGCTGCATGCAGCCCCGCATTCGAGAGCGGAGGACTTTGTTCTGACTTAACTGGCTTTCTGGTACGCACCATGACTGATTGGTCGCGGTTGCGAAATAGTCGTTTCTAATTGGCGCAGGCGAGTGTCCTGATCTTCGGATCGGGCGCCACGCAGTAGTATAGACCAATAACTACTCGAGTCTTAAACAGCGCAGAACAGGACTCCACTGCTGCGCCCGCCCCACCTTGGGGCGTTATGAGTCCCATAGTAATCGGTTTTTGATTTTGGTCAACTGCACGGGCAAGCACACAGTCCCGCGCGCTTTTGGTCGCCGAACCTAAACGGCGCGGCGAAGTCGAACCATGGGTTGTTCACTCGCGACAGAACAATCAACCTCAGGCTTTCCCCGAAACTTGCTTTTGGGCGTTGTTGCGTTTTCGAGTGTCTGTTACAGTCCGCCAATGCAAACAGCCGCGGGTGGTTCTGCCTTATGATCGAAGTCGAAGGACTGACGAAACTCTACCAGGAATTTGTCGCCGTGAGCGAATTGTCGTTTGGCGTGCAACCGGGACAAGTGATGGGATTGGTGGGGCCAAATGGAGCGGGGAAAACCACGACGTTGCGGTGTCTCGCGGGAATCATTCCTCCGACGCGGGGAATCATTCGAATTTCCGGCCATGACCTGGGGAGCGACGCGATTGCGGCAAAGAAGGAGCTGGCATTTTTCACCGATGAGCCGCGTCTGTTCGATTACCTGACCGTGGAACAGCATCTCGCCTTCACTGCGCGAATTTACCAGGTCGCGAACTACCAGCAGATTGCGCATCCGTTGCTGGAAGAACTGGAGATCGCGGACAAGGCCGACAAACTGCCGGGCGAACTCTCGCGCGGGATGAAGCAGAAATTGGTCATCGCCTGCGGACTCCTGCATTCACCGAAGGTGATTTTCTTTGACGAGCCATTGACGGGGCTGGATCCCATGGGCATCCGCCGGATGAAGGATTCGATTTTGCGGCGGGCGCGGGCGGGCGCGGCAATTGTCATCAGCTCGCATCTGTTGCATTTGCTCGAAGAGGTTTGTTCGCACGTTTTGATTCTTAAAAACGGGCGCAAGATCATCGACGGGACACTGGCGGAAATCCGGCAAAAATATTCCGAACAACTGGGCAACGCGAACCTGGAGGAAGTGTTCTTCCACGCCACCGGTGAAGCCGGGGCGCCCCCGCGAATCTCATGATGGGAGCGCTGCTTTTCCTGCTGTCCACCTCCTGGAGGAACCGGCTGGTCATGCGGGTCCGCCGGTTGAAGCAGCCAAAATATCTGATTGGGGCGATTGTTGGACTGCTGTACTTTTTATACGTCTGCTTTGCGCGCTTCCTGTTTTCTTCACACAGTTTCCGCTATCGGGGCGGAATGGCGGGGGCGGGTGACAGTCCGGAAAACCTGTTGTTCAAGGAATCGGTGGGGGCCTTGATCCTGTTTTTCATCGTTCTGCTGGGGTGGGTGGTTCCGCATGAGCGCGCGGCGCTGGTCTTCACGGAAGCCGAGGTGGCCTTCCTATTTCCCGCTCCGGTAAGCCGGAAAACCCTCATCCACTTTAAGCTGCTGAAGTCACAGTTTGCCATCCTGTTCACGAGCCTGTTGTTCACCTTGATTTTTGGATGGTCCCGCGGCGGGGCGGTTTGGATTCGCGCCCTGGGCTGGTGGGTGATTTTTTCCACGTTGAACCTGCACCTGCTGGCGGCTTCGTTCGCGCGAACGATGTTGCTGGACCGGGGCATCTCGAACTGGAAGCGACGCGCTCTCGTGCTCGGCATCGTCATTGTGCTGGCCACAGGGATTGCGATTTGGACCTGGCGAACAGTGCCGCCCCCGCCGCCGGTTGAGGAAATCACCAGCCTCTCCGACATGAAATACTATGCCGAGAAAGTGCTCTCTTCGGGACCGCTCGTCTGGTTGCTGTACCCGTTCCGGGTTGTGGTTCGGCCCTATCTGGCCCGGACCGCCACGGCGTTTCTTCTCGGCCTGTGGCCGCCGCTCCTGTTCCTGGGCTTGCATTACCTTTGGGTGGCGCGGTCGGATGTGGCGTTTGAAGAAGCCTCGGTGGAAGCCTCGCGGAAAGTTGCGGAAAAGGTAGCCGCGATCCGTGCCGGCAAACAGCATCCCCTGAGTGGTTTGAAAAAGCGCAAACGCTCCCCGTTCAACCTGCAGCCGACGGGATCGCCCGCCGTTGCGTTCTTATGGAAGAATTTGATCAGCGCCCGCTCCGGCTTCACGCTCCGGTTCTGGCTGCTCCTGATCTGGATTGCGGTGGTCGTCGGTTGGTCTGCGGCTGCCAGCGCGCGAACGGCCGGCCTGGCCGCCATGCTTGGTCCCGTCGTAATGGCTTTTCTGGCCTTGTCTTTTTTCATGGGACCGCAGTTCGTGCGGCAGGATTTTCGGCAGGAGTTGCCGATGGCGGACGTCCTTAAAACCTACCCGCTGCCGGCCTGGCAGGTGGCATTGGGTGAGTTGCTCGCGCCCGCGGCCATCCTAACGGCGGTGCAATGGCTCCTGATCGCACTGGCAACGGTGACGCTGCCCCAATTCGGGCCGCAAAAGTTGCCGTTGGACCTGCGCCTCGGATTCGCTTTTGCCGGAGTCGCGCTGGCGCCGATGTTGAACCTGGTTTCGCTCGTGATTCCCAATTCCGCCGTGCTCCTGTTCCCGGGCTGGTTCCAAACGGGGCGGGACGCGCCGCAAGGGTTCGAGGCCACCGGCCAGCGCGCGGTGTTTGCGGTGGGCCAGCTCGTAGTCCTGATTCTCGCGCTCATCCCGGCGGCCGTGGTTTTTGCCATCGTCTTTTACGCGCTGGTCTATGTCAACGTGTTGTCATTGTCGATCCCGTTGGCTGCCATTGCGGCCGCGTTGGTATTGGCGGTCGAGGCCGGTTTTGGTGTCGCCTTGGTGGGCAAGCTGTTCAAGCGGTTTGATGTTTCATCAGAAACGACTCCTTGAGGGACGCAACTGGAATCGACCAAGGCGAGGCGGGCGGTAAGACAAGAGGGCAGGGGGATGATTCGAACCGGACTGTTTAAAGCCTATCCCGGCAGGGCGCGTCACTCCGTGCGCGCCGACGGCGGGCAGAGGACTGCTCGCCCTACCGCGATAGGTTTTTAATATTGTCCTCGTGCTCGTCCTCGTCGTCGTCCTCGGGCCTTCTTCTTCGCGGTTGAATCGAGGACGAGGACGAGGACGAGCACGAGCACGAGATGATTTGTAATTTCTAATCGCTGGGATGTTTCTCTTCGCTTCCTGCAAAATGTGGTGGGGATGCACCCCATACTATGCGCGGCGAAGAAGGAGCAGACTTGAACGGTATTCGGTCGGCGCTTCGCAGGGACGCAGGGTGCGGGGCATTGAAAAAAAGACGGTGAATCTTTGAGCTACTAAAAAATTTGTTTGGCTCGGGCGCGAACTGAAACGGCAGGCGGTACACCAGTTACAACAGGCAGGGACCTGATCAAACCATCCCGTTCACACCCGGCCATTTTTGAAACCCAGAACGTTTATGAATTCAACCCAGTTGGCGCCTTCGGTCAGCCACAGTTTTACGATGCAATTGCAATACCCGAACCAGGTCGGGATGTTCGCCCGCATCGCGCAAGCCATCGGTGAGCGCGGCGGAGATTTGGGCACGGTGGAGAACCCTGTGCCGGACGCCAAGGTAATGACTCGCGGGATCAGTGTCCGGGCGCGCGACGGAAGCCACGTCGAGGAAATTGTGGCGGCGGTTCGGAACCTGGAGCGGGTAAAAGTGGTGCAGGTGGCGGACCGGGTTTTCCGGCTGCACGCCGGCGGCAAAATCTCCATTCAGAACAAGGCGCCCATCACTTCGCGGGACACCCTTTCGATGGCCTACACGCCCGGGGTGGCGCGCGTGTCCAGCGCCATCGCCGAAGACCGCCGGAAAGTCTGGCAATTTACCGTGAAGGCAAACTCGGTGGCGGTGGTCAGCGACGGTTCGGCCGTGCTGGGGTTGGGCGACATTGGCCCCGAAGCAGCCATGCCGGTGATGGAAGGCAAGGCGATGTTGTTCAAGCAGTTTGCGGACATCGACGCCTATCCGATTTGCCTGCGCACCAAGGACAGCGAGGCGATCATCGAGACCGTCAGCAATCTGAGCGTTGGTTTCGGGGGCATCAATCTCGAGGACATTGCGGCTCCGCGCTGCTTCGAGATCGAAAAGAAGTTGCAACGACGCCTCGATATTCCGGTGTTTCATGACGATCAGCACGGCACTGCCATCGTGGTTCTGGCCGCGCTGTTGAACGCGTTGCGGCTGACCAATCAGAAACCCGACCAACTCAAGGTGGTGATCTCCGGGGCTGGAGCGGCTGGAGTGGCGATCACACGGATGTTGTTGAGCGCGGGTGTTCGGAACATTGTGATTTGCGACCGGCTGGGCATCATTCACGAAGGGCGGCTTACGGACTTGAACGAGAGCAAACTCTGGCTGGCGCGCCATACGAATCCCCGCGGCGCGCGCGGCAGCCTGGCGGACGCGTTGAAGGAAGCGAACGTCTTCATCGGTGTTTCCGGTCCCGGATTGGTGAGCGCCAAAATGCTCAAGCGCATGGCGCCGAAGCCGATCATCTTTGCGCTGGCGAATCCCACCCCCGAAATCATGCCCGAAGAGGCGCGCAAGGCATTCATCGTGGCGACCGGCCGCAGCGATTATCCCAACCAGATCAACAACGTGCTCGCTTTCCCCGGGGTTTTCCGCGGAGCGCTGAACATCCGCGCGAGGCAAATCACGGAGGAGATGAAAATTGCGGCGGCGCATGCCATCGCGCGGTGCATCCCGCCGCGCGAGTTGAGCCCGGATTACATTGTCCCGAGCGTGTTCAACAGCCAGGTCGTTACGCAGGTGGCGGAAGCCGTGGAAAAAACCGGGCGCAAGAACGGAGTGGCGCGGAATGGCCATCGCGCAGCGCCCGGCAGGAATGGCGAATGAGAAGCGCCGAGTGCCTCCTCAAGCGAGGCTGAGCGCGGGCATTACGAATTGAAATACAAAGCGGTTGACACAGCCCGGTTCGCGGCCAACGTTTACTTGAACAACAATGAAAGGGCGTGCTTATGAAAGCGTCTCTGTTTCTGTTGGCATTACTGGTCGCGGGACCCGCCGTCGCCGAGCCGGTGGTTAAGGATTCAAGCTCTAAAACGAACGATGCCCAGCGCATCCAATCCGTACTGGTGACCCTCACGCCACACTCCACCAACGAAATCGTGCATCGGCCATTGGTCTATAGCGGTGCTGCCGTCACCGCCTTCAAAACGCGCAACCCATTGCAGTTGGTCAATCCCTGGGCGACTCCGGAATTCAGCTCTGGCGAGAGCAAAGTTTCCTACGATGTTTTAACGGGCCGGCCAAACGGCTTGAAACTCTTCTCCGTTAAGTTTTGATGCGGGGGAATCCCACTCTCTTATAGAGCTCTTTTCCAAAGCCCCGCCCTCTGGGCGGGGATTATTTGCTCAAGGGGCTGACAGACAAGAATAATCCTGGATGTTGTTTTTCTTTGTATCCCCGAATGTACTCCCCAAAAAAAGTCTCCTTAAATCGGGTTCGAGTTCAGTGGCACAAAATGAATGCAAAAACTTAAAACTCCGGCAGATAATTATATTTCAGCAGACGGCTCTGGCAAACACAGTTCATAACTTGTGCTGCGTCCGCCCGCTTCATCCTTCGCCAGAATCTTGCGGTCGAGCAGGTCGCTAATATCACGCAGCGCCGTGTCTTGGGAACACTTCGTCAGCTTGGCCCATTTTGAGGATGTAAGCTTTCCCGCGAAGCCATCCAGCAGCCGGTTGATGACCTTGCGTTGCCGATCATTGAAAGACTCGCCCGCGTGCGCTTTCCAGAAACCGGCTTTGGCCAGCACAGCCGCCAGGATGTTTTCTGATGCGCCAATGGCGCGTTTCAGGCAGTTCAAATACCAGTCCATCCACGCGGTAATGTCCAAAGTTCCCTTTTGGCAGCGTTCCAGCACAAGGTAATACTCATTGCGCTCGCGCTGAATTTGCGAGGACATGCTGTAAAAACGCTGCGAGGTGTTTTCCGACCGCGCCAGCAGCATGTCGGCAATTGCCCGCGCAATACGCCCGTTGCCATCTTCAAACGGATGGATGGTGACAAACCAAAAATGCGCCAGCGCTGATTTCAACACCGGGTCAATGTCTGGCGCGGTGTTGCACCATTTTATGAAGCGAGCCATTTCCTTTTTGAGCAAGTCATGGCTCGGCGCTTCATAGTGAACTGTCTCACGCTCAATGGGGCCGGAAACCACTTGCATGTCGCCACTGTCTTTTGTGCGCCATGCGGCAACCACAATGCGGCGCATCCCGCTACGGCCCGTCGGGAACAGTGCCGCGTGCCAGGAAAACAATCGTTCCTGTGTCAACGGCGCGTCATGCTTTCGCGTGGCATCCAGCATGACTTCAACAATCCCCTCGACGTTGCGGTCAATCGGCGGTAATGCGCCGATGTCCATGCCCATACGACGGGCGAGGGATGACCGCACCTGCACAGCATCCAGCTTTTCGCCCTCAATTTCGCTGGTTTTGACAACGTCCTGAGTAAGGGTTTGCAGCGTGGCTTCCTCGCGCAACGGAAAGCCCAGGGCTTCCATGCGGCCAAGCAGACGGCCCTGCAAATGGCGCACTTCCGCCAACAGCGGGGCCAGCTTGGTCTGGTCCCATGTGAATTCCGGCCAATCTTTACGCTCGTGGATATACATACATTCTCCGCACGATTTGCGGAGATTATAGCCCGTATTCACCGCACCAGCAAGATTAATCTCCGCATAACATGCGGCGATTAAGCCCTTTATTCACCGCATCAACGTTCCGTCGCCTGACGCTGCGCTTCCGCCTTTGCTCGGAAAGAATACCTGGGCCGATGGCCAGGCTGGTATAAATCGGGCCTTGGCCCAAGTGAGATTAAGCTCCAACTCCGCGCTCCGCCTCCAGGACTGAGACATTACCCGTTTCCAGAAAATTCAGTTGCATTCTGTAACATGAAGTGCTATGGCTATCGGCGTCAGTGAAGGATTGGAGGGAATCCTTGAGGTGGGAGCGATGTGCCGCGCGTAATTGCGTGTGGCGCGGATGAATTTTGTCCGCGCTCCGTTGAGAGCCCCCAGTCGGGCCCTCGGCGGTAACTGGGCCGGTTCTTTGACAATTCAACGTGAAGGCTGAAAGGCCCGGGCTGGAGTCCGAAGTCCAGGGTCTATACGGAACGATGCCGTTGGATCGGGGGCGCGTGCTCCCCAAAACCAACCGCATCGCTACGGCTCAAGTCCGAAGTCGGGGCGGCAAATCGACACCAAAGCCCAAAAATAAGCGCCGAGTTTCCGCTTATTTCCACTTATCGGGGAAATTTGGCGGAAGCCGCCAGCCGGTCCGGTGGGTTTAAGGCGAGCCGAAAAATTAAAGTGAATTAAACCAAATTAAACCTCTTTTTCCGGCGGCGAGGCAGTTGGAGGATGACTGAAAGGCGGGAGATTGAGCGTAAAAGCCTGGTGAGCAGGGGGTTGTGACCTTCCTCGGGCATTATTAAATGTGATTCCCGGACTATTCCATCGGAAACAGCGAAGAACCGCTAAATGTACGGAGGTGCGGCTGATGGGCAGCGGGCTTTTAGTTATTGCTCGCGCCACTGCGATTCCGCGGGAACAATCGCCAGCGCGAGCTTCTCCGTATGCCGGATCGCGCCCAGAGCCGTCCGAATGCCAATCCGCGAATCCGTCAACAGTTTGTGCAACGCGTCGATGCCCGCCACCGGTTGGCCGTCGAATTCGAAGATGACGTCGCCCACCTGCAAACCGGCGCGTTCGGCCGGACTGCCGGGTTCGACGGAAACGACCAGCAAGCCTGTTTCGACGGGCAGGGAGTGATACCGAACCACCCGCCGATGGATTTTGACGTTCTGCCCGCCCACGCCGATGTAACTGCGCCGGATCTTGCCTTCTTTCACGAGCCAGCCCGTGACGTACTTGGCCGTGTCGATGGCGATGGCGAAGCAAATTCCCTGCGCCGGCAGAATGACCGCGCTGTTCACGCCGATGACTTCCCCGCGCGAGTTCACGAGAGGACCACCCGAGTTGCCCGGGTTCAAAGCCGCGTCGGTCTGGATGATGTCGTCCATCAACCGCCCGGAATTGGCCCGCAACGATCGCCCCAGGGCGCTCACCACTCCAGCGGTGACCGTGTATTGGAAACCGTACGGGTTTCCGATGGCGATGGCCAATTGGCCCACGCGCAGGCTCTTGGATTCGCCCAATTTCGCCGCGGTCAGATTTGGCGCGTAAATTCTCAACACCGCCAGATCGGTTTCGGGATCTTCACCGACCAGGTGCGCGTCCGGCCGGCGGCCGTCATCAAGCGTGACTTCGATTTTGTCAGCGCCGTGCACGACGTGGCTGTTAGTCAGCACCAATCCGTCCGGGCTGATGATAAAGCCGGAGCCGCTCCCCGCCCGCGCATCCTCGCGTCCCTTGACCTGCTTGCGTACTTCGATGTTCACGACCGAATGGCTTACCTGGTCCGCCGCTTTCACCACCGCGCGCGAGTAGGCGTCGAGCAATTCTCCATCACCCGATCCCGAAACTGGAGCCGCTGAAGAAACGACCGGACTGTCGTCCATCGACGCCAGCGGTTGCAACCCGGGCTTCAGACCTAAATCCGCATTTAACTTCGTATTCATCTTCGAGAAACTTAATGCCATTCCGTGTGGCGTCAAATAAGCGCGGGAGCGATGTTATCCGAGGCGAAGAACTCCTCAAACCAGGGCCGATTCAAGACCTGCGGGTTCTTAAATGTTGTTGCGCAAAGGGGCTTAATCGCGCGCTTTCGGCATGGCGAACGAGATGAGTGCCGCGGGGAGGAAAAGAAAACTGGCATAGAGCAGCGCGAGGCGATGATCGCTCACATGGGAGAACAGGCCGAAGAAGACCGTGCCAAACGCGGCGGCGATGCGGCCGATGTTGTAGCAAAAACCGGCCCCGGTCGTGCGGAGCAAGGTGGGAAACAGCGGCGGCAAATACATGGTGAACAATCCAAACAGGCCCTGAAAGAAGCCGACGCAGGGAAGCCAATGGAGCAATTCAGCATGATCGCGCGGGGTGTAATAAGCGCCGAACATGGTCAGGAAATAACCGAGGCACATCCAGGCGATGGTTTGGCGGTAGCCGATGAGGCGCGCGAGCAGGGCGGCAAAAAAGTTGCCGAGGCTCGAGGTTGCAATGACGTAATAAAGCGCCCGGCTCACGAGCAGGTTTTGATCTTCGGCGCTCATGCGCAGGACTTCGGGCAGTTTGCGCAGGTGCTGTTGGTGCCAGAACATGAACGCCCAGTGCGCGGTGAGGGAAATGGCGCAGACGGCAATCGTCCACAGGGTGATGCGGCGGACTTCGCCGCGGAAAAGATCGGTAACGCCCGGAGCGCGCTCGGTTTGGGCGCGTCGTTTGGCCGCGTGCCATTCCTCGGGTTCCGGCACCGAGCGCCGGATCCAGAGCACGAGCAGCGCGGGCAGCACACCCACGAGAAACAAGTAACGCGGGGGTTGGGCTTTCATGAGCACGTTCGTGAGGCAGGCAACGAGGATGCCGATGTTGACGCCGGTTTGCAGGACAGCGGCGATCCAGGGCCGCCATTTCCGGGGCCATGTTTCCGAAAGCAAGGCGGCGCCGACAGCCCATTCGCCGCCGATGCCCAACGCGGCCAAAAAACGGAAGATCAACAAATGCCACCATGCCTGCGCGAACACGGAGAGCCCGGTGAACAGCGCATAGGTGAGAACCGTCAGGCACAGCGTGCGGCTGCGTCCCAGGCGGTCCCCGACCCGGCCAAAAAATCCACCGCCCAGCGCCCAGCCGATTAGAAACCCGGCTTGGATGATGGAGCCGTAGTGGCCAACTCGCGGATCGGTGGTGTCATGCGTTCGCAACAACTCCGCGACGAACGGAGTGGCCACGAGCGTGTAGAGGTGCAGTTCCAAGCCGTCGAAGGTCCAGCCGAGCCACGCCGCGACGCCCGATTTCCATTGCTGCGCTGAGAGGTCGCACAGGCGGGTGGCTTCCGCAGGCGCGGACGATTCCGCCGGAGGCGAAGTGACATTCAAATCAGGCATGGCCAAGCGTTGTAAAGCTGAACTATGCTGGGTAAGAACCTGGGAAGGAAAGGGCGAAATAAGGATTGAGAATTGCCGCTTGAACCGGGAAAATGCAAAGAGTTCGTGCGTGATGATATGACAAGAACCTGCCGACTTATTTTCCTGATTGGCCTGGCGGTCGAGTTGTTTTGCGCCGGCGCTTTACGGGCCGACGAGACGAACGCCGCGCCGGTTCGTTACAAGGAAATGGCAGGACCGTTCGAGGTGGAAACCGTGAAGTATGACTGGCACGACCAGAAGCGGAACCGCGATGTGCCAGCCAAGATTTATTATCCCAAGACCGGCGGTCCTTTTCCAGTCATCATCTTTTCGCACGGGTTGGGTGGGTCGCGGGACGGCTATGAATATCTGGGGAGGCATTGGGCCAGTCACGGCTATGTTTCGGTGCACGTGCAGCACTTGGGGAGCGACAGCGCGGTTTGGCGGGACGCGCCAGCCGGTGAAAGGTGGCAGGCCTTGGAACGGTCGGCCATGAATATCCAGAATGCCGTGGAGCGGCCCAAGGACGTGAGCTTCGCCATCGACCAAATGAAGGCGCTTAACGCTGAAGATGGGCCGTTCAAAGGACGGGTCGATTTGGAGCGCGTTGGTGTGGCGGGACATTCGTTTGGAGCATTCACCACGCTGGCCGTGGCGGGAGAAACGTTTCCCACATTGGACGGCAGCGGCGAGCGCACCGCCGTGGATCCGCGGGTCAAGGCCGCCATCGCGATGAGTTCCCCGGTGCCCGCGCTGAAAGCGCGCTGGGACAAGGCGTTTGCGAAGATCCGCATCCCGATGTTTCATATGACGGGCACTAAGGACGATTCCCCCATTGGCAGCAGCAAAGCGCCTGACCGCCGCGTGCCGTTCGACAAGATCAGCGGAGCTGATCAATACCTGGTGACCTTCAAAGACGGCGACCACATGGTTTTTTCAGGACATCTGCCGGGACAATCAGGCGGCGAGAATGATGCGTTGTTCCAAAGTTTCGTGTTGATGGGGGCGACGGCGTTTTGGGATGCGTATTTGAAGGACGACGCGCGGGCGAAGGCGTGGCTGACGACGGACGGGTTTGCAGAGGTGCTGAAGGACAACGGCAAATTCGAACGAAAATTCAAATGACCGCTGCGGACAACTTCCCTTGAAACGAAAAGACCAGCCATCATGCATTGAGGCTGGCTGGCCCTAGTCGTAAAACAGTCAACACTGACTGTCCGCGCTTAATCTAATGCAGCCAGGAGACTTCGCATGTCAGGGCCCGGCCGATTCGCTTGTCAGTCCGGGTCCTACAGCGTGCGGAGTGGCGGCGCGTTTTCGCTTGCCATTTCACGCCAAAACCCGGACTCATTGGCTATGTCAGGAACGATTCTCTTTGTTGATGATGAGCACGAAATGCGGCACATGGCCGCAAACTATTTTGATAGCTTTGGGTACAAGCTGTTGAGTGCGGAAAATGCCGACGACGCAATGCGGCTTGCGGCTGCCAATGCGGTGGACGTGATCGTGCTGGACGTTAATCTGGCTGATCTGGCCGGCAAGGACGGATCCAACCTGATCGCCGCGTTGAAACGCGGGCATCCCGCCATTCCGGTCGTCCTATTCTCGGGCTTGAACTGCGAAGACGAGGAAGTCAAGGACATGCTCAAGGCTGGTGCGGAACGATTTGTTTCCAAAGTGGATTCATTGAACGACCTGCTCAAAGCCGTTCAGGATGTCCTCAGCCATTAGGAAGCTTTTCAAAGAGGCCCATTAGCAGTAACGAATCTAGGCAGGCGCAGTCCTCTGCCCGTCGTCGGCACACGGAGTGACACGCCCCACAGGATGGATTCTTAATCCCGGCAAGAACGCCCAAAATTTGCGGAGTGTTTCCGGGAAAATTCCTTAAGACGACCCGGGTGGCGGACGCCAAGGAGGTGGGGATGGGGAATCCCGCTGAAGAAACGTGCCGCCCAACCCGGATCGGAACCAATTTGCCACGTAAAACTCCCCCCGTCAATACCCTAAATATACGACATATATAGCCCGTTTTTCTCCCTTACGCGGCCGCAGTGCAGTTGTGGAACGCGGAACACCAGCACCTCACAAGTTGGCGCGTCCGCTCCATTTCCAATTCCGCACCTCGGGCAGGTCCTCTCCGTGCTCACGGATGTATTGCTTGTGCTCGATGAGTTTGCCTATGAGCGCTTGTTTCGCATAGGCCGCTCGCGGCCCGAGTTGAGGCACGCGGTCGATCACATCCATTACCAGGTGAAATCGGTCGAGGTCGTTTAATACCACCATGTCGAACGGCGTTGTCGTGGTTCCCTCCTCCTTGTAACCCCGGACGTGCAGGTTGCGGTGATTCGTGCGGCGATAGGTCAGGCGATGGATCAGGGTGGGGTAGCCGTGGAAAGCGAAAATGATCGGCTTGTCCTTCGTGAACAGCACGTCAAAATCCTTGTCGCTCAAACCATGCGGGTGTTCGCTCGCGGGTTGCAGTCGCATCAGATCGACCACATTCACGACGCGCACTTTCAATTCCGGAAAATGGCTGCGCAAAAGCTCCACTGCCGCGAGCGTTTCCATGGTCGGCACGTCCCCGGCGCACGCCATGACGACGTCCGGTTCGCCGCCCTGGTCGTTGCTCGCCCATTCCCAGATGCCGATGCCCATCGTGCAATGCTTGAGGGCGGCGTCCATGTCGAGCCATTGCGGCGCGGGTTGTTTGCCGATCACCACCAGGTTCACGTAGTTGCGGCTTCGCAGGCAATGATCTGTCACTGACAGCAGCGTATTTGCGTCCGGCGGCAGATAAACGCGGATGACCTCCGCTTTCTTATTCACCACGTGATCGATGAACCCCGGGTCCTGGTGGCTGAAACCATTGTGGTCCTGCCGCCAAACATGCGAGGTCAGCAAATAGTTGAGCGAGGCAATCGGCCGACGCCACGGAATGTGCCGCGTTGTTTTCAACCACTTCGCATGCTGATTGAACATGGAATCGATAATGTGAATGAATGCCTCATAACACGAAAAGAAACCATGCCTGCCCGTGAGCAAATAACCCTCCAGCCAGCCCTCGCACATATGCTCGCTCAACACCTCCATAACGCGGCCGTCGGGCGAAACATGATCGTCCGTCGGGAGGATTTCCGCCGTCGAACAGCGGTCGGTCACCTCGAACACCGCATTCCAGCGATTCGAGGAGGTTTCGTCCGGGCTGAACACGCGAAAGTTTTTGTGATCGGCATTGAGTTTGAAAACGTCGCGGATGAATTCGCCTTGCACGCGGGTGGCCTCGGCCGCGACCGCTCCGGGCCGCGGCACCTTGACGGCATAATCGCAAAAATCCGGCAGACGCAAATCGCGCAACAGCAATCCGCCATTGGCATGCGGATTGGCGCCCATGCGGCGATCGCCGGTCGGCGCAAGTTCCGCGATCTCGGCGCGCAGGCGGCCCCGGGCATCAAAAAGCTTTTCTGGCTGGTAGCTCTTCATCCACCGCTCCAGAATCCGGATGTGTTCCGGCTTGTCCATGTCGCCCATGGGCACTTGATGGGCGCGGAAGGTGCCTTCCACGAGTTTGCCATCGACCGTCTTCGGGCCGGTCCAGCCTTTGGGCGAACGGAGCACGATCATCGGCCAGAGCGGGCGTTCGGTGAATCCACTCGTGCGCGCCCGGTATTGGATGGCCTTGATTTCGGCTATCACGGTATCGAGCGTCGCAGCCATTAAACGGTGCATCCTGGCTGGCTCGTCGCCTTCCACGAAGTATGGCTTGTAACCGTAACCCCGAAAGAGCGATTCCAATTCCGCGTGTGGCAGGCGCGCAAGCACAGTCGGTCCCGCGATCTTGTAGCCGTTCAAGTGAAGGATCGGCAGCACTGCGCCGTCGCGAGCGGGATTGAGGAATTTGTTCGAATGCCAGCTTGTCGCGAGCGGACCGGTTTCGGCTTCGCCGTCGCCCACCACGCACACCGCCAAAAGATCGGGGTTGTCAAAGACCGCGCCGAACGCATGGACCAGGGAGTAACCCAATTCTCCTCCTTCGTGAATCGAACCGGGCGTTTCCGGCGCGACATGGCTCGGAATGCCGCCGGGAAAAGAGAACTGTTTGAACAGCCGCTTCATCCCTTCCTCGTCCTGCGAAATCTCCGGATAAATTTCGCTGTAGGTGCCCTCAAGATAAGTATTCGCCACCAGGCCCGGCCCGCCGTGGCCGGGACCGGCGATGTAAATGACATCCAGATCCTGCTCGCGAATGACGCGGTTAAGATGCACGTAAATGAAGTTCAACCCGGGCGTCGTGCCCCAATGTCCCAACAGGCGGGGCTTGATGTCCTTGCGTGTTAACTTCCGTTTCAACAGCGGATTGCCCATCAAGTAGATTTGCCCGATCGAGAGGTAATTCGCCGCGCGCCACCACGCGTCCATCTTGCGGAGCAGTTCGGAATCGTATCCGGCGCCGCCATCCGGATGCGGCGTGCGCGCCCGCTCCGATCCCGGCCTCGATGAAACGCGGCGGCGCGATGAAGTGGTCGCGGGGCGGGAACCGAGGGATGGTTGGGACAGGCGGGAAGCTTTTTTCGTGGATGGATTCATAAGCAAGTTTTGCAAGGTTTAGCCGGTGCGACATTACGACAAAATTCATTCATGGTTTTCAAGCTGTCCCCATTGTTTCAGCGAGCGGCAACAACTGCTTCGCCGCTTGCGCCAGGCAAAGTTCTTCATCAGTACGCATGACTCGCACTGTGACCTTGCCGCCAGGTTTGCTGATGACCGGGGCGTTGGCTGCGTTGGCGGATACGTCGAGTTCAATTCCCAGGAATTCCAGGCCAGCGCATATTCGGGCGCGAATCACCGTGGCGTTTTCGCCGATGCCGGCGGAAAACACGAGCGTATCCAATCCATTGAGCGCCGCCGCCAGCGCGCCGATCCATTTTCTTGCCGAGTAACAGAACGCTTCCACGGCTTCCGCTGCCCGCACGTCCTCCTGCTCTCGCGCCAGCAAATCGCGGATATCGGGGCTTAGCTCGGAAATCCCGAGCAATCCGGATTGGGTGTTCACCATCTGGTTGAATTGTTCGGGCGTCATGCCTTCGGTTCGGGCAAAATACGCCGGCAATGCAGGGTCGAGATCGCCGGGACGCGTGCTCATCACCAACCCGGCTGCGGGAGTGAAAGCCATGGTGGTGTCGATACCGCGGCCACCCCGCACCGCGGCCATGCTTGCGCCGTTGCCCAAATGCGCAAGGATGACCCTGCCTCGAGCCGCCTCAATGCCCGCCACCCGCTCCAATTCCGCCATCAAAAAGGAATACGACAATCCGTGAAAACCGTAACGCTGCACGCCTTGCTGGTCGTATCGCCGCGGAATGGGCAGCAGCTTTGCGACCCGGGGCATGTCCCGATGAAATGCGGTATCAAAGCACGCCACCTGCGGCACGCCTGGGTAATGCCTGGCGAACTCTTCCAGCAACTCAACCTGTACCGGCAGGTGCAACGGCGCAAATTCCTTGATTCGCCGCAACTCGGCAATCACCTCCGGCGTTACCAGCCGTGGTTCCCGCAACCGCGCTCCACCGTGGACGATGCGGTGGCTGATCGCGCGCACCGAAACAGTTGCCTCCGCCGACAGCAATTCCCAGAGCGGTTTTACGCACCCCGCGTGATTTCCGGCCGGCATTGCCCGTTGCGCCTTTTTGCCCGTTGCCAAATTCGCCACCGACAATGTTCCTTCCGGCAGGCCGATACGCTCAAATTTCCCCGTCAGCACCCGCGGCAGACTGTCTCCCGCCAGGAACAAGGCGAATTTGAGGCTCGATGACCCGCCGTTGATGGCCAAAATCCCGTCCTCCGATTGCGCGTTCGTTGTCATGTCGCTTCTCGTTTCCGAAGGTATCACGCCGCCCGCTGATGCAGAAAGAAGCAAATTACAGCCTGAAAACAATTCCACTTGCGCGCGCAGTTTTGTGTTAGATTGTTTTTAGAAGGGGACCTAACCGGACCAGTAAAAACAACCAAGTTTTTGGGAGAAATTTCTTATGCCAAAAGTTATTGGAATCGATTTGGGAACAACCAATTCCTGCATGGCGGTAATGGAGGGCGGTGAGCCGACGGTGCTGGAAAACTCGGAAGGACGGCGCGTTACTCCATCCGTGGTCGCCTTTACAAAGACCGGCGAACGGCTCGTGGGAGATGCCGCCAAACGGCAGGCCGTTACCAACGCCCGCAACACCATTTACTCCATCAAACGTTTCATGGGACGGAAGTTTGATGAAGTGCAGGAGGAACTTAAGCGCGTCCCCTACAAAGTCGTCCGCGGCCCGAATGGAGACGCAGTGGTGGAAGTCGAGGTGGAGGGGCGACGCCGCACATTCAGTCCGCCGGAAATCTCGGCCATGATTCTTGGCAAGTTGAAGGCCGATGCGGAAACGCGGCTGGGTGAAAAAATCACACAAGCGGTCATTACCGTGCCGGCCTACTTCAACGATTCGCAACGCCAGGCTACCAAGGACGCCGGCCGCATCGCCGGGTTGGAGGTTTTGCGCATCATCAATGAACCCACCGCTGCTTCGCTGGCTTACGGACTCGACAAAAAGAAGGACGAAGAAATCGCGGTGTACGACCTCGGCGGTGGCACGTTCGATATTTCGGTGCTGGAGATTGGCGACGGTGTGTTCGAGGTCAAGGCCACCAACGGCGATACGCATTTGGGCGGCGACGATTGGGACAATCGCATCATGGACTGGGTTCTGGACGAGTTTAAGCGCAACACCGGCATGGATTTGCGAAACCAGCCGGACGCGGTTCAGCGCATCAAGGAAGAGGCCGAAAAAGCCAAGATCGCCTTGTCCAGCACGATGGAATACGAGATCAACCTGCCATTTATCACCGCCGATGCGAGCGGCCCCAAGCATATCAGCATGAAGCTGACGCGTGCGAAAATGGAACAGCTTTGCGAAGACCTGTTCGAGCGCACGATTCCGCCGGTGAAGCAATGCTTGCAGGACGCGGGCGTCACCGCCGATGACATTGACGAATTGGTGCTGGTGGGTGGGATGACCCGCATGCCGAAAGTCGTCGAGATCGCGCGGTCCCTGATCAAGAAACAACCGCACCAGGGTGTGAACCCGGATGAAGTGGTGGCGGTCGGCGCAGCGATCCAGGCGGGCGTGCTCAAGGGCGAAGTCCGGGACGTGTTGTTGCTGGACGTGACTCCATTGTCACTGGGCATCGAAACGCTCGGCGGCGTGATGACCAGGCTCATCGAACGCAATACCACAATCCCCACGCGCAAATCGGAAGTCTTCTCGACGGCCGCGGACAATCAACCCGGCGTGGAGGTGCATGTCCTGCAAGGCGAACGCCCGCTGGCGCGCGACAATAAAACCATCGGACGCTTCCAGCTTACGGACATTCCACCTGCGCCGCGCGGCGTGCCGCAGATCGAAGTGGCGTTTGACATCGATGCCAACGGCATCCTGCACGTCAGCGCCAAAGACCTCGGCACCGGCAAGGAGCAGAAGATTACCATCACCGCGAGCAGCGGACTTTCGAAGGACGAAATTGCCCGCATGCAACGCGAGGCCGAGGCCCACGCGGAAGAGGATCGCCGGCAACGCGAGTTGATCGAAGCCCGCAACGAGGCGGACAATTCGGTCTATCGCTCCGAGAAGATGCTCCGCGACAACGCGGACAAGATCTCGCCGGATGATCGGGGGAAAATCGAATCGGCCATCAACGAAACCAAGGAAGCCCTCAAAGGCGAGGACGCCGGCGCCATCAAGGCGGCGAGCAACCGGTTGAATGAAGCCTGGCAGGCGGTTTCATCCGGACTCTATCGCGCCGCTTCCGAAAGAACGCAGGCTGGACGCGGAACCCAGCCGGAACCGCAACCTTCGGAAGGAGGCCGCCGCGATGGCGACGTGGTCGAAGCCGAAGTGGTGGACGACAAGGGCGGGAAAGCCTGACGTGGATGCCTCATCTCATGTCCGACGGTAGCACGGGCGACTCGCCCGTGACCGCCGGGCCACGAAAGCGTTAGTCGGCGTCAGCCATCTCGCGAGCCGACCCGTCCCACCCGTCCCAAGGCCGGTAAACATTGGGTTTTCTGCACTCCGAATCCGTCCCAAACTCGTCCCAAGCGCCCTCGACCCGTCCTAAAATCCCCCTAATCGTGCTCGTCCTCGTCGTCGTCCTCGGTCCCACTCCGCTGTCCGGTTTGCCCCTCCAGCGGCGTCTGATATATGAAGACAGACGATGATGGACGACCGCCAATTGCTCGCGCGCTACGCCAGGGAGGGCTCTCAGGAAGCCTTCGCTGAACTGGTTGCCCGCCATTTGAACTTCGTCTATTCCGCCGCCTTGCGGCAGGTGCGCGCCACCCAGCTCGCCGAGGACGTCACCCAAATCGTCTTCATCAACCTCGCCCGCAAAGCCGCCTCGCTTTCCAGCCAGGTGGTGCTCGCGGGCTGGCTGCACCGCGATACGCGCTTCACCGCCCTGGACATGCTGCGCGCCGAGCGCCGCCGCCAGACGCGCGAACAGGAGGCCCTGGCCATGAACCCACCCGGCTCCAACGCCGATCCCGATTGGGAACAACTCCGTCCCTTGCTCGACGAAGCCCTGGATCAAATGAATCCCGTGGACCGCGACGCGCTATTGCTGCGTTTCTTCGAGCAACGTTCCCTCAAGGAAATCGGCGCTGCCCTCGGTTCCGGCGAGGACGCGGCGCGCAAACGCGTGTCCCGCGCCCTCGACAAGCTCCGCGATCTGTTCGCCCGCCGCGGCGTCACGACCACCGCCTCCGCCCTCGCGGTCACCCTGGCCGCGAACGGCATTCAAGCCGCGCCCGTCACCCTGGCACCGGTCATCATTGCTTCATCCCTCGCCGCCGGTGGCGCGGTCGCCGGCGGAATCACCACCTTCAACCTCATCAAAACCATCGCCATGCCCCAAATCAAAACCGCCGTCCTCGCCATCGTCGCTGCCGCGGGAATCACCACTGCCGCCATCCAGCATCAAGCCGGCGAAAAGCTTCGCGCTGAAAACCGCGATTTGCTCGAACAAGGCCGCAAGCTCGCCCAACTTCAGCAGGAGAACGAACACCTGGCCAACCTCCTCGCGCAGGCGAATCGGCCGCATCTGTCGGAGGCCCAATCATCGGAATTGCTGCGTTTGCGCGGGGAAGTCGGGCGGTTGCGCTCGGATTTGCAAAAAAGCCTGGCCGCCGGCCATTCAACCGCAACAAATCAGATTCCAGCCACCGCCAAAAATGAAACGCCCGATGACCCTTCTAAACCATTCACCGCCACCGTGGCGGCCCGCGTGGGGAACGGGCAGACACTGCTTACGGGTGGCTGGTCGATCACTCCCGGCAAGCGCACTTTCATACTCATGACCCCAATCGTTCACGGCAGTGATGGCAATCCAGCCCGGGTTACGATTGGCGGCAACACGAAGGAGATTCCGCAAGGGGCGGTTTATGTTCGCTACACCATGGTTGAAATCGCCGAGTCACCGCTGGGCCAATTGGGCATCGATCAATACAAGACCGATGGCCGGGACAGTTCAGTTCAGAATGTATTCTCACCCGCGGAAGCGGAAACTTTCATGAACGCGTTGAAACAAACCGAGTCCACCGTGATGGCGTCACCCAGCGTGCTGGCGAAAGATGGAGAGCCGGCTCAAATAAGAATCGGGCAGGGTCCCTCCGCCACCGGTGAACAATCCCAAGCCAGCTACGCCATCGACTTGACCCCGCGCCTGACCGCTGACCAGAGCGCGGTGGATATGTCGGTCACTGCGCAGATTGTGCCTCCAAACGTTCAGTCCCCGGATAATTAGCGTGCCAAAAAACTAGCCCCGGTCCCGCGTTGGGTCAAAGGGGCAGCTTCCGAACGCGCATCCATTTTTTCCCTTCTCCTTGCGCCTCCAGGGCGACATTTAAACATGATAATGGCCCATTTCATGCTTTGTCCTTTGGGTGCCTTTTGCTCAGATGCCGAACTCATCCAAAGCCACCCTGAAAAGCTGGGTGGCCGTTTCCACCTTTCTTTTCTCCATTTCCGCTTTTGCCCTGCCAAATCTGACGCCTTATCAGCCCTCCGGTTGGTCGGATAAAATCGTCGTTTCCACCGTCGCTGGCACCTCGACCGATAGCTCCCCGCTCACGACGGCGGACACACTGTACGTGGATTGGGCAGTCGCCAACATCGGCACCACCTCGGCCGGCAGTTTCGACACCTCGCTTTACGTTGATGGCGTGCTCCAGGTTTCCTGGAACGCCGCTTCCCTGCCAGCCAACAGCTACACCTACGCGCAAGATTATCTCATTGGCCCGCTTAGCGCTGGTCCCCACACCATCTCGATTACGACGGATTCGGGCAATACCGTCAGCGAGAGCAATGAAAGCGACAACTCCTACACCAAGAACATCACCGTCGGTGCTTCGTCGCTGCCTAACCTGGCCCCTTATCAGCCGACTGGCTGGTCGGATAAAATCGTCGTCTCCACCGTAACCGGGACCTCCACCGACAGTTCCCCGCTCATCACAACGAACACACTTTATTTGGACTGGGCCGTGATCAACAATGGCGGCTCCACGGCCAGCAATTTTTCCACGTCGCTCTACCTGGACGGAACACTCCTGACCTCCTGGAGTACGACCAGCCTGGGTACAAACGCCTATATCAGCCTGCAGGATTATTCGCTCGGTTCGCTCAGCGCCGGGACCCACACCGTCAAGATCACGACGGATTCAGGCAACACCGTCACCGAGAGCAGCGAAACTGACAACTCTTACACCAAGACGATTACGGTCAGCGCTCCGGCTTTGCCCAACCTGACGCCTTATCAACCCTCCGGTTGGTCGGATAAAATCGTCGTTTCCACCGTCACCGGGACCTCCACGGACAACCCGGCGCCGACCGCGGCGGACACTCTCTACGTGGATTGGGCCGTGAACAACAACGGCACCGCGGCGGCGGGCTCTTTCACCACGTCGCTTTATGTGGATGGTGTGTTCAAGCATTCCTGGTCCTCGTCTTCCCTGGCTGTGAACAGTTACAGTTTTGTGCAGGATTATTCCCTTGGTTCGCTCGGTGCCGGGTCCCACACGATCCAAATCACCACCGATTCGGGCGGTACGGTTGTGGAAAGCAATGAGGCGGATAATTCCTATACCAAAAATATTACCGTGACCGCTGTGACCGCCTCCGCGCCCACTCTGGGCAACCCCGCCAATGGCAGCACCGGGCAATCCACGACCCCGGCCTTCAGTTGGTCGCCCGTAACCAACGTCACCGGCTACCGGATTATCGTTGCCACCATGGCGGCGGATTTGCCCACCAATTCCACCGCCAGCAACGGCGGCCCCAGCGTGGTGCTCAATGCAACTCCCGCCGGCACGACCTACACTCCCACCGTGCCGCTTAATCCCGGCACCACCTACTATTGGGAAGTGCATGGCCGCAATGGTGGCGATGTTGGCACCTGGTCCAGCATCGGCAGTTTCACCACCGGCGTGACCCTGAGCGGGCTCACCATCATCCCGACCTTCGACAGCACGATCACGAACGATCCCCAGGCCGCGACCATCGAGGCCACCATCAATGCGGCCATTGCCGTCTATCAAGCCAACTTTTCCGATCCTGTCACGGTAAACATCACCTTTCGCGAAATGTCCAGCGGCCTTGGCCTCAGCAGCAGTGTGTATTACCAAACTTATTCCTATTCGACTTACCGCACGGCCTTGGTCTCGCATGCGACCACGGCTGATGACACCACCGCGCTCGCTTACCTGCCGAGCAGCGCGAGCAACCCCGTGAACGGCAGCGCGAACGTGAATCTCAAGCTGGCGCTCGCGCGAGCGCTGGGCTTCAGCGCGAATCCGCCCGCGGGGCAACCCGATGGCATAGTAAACTTGAACACCGCCATCATGAATCTTTCACAAGCCAGCACAGACCCCAGCAAATACTCCCTGTTTGCGACGGTTTCCCACGAAATCGATGAAGTGCTCGGCTTCAGTTCGGCTCTCAACGGCTTGACCAATGGCGCTCCCGCTCCAACCGGGGCGATCTTTCCCGAGGACCTTTTCCGATACGATGGATCTGGCGCGCGCAGCTTCACGACCGATCCCAACGCCGCCAGCTACTTTTCTCTCGACGGCACCACCGATCTCGCCCGGTACAATCAAACCCAGGGCGGCGACTTTCAGGATTGGTACAGCTTTTTTGGCGGCCAAACGCCCCAAGTTCAGGATGCCTATTCACCGCCCGGCGACTCCCCGGTTTTGGGTGTCGAACTGCGAGTGCTGGACGCGATTGGATACAATCGTGTTCTTCCCCAATTCTCAATCACCACGTCCGCCGGTGCTGGCGGCGTCATCAGTCCGACGGGCACTTTCAACAAGAGCATCGGTGACAGCCAACTCTTCACGGCCACGCCCAACGCCAGTAACCTGGTGAGCCAATGGCTGGTGGACGCAGCCGTGGTGCAAACCGGCGGTTCCAACTACACTCTCTCGAACATCCAGACCAATCACACCGTCCAGGTAACGTTCGGTCCCAAGACCAATCAAACGATTAGCTTCGGCGCCCTCGCCGGCAGGAATTACGGCGACCCACCGTTCTCCGTCAATGCCACCGCCAGTTCCGGTTTGCCGGTCAGTTTCAGCATCCTCTCAGGGCCGGCGACAATCTCCGGAACCAACGTGACCATCACTGGCACGGGCAGCGTGACCGTGCAGGCTTCACAGGCTGGCAATGCCAACTACAATGCCGCTCCCAACGTCAGCCAATCCTTTACCGTCGCGCCCGCAAGTCAAACCATCACCTTTGGCGCTCTGCTTAACAAGAATTACGGCGACCCGCCGTTCTCCGTCAGCGCCACCGCCAGTTCCGGCCTGCCTGTTAGTTTTGGCATTCTCTCGGGGCCTGCCACAATCTCCGGGACCAACGTGACCATCACCGGCGCGGGCGTCGTCACCGTGCAAGCTTCACAGGCTGGCAATACCAATTACAGTGCCGCCACCAACGTCAACCAGTCCTTCACCGTGGCCAAGGCGTCTCAGACCGTCACGTTCGCCTCTCTGCCGAATAAAGCGCTAGGCGAGCCGGCTTTCGCGGTGACGGCGACGGCCAGTTCCGGTTTGCCGGTCAGTTTCAGCATCGTTTCCGGTCCCGCAACTATTTCCGCAAACACCGTGACACTCACGAATGCGGGCGCAGTGGTGGTGCGAGCTTCGCAGGCAGGCAACCTCAATTACAATGCCGCGCCGGACGTCAACCAATCCTTCACCGTCTATGGTCCGCCCAGTCTCAGCCTGGCCTTCTCCGGCCAGCATGTGGTCCTATCCTGGCCGACAAATGTCCCTGGCTTCACCCTCCTCAACGCAAACACGGCGGCGCCATCAGCCTCGTGGACTCCGGTTGTGCCATCGCCTGTCATTGTGGGCGGCACATACGTTGTCACGAATGCAACCTCCGGCACGGTGGAGTTTTATCGGCTCAAAAAATAGCCGGCCAGCCGGCTTTATTTTTTTAATTTCCGGCGGTTTGATCGGGTCTGACTCCGGAGATCGCCTCGGCGAGCCGGGAGATGGTGGGACTTTGGAGAAAGGTTGCGATGGGCACCTCGATATGAAGGTTCGCGTTGAGCCGGGAAATCACTTGCATCATCGCCAGGGAGTGTCCACCCAGTTCGAAGAAATCGTCTTTGACCCCGACCGTTTTCTGGTTGAGCACCTCCTGCCAGATTTGCGCGAGCAGAGCTTCAAGCGGGCTGTCCGGCGCTTCGCAGGCCCCCTCCAGGCAATCGCGGTTCGGGCTCGGTTTGGGCAGCCGGCTGCGATCCACCTTTCCGTTTGGTGTCAGCGGGAATTCCGCCAGTTCCGTAAATACGGCGGGAATCATGTAGCCCGGCAGGCGCTGTTCCATGAACTTTCGGAATTCGGCCGGGGCTGGCTTGTGCTTGTGATTGGGCTGCGAAATCCAATACGCCAGCAACCGGCTTTCCGCATTCGTCTCCCGATCCGCGGTTACGACCGCCGCCAGCACGCTCGGGTGCTGTTCGAGCAGCGCTTCGATTTCGCCCAACTCGATTCGGAACCCGCGAATCTTCACCTGGTGATCGCTTCGGCCGACGCAGACCAGGTTGCCATCCGCCAGGTAACGCGCGCGATCGCCCGTCCGATAAAGGCGCGCGCCGGGATGCAAAGGATGCGCAATAAATTTCTCGCTCGTCAGTTCCGGTCGGTTCAAGTACCCGCGCGCCAACCCATCGCCGCCGATGTAAAGCTCGCCTTCCACCCCCACCGGCACTGGTTGCAAGCCGGAATCGAGCACGTAAAGCTGGGTGTTCGCAATCGGCCGCCCAATCGGCACGGGACCATCGACGCGCTCCACCCGGTGCAGCGCCGACCACACGGTGGTCTCAGTTGGGCCGTATAAATTCCAGAGTTCGCCGCACCGTTCCAGAAGTCTGTGCGCCAGTTCGGACGGGAGCGATTCACCACCACACAGTGCCTTCAGGCGTTTGTTCCCCGTCCAGCCTGAGTCGATCAAGATGCGCCAGGCCGTGGGCGTCGCTTGCATGATCGTGATGCCCCGCCTTTCAATCTCCGCCGCCAGGACCGCCGGGGTGAGCGCCATTTCGCTCGGGGCAATGACGACTTGCGCGCCCACGGTCAGCGGAAGAAATAATTCCAGCACCGCAATGTCAAAGGAAATGGTGGTCAGCGCCAGCAGCCGGTCTGTGTCCTTCAGGCCTGGGCGCTGGCGCATGGAGGTCAAAAGATTCACCACGCTCCGGTGTGACACCTGAACCCCTTTGGGCGTGCCGGTCGAACCGGAAGTGTAGATGACATACATCAGGTCGGGCGTATTGGTTGCCTCAGGCAGGGCTTTCTCGCGGGCTTCAACTGTGGTTGGCCCGGCCAGGAGTTTGTCCACCAGCACCGTCCGCCCGCCGGGAACTTCCGGCAACGATTCAAAATTGCGTTGGGTCAACAAGACCGACAAGTTTGCGTCCTTGATCATGAAGGCCAGGCGGCTCTTGGGATAGGAAGGGTCCAGCGGCACATAAGCAGCCCCGGTCTTCAAAACGGCCAGCAGGGCAATCACCACCTCCAGCGAACGCTCCATCAGGATTCCAACCAGGCGCTCGCGCCCCACGCCCAGGGTTAGCAGATGCGCCGCCACGCAATTCGCCCGTGCGTTCAGTTCGCCATAAGTGAGGCGTTGCTCTCCGAAAGCGAGCGCCAGCGCCTTCGGGCTGCGCGCCACCTGTTTTTCAAACAGGTGATGAACCCCGAGTGACTGGTCATAGATTTGGGCGGTTTCATTCCATTCGACGATCAAGCGATGGCGTTCCTGCTTCGAGAGCAGAGGCAGGGCCCACAGCGGCTGGGTGGGATTGGCCACCGCCGCAGCCAGGAGGTTTTGAAAATGGCCGGCCATGCGCCAAGTGGTGGCCGCCTCGAATCGGTCGGTATTATATTCGAACCAGCCCGCGATTCCCTCCGCGGTTTCATTCATGACCAGGGTGAGCTCAAACTTGGCCGTCCCATTATCCACCGGCAGCATGCGCGCGCGCAGTCCCGAAAGCTCCAGGGCCCGCCGTGGCAGACTCTGAAATGAAAACATCACCTGGAAGAAAGGCGTGTAACTGGCGTCCCGCGACGGCGCGAGTTCTTTCACCAGCATCTGGAATGGCACGTCCTGATTGGCGCAGGCATCCAGCACGGTTTCGCGCACCCGGGCCAGCAATTCCACAAATGTCATTTCACCGCTCACCTGCGTGCGCATCACCAGTGTGTTGGCGAAAAATCCAATCAAGTTTCGAAGCTCGCTGCGGTTCCGATTCGCGGTGAGCGAACCTATGATCAGGTCGGACTGCCCGGTGTAGCGGTAGAGCAGCGCCTTGAACGCCGCCAGCAGGATGTTGAAAAGGGTCACTCCTTCCCGGCGCTTGAGTTCGTTCAGGGACGGGAGCAACTCCGCCGGCAGGTCGAAGTGCAGCAGCGCGCCGCGCACACTTTGTTGAACGGTCCGCGGCCGGTCCGCGGGCAGTTCCAAAACCGGCAACCTGCCCGCTAATTGCTTTTTCCAATAGGCGAGTTGAGTTTCCAGCGCCGGACCGTGCAACCAACTGCGCTGCCAGGCCGCGAAGTCGGCATATTGCACCGGCAAAGCCGGCATCAGCGCCGGTTTGCCTCCGATGCGCTCTTCATAAAAATCCCGCAACTCCCGGAACAGCACGTCCAGCGATGCCGCATCACACACCATGTGATGCATGGCCAGGAGTAACACATGCTCCTTCTCGCCCAACCGCAGCAAAGTGGCGCGCAACAACGGGCCTCGCGCCAAATCGAACCGGCGTTGCGATTCCTCGACCAGGCAGCTCGAAACACGGTCTTTTTGTTCCGCCCCCTTATGTGCGCGAAAATCAACCAACGCCAATCCCTCAAATGGCGCGGCGCTGATGTCCTGGACAGGCTGGCCATCCTGATACCGAAACACCGTTTGGAAAATCTCATGCCGCCGGACAATCGCAGCCAGGCTCTGGTCGAGCGCCTGCGCATTCAACGGTCCGGACAGGCGCCAGGCAAACGCGAGATTGTACGCAACGCTTTCCGGCTCCGACTGCTGAATGAGCCAGAGCCGCTCCTGGGCCCAGGACAGCGGCAAAGGCGACCGGCGCGAAACCGAACGCAGCGGCGGCGCCTGATTTTGAAATTTAAGGCTGCTCCCGAGTGCCGACCAGAAATCACCATCGCGAGCCGCGCTCGCCATCTGCGCAGCACTCTCCGCTGGATTGCAATTGTTCATATCCTTGAGAGACCCGCGGCCTTGTCAGGCACCACCTAAGCGTGTGCTCAACAGCGGTCAACCCGAGGTTGCACGGTACGCCAGGCCGATTCGTATGCAACAGGGTGAAGACCTACTTTCCGCAACATCTTTTGCCGATTTCCCGCCGCGTTCCAGCGGGCGGAACGCCAAACGAGACGTGCGATGCAGGCGATTCGTTCCTCTGTTCCTACCCAAATTGGTGGTGGAAGCGAGTTGCACTCTCTGAGTGGGTGGTCCCGTTTTCAAGCTTGCCACGCCATACCGTCCCTTTACAGTGGTTCAATGAAAAACACAGGCCTGTTGCTATTTGCCCTGCTGGCGTCCGTGTGCGGCGCGGCGGCCCAAGTCACGGTTGAAGTCACCCCCGAGCAGCAGCAGTTCCTGCCGGGCGAAGCCATTCGCATGGCCGTGCGTGTTACCAATCGTTCCGGGCAAACGCTCCAGCTTGGCAAAGACGCGGATTGGCTCAGCTTCAGCGTCGAGGCCCGTGACGGATTCATCGTTCTTCAGACCGGCGATGTACCCGTAGTGCAGCCATTTGACCTGGAGTCCTCCAAAGTGGCGACCAAGCACGTTGATCTCGCGCCATACTTTAACATCATCAGGCCAGGCCGTTATTCAGTGACGGCGGCGGTGAAAATCAAGGATTGGACCACCCAGATCACGAGCGAGCCACAAGCATTCGACGTGGTGCGGGGCGTGAAAATCTGGGAACAGGAGTTTGGCTTGCCGCCCGCTTCCCCCGCCGATCATGCCGCGCCTGAGGTGCGCAAATACGCGCTCCAAAAAGCCGTTTTCGCCGACAACATGAAACTCTATTTGCGCCTGACGGATGCCGCGGAAACGCAGGTTTACAAGGTGCTGCCCATCGGCCCCATGGTTTCGTTCAGCCGGCCTGAGTCGCAGATCGATCCGCAAAGCAACCTGCACCTGATCTACCAAACCGGTTCACGCACGTTGCTTTACAATGAGATCAATCCCCAGGGCGATGTTATTCGCCGTCAGACGTATGATTACACAACCACGCGGCCGCGTTTAAAGATGGATGACACCGGCAAGGTCAACGTCATTGGCGGAGTGCGCCGTCTGACTGACAACGACATTCCGCCTTCCTCAGAATTGCCGCTGACCGACTTGGGCCATCCGTCCAAGCCCTAACCCCCGTAGGGTAGTTCCCTGTTCCGTTGGACCTGCTCACGGACCATGAACGGTTCTATTATACACGGGTCACTAATGAATGCGCCTGGGGCTCGCGGCGGCGCGCACAGGAGTGCGCGCCCTACCGGCACACGGTGGTAGGGCGGGCAGTCTCCTGCACGCCGTCCCCCGAAACGATTTAGGGCGTTCCGAAAAGGTATGGTTGATGTTCCATGAGCTGCAAAACAGTTCCTGGGTAGTTCCCTGTTCGGTTGGACCTGCTCACGGACCATGAACGGTTCGATTATACACGCGTCATTAATGAATGCGCCTGGGGCCTGCGGCGGCGCGCACAGGAGTGCGCGCCCTACCGG